>Ga0207648_10001363_pt1 | contig 26995 bp, 22 predicted proteins | sample KBSMisM32_FD_184310 | JGI IMG/M metagenome (GOLD analysis project Ga0207648, IMG submission 184310) | Miscanthus rhizosphere microbial communities from Kellogg Biological Station, Michigan, USA - KBS Miscanthus M3-2 (SPAdes) (version 2) | ecosystem: Host-associated > Plants > Roots >... | reverse complement strand
ACGCTATGCGGACCGCACTCGAGACACACAATCACGCATTGCATGACGTAGTCGAAGCCCATGACGGCAAGGTGTTCAACTACACCGGCGATGGGATGTGCGCCGTATTCGCCTCTCCCCGTTCGGCTGTTGAGGCTGCAATCGCGGCACAGCGAGCGCTCGAATTGCCCGTACGCATGGGGATCGCGACCGGCGAAGCGGAGTTGCGCGGCGACGACTACTTCGGCACCGTCCTCAACCGCACGGCGCGGGTGATGGCCGCGGGCCATGGCGGCCAGATCCTGATCGACGGCGCGACGGCAAGTCTGCTCCGTGGAGTCGGCCTGATTTCGTTGGGGTCGAGGCGGTTACGCGATATCGCCAAGCCGATCGATGTCTTCCAAGTCCGAGCGGAAGGACTGCGCACCGAGTTCCCACCGTTGAAGACGGTTGATTCGATGCCCGGAAACCTACGGCCATCAACCACCAGTTTCGTAGGCCGTCGGGGGGAACTCGCTGAGCTGGAGTCCGTCTTGAAGGCGCACCGGATGGTGACATTGACTGGCGTCGGAGGGGTCGGCAAGACACGGCTCGCACTTGAGGTCGCTGCCCGGTCGGCGAACGACTACCCCGATGGCGTGTGGGTGATCGAACTCGCATCGGTCAGCGATCCCGCCGCGGTGCCTGAGGCGGTCGCGGCGGTTCTCGGGATCATTCAGCAAGCGGGGATGAGTGTGGCCGACAGCGTCGCCGCTGCGTTGGAGGGCCGGTCACGGTTGTTGTTATTCGACAACTGCGAGCACGTTCTAAACGCAGCGGCGGACATGATCGACGCGATATTCACCCACTCTCAAACCGTGACAGTTCTTGCCACCAGCCGCGAAGGGCTGCGTGTCGCCGACGAATATCTGTGGTCGGTGCCGTCACTGGATCTCGAGGATGGCATCGACTCCTCTGCTGCCGCACTCTTCCTCGAGCGCGCGGAGGCAATTGCGCACGGCCCGCTGTTCAATCAGACCAACGATGCACAGGCTGTTGTCGAGATATGTCGCCAACTCGACGGGATCCCCCTCGGTATCGAGTTAGCGGCGTCGCGCAGTGCTATCTATTGGGCCGCGTCGACGACGGGTTCCGCTACGCCGATGCTTGTCTGGAAGCCATCGACAGCGGACTTTTCGACGAGGTTCCGCAGGAGGATCAGTCTTGGCTTGGTGGTTTGTACCTGGCGAAGAATCAGCCCGAACAATGGGTCACGTTGTGCCGCAAAATGTTTGCACGTGGCCGCGACACTCGCGGCTATATCCAAGCGTGCCTGGCTCTGGCCCTGTCGACCGCAGGCGCGGATGACGAGGCGCTGGCGGTGTCACGAGGCCTCCTTGCCACCGCTGACGCCACCGACAATCCGCACGTGGCCAGCTACATACTGCTCGGCTACGGCATTGCGCACCGCCATGCCGATCCCGTCGCCGCCTATGGCGTCCATCGCCGCGGTCTAGAGATCGCCCAACGCAGCGGCAACCGCGAGCTCGAGTCATACCATGCGGGAAACCTTGCGAGGCTCGCTGTAAGCCATGGCGAAATCACGGTTGGCCTGGAGAATTTGAGATTTGCGATCCAGGTCTGGCACGACTCTGGCGCCTACCAGATCATGAGCAGCGCACACGCGGTGCTCGCCGCCCTATTGGTTCAGCTGGGACGCTACGAATCAGCCGCCACCTTGAGCGCGGCTGGAGATTCCCCCTTTGCGTCGGCGACCTATCCCGAGTTCCAGGCGACGATCACCCACCTCCGCGACGTGCTCGGCGACGATAGGTACGAATCACTTGCACGCATCGGTGCCGACATGACCAACGCCGCACGTGCGAACTATGCACTCGATCAGATCGACCTGGCCCGCGCAGCGCACACATAGACACGAGCGTGCGCAAAGTGCTCACAAATTGCGGCGTGTCGTGTGCAGACACGCACGCTCGCGGTAGTGAAGCGAGCTAGTCGGCTTCGGCCAGGCGATGCTTCAGCGCGTCGAACTCATCCTTGATGCCGGTCGGCAGCTTCTCGCCGACGAACTCGAACCACTCCTCGATCTGAGGCAGTTCTTCACGCCACTCGTCGGCGTTCACCGCAAGAGCCTCATCGACGTCGGCGGCATCGACGTCGAGGCCCTCGAGGTCGAGATCGTCGGCGGACGGCACGATGCCGATCGGCGTGGTGGAGCCGTTGGCCGTGCCCTCGACGCGCTCGATGATCCACTTCATCACGCGGCTGTTCTCACCGAAGCCCGGCCACAGGAAGCGGCCGTCGTCGCCGCGGCGGAACCAGTTGACGAAGAAGATCTTTGGCATCTTCGACTCGTCGGACTGCTTGCCGATGTCGATCCAGTGCGCGAAGTAATCGCCGACGTTGTAGCCGAGGAACGGCAGCATCGCCATCGGGTCGCGACGCACCGTGCCGACCTTGCCCTCGGCGGCGGCGGTCTGCTCGGAACCAAGGGTGGCACCGATGAACACGCCGTGCTGCCAGTCGCGGGCCTGGGTCACCAGCGGCACCGTGGTCTTGCGCCGGCCGCCGAACAGGATCGCCGAGATCGGCACGCCCTGCGGGTCATCCCACTCCGGCGCCAGCGTCGGGCACTGCGACATCGGAGTGCAGTACCGCGAGTTCGGATGCGCAGCCTTCTCACCTGAGTCGCGCGTCCAGTCGCGGCCCTTCCAGTCGATCAGGTGCTGCGGGTCGCCCTCCAGGCCCTCCCACCAGACGACGTTGTCGTCGGTCAGTGCGACGTTGGTGAAGACGGTATTGCCCGCCTCGATCGTCTTCATCGCGTTCGGGTTCGACGACCAGTTGGTGCCCGGCGCTACGCCGAAGAAGCCGAACTCGGGATTGACCGCGTACAGCCGGCCATCCTTTCCGAACCGCATCCAGGCAATGTCGTCGCCGACGGTCTCGGCGCGCCAGCCGGGAATCGTCGGCTGCAGCATCGCGAGGTTGGTCTTACCGCAGGCCGACGGGAATGCGGCTGCGACGTAGTACGCCTTGTTCTCCGGGGAGATCAGCTTGAGGATCAGCATGTGCTCGGCGAGCCAGCCCTCGTCGTGCGCCATCGCCGACGCGATGCGCAGCGAGTAGCACTTCTTGCCCAGCAGCGCGTTACCGCCGTACCCCGAGCCGTAGCTCCAGATCTCGCGGGTCTCGGGGAAATGGGTGATGTATTTGGTGTCGTTGCACGGCCACGGCACATCTTTCTGGTCAGGCTCCAGCGGGGCGCCGATCGAGTGCAGCGCCTTGACGAAGAAGCCGTCGTCGCCCATCTTTTCCAGCGCTGCCGTGCCCATCCGGGTCATGGTCCGCATGGATACGACGACATATTCGGAGTCGGTGATCTCGACGCCGAGCTTGGGGTCATCAGCACCGAGCGGACCCATGCAGAACGGGACAACCCACATGGTCCTGCCGCGCATGGAGCCGCGGTACAGGTCGGTCATGATCGACCGCATCTCGGCCGGATCCATCCAGTTGTTCGTCGGCCCCGCGTCGATCTCACGCTCGGAACAGATAAAGGTGCGCGATTCCACCCGCGCAACGTCAGACGGATCGGACAGCGCGAGGTAAGAGTTGGGCAGTTTGTCGTCGTTCAACCGCTTGAAGGTGCCCGCGTCGACGAGGTGGGCGGCCAGCCGCTCGAATTCCTCTTCGGAGCCGTCCGCGAACGCGACGCGATCCGGCTGTGTCAGTTCGGCGACCTCCTGGACCCAGGCCAGAAGCCCCTTGTGTTTGGTCGGTGCGGTGTCCAGACCTGGAATGGTCGCTGCTGTCATCAAAACTCTCCTGCGTAGGTTTCTGCCAGGACGCAGGCCCCGATCGCGCAACCAAGCGAGCGTGGCTGCGCATTCGGTCGTCCCTGTACTGAGGTTAACGTGGGTGACATACCCGCGGTGAATCGCGAGCATGTCCGATCACTCACAGGAACGATTCAGATGTCCGTTCGTGGCAGTTGTACCGATTCAGTTTGCGCGTTGATTCCCGCCATGCGGTCTCCGAAGCCGGCATCCCCTCGAATACCCGCTCGGGAAGTGAACCCCCGTGGCGTATTCATACCGTGGAAACCTACCGCTCAGCAAGACCCACTTGTTTGCTGACAGCGCAGACGGTGGGCATCGCCAAGAGCTACTCGGTACGGCTGTCCGACGACAGCGCCGCGTCGGAGCCGTTGCGAACGTCGACGGACCCGGAGCCGTACAGCTCGGCGCGGACAGTGTCGAGCGCCTGCTGCAGCGGCGGTAGCCGGCGGTCGCGAACCGCAGCGGCCTTAGCGGTGGCAACCGCATGCTCGCGCAGTTCGGCGGCGATCTCCGCAACGCGATCGGCGGCCGTGGCGCTCTCGATCTCGTCGCGGGCTGCCAAGTCAGAGGTGAGCGCCGTCTCGGCGGCCAGCACCCGGGTGGCCACCCGCTCCTCGACCGTGGAGCGCAGCCCGGAGGTGACGTCGGTGACCCAGCGGTCCAGCACCGCGCGGTCTTGTAGCAGCGCCCGGATGCCCACCACCCACACGGTGAGGAGCAGGCCCACCAGACCGCCCGCGACAAGTCCGGCAATCGTCAGGCCGGGCGCGAGGCCCGTGAACAGGCGGGTCACCGCTAATGCGACGCCGAATCCGAAGCCTGCGCCCAGCACCATCGTCAGCTGCGTCTCCAACCGCCGGGACTTCATCGGCGGCCGCGAGACGTCGGGCCGGGGCGGCGGCGGTGGCGTTTCTGGAGCCGACAAGGCGAGTTCGGTCGCGACGTCGCCGAGGTGTTGGGTGATGCCCTCGTCCACCTCGTCGACGACGTCTCCCGCACGGGTGTGCACATAGGTCTCGAATCGACCGAGCTTGCGCCGGGTCGTATTCGACGCGTCCTCCTGCAGTTCGGCGCGCACCGACGTACAGCGGTTGCGGGCAAAATAGGTCAGCTGCACGCGCGCTTGCTGGATCTGGCTGCGCAGCGCGATGGTTCGTTCGGACTTCGACAACCGGCGCTCCCGCAAGATGTCGTCGCGGCTCTTGTGCAGCGTGGTCACCCGCGCGCGCCGATCCGATCCAGTGGCACCAGCCTCGTAGCGATCGATCATCGTGCCAAGCCGGACTTCCCATGCGCGCAGCCGGTTTCGACGCTGCACATCGGGATCGGCCAGTCGCTGCCCGAGCACGGCGACCAGTTCGTCCAACATGGGCTCACCCAGATCTGGTGCGGCCGCCGCGCCCACCCACTGCACGTGCTGATAGCGCGGCGCACGTGCCGCGAGCTGCGCCCGGCCGGCCGCCAGCACGTCGCGCCAGTTGCGGTGGGCGTCGATCTTCGCCACCACGCCGATGATCAGGTCGGTGTAGTTGGCCGCGAAATCGATCAGCGCACAATCGGATTCGGTCAGCGGCGCCACGGCAGACGCCACGAACACCACCGCGAGCGGCGCACGGGCGGGGCCCAATTCGTCGGCCTCCACAAAGGTGTGCTCGGGCATCCGTTCCCGTAGCGCGTCGATGAGGCTGGTGGTGCCTGCGAGCCACGGGCCGGTCACCAGCACCGCGTCGTGGCTGTCGACACCCGGTGAAGTCAGCCCTGGGTCGGCGGCCGTCACCACGGCGTCGGCCGCGGCTACCGGATCGGTCACCGGACCCGCCCGAGAAGACGCAGTGAACCCCTTGCGATGTCGGCCCCGCAGCTGCGATGCAGCGCACTGACCGGACCCCGGCTGTAGCGTCGCCAGTGCACGGCCCGACGCACATGCGCGGCTGTGTCGTCCCCCCGGTCCACCTCAACCCCTGCCGCCTCGACCACGTCGACCGCTGCCGCCATCACCACGAGGACGGTCTGGTCGGTGGACAGAAACTCGGTGAGTCGCTCGTCGTCGGATTCGACTGCGAGTGCGCGTAATTCCGTGATGGCCGACTGCAGCCTGCGATAGCGCACCGCTGCGCCCGCCGCCTCGATGTGCGCGACGACCCGGTCGACCTGGCTGGCCCGCCGCAACGCTGTCGACACGGTCGCATCGTCGGCGCCCTCAGCGAGCGTCAAGACGGCACACGCAATGCCGAACCGGTCCAATGTGGCGAGCAGTCGCTGCCGAAGCTCCGGCCGCACCGAATGCCCGGTGCGCGCGAACGCGTCCGTCGACGTCAGGTCCGCCGGCTCGGTGACGAGGGCGCGGAGCGCCGACGTCAGTTCGTCGTCCAGGGCCGCGGTGGCCAGCAACGCGACCATCGGCACTGTCGGCACCCCGGTCAACGAGCGGCAGGCGGCAGCGCGTCGGTGGGCCCTTGGCAGGGGGCCGCCGTCGCCGAGACCCGCCAGGTCGGCCTTGTTCAGCACCGCCACGGTCGGCCGGTCGGCGGCCACGAGCCGAGCACGATCCTCCGGCTTCAGCGCCTCGGCAATGACCACCACGTGCACGTCTGCGGTCGCCGGATCGGATACCACCGCCACGCCCGACGCGGTCAGCGCCGCCGCGACCGTGCCGCGGCCCACTCCGTCACGGCCCAGTACAGCAACGCGCAGCGGCGCCGCAATACGATCAATGATCCTGACAAATCTCGGACTGTGGTTCTGTTCAGCGAACCGCGTCAGCGCATCGACGAAAATTTGTTGGCCTTCCGTTGACCCCGCCCAGGTGAAACCCGGTCCCCGTGGTGCGTGTTGGCCTAAATGTTGGCACCTCGACGGGTACATGGCGAACGGTTGTCCCCAGTACCAGTCGAAGGCAACTGTTGAGTATCAATCTGTACCACGATGCGGGTACTAGAGCCTTCATGAGCGACCATGGACGGATGCAAACGCCCAGGCAACATGTTGCCGAGTCGCATTTGCATCCCCGGGTCACCAGCTTTCGCACCCGGCGCTCGACGCTCTCCGGGGGTCAACAGGCCACCTGGGAGCGTCGCTGGCCCGAGATGGGCACGTACGCGCGCGACGCCGACGGGCCCGCGCCGCGACTGGACACCGAGTCCTGGTTCGACCGGTCGGCGCCGGTGGTACTGGAGATCGGCAGCGGTACGGGCATCTCGACCCTCGCGATGGCGCAGGCCGAGCCACACCTGGATGTCGTCGCGGTGGAGGTGTACCGGCGGGGCCTGGCCCAGCTGCTGAGTGCCATCGACCGTGAAGGCGTCACGAACATCCGGCTGGTCCGGGGCGACGGCGTCGACGTGCTCGAGCACATGTTCGGACCGGACTCACTGACCGGAGTGCGGGTTTTCTTCCCCGACCCGTGGCCGAAGGCCAGGCACCACAAGCGGCGGCTCCTGCAACCGGCGACCGTCGCGTTGATCGCCGACCGGTTACGTCCCGGCGGTGTGCTGCACGCCGCCACCGATCACGTCGGCTATGCCGAACAGATTGCGGAGGTGGGTGACGCCGAGCCGCGGCTACGCCGGGTCACCTCATCGGACTCGCTGCCGATCTCCGTCGCCCGGCCCGTCACGAAGTACGAAGGCAAAGCGCAGCACGCGGGCAGCGCTGTTGTCGAATTGCTCTGGGAGAAACAGCCATGAGCCTGACTGAAGACATCCGGCATATAGATGATGTAGCCCCGCCGCCGGTGGTGCCGACCGAGGCGACGGCCCGGGTGCTGCTGGTGTGGGACGCACCCAACCTCGACATGGGTCTCGGCTCGATCCTCGGGGGCAGACCCACCGCCGCGCATCGGCCGCGATTCGACGCCCTCGGCCGCTGGCTGCTGCAACGCACCGCCGAGTTGTCGGCCGCGCGCCCAGACGTCACGCTAGAGCCGGAGGCGACGGTGTTCACCAACATCGCCCCTGGAAGCGCCGACGTTGTTCGACCATGGGTGGAGGCATTGCGTAACGTAGGCTTCGCGGTCTTTGCGAAACCGAAGATCGATGAAGACAGTGACGTCGACAGCGACATGCTCAACCATATCGCCCGTCGACGCAGCGAGGGGCTGGCAGGAGTGCTGGTCGCCTCCGCAGACGGGCAGGCGTTCAAACAGCCGCTGGAGGAAATCGCCCGGGAGGGTGTGCCGGTCCAGGTGCTGGGATTTCGCGAACATGCCAGTTGGGCGTTAGCGTCGGATACCTTGGACTTTGTCGACCTGGAAGACATTCCTGGTGTTTTCCGGGAACCGCTGCCCCGAATCGGCCTTGATTCGCTGCCCGAGCAGGGGGCTTGGCTGCAGCCTTTCCGGCCGCTGTCCTCGCTAATGACTTCGCGCGTGTAGACAACTGGAGATGCGCAGGTCGCCACAGACTTAGAAGGAGCTTACGTGTTCGCCTGGTGGGGTCGAACGGTGTACCGATACCGATACATAGTGATCGGTGTCATGGTCGCACTGTGCCTTGGTGGCGGCGTATTCGGCATCAGTCTCGGCAGCCATGTCACGCAGAGCGGCTTCTATGACGACGGCAGCCAGTCGGTACACGCCTCGGTTACTGCAGACAAAGCCTACGGCCGCGATACGTCGGGCCACATCATCGGGATCTACACGGCGCCCGACGGCAAGACAGTCGACGACCCGGCCTTCAAGAAGAAGATCCTCGACAACCTCGCGCAGGTCGAGAAGGACCACCCGGACGAGATCCTGCGCTCGATCGGCTACTTCAAGAGCCCCGATGTGCTGACGAACATGGCTGACGCGGACAAGCAGCACGCGTTCATGTCGATTCAGCTCAAGGGCGACAACGACGACCTGATCCTGAACAACTACAAGAAGGTCAAGGACGACCTGCTCAAGGTCCGCGACGACGGCGTCGACTTCAAAATGGCGGGTCTGCAGCCACTAGCGGCCGAGTTGACCGGCACCATCGGCGACGACCAGAGGCGCGCCGAGGTCGCGGCCATCCCGCTGGTGTGCGTGGTGTTGTTCTTCGTGTTCGGCGGCGTCGTCGCGGCCGCCCTCCCGGGGATCATCGGCGGCCTGACCATCGCGGGCGCGCTCGGCATCATGCGGCTCGTCGCAGAATTCGCCCCCGTGCACTTCTTCGCCCAGCCGGTGGTGACCCTGATGGGGCTCGGCATCGCGGTCGACTACGGCCTGTTCATGGTCAGCCGGTTCCGTGAGGAAATAGCGGAGGGCTATGACACCGAGGCCGCGGTCCGACGAACGGTGATGACCTCGGGCCGCACGATCATGTTCTCCGCGGTGATCCTGGTGGCATCGTCGGTGCCGCTGCTTCTGTTCCCGCAGGGGTTCCTGAAGTCCATCACCTACGCGATCATCGCCTCGGTCATGCTTGCGGCGATCTTGTCGATCACGGTACTGGCGGCCGCACTGGCCATCCTCGGGCCGAACGTCGACGCGCTGGGCGTGCGCACGCTGCTGCGGGTTCCGTTCTTCCGCAACTGGAAGCCGATGCGGGTGTACCTGACCTGGCTGGCCGAGAAGACGCAGAAGACCAAGACCCGAGCAGAGGTAGAGAAGGGCTTCTGGGGCAAGCTGGTCAACCGCGTGATGAAGCGGCCCGCCGCATTCGCCGTCCCGATCGTCATCGTGATGATCGCGCTGATCATCCCGTTGGGGCAGCTCTCGCTCGGCGGCATCAGCGAGAAGTACTTGCCGCCGACCAACTCGGTGCGCCTGGCGCAGGAGGAGTTCGACAAGATCTTCCCGGGCTTCCGCACCGAGCCGCTGACGATCGTGATGCAAAGCGACAACGGACAACCCATCAGCGACCAGCAGATCGCGGAGGTCCGCAACAAGGCGATGCAGATCTCCGGCTTCACCGACCCGGACAACGACCCGACCAAGATGTGGCAGGAACGCCCGTACCTCGATGGCGCATCGAAGGATCCGTCGACCAGGGTGATCCAGAACGGTCTGGTGAATCGCAACGACGCGGCCAAGAAGATCGCGGATTTGCGGGCGCTGACGCCACCGCGCGGCATCACGGTGTCCATCGGCGGCACCCCCGCGCTGGAACAGGACAGTATCCACAGCCTGTTCGACAAACTGCCGTTGATGGTGGTCCTGCTGATCACCACGACAACGATCCTGATGTTCCTGGCGTTCGGGTCGGTGGTGCTGCCGATCAAGGCCGCAGTGATGAGCGCGCTCACGCTCGGCTCGACGATGGGCGTGCTCACGTGGATGTTCGTCGACGGCCATGGCTCCGGCCTGATGAACTACACCCCGCAGCCGCTGATGGCGCCAATGATCGGCCTCATCATCGCGGTCATCTGGGGCCTGTCGACCGACTATGAAGTCTTCCTCGTATCCCGCATGGTGGAGGCTCGTGAGCGCGGCATGTCCACCGCCGAGGCCATCAGGATCGGTACCGCCACCACCGGTCGGCTGATCACCGGCGCGGCGTTGGTCCTGGCTGTCGTCGCAGGCGCGTTCGTGTTCTCCGACCTGGTGATGATGAAGTATCTGGCGTTCGGCCTCCTCATCGCCCTTCTGCTGGACGCCACGGTGGTCCGGATGTTCCTGGTGCCGGCGGTGATGAAGCTGCTGGGCGACGACTGCTGGTGGGCGCCCCGCTGGATGAAGCGGCTTCAGGAACGCCTCGGCCTCGGCGAAACCGAGCTGCCCGACGAGCGCAAGCGTCCCGCGGTGCGCGATCACCCCGAAGAAGCATTGGTCGGTGCGGGCGCACCTGCGCCGCCGCGGCCGATGCCGCCACACGACCCGACGCATCCGGGCGCCGATGGCGCTTCGCGGGCGGGAGCGACGACGCGGATCACGACACCGCCGCGGGCCAACGCGCCGTCCGTTGCGGGGACGACGCGGATCCCCACCGCGCGAACGCAATCCGACGAGCCGCAGACCACTCGGCTCTCGATGGCCAAGAACGCAGTCCGCAACGCCGTGAACAATGCAGCCGCTCGGGTCAATCACCCGCCCGCGGATGACACCCAGCGGAGCCACCGGCCCGCGCCGCCTCCGCCTGCGGCACCGCGCGAGGAGCGTGAAATCGAGTCCTGGCTCGGCGAATTGCGGGGCACCGCGCCCGCGGGCGGCCAACCGGCGCCGCCACTCCCCTCGCATGGGCCCACGCGCGAGCCGGGGACTGGGGGCCCAGTGCGACCGTCGGCTGACGCCACCCGCTCGATGCCCGACCAACGCCAGCCTCGCCCGCAACCAAGTAACGAGCCGACGACCGCGATTCCGACGCTGGGGACCCTACCTTCGCACGCGGGGGCCCCACCCTCGCATGGGCCCACGCGCGAGCAGGGGACTGGGGGCCCACCCGAAGGCAGGGGACGTCCTCGGACGCAGGACGCTGATGCGGCGACCGAGAAGCTCGACACCCGCGAGGAAGAAGAGCCTAAGCGCCGCGGCGGCGGGGTGAGCGCACAGGATCTGCTACGGCGCGAGGGCCGGATCTAGTCCTTCGCCGCTTGTAACGCAGTGGCGCGATTCGGCCGGCGGTTTCTCGCCGTGGCGTTACATCCGGATCTAATCGGATGCCGCCGCCTCCACATCGTCGGCTTCCGCCTTGACGATCGGACCGGCTTCGGCCTCTTGCGCGGCCTCCTCGGCCGCGGGGTCTCTGGCCACTAGCACCCGCACCGCGCTATTGAGGAACGCGACCGTCGGCACGGCCAATAGGGCGCCGACGATGCCTGCCAGCACCCCGCCACCCGCGATGGCCAACACCACCGCCAGTGGATGGATCGACACCGCGCGGCCCATTACGAGCGGCTGCAGCACATGGGCTTCCAGCTGTTGCACGGCGATGATCAGGCCGAGCGTGATCAGCGCATAGATCCAGCCCTTGGCGATCAGCGCCACGACCACCGCGAAGAAGCCGGCGATTACCGCACCCACGAGCGGAACGAACGCGCCGAGGAACACCAGCGACGCCAACGGCAGCGCCAGCGGCACACCCATGATGGCCAGGCCGGTACCGATGCCGACCGCATCGACGAGTGCCACCAGGAAAGTCGCGCGCACGTAGCCGATCAACGATCGGAAGCCGGCCCGGCCTGCGTCGCGCACGCGCTCCCGGACGTTCTCCGGGAAGATCTTGGTGACGAAGCCGTAGATGTTGCGGCCGCCGTGCAGGACGAAGATCAGCGTGAAAAGCACCAGTAGCGCACCGGTGACGATCTCGGTGACCGTGCCGGCCGTCGACAACGCCCCGCTGGTGAGCTTCTCCTGGTTGTTCTGCAGGGCCTCGACGGCAGACTTGCGGGCGTTTTCGATCTGTTCCTGGTTGAGATGCAGCGGCCCTCGGGTGAGCCAGTCCCCCACGCCCTGGATGCTGGTGCTCACCTGCTCGACGAGTGCCGGTGCCCCCTCGATGAACTGGCTGACCACGAACGTGAGGATTCCGCCGACGACGGCGATACCCCCGAGCAGCACCAAGGTCACCGCACCACCGCGGGGCGCGCCCCGCCGGTCCAGGAAGTCGACGACGGGCAACAGCAGCGCGGCCAGCAGGGTCGCCAGGGCGACCGGCACCACGATCAACTCGAGCTTCTTGACCGTCCACAGCACCGCGACGATCGCTGCGAAGATCACCAGCAGCCGCCAGGACCACGCGGCTGTCTTGCGGACGAACGGGGTCACCGATCCATCGGGGACGGTATCTATCGAGGGGTCCGCTGGCATGCCGGTAGCGTAACGGCAGGCCGCAGCGTCACCTCGAATCTCGCGAATAGGCCTCGGCGCGCCCGCCTGCGCGACAATATCCGGGCTACCTGCGCCGCTACCCTTAGGGGCGTGTCCCAAGACGCCCCTGCGAGCGACGCCCGCAGCCAGGAGCGGCCTACCAGGAGCAGATACTGGTGGCTGCGCTGGGTGATCATCGGCGCCGCGGCCATTGTGCTCGCGGTCGAGCTCACGTTGGTCTGGGACCAACTGGCCAAGGCGTGGAAGAGCGTCTACTCGGCGAACTGGTGGTGGGTGCTGGCGGCGATCATCGCGGCGATGTCGTCCATGCACAGCTTCGCTCAGATTCAGCGCACTCTGCTCAGGTCTGCAGGCGTCAAGGTCAAGCAGTGGCGCTCGGAGGCGGCGTTCTACGCGGGCAATGCGCTGTCAACAACGCTGCCGGGCGGCCCGGTGCTGTCGGCCACGTTCATCTACCGCCAACAACGGATCTGGGGCGCGTCGCCGGTGGTGGCTTCGTGGCAGCTGGTGATGTCGGGGGCGCTGCAGGTGGTCGGGCTGGCGGTGCTCGGTCTTGGCGGCGCGTTCATGCTCGGTGCGAGCAAAAACCCACTGTCGCTCATCTTTTCACTCGGCGGGTTTGTCGCGTTGATACTGCTGGCGCAGGCGGTGGCGACTCGCCCCGAGCTTATCGACGGCATCGGGGTGCGTGTGCTGTCGTGGTACAACTCGCTGCGCGGCAAACCCGCCGACACGGGGCTCAACAAGTGGCGCGAGACCCTGTCCCAACTTGAATCGGTCAGCCTGTCCCGTCGCGAGCTCGGCGAGGCGTTCGGCTGGTCGCTGTTCAACTGGATCGCCGACGTCGGGTGTCTGCTGTTCGCGTGCTATGCCACCGGCGGTCATCCGTCGCTGGCGGGTGTGACCGTCGCGTACGCGGCGGCCCGCGCGGTCGGGTCGATCCCGTTGATGCCGGGCGGTCTGCTGGTGGTCGAGGCGGTGCTGGTGCCGGGCCTGGTGTCGTCCGGCATGACGCTGGCCTCGGCGATCTCTGCGATGCTCATCTACCGGTTGGCGAGTTGGATCTTCATTTCCGCGATCGGCTGGGTGGTGTTCTTCTTCATGTTCCGCACCGAGAAGGACATCGACCCGGACGCCACCGTCGACGAGGGCGTCGAGCAGCCACCGCAGTTCAGTCCCGATCCGGAAGTGCGGCACGAACCCGAGCCCGAAAAATAGCGAAACGATCATGCGCGGCCGGACGTCCCTAATGGTGTCGGCGATCGCCGCGCTTACCGTAGCGTGCACATCGTCGACCCAAACCCCCTCGGCATCAACCACTTCCACCCCTCTGTCGAACACTCCGGACACCGGCCCAACGGTGGTCACGCCACTGATTGCCAGTGCCGTCGCGGCACCGATCCCTGTGCCCGCCACCGACGGCAAGGTGCACCTGGCCTACGAAATGCAGCTGACCAATGTGCTCGACCAGGAGGTGACGCTGACATCGGTCGACGTGCGCGCCGCACACCGGACGCTGTTGAACCTGGCGGGCGAGCGGCTGGCGTACTGGACACGTGTGATGGGAAACCCTGCGTCCACAACGAAACTCGGGCCTGCGCAATCTGCGGCGGTGTGGCTTGACGTCTCCCTCGACCCAGGCGGCACAGTGCCGGCAGAGCTGGTGCACGCGATCGGGGTGTCACTGGCGCAGCCACGGCCGCCGCTGTTTCCCGCCACGATGACCGAGACAGTCGCACCCGTCACCGTGCAGACCCGCAAGCCTGCCGTCATCGCGCCACCGCTCGTCGGATCGAATTGGGTGGACGCCAACAGTTGTTGTGATATGACGCCGCACCGGATGGCACTCAATCCGCTCAACGGGCAACTGTGGGCCGCCGAGCGGTTCGCGGTCGACTACGTACAACTGTTGCCGGATCTGCGGCTGTTCAACGGCGACAAGACCAAACCCGAGAGTTATCCGGGGTTCGGCGCCGAGATCCACGCCGTGGCCGATGGCCCCGTCGTCGCGGTACTCGACGACCTGCCGGAGCAGGTACCCGGCGAATCCCCGCCGGGTCTTCCGCTCGAGCAGTACGCAGGCAATCACATCGTCCAGGACATCGGCGGCGGCAACTATGCGCTCTACGCCCATCTCAAGACCGGCAGCATCAAAGCAAAGGTGGGCGACCGCCTGAGCTCCGGCCAGGTGATCGCCCTGGTCGGGAACACCGGCAACACCGACGGGCCACACCTACATTTCCACGTCATGAGCACCCCGGATCCACTGCGGTCCGACGGGTTGCCATTCGTGTTGTCGTCGTTCAGGCTCGACGGGCGTATCGCGTCAATGGACGCCGAAGACGCTGTCGAAGCCGGCCAACCCGCCCCGATGCAGCCCGGCTTCACGCCCCGCGATGAATCCGCGGTCAGCCCATTGGTTTTGGATGTGATGAGCTATGCCGGTCGGTGACCGGGGCCGACGGGTGCGGCGGGCGCCGATCGCTCTGCTCGCCGACATCGTGTGCGTGATCGTGTTCTGCACGATCGGCCGCCGGAGTCACGCCGAGGGGTTGACTGTGGCGGGCATCGCGCAGACGGCGTGGCCGTTCCTGGCAGGCACCGGTGTCGGCTGGTTGTTGATACGGGGGTGGCGGCAGCCGTTCACGGTCATCCCCACCGGCGTTGTCGTCTGGGTCTGCACAGTGGTGGTGGGAATGCTGTTGCGCAAGGCGACATCTGCAGGTGTGCAGGCGAGTTTCGTGGTGGTGGCTTCGATCGTGACCGCCGTGCTGCTGCTGGGCTGGCGCGTTGTGGCCGCGCTGTTCCGGCGGCACTAGTCTGAATTCGCCGACGGCTCAGGCGAAGTCGAGATCGTCAACGTGGCACGCAACCCGCCAAGCGGTCCGTCGGACAATTCGATCCGTCCGCCGTGCAACGCCGCCTGCTGCGCCACAAGCGCCAGGCCCAACCCTGATCCACCCGGTGCCGCATTGCTGCCCCTTGAGAATCGGCCGAGCACCGTTTGACGCTCTTGCTCCGGAAGGCCGCGGCCGTTGTCGTCGACGACGATCGTCAAAGTGTGGTCATAACGGCTGGCCGCCAACATGATCCGCGTCGCCTGACCATGCGTCACCGCGTTGCGCACCAGATTGTCGACCGCCAGCCTGAGCCCGCCCGGCCAGCCCCAGACCGCCCCGAGGTCGTCGGCGGCCTCGACCTCGATCTCGACCCCGACCGCGGTGCGCATGTTTTCCCGCGCTACCCGGTCGAGCATGTCGGTCAGATCGATGAGTTCGCGGTCTTCGGCCTGCGCCAGCTGCCCCGAGGCGAGTTGCCCGAGCGCGGTGATGATCGCCTCAACCCGCCGCTGTGCCCGCGAAAGGTCCTGCACCACTTCGGCTCTCTCCTCGGCAGGCAGGTCGTGGATCCGCAAGGTATCGAGGTCGGCCCGCATCGCCGTGAGCGGGGTGCGTAGTTCGTGTGCCGCGTTGGCGGCGAAATCCCGTGCGGCCTGCAGGGAATTGGTGGTGGCCCGCTGGGCGGCGGTCAGCCGGCTCAGCATCGCGCTCATCGCCTCGGACAGGTCCTCGGCCTCGCGGACACCGCGCACTTCGGGCATGCCCTCGCTGTCCTTGCCGAGCCGCTTGGTGTGCTCTGTCAGTCTGCGCAGCGGTCGAATTGCCGGGCCGGCCAGTAGCCAGCCAAGGCCGGCGGCGATCAACACCGTCACCACACCTACCGCTGTGTACAACGGAATTCTGGCGCGGTTCAACAAGATACTGTCGGCGCGGATGCCTACCGACATCAGCACGCCGCCTTGTTGCTCGACTGCCACGGTCCGCACCCGGTACTCAACGCCGTTGACTTGGACGGTTGCGGAGCCCACCGGCAGCGGCGGTAGCTGCAGGCCGCGCTGGAACATCACCTGCCCGGTGGATTCGGATCGCCCGGTCGTGAGCACGCCGCGGCGGGGGTCCTGCAGTTCGGTGGGATTGATGCTGGCGTCGACGATGGAGTCGAGTCGCCGATCAAGTTGCGCGGCATCGTTATTCGCGAGCACCACCGAAGTCAGGATCGTGAATGCGGCGACGACCGCCGACGCTGCAGCGGCCGAGGCGATCGCCACCCGGGTGCGCAACGATGCGGACCGGAGGAAGCGCGGCAAACGCACTTACGGCTCGTCCCGCAACACGTACCCGATCCCGCGAACGGTATGGATAACCCTTGGCAGGCCGTCGCGTTCGAGCTTGCGCCGCAGGTAGGAGATGAACACGTCGGCAACGTTGGTGTCGACGTCGAAGTCGTAGCCCCACACCAGTTCCAGCAGCCGCTGACGCGACAACACCACACCGGCGTTCTCGGCCAGCACAGCCAGTAGGTCGAACTCGCGCTTGGTCAGATCGACCCGCTCGCCGTCGACGAACACCAGACGACGGGCGGTGTCGATGGTCAACGGCCCGACAGTCATCGTGTCGGACGGCTGATCCGAATGACTCGCGCGCCGCAGCAGAGCGTGCAGCCGCGCCACCAACTCACCGAGATCGAACGGCTTGGTCAGGTAGTCGTCGGCACCGGCCTCCAGCCCCGCGATTCGGTCGTTGACCGTGTCGCGTGCGGACAGCACGCAGATGGGGATGTCGTTACCCAATGCCCGCAGCGCCGTGACCACCGCAACCCCGTCGAGTTCCGGCATCTGGACATCCAGAACCAGCGCGTCGTGCGATTCGCTGGACAGCAGCCGCAGCGCCTCTTTACCTGTCGCCGCAACCCGAACGTCGAAGCCCGAATGCCGCAGTCCGCGGGCGACGGAAGTTCTGACGTCCGGGTCGTCGTCGACCATCAGCACCGTTCGACTCGCGCCCTCCTGCGCGGGCGATTCTCCAACCCGCACGTGGATTACGGAATCGAAGGTGCTGGTGCCGAACCGCAGCGGTTCTTCAGGTCGACCAACGGCTGGCGAATTCCGGTCAGATCAGCCTTCGTCTGCGGATTCTGATTCAGGTAGTCCGTCACCTTTTCCCGGACCTGATCGCGCGGCAGCCCTTCGAGGCTGGTGAAGAACCAGTTCACGTCGGGGTGGGTGAAGAGGTAGGCCGACGTCGAGGCCGAGACACCCGATGCCACGCCGGCCAGGTCGGCAGCGGTGCAGTTGGGCGGGTTATTGGCTGGGTCGTCGGCCATCGCCGAGGGCAGGGCGCCAAACAACATCGCACCGGCGATCGCACCGGTGCCGACCGCGCCAGCTACCGCATGCCGCGCGGTACGGGCCGAGAGCAACATGGACAGGCTCCTTCATCCGAAGTGGAGAGGCGTAACCATTGGCGGTTCCGACAGACTAAAAGCTAAGCAGAAAGGTTGCTGACTTTCTTGCCTTGCGGTTAACCAATCGTGAGAAAGTCTGAAACCGCAGCTCAGGAGCCTATACGGGCCGCGGCGTGCGTCGCCCGGTGCTATCGGCTGGTGACGGTCGACGGTCCGGGAAGCGGTCCGGTGCCGTGCGTGACTGCAGCTGCAGGTGACGGCGAAGCGGGCAGCGCCGCTCCGGGAACGCCGATCGTCTGCGCCGTCGGCAGGGCGCCCGGCAAACCACCTGGCAGAGCGCCGCCCTGCTGCTGCGCAGCCTGCATGAGCCCCATCAGCTGAGGCAGGCTGATCGGCAGCTTGCAGCGGGTAGACAGGCTGACCAGCGGCTGCTGCAACTGCTGCATGTCCTTGCCGACTTGGGGGTTCGCGTCGAAGTACGACTTCACCGCCGCCAGGGACTGCGGGCCTGCCTGCTGCTGCGAGATGGTGGTCAGCGCCTGGTTGGTTTCGGGGTGCGAGTCGACGTAGGCGCCCGTGGACGTCGCCACCGAGCCGATGGTCCTGGCCAGCTCACTGGCCGCGCAGGGATCCGTGGCGGCCGTTGCCGACGGAGCAGGGTTGCCCATCAGTGCAGCCACGCTCGCGCCTCCGGCAGCGCACGCAGCGAACACCGTGTAGAGGCTGCGACGCAGCGCACTGCTCGATCGGGTGGTCGAAATCATGGATAACTCCTTACGGCTTGCGAACGCTTTTTGACGCTTCCGCAAACGGCATGCAATGGGACATTGGGCTCCCCGACCCGAAACGGCCTCGGCACATACTGCCATCTACGCAGCAGGGCCTGCCAATCCAGCGAATGAACGTGCAGGTGAACGACAGGAAGTCCGCAGCGCCGCGCGTAACGCCGGACGCGCGAATCACGAGAGGGAAGTTAGAGCTGGTTAAGGCGTTGCTCAGGGCCCGACACCTTATAGGACGCTGTTGTACGCTCAGCTACGCAACGCCGGGCAGAAAGCGGGGAGTTCGCTATCCAGCAGTTCATGATGCGCTTGAGCAGCAACCTGCGCAGATATCGCTGGGCGGTGTTCGCGGCTTGGCTGCTTCTCTTGGTGCCCTCGATCTACCTGGCGATGAACCAGTCCGGCAATCTCACCGGCGGCGGCTTCGAAGTCGAGGGTTCCCAGTCGCTGCATGTCCAGCGCGAGCTCGAGCAGCACTTCCCTGACCAGGGCTCCTCCCCGTTGGCCCTGGTCGCGGCGCCGCGCGCAGACGCCTCCTTCGAGGACATGACCGCTGCGGTCGCCCAACTGGAACGCATCGCGGCCGAGGTCCCGAGCGTCAAGGTGGTACCGAACCCGCAACAGCCGGCCCCCCAGCCGGATCGCCCGTACGTCGTCACTCTGCAACTCGACTTCAACAACACCGGCGCGGTCGACGTCGCCAAGCAGCTGCGGCAGAAGGTCGGCATCGACGGCGATCGGCCCGGCGAGATCGAGAACGGCAAGGTCAAGCTCTACGTCATCGGCCAGGGCGCACTGGGCGCCGCCGCGACGTTGGCCACCAAACACGACATCGCGCAGGCCGAACAGTGGAACCTTCCGATCGTCCTGATTGTTTTGCTCGCGGTATTCGGTTCGCTCGCGGCGGCCGCGATGCCGCTGGTGCTGGGCATCTGCACCGTCGTGGTGACCATGGGACTGGTCTATCTGCTGTCGATGTACACGACGATGTCGGTGTTCGTCACGTCGACGGTGTCGATGTTCGGCATCGCGCTGGCTATCGACTATTCACTATTTATTCTTATGCGGTTCCGCGAGGAACTGCGGGCGGGCCGTGATCCGCAGCAGGCCGCGGATGCGGCGATGGCCACCTCCGGTCTGGCGGTGGTGCTGTCCGGCCTGACCGTGATCGCGTCGGTCACCGGCATCTACCTGATCAATACCCCCGTACTGAAGTCGATGGCCACCGGCGCGATTCTCGCGGTCGCCGTTGCGGTGCTGACTTCGACGACCCTGACGCCCGCGGTGCTCGCCACATTCGGCAAGGCGGCGGCGAAGCGGTCGTCGTACCTGCACTGGTCGCGTCGGGCAGAGACCACCAAGTCGCGGTTCTGGAGCCGGTGGACCGGTTGGGTGATGCGACGGCCATGGTTGTCGGCGCTGGTCGCGTCGGCCCTGCTGTTGACGCTCGCCGTGCCCGCGTTCTCGATGGTGCTTGGCAACAGCATGCAGCGCCAGTTCGAGCCGACCCACGAGATCCGCGGCGGCGTCAACGCCGCGGCGGAGGCGCTCGGCCCCGGGGCGCTCGGGCCGGTGCGAGTGCTGGTGACGTTCCCCGACGGTAACGCAGCCTCGGCACCGGCCAAGGCGCCTGCGCTCGACGCGGTGCGCCAGAAGATGGCGCAGGGACCCAACGTGGTATCGGTGTCGCCGCCGGTGTTCGGCGACGACTACCGCCGTGCGCTGCTGTCGGCCGTGCTCTCGGTGGACCCGGAGGACATGGCCGCCCGGAGCACCGTCGACTGGATGCGCGAACAACTGCCGCGCACCAACGGCGTCGACGCACGCATCGACGTCGGCGGGCCGACGGCGCTGATCAAGGACTTCGACGACCGGGTGTCCTCGACGCAGCCGTTGGTGTTCGGCTTCGTCGCGCTGATCGCATTCGTGATGCTGCTGATCTCGATCCGTTCGGTGTTCCTTGCGTTCAAGGGCGTATTGATGACGGTCCTGTCGGTGGCCGCCGCCTATGGCAGCCTCGTCGCCGTCTTCCAGTGGGGCTGGCTCGAAGACCTGGGCTTCAAGCCGATCTCGTCGCTGGACAGCACCATTCCGCCGTTGGTGCTGGCGATGACCTTCGGCCTGTCGATGGACTACGAGATCTTCCTGCTGACCCGCATCCGGGAGCGGTTCCTGCAGACGAACAACACCCGCGACGCCGTCGCCTATGGGGTGAGCACCAGCGCCCGCACGATCACCAGCGCCGCGCTGATCATGATCGCGGTGTTCATCGGGTTCGCGTTCGCGGGCATGCCGCTGGTCGCACAGCTCGGTGTCGCGTGTGCCGTCGCGATCGCCGTCGACGCCACTGTGGTCCGGCTTGTGCTCGTGCCCGCGCTGATGGCGATGTTCGACGAGTGGAACTGGTGGCTGCCGCGTTGGCTGGCCCGCATCCTGCCGTCGGTGGACTTCGAGAAGCCGCTGCCCAAGATCGACATGCCGAACCTGGTCATCATTCCCGACGACATCTCGTCGTTGGGGCCGTCGGGTGCCGATCTGCGCATGGTGGTCAAGTCCGCGGCCAAGCTGAAAAACCTTGCCCCCGATACGATTACCGTCGCCGATCCACTGGCGCTGAGCGGTTGCCTTCGTGCTCGCGAGCCGGTGGCCGCCGTCAAGAACGGACACACCACCAACGGTCGCGTACACCGCAACGGTGCGACGAACGGGTCAGGAAAGTCAGGCCCGCCCTGCCTGTCGGGGCTGCATCCGGTGACCGTCTGGCGGGGCCGTCTCTCGGTCGCGCTGGACGCACTGGAGACCGAGGCCGACAGCGACCGGTCGCCGGTCGAGCGGCGCAGCCCGGTGGAGACCACCAACGTCCAGCTGCCGACGGGCGACCGACTGCAGATTCCGACCGGTGCGGAAACGCTGCGGCTGAAGAGCTACCTGGTCATGTGCCGAAACACGACGAAGGATTTCGCGGAGTTTGCCGAGTTGGTGGGCGCGATGGAGACTCAAACTGCTGCGGTGGTGCTGGCGTCCATGGACCGGTACTACTGTGGAGACCGCTCGAGGAAACAGTGGGTCGCCACCCAGCTGGTGCGCCGCCTGGCTGACCCACAACCTTCCGACGAGCACGACACCAGGATGTCGGGCCCCGACGCGGAGGCCGATTGGGCGAAGGTCAGGGAGCGCTGCCTATCTGTGGCGGTAGCGATGCTTGAGGAGGCGAGGTGACGTTGGCCCCCGAGATTCGGGACGCGCGCCGCGACGCGGGCGCCGGACCGAAGCGAGCCGTGGCGCCGACGGAAGGTCGCCGGGCGCCGATCGACGACCGGCCGGTCGAATTCTGGCCCACGTCCGCGATCCGGGCCGCGCTGGAGACGGACGACCTTGAGGTCTGGCAGCGCATCGTCGTTGCCATCAAACGTGACCCGTACGGCAGGACCGCGCGTCAGGTCGAGGAAGTGCTGGAAACCGCACGGCTATACGGGGTTTCCAAGGCGCTGTCGGAGGTGCTGTCCCGCACCCGCGAGCACCTCGAGGCCAACGAACGCGCCGAGGTCGGCCGCCATGTGCAGACACTGCTCGAGCGATCGGGTCTGGGCCAGGACGAGTTCGCGTCCCGCATCGGGGTTGCCAGCAAGGATTTCGCGGCCTACCTGTCCGGTGAGACGAGTCCGCCTGCGTCGCTGATGATTCGGATGCGCCGGCTGTCCGACCGGTTCGCCAAGATGCGGAACCAGCGCCACTAGGTATGACGTACGCGCTGATCCCGGGGGCCGGCGGCAGCGCCTGGTACTGGCATCGAGTCGCGCCGCTGCTGCCTGACGCGATCGCGATTGAGCTGCCGGCCCATGACGATTCGGCAGACCAGAGCGCCTACGCCGACACGGTTGTCGATGCGGTGTCCGGTGTGTCGGGCGGCGCGGTGATTCTGGTCGCGCAATCGATGGGCGCATTCACTGCCCCGATCGTGGCCTCGCGGATGCCCGTCGCCTCGATCGTGTTGGTCAACCCGATGGTGCCTACGGCCGGCGAATCGCCCGGGCAATGGTGGGCTGCAACGGGTCACGACCAAGTGGTACATGACTTCGATCCGGTCGAGGACTTCTTTCACGACGTGCCCGACGCGTTGCGCGAAGAGGCGTTCCGCCAGGGGGAGCCGCGCCAGTCCGACACGCCGTTCGAGCAGGGGTGGCCGTTGGACCGTTGGCCCGATGTGCCAACCAGAGTGATCCAGGGCAGCGACGATCGGCTGTTCCCGCTGGAGTTTCAGCGCCAGGTGGTGCGCGCGCGGCTCGGGCTGGAACTCGAGGTGATGCCGGGCGGACACCTGATGGCGTTGAGCCGACCCGAGGAGTTGTCGGCGCGAATTCTGTCGGGTACGGGTGATGTCGATGGACATTGAGCGGATCCTGCGCGAGACGCGCACCGTCGCGATCGTCGGTGCATCGGCCAACCCGGCCCGGGCCAGCCACGAGGTGTGGAGCTACTTGAAGTCCGCCAGCTCATATGAGCTGTATCTGGTCAACCCGACGATCAGCGAGGTCGACGGGACGCCGGTGTACCCCTCGTTGGCGGACCTCCCGGTCGTGCCCGATCTCGTCGACGTGTTCCGACGCCGCGAGCATCTGCCGACGGTGCTCGAAGACGCCATCCAGGTGGGTGCGAAGGTGCTGTGGCTACAGCTCGGCTTGTGGCACGAACAGGTGGCCCGTGACGGCGAAGCTGCGGGACTGCAGGTGGTCATGGATCGGTGCCTGAAGGTCGACCACGCTCGCATACTCCGTTAGCGGGAGTGGATCGGCGATACGTCGTCGACCAGCCAGCGCCCGTCGGACTTGGACAGTTGGACCCGAAGTGCGAGCACCGCAGTGTCGTTCGGCTTACCGGGTGCGCTCTGGGTGGCGCGCAGAATCACCGCGACACTGGCGGCGTCGGGCCCGATCGCCTCGATGCCCGCCGAGACCGTGCTGGCCTGAGCCGAGATGTTCTTACTGCTCAAATCCTTTGCTACATTGGCGAATTCGCTCTTAAAGGCTTCTGCGCTCTTGGGCGACATCATGGCCGTGGCTCGGTCGACCGATGCGGTGGGACTCTGCGGCGTGAACGTCGCGGAAGCCTCTGAGACGCTGCTGGCGATGCCGACCACCTCGGTGGTGTCGTTGTCCAACGTGCGGTCGGGCACCGTCCACCGCAGGTAGCCGACGATGACGCCGGCCACCAGCGCGACGGTCGCGATACCGGCGACGGCCAGCCTCAGTCCTGGACCGTCGTCGTCGGTGCCGACGGTGACACCGTCACGGCGTGCGAGAACGAAGTTGACGACGACGCCCTCGACGATCAGCAGGCACAGCACCGAACAGACCGACACCCACCACAGCGGCCACGCCAGTGCGCCGCCGATGTAGACCAGGGCGACGACGGCAGCTACCGGCGCAAGGACGTCGAAAGCCAATACGCGCCAACGGTTTCTCATCGGATCGGCTCCAGCCGCGAGATCAGCAGCTTGCCGTCGACGTCGGAGACATCGAGCCGAAGCGTCCAGCGGACGGTTTTCGGCTTCTCGGCTCCGGCGTTCTCGCTGATCGACGTCGCCACCACCATCACGGTGTCGGTGCGCGACGCGGAACCCAACAACTCGGGCTGCTGCTGGGGCGGTGGGGAGCCGTTCGGGCCAGGCTGCTCGTGGTGGATCGACTCGACGGCCACCGAGTCGACCTGGCCGGTGGTTTTCGCTTGCAGCTGCTGCACCAGCTTGCGGTACGGCTCGACGGTCGCATCGAAGTCGGCGTTGAGCTGACCGACCGTGCCCTCGTGCAGGGTGTTCAAGTCTGCCTCGGCGCTGTCCTTATTCATGTTGATCAGCACGCTGGTCCAGTCCGCGGCGGCCTGCATGACGCGAGCGCGGTAGTGGAGTTCGTTGACGTCGCTGCGGTGCTGGATCGAGATCAGTCCGGCCAAGACGATCGCCGCGACCGCGACCACTCCGAGAGCCGCCGAGGCGACGCCGAAGCCGGTGAACACGGGACCGTCGTCGTCCTCATGGTCCGGCGGGCGCTCGTCGTCGGGCATGGGCGAGAGGCTACCCGGCGCAGTCTCCGCGACTGGTTCCCCGGGTTGCCCGAGACGCCCCTCACCTCCGTTTCCCGGGCTGACCACCAGATATTTGCACGACCAGACGCGTCTGGCAGCATGTTGGGGTGACGGTAGAAGCCATTCGCGGCGGAGCGGGAGCGACCAATAGGTCCGGAATTGACCTCTCGCACGTCGACTCCGATGCCCGCCCCCAAGACGACCTGTTCGGCCATGTCAACGGCCGCTGGCTGACGGAGTACAAGATCCCGGCCGACCGCGCGACCGACGGCGCGTTCCGGTCACTCCACGACCGCGCCGAGGAGCAGGTCCGCGACCTGATCACCGGAGCCGCTACGGCGGCGACATCAGGCACCGACGAGCAGCGCATCGGCGACCTGTACGCAAGCTTCATGGACGAGCCGACCGTGGCCGAGCGCGGTGTGCAACCGCTGCTCGACGAACTGGCCGCGATCGATGCCGCCGAAACCCCCGAAGCCTTGGCGGCCGTGGTGGGCGTGCTGCAGCGCAACGGGGTCGGCGGCGGCACGGGCGTCTACGTCGACACCGACTCCAAGAACTCGACGCGCTACCTGGTGCACCTCAACCAGTCCGGGCTCGGCCTGCCCGACGAGTCGTACTACCGCGAGGCGCAGCACGCCGAGATCCTCGCCGCGTATCCGCAGCACATCGCCGCGATGTTCGCACTCGTATACGGCGGCGAGCACGCCGAGACCGCCGCACGCATCGTCGCGCTGGAGACCAAGCTGGCGTCCGCACATTGGGACGTCGTCAAGCGTCGCGACGCCGACCTCACCTACAACCTGCGCACGTTCGCCGACCTGCCGGCCGAGGCCCCGGGCTTCGACTGGACAGGCTGGGTGACCGCGCTGGGCGCGACGCCGGATAAGGTGGCGGAAGTCGTTGTGCGCCAGCCGGACTACCTGACCGCGTTCGCCGCGGCCTGGTCGGGCGAGGAGTTAGAGGACTGGAAGAACTGGGCTCGCTGGCGGCTGATCCACGCTCGCGCGTCGCTGCTCACCGACGACCTGGTGGCCGAGGATTTCGCGTTCTACGGCCGCCGACTCAGTGGCACCGAGGAGATCCGCGACCGCTGGAAGCGCGGGGTGTCGGTGGTCGAGAGCCTGATGGGCGATGCGGTCGGCAAGCTGTACGTCGAGCGGCACTTCCCGCCGGATGCCAAGGCGCGCATGGACGAATTGGTCGCCAACCTGCGCGAGGCCTACCGCGTCAGCATCAGCGACCTCGAGTGGATGACGCCGGCAACGCGCGAGAGGGCGCTGGCCAAGCTGGACAAGTTCACCCCGAAAATCGGTTACCCGGCGAAGTGGCGGGACTACTCGACGCTGGTCATCGAGCGCGACAACCTCTACGGCAACTACCGTCGCGGGCAGGAGGTCAACTCCGACCGCGAGTTAGCGAAACTCGGCGGCCCAGTGGACCGTGACGAGTGGTTCATGACACCGCAGACCGTGAACGCCTACTACAACCCCGGCTTGAACGAAATCGTATTCCCCGCGGCGATTCTACAGCCGCCGTTCTTCGACGCCGAGGCCGACGACGCCGCCAACTACGGCGGCATCGGTGCGGTCATCGGGCACGAGATCGGCCACGGGTTCGACGACCAGGGCGCCAAGTATGACGGTGACGGCAATCTGGTGGACTGGTGGACCGACGAGGACCGGACCGAATTCGGTTCGCGAACAAAGGCGTTGATCGAGCAGTACGAGGAGTACACGCCCCGCCAGCTGAGCGACGGCCACCATGTGAACGGTGCGTTCACGGTCGGGGAGAACATCGGCGACCTCGGCGGGCTGTCGATCGCGTTGCTTGCGTATCGGCTGTCGCTGAAGGGCAAGGAAGCGCCTCTGATCGACGGGTTGACCGGCGAGCAGCGGGTGTTTTTCGGCTGGGCCCAGGTGTGGCGCACCAAATCCCGCGACGCCGAGGCCATTCGGCGGTTGGCGATCGACCCGCACTCGCCGCCGGAGTTCCGGTGCAACGGTGTCATCCGCAACATCGACTCGTTCTACGAGGCGTTCTCGGTGGGCGAGTCCGATGGGCTGTACCTCGAACCGCAACGGCGCGTTCGCATCTGGAACTAGAAGGCTGCTCGGGCCAAGAAGCGTTGCAGCGCAGCAGTGTCACCGTCGACTTGTACTTGATCAGGTGAGCGGCGGCCCCATAAGAGCAATAGTAGTTCGGATGCAGTGGAAGTCGCTGTGGCTTCGGCCTGCCGGGAAGTTGGCTCAGGTGAGACGGAGCCTTCTCCGGCGCGGACAGTCCATTCGTCTCCGCTGTCGTGGGCATGCAAACGGATGGTCTGGGCCGGCCCGGCCAAG
>Ga0207648_10001361_pt1 | contig 27023 bp, 22 predicted proteins | sample KBSMisM32_FD_184310 | JGI IMG/M metagenome (GOLD analysis project Ga0207648, IMG submission 184310) | Miscanthus rhizosphere microbial communities from Kellogg Biological Station, Michigan, USA - KBS Miscanthus M3-2 (SPAdes) (version 2) | ecosystem: Host-associated > Plants > Roots >... | reverse complement strand
CCTATTGGTGGACACGCTGATCGTGCGCTCGCTGCTGATGCCGTCGATCGCAACCATGCTGGGCCGGTGGTTCTGGTGGCCGCAGGTCGTCTACCCCCGCGGCGACTATCAATTCCTGAAACCGCAGCCGCCACGTCCGCCGAAGGACGACCCGGACCCGGACACAGTGGCGCTGCCCGCGCGGGTGTAAGCGAGATCCGATGCGGTTGCCCGCGACTTCGCACTGCTACGTCGAGGGGATTGGCGCGACGGCGCAGTCATTCGACGCTTGTCGAGGTGGCCGGGCCGCCACTCCTGATGCACCAGCGATCAGCTGATCAACGATGTCTGCCAAACCGGCGAAGCCGGGGGCTGCAGCCATGTCGGCGGCAACGCGGCGGCTGGCCAGGCGGTAACGCGGCTGATTCAGCACGGCCAGGATGTCGCGGCGCAAAGCGCGTGGTGTCGGGTGTTCGCTTCTGATGCGTCGGCCGACCCCTGACCATGCGACGCGGGCGCCCACCTCGGGCTTGTCCTCCTTGCCGCCGGTGGCGACGATCGGCACACCGTAACTCAAGGCGTACTGGACGCCGCCATAGCCGCCGTTGGTCACGTAAACGTCAGTGCGCGGCAGCAATTCGTCGTATGGCAGGTAAGTGGCCGCGCGCGTGTTCGGTGGCAGCGGGGGCAGCGTGTCCAGTGCGCGATTGCCTGTTGTGACCACGACCAGCACATCGTCATCGGCAAGGCCGCGAAGCGTAGGCGCAATGACTTGCCCGTAGTCGGTGTTGGCAACGGTGCCCTGAGTGACGTGGATGACGGGCCGGGTTCCATCGAGATCAGACCACCAGTCCGGGAGCGGAGCCTGTGAGCCGGTGGCGGACAGCGGTCCTGCGAAGTGAAGCGTGGCAGGCGCATCGGACCTGGGGTATTCGAACGAGGGCACGCTGAACTGTACGATCGCATCGGCTCGGCGACCCCAGTCGACCAACGTGCCCGGCATTGCGTTGCCATGCACTTCGCTGTGCAGCGTGTCGATTGTTTGATAGGCCTGCCGCAGGATTCGACGATTCACCGCCGCCAGCGCGGCGTTTCGCGGGCGGTTCAGGAAGCGCGCCGGCGGCAGTCCGGTGCCAAACGGTGCGGTGTCGCGGCTTTCGATCGGGAGCGGAACGACCGCGCACATGACGACCGGCGGACGCGTTGGACGCTGGTGTCCGAGTAGGAACGCGGCTCCCACGAAGACGGGTTCGGCCAACACCACGTCTGCGGGTTGCGCCGCAAGAGCCGTAATGACGGTGTCGTACTGGGCTTTTGCGGGACGGGCAAAGACATGTTCGATGTCGAATGCGATCGCTCTAGCGCCCTTCAACCTCACGCGTTCGGGAAAGCGCTCGTTGAGTGCCAGGTCGTCGAAGTCCGCCTCGGTCGGCAATGGCACATATGACGCACCCGTTGCGGCGACCCTGTCGGCGAACAGCGATCCGGTGATGAACCGTACGTCATCGCCTCGCTTTACGAAGTTCTCGGCGACGGCCAGCAACGGCGTCACGTGACCGTGCGCAGGAAAGCTGGCAATGATGATCGATGACACTGTTCCCCCCGGATTCATCGCTGAATACGGTGCTTTAGTATTCATTACTGTGCCACCCAAGTCAATAACAGCAAAGGCGGCGCGGTCGTATAGATCCGAGCTGCGTCAGCAGCAGGCGGAGTCGACGCGGTTGCGGATCCTCGATGCCGCGGCGGAGCTGTTCGCCGATGCGGGGTACGCACGTACCACGCTGGCGAAAATCGCTGCGGCAGCCGGTGTATCCGCCGAAACCGTCCAGGGACAGGGGCCCAAGGCTGCCCTCCTCATCGCCGCGATCGAGTACGCCGCATTCGGCGTCGCCGGCGAGGAGAACGTCTTCAATCTCGACGTCGGCCGACGACTCCTGGCCATCGCTGAGTACGAGGAAGCGGTGGACTTCCTGGTCGCAGCCGTAACGGATATACACAGACGGACAGCGCCACTGGCCCCTGCACTTTTCGGTGGCGCCAACGCCGATCCCGAGCTGGAGCGGTATCTCGCGGACCTGATCGCCAGCATCAACCTCCAAACTCGACGAGTCCTCGACTCTTTCCGCGACCACGGATGGCTGCGTGACGATGTTCCGTTCGACGATCTCGTGGAGACGGCCGCGGTGCTCTGCAGCGTGGAAACCTACCTGCGGATCACCCACCGCGACGGGTGGAGCGTCGATGCCTACCGTGCATGGTGTCGTCGCGTGCTGACCGAGACCGTGTTTTTTTCACCGCAGTCCACATAACCGCCCGCGACAGCGGCATCGCGATCGGAAGCCGAAGTATTGCAACGACATTCGGGTGTGCCGTGTCGAGTCAATCCGACGGAACGCGGGTCATGTCCGGTCCACGGTCTTTGAGAAGTAGACACGCCGGAAGCCATCCTCGACGGCCCGACCGGTCTCGTGGTAGCCGTGCAGGGGATAGAACGTGACGTTCTCGGTCATCGCCTCGTTGGTGTACAGCCGGACTTCCGTCAGCCCGAGTTCGGCTGCATCACCTTCGGCGCGGTCGAGCAGCATCCTGCCGTAACCGTGTCCCTGAGCGCCGGGCGCGACGGCGATCGTCTCCAGCAGGAGATGGTCGCCACGGTGCTCGGTCACGAGCGCTCCGACCACGGCGTCGTCGCTTACGAGCACCCACACCCGGGAATGCTCGAGCGCCGCGGTGTAGTCGGCGGTCATCGGGGCAGGGGGTCGGCCGATGCGCTCGATGTACTTCTCGTAGGCGTCGGTGATCAATTGCCGAATCGCGGGCAGGTCAGCGGTCGTGGCTCGGCGTATTGACGTCGAACTCATGCGCGCCAGCCTAAGCTCGACCCGTGCGCTCAACGCCGAAGTGCTGGCTCACCGATATGGACGGCGTCCTCGTCCGTGAAGAACACGCCCTGCCCGGCGCCGCCGAATTCCTCCAACGCCTCGTCGATCAGGAGCGGCCCTTCCTCGTCCTGACGAACAACTCGATCTTCACCCCCCGCGACCTGTCCGCCCGGCTGAAGCGCTCGGGCCTCACGGTGCCCGAGGACTCGATCTGGACCTCCGGGTTGGCCACCGCGACGTTTCTCCACGATCAGCTGCCAGGCGGGTCGGCCTATGTGATCGGCGAGGCAGGCCTGACAACCCCGTTGCATCAACTTGGCTACACACTGACCGATACCGACCCCGACTTCGTCGTGCTCGGCGAGACGCGGACGTACTCATTCACGGCGATCACCAAGGCGGTCCGGCTCATCCTGGACGGCGCGCGGTTCATCGCGACCAATCCCGATGTCAGCGGGCCATCGGCCGAGGGTCCGCTGCCAGCCACCGGCTCGGTCGCAGCCATGATCACGAAGGCCACCGGCCGGGACCCCTACTTCGTCGGAAAGCCGAACCCCATGATGTTCCGCAGTGCACTCAACCGGATCGAAGCGCACTCGGAGAGCACCATGATGGTGGGCGATCGGATGGACACCGACGTCGTCGCCGGCATCGAGGCGGGGCTGGATACGATCCTGGTGCTCACGGGATCGACCACCGTCGCTGATATCGACAAGTACCCATTCCGGCCGGGTCGCGTGCTCGACTCCATCGCCGACTGCATCGAACTCATTTGATCGTCGAGGGTTGAGCGAGCTAGCGCGCATGTAAGGAGCAGGACAATCTCGGACATCGAAATGATCGGGGTGCCTTTCGACGGCTACGGGCGCGCCGGACACCAGGCTCGGGCCGCCGCGGCGCTGCGCGATGCCGGTCTCCGCGATGCCTTCGACCACCACCACGTCATCGACGATGACGACATTGTCCTGCCCGACCCGGATCCAAGGCGTGGCGCGTCGACCAGCCTGATCAATGAACCGGCGCTGCTGGTAATGACGGAGGCCCTCAACCGCAAGGTGGGCGAAGTGGTGGGTGCCGGCCGGTTCCCGTTCGTCTACGGCGGCGACTGCTCGACGCTGCTGGGCATCGTGACCGGCCTGCGCGACCACGTCGGCGACGTCGGACTGGTGTTCATCGACGGCCACGAGGACACCATGCCGCTGGACGTGTCCGAGGACGGCGAGGCGGCCAACGCCGAGATCGGGCTGTTGCTCGGATTGACCGGCCGGCTGCTCACCGGCGAACTCGGCGATCGCCTGCCCGCGCTGCGGCCCGAAAAGCTGGTGATTCTCGGTCCACGCGACGACGAGTGGCGGCGGCAGTTCAATGTCGGCACGTTGGCCGATACGCGGGTGTGGCTGGCCCCGCTCGCCGAAGTCGCCGACGATCCGGCCGCTGCCGGACGCCAGGCGATCGACCAGCTGTCGAGTCACGTGGACCGCTGGTGGTTGCACATCGACCTCGACGTGCTCGATCCCGTCGAGTTCCCTGCGCAAGGCCTGCCTGACGTCGCCGACGAACCCGGCGGCCTCACGTGGGACCAGCTGACCGACCTCGTCGCGGCGTTGTTCACAGGGCCGGCGACGTGCGTTGGCGGCAGCCTCGCGATCTACGATCCGGAGCAGGATCCCGACGGCGCCGATGCCGCGCAGATCGTGACATTCATCCGAAACGTGTTGGTACGTCCGACAATAAGTCCCTAGGAGACCCGGTTGGCCGAGCCGATCGACGAGTATTTCACCACGACCATCTCCGCACTGAGCGGAACAGCAGGGCAGCGTTCGCATGACGCTGCGCTACGCGGTGGTTCCTCGCTGACCGTCGGCGGGTGCCTCGCGCTCTTCGACGCTCAACTCGGCAGCCGCCACCTCGACCTGGCGGCCCGTTGGTTGCGGTCGAAAGGCAAGGGCTATTACACCATCGGCTCGTCGGGACATGAGGGTAACGCAGCGGTGGCAGCCGCGCTGCGCCCCACCGATCCCGCGCTGCTGCACTATCGCTCCGGTGGCTTCTTCCTGGCCCGCGCCGCCCAGGTCGGTGGTCGAGACCCGTTGCGCGACGTGGTGCTTGGGCTGGTGGCGGCCACCGAGGAGCCGATCGCCGGTGGGCGACACAAGGTGTTCGGCCGCCACGATCTGAACATCATTCCGCAGACGTCGACCATCGCGTCTCACCTTCCGCGTGCTGTCGGCGTCGCGTTCTCCGTCGCCCGCACCAGGAAACTGGGCGTGGCATGTCCATGGCCAGACGACGCCGTGGCGGTGTGCAGCTTCGGCGACGCGTCGGTGAACCATTCCACCGCGGTCGGCGCCATCAATGCGGCCCTGCACTCGGCGTATCAGGGTGTCCCGATGCCACTTCTGTTCGTGTGCGAGGACAACGGGATCGGCATCAGCGTCAAGACGCCGCGCCGGTGGATCGAGCACGCCTATGGAAACCGTGACGGGCTGCGGTATTTCGACGCCGACGGCTGGGATGTGGCGGCCACGTTCGACGCCGCGTCCGCGGCCGCGGCCTGGGTACGCACACAACGTCGGCCGGCGTTCCTGCATCTGCGGATGGTCAGGCTGATGGGACATGCCGGGTCCGATTATGAGCCGGCGTATCGCACCCCTGCTGAGATTGCCGCCGACTTCGACCGCGATCCGGTGGTGTGCACCGCGAAAGCGTTGATCGACGCTGGTGTGCTGACACCCATCGAGGCAGTTGAGCGCTATGAGGCCAAGCGCGCCAACATCATTGAGCTCGCAGGGGAGGTCGCGGACCTGCCACAACTCGACAGCGCCGCGGCGGTGATGAAACCACTGCAGGAAAGTCTCGAGGACGCCGTCGCCGCAGCGCCGGAATCCCTGGCCGCGACGGTGAGGTCGGGAGAGCCCGACGCGCCGTTGACTCTTGCCATCGCGATCAACCGTGCGCTGCAAGACATCCTGGACCGATATCCGGAGGCGATGGTCTTCGGTGAGGACATCGCTCGCAAGGGCGGCGTGTACGGAGTCACCCGCGGACTTCTCGGCAAGTCGAGTTCGGCGCGGGTGTTCGACACGCTGCTCGACGAGCAGTCGATCCTGGGCCTTGCGCTCGGTGCCGGAGTATCGGGGCTGTTGCCGATCCCGGAGATCCAGTACCTGGCCTACTTTCACAACGCGGCGGACCAGATTCGCGGCGAGGGCGCGACGCTGCAGTTCTTCTCCAACCGGCAGTACCGCAATCCGATGGTGGTTCGGGTGGCCGGCTACGGATATCAGAAGGGCTTCGGTGGGCACTTTCACAACGACGACTCCATTGCCGCCATCCGAGACATCCCCGGAGTCGTGATCGCCTCACCGGCACGTCCTGACGACGCCGCGGGAATGCTGCACACATGCGCCGCCGCGGCGAAGGAGGCCGGCGCGGTGTGCGTGTTCCTCGAGCCGATCGCGCTCTACCACACCCGCGATCTGCACGAGGACGGCGACGACGGCTGGCTCGCGCCGTATCCGTCCGCCGGGGTGCCGATCGGGTGCGCACGCACCTACGGCGAAGGGACGGACCTGACGATCCTCACGTTCGGCAACGGGCTGCGCATGAGCCTGCGGGTGGCGCGCAAGCTGGAGTCTCTCGGCATCCACGCGCGCGTCGTCGACCTGAGGTGGCTGGCGCCGCTGCCGACGGAGGACATGATCCGCGAGGCCAACGCCACCGGACGGGTGCTGATCGTCGACGAGACCCGGGCGACAGGAGGAGTGGGCGAAGGCGTGCTGGCCGCTTTGCTAGAGTGCGGGTTCAGTGGCACCGTTGAGCGCGTGGCCAGTGAGGACAGCTTCATCCCGTTGGGCGACGCGGCGCTGGAAGTGTTGCTGTCGGAAGACACCATCGAGGCCGCGGCGGTGAAGCTCGCCCGCTAGGCGTAGGCGTCAATAACTCCTCACCTGGGCAAGCGCGGTCTTATGCTTAGCCGGACCGACGGGGGAGGGCTGGCGTGACTGCAGCCGGACTTGTGTGCACGTCTTGTGGTGCCGAAGCCTCTCGTGCGGGGGCTAAGTTCTGCGACGCATGCGGTTCCCCACTTTCTGCGCGAGACAGCCACGCCGAGTTCAAACAAGTGACCGTGTTGTTCGCCGACGTCGTGGACTCGATGCATCTGGCGGCCACGTTGGGCGCGGAGCGGTTGCGCGAGATCATGACAGCACTGGTGGGGCGTGCTGCGGGTGTGGTGCAACGCTACGGCGGCACCGTCGACAAGTTCACCGGCGACGGGATCATGGCGGTGTTCGGGGCGCCGCTTGCACTCGAGGACCACGCTGTCCGCGCTTGCCGAGCGGCGCTGGACATCCAAAGCGAGACCGAAACGCTCGCGGCCGAAATTGAACGGTCCGACGGAGTGACGTTGAAGCTACGGGTCGGACTGAACTCGGGCGAGGTCATCGTCGGCGAGATTGGTTCGGGGACTTTGGGTTACACCGCCATCGGTGAGCAGGTCGGTATGGCGCAGCGGATGGAATCCGTGGCGCCCCCGGGTGGGGTGATGGTGAGCGAGTCCACCGGCCGCCTCGTCGCAGATGCGATGGAGCTTGGCGAGTCGCGGGTGGTGCACATCAAGGGTTCCGACGTGGCCGTCACTGCTCAACACCTGTTGGGAATCGGCTCACAGATCGGCAGGCGATCCTTGTCGCGCCTGGTCGGTCGTCGTTGGGAGATAGCGGCCATCGAAGCCATTCTCGATCGGTCGATCGAAGGCCACGGCAGCGTCATCTCGGTGGTCGGACCAGCTGGAATCGGCAAGAGCCGCATCGTCGCGGAAGCGACGGCACTGGCGGCGGGCCGTGGTGTACCGGTGTTTTCGACGTACTGCGAATCGCATGCCAGCGACGTTCCCTTCCGTGCGGTGTCCCGGTTGCTGAGGGGCGCCTTCGGGGTGGACGGGCACGCCGATGACCAAACTGCACGCGCACATTTGCGGTCTCGGATCGCCGGCGCGCAGCCAGACGACCTACTCCTGCTGGAGGATCTGCTCGGCGTTCGCGACCCAGCCGTGTCGCCGCCGCTCATCGATCCAGACGCCCGCCGTCGCAGGCTCACCGCCTTGGTTAACGGCGTCTCGTTGGCCCGTTCGGGCCCGGCCGTCTACGTCATCGAGGACGCGCATTGGATCGACGAGGTGAGCGAATCGCTGGTGACCGAATTCCTCACGGTCATCCCGCAGACCCGTTCCCTGGTACTACTCACGTACAGGCCGGAATATCGTGGTGCGCTGGGCGGGACGCTCGGCGCTCAGTTGATCGCCCTTGCGCCGCTCAATGATTCGGAAGCAACGAACCTCATAGCCGAATTGCTGGGGCCCGACCCCTCGGTGGTCGGATTGACCGCCCAGATCGCTGATCGGGCGGCGGGCAATCCGTTCTTCGCCCAGGAGATCGTGCGCGACCTTGCCGACCGGCGAGTGCTTCGAGGCGAACGCGGAGCGTACCGGTGCTCGGATCCAGCCACCGTGGTCAGCGTGCCTGCGACGCTGCAGGCGGCGATCGCCGCGCGCATCGACCGCCTCGGCGAGCTCGCCAAGCAGACGCTGAACGCAGCAGCCGTGATCGGAATGCGGTTCGGCCCCGACTTGTCGGCGGTGCTGGACGGTGACATCGCACTGACCGAATTGGTGCAAGCGGAGCTGATCGACCAGGTCAGGTTCACCCCGAGCGCGGAGTACGCGTTCCACAATCCACTGATCCGCACGGTGGCCTATGAGTCCCAGCTAAGGGCCGATCGCGCAGTGTTGCACCGTCGGCTGGCGGAAGCGATCGTGCGGCGCGATTCCGGCTCGGCCGACGAGGATGCGGCCCTGATCGCCGAGCACCTCGAAGCGGCGGGCGATCTCGCCGCAGCCTACGAGTGGCATATGCGGGCGGGCGCGTGGCTGACCAACCGCGACCTCGCGGCGGCCCATGCGAGCTGGTATCGGGCGCAACATGTCGCCGACCAGTTGCCGGCGGATCACCCGGGCCGGATGGCGATGCGTATCGCCCCCCGCACGTTGTTGACCGGAGGCGGGTGGCGCGTGCGCGGCAGCGGCGCCGAGGTCGCGTTCGACGAACTGCGGGAACTGTGCGAGTTGGCAGACGACAAACGGTCATTGGCGATCGGCATGACCGGCTTGGTGATGAAGCACGCTCTCAACTCTGAGTACGACAAGGCATCGGATCTCGCGTCCGAACAAATCGGGCTGCTCGATTCCATCGACGACCCTGAACTCACGATCGGACTGTCATTCGCACCGATCGCCGCCAAATACCAAGTAGCCGACGGGAAGGAAATGTTGCGGTTGGCCCAGCGCGTGATCGACCTGAGTGAGGGCGATCCCACCAGAGGCAACATGTTCTTCAAATCTCCACTGGCGCTGGCGATCATGTTTCGTGGCGGGGCCCGATCTGCTGTCGGGATCCCGGGCTGGATGACCGATTATCGCGACGCGATCGCGATGGCGCGCGCTGCGGCCGACGCGGTCACCTTGAGTGTCGTGGTGTTCTACGTATATGTCGTCGGAATTCCATACGGAGTGTTCCGTCCCGATGCGGCGGCGCTGATCGACACAAAGGAGGCACTCGAGCGCGCGGAGCGGTCGGGTGACGAGACCGCCCTGGCGGTGGCCCGAAGTGCTCGGGGGATCGTGCTCGCGTATCGCGACGAGCCCGAGTGCGACGAAGGCGTAGCGCTGCTCGAGCCGGTGCGTGACGCGATCCTTAGTGAGCGTTTCAGTCACCCGATGACGCCGTACATCAACATCGAACTCGCGCGGGCCAGCGCCAGGGCGGGAGACCTCGACCAAGCGATTGAACTCTGCCGGCCGTATGCGAATTCGAACCAGAACGAGATGAGCGTCTTCGGACTGGCCGTGACCGTCCTGGTCGAGTCCCTGCTACGCCGCGGCGGCGACGCAGATGACGAAGAAGTGGACGAGGCGATCGATGATTTGGCCGCCTACGCGGCCACGACCCGCCTCGTGGTGTACCCGCTGCTTGTGTTGCGACTGCGTGCGCTGATCGCCCGCGCACGTGGTGACGCGGCTGCCTACCAGGATTTCGTCGAACGCTACCGCGCACAGGCGGAATCGTTCGGTTTCGAGGGCCATATCGCGATGGCCGCCGCGATGCAGAAAAGCACTGGTAGCGGCGTGTAGGAGTGGCCGCCTGTGGAGTACCTACACTTGGCCGAATGACTGGTACACCCGATGCGACTCGACCGCTGGCCGGGGTGCGGATTATCGAGATCTCCAGCTTCGTCGCGGTTCCGTTGGCGGGGATGACGCTGGGCCAGCTCGGGGCCGAAGTGATCCGCGTCGACCCGATCGGCGGTGCGGCCGACTACCACAGGTGGCCGGTCACCGGCGACGGCGACAGCATCTACTGGGCGGGCCTGAACAAGGGCAAGCGCTCCATGGCGGCAGACTTCCGCTCGCAGGACGGCCAAGACCTGGTGCAGCGGCTGATCGCGGACAGCGGCGTGCTGATCACGAATGTCGCAGGGCGGGACTGGCATTCGTACGACACGCTGACACGGCTGCGACCCGACCTGATCCACGTCGAGGTGTCCGGTCGCGCCAACGGCGGCACGGGCGTGGACTACACTGTCAACGCGGGGATCGGGTTTCCGTTGGTGACGGGCCCCGCCGAGCTCGCGACACCGGTGAATCACGTTCTGCCAGCGTGGGATGTCGCCTGCGGCATCTACACCGCGTTGGCAGTCGTCACCGCGTTGCGGCATCGGGATGTGACCGGGCACGGCCAGCAGATCAGCATTCCGCTGGAGAACGTGGCCTTGGCGACGGCAGGCAATCTCAGCCTGTTCACCGAGGTGATGGTGAACGGCACAGCGCGCGAACGGATCGGCAACTCGGTGTATGGCCAGTACGGCCAGGACTTCACAAGCAGCGACGGCGTGTCGTTCATGATCGTCGCGCTTACCAACCGGCACTTCCGCGACCTGACCGAACTCACCGGGACGACGAAAGCCGTTGCCGCACTGGCCGACACACTCGGCGCCGACTTCACGGATGAGGGGGAGCGTTATCGGCACCGCGACGCGCTGTCCGGGTTGTTCACCGAGTGGTTCTCGCAGCACAGTGCCGAGGAGATCACCGCCGCCCTGTCGGCGACCTCCGTGTTGTGGGAGCGCTACCGCACGTTCGCCGAGGTGGTCACCGAAGACCGGCTGAGTGCGAACCCGATGTTCAGCCCCCTCGACCAGCCCCGGATCGGGCAGTACCTCGCGCCGGGGTTGCCGATCGCGATCGACGGCGCGTACCCGCCCGCCGCGGCCGCACCGGCGCTCGGCGACGACACGGAGGCGGTGCTCGGCGACTGGCTGGGGATGACCACTGACGAAATCGGCAGGCTTACGGAATCGGGCACCGTGGCATGAGCGCGCTGCTGAAGCTGCTCGACCTGGACCAGGGCGCAGACGCGGACACCTGGATCGGCCCCGCAAGCGGGCCGGCCGGAAAGCGTTCCTACGGCGGGCAATTCGTCGCCCAGAGCCTAGCCGCGGCGTGCCACACCGTCGACGCCGACCGTCCGCCGACCAACATGCACCTGCAGTTCCTGCGCGGCGGCGAGGCAGGCGACCCGGTCGAATACACGGTGGCGCGGGTGTTCGACGGCAGGACCGCGGCCGCGCGCCGCGTCGACTCGCATCAGGCCGGACGCCTGCTGACGACGGCCACGGTTTCGTTCGCCGCCGAGTTGCCGGGGCCCGAACATGGGCACCGGCCCGACATGCCCGGCGATCCCGACTTGCTGCCCCGCACCGGACCTGCGGGGCCCGCACCGTCGATGCCACTGGACGAGCTCGACATCAGGATCGCCGACGACACCTCGTCCGGCGAATTCGTACGGCGATTGTGGTGGCGGGCGACGGTTCCGCTACCCGATGACCCCGCAGTGCACACCTTGGTCGCCGCATACGTCACCGACGTCTACATGATCGACCCCGCCCTGCAGGTGCATGGACATTCGATGAAAGCGCGGACCCACCGCAGCGGGACCACCGACTCGTCGATCTGGTTTCATCGGGCCGTTCGGGCCGACGAATGGAATCTGCTGGAGTGCCGATCACCGGCCGCGGCACGCGGTCGCGGCGTCGTGACCGGCAGGCTGGTGCGGACCGACGGCGCTATCGCGGCCACGATGACGCAGGAGGGACTCATCGCCGAACGCTAGTGGCCGCACCCCTTCCGAACCGCGTCATCATTTGTTGACGCTTTTCAGCAGACAGTCGCGACCGCAGCACCGACACGAGTTGTGTCAACAGCACACCGATGACAATCGACGCGACGACACCAAGCAGTCGATGTTCGCCGAACAGCGGGTAGACCTGGTAATGGGTGAGGTAGATGTACAGCGACGCCTCCGCGATAACCCCGGCGACAACGGTGGCCGCGGGCGGGCAGCGCAGCGCGGGCAACCAGATCAGCAGGGCAAACCCGGCCAGCACCACCAATTCTCGTTCGGTGCGGTCGAAGTAGTTGTGCAGGCCGACGATCAGCACCACCGTCACCGCCGCGCGCTGCAGCGTTGTCGATGCCTTGGCCGCGGCCCAGCCCACCGCGAAGAACCAGAACGCGAGCACGGTGAACCATGCGTCGTACCCGAGGTGCAGGCCGAGGGCGTCGTAGCGTAGCGCCATCCCGGCGGCCAGGAACGCCACCGCAACGGCGAAGGGCCACTGTCGTTCCCATCGGTCCACGACGGGCAGCCAGCACAACACGGCGAGTGCGACAAGAATCCACACAAGCACCTCGACGAACCACAGCCTACCGGCGGTCATGCTGTCGTGCGGGCCGAGGAATTTGTTCGCCAGCAACAGATTTGTCGGCGTGTAGTCGTCGGTGATGATCAGCGCGATCGCAACCCACGCCACCGACGGTCCCGCGATCCACGCGATGGTGTTGCGCAGGTGCCGCACCCGGTCCGGTCGCGGCACCGGAGTGAGGCAGAACCGGCCGAAGTTGTATCCCGCGATGCCCAGCAGCACATGCGCGCCGCCCCAAAGTTCGAACATCTCGGCGTGCGACCCGACGATGAAAAAGATCGCGATCGCGCGCAGTGCGACGCTGCTCTCCAGCGTCGCACCCCACCACGGCCGCCACCGTCGCGGCGACTTGGGCATGGCTTCGAGCTCCCGAAGGGGAAGTCGCTGCCAGTCGGCGGGCAGTCGCGCCAGCGCGCGTTCCAGCCGCACCGACATCGTCACGTAGGACAGCGAATTGCCGCCAAGGTCGACAAAGCTGGCCTCGGGATCGATGCTCGCGGCGTCGATCCGCAGCACGTCGGCGAACAGCTCGCGCAGGCCGACCACACTGTGCTCGTTGGTATTCGAAGCGCGTGCGCGGTCGCGCACCGCCGGGTAATCCGGCTTTCCCGACGGCAGCATCGGCAACTCCGCGACGGTGACGGCCTTCACGGCGCCGGGGGGTACGCCGGCAGCGGCGGCGGTGATGCGTTGGACCTCTTCCTCGTCGTGACCGATCGCCGCCACCGCGAGGTGGTCGTCGACATCTGTGCAGAACGCCGTCACACCGCGGTCACGCAGCGTCGCCTCGACGCGTTGGAGATCGATCCGCAGCCCGTACATCTTCACGAAGCGGCTGCTGCGCCCGATGACTTCGTACAGGCCATCGGGGTTGCGGCGGACGATGTCTCCGGTGTGCAGGGCTTCGACGGTCTTCCCGAGGGGGAGATCGGTGGGCCCGTGCGCGTAGCCCATCATCACGTTGGGGCCGCGGTACACGAGCTCGCCGACATCGTCGCCCCATGCGTCGCACGGTTCGATCGTGAACGCTCCGCCGGGAATCGGTCTGCCAATCGCCGCCGGATGCGATGCGGCGAGTTGCGGTGGCAGATAGGCCATTCGCGCGGTAGCCTCGGTCGCCCCGTACATCACGAACAAGTCCCAGCCCTGTCGACGCCCGAGTTCGGCGAACCGCCGCACACGCTCGGGCGGCATCCGGCCACCGGCTTGCGTGACGTACCGCAGGTGAGGCACATCGAGGGCTTGTGCGCCGACACGCTCGAGCAATTCGAACGTGTAGGGCACGCCTGCGAACGCCGTGCCCGCGTGCCCGCGGAACCCCTCCCAGAACTCGTCGTCGACGACCGAGCGATCGGTGAGGATCAACCCGGCGCCGCGCAACAGGTGGCTGTGGATCACCGAAAGGCCGTAGCAGTGGGACATCGGCAGGGTCGTTGCGGCCCTGTCGGTTTCGCGGATGTCCAGGTATTCGGCGATGGCGGCCGCGTTGCTGACGAGGTTGCGGTGGGACAGCCGCACCAGCTTGGGTGAGCCGGTGCTGCCGGAGGTGGACAGCAAGAGGGCCAGTTCGTCGTGCAGCCGATGGCGCCTGCCGCCGTGGTGGATTCCGTCGGCGTCGATCACGACGTCGGGTTCATATGTCTTCAGGATGGCCGTGTGGTCGCGTCCCGCCGAGACAGGCAGGACCACGTGGCCGCCGGCCATCGCCGCCAGGTAGTGCACCAAAGTGGCCACGTCGTTGCGGGTTTCGAGCACCACGAGGCGACGAGGCCCGTCGAGTGCTCGCGCGGTGTCGGCAACGGCGTCGGCTAGGTGGTGGTACGACAGCTGTTGCGTGTCGGTCAGGACGGCCACGTTGTCGCCCTGGCTGTACAGGTGGTCGAGGAGTCTGCTCAATTGAGCACGACCCCGCTGCCCACCACCTCGACACGTACCTTGGCGTCGATCGGCGGCGGGTTGAGGCTGTGCTGGCGCACAACGATCGGTGCGGCGTCTCCTGCCGGGTCGATCGTCAACAGCACATCGTGACCGAGGAACTCCGTGGCGATCACCGTACCCACGCCATCGAGCTGCTCGCTGTCGGAAACCACCGTCGCAACAAGCTGTTCGGGCCGCAGCACGAGGGTGGCGGGACCATCGGCGGCCGATGCCTGGACGGGTATGTGGCCGAGCGCGCAGTCGGCGACTCCCGATGCGACCGTGCAGGAAACCGAAATGCAGTCGCCAAGGAACTCGGCGGTGAACCGGTCGGTGGGGTGGCGATAAACCTGCTGTGGGCTGCCGACCTGTGTGAAACGCCCGTCGCGCATGACCGCGACCTGATCCGAGATCGACAGCGCCTCTTCCTGGTCGTGGGTTACCAAGAGCGTTGTCACGCCCGCGTCGGTGAGCAAACCGGCGACCGCCTTGCGGGTGGACGCGCGCAGTCCGGTGTCGAGCGCGCTGAACGGCTCATCGAGCAGCATCAGGACCGGCTGCCTGGCGAGTGCACGGGCCAGTGCGACCCGCTGCTGTTGGCCTCCGGACAGTTGGTGCGGGCGCCGCGAGGCGTACGACGTGTCGAGGGAAACGGTCTCGAGAAGCTCACCGACACGGGCACGCACCTCGGCGCGGGCGGCACCGCGCAAGCCGTACGCGATGTTCTGCCCGACCGTCAGGTGCGGGAACAACGCACCGTCCTGCGCGACATAGCCGACGGCTCGACGGTGCGGTGCCACAGCACTTTCCGGACTCGCCACCTGACGCCCGTCAATCGTGATCGTGCCCGCATCGGGCGTCTCGAATCCGGCGATGAGCCGCAGCAGCGTGGTCTTGCCGCATCCCGATGATCCGACGACGGCGGTCATTGTGGCCGGTTGCAGGGCGAGGTCGATGTCGTGTAGCACCGTGTGCCCATTGAAGGACTTGGCGAGGCCCTTGATCTCGAGGATGGTGGTCGTCACAGCGCCGCCACCTTCGTCGACTGCCGGAACAGCACCAGGGTCACCGGGATCGCGAGCACCACGAGGACGAGTGCGTACGGGGCGGCGGCCGCGTAGTCCAGCTCACTCGACAACGACCAGAATCGCATCGACAGTGTGTTCGTCCCGGTTGGCGCGAGTAGCAGTGTCGCCGTCAATTCCGTTGCCACCGCGACGAATACCAGCGATGCGCCCGCAGCCGCGGCGGGTGCGGTCAGTCGCAGTGTGACCCGCAGAAAGGTGGCCGCCGGCGAGCTGCCGAGCGAGCGGGACGCCTCCTCGAGGCCGGGCGGCACCTGGGCCAAGCCGGCTCGCACGTTGACGAGTGCGCGCGGGATGAACAACAGCACATAGGCGAACACGATCAGCGCGACGCTCTGGTAGAGAGGGCGAGCGGCGTGGATGGTGACCGTGACGAGCGCGAGGGCGGTGACGATGCCGGGAAGCGAACTGGTGACGTAGTTCGCGCCTTCAACGGCGCGGGCCAGCACGCCGTTGGAGCGCACGGCGACCCATGCGACGGGGAACGCCAACACGGTCGTCAACACCGCCGCGACCGTGGCCAGGCCGATGGTTTGGCCGAGCGCGGTGGCGATGTCGTCGAGCACCCACACCTTGGTGCCGCCGATCCACAGCCAGCGCACGATCGTCCACCCCGGGACACCGAGCGCCAGCACCGTCAGCGCGATCAGCGCGGTTTCGGCGGCGATTGTGGTGCGGCCCAGGCGGATCGGGTTGGCAGCCCGTGGCGCGCCCGCTCCGATGCGGGAGAACCGGGCGCGCCCGCGCGCCAGTGCCTCTGCCACCAGCAACACCAGGCAGAGCAGGACCAGCACGCCGGCGAGCATGCTGCCCGCCGCCCCGTCGAAGGTGACCTGGAACTGTTGGAAGATCGCGACCGTGAACGTGTCGAAGCGCACCATTGCGAATGCGCCGAACTCGGCGAGCAGATGCACGCCGATCAACAACCCGCCGCCGAGAATCGCGAGCCGCAGCTGTGGCAGCACGACACGGAAGAACACGCCAGTCGAGTCGGACCCCAGTGCGCGGGCCGATTCCTCGACGGCTGGGTCGAGCCGGCGCAGTGTCGCCGCCACCGGTAGGTACATGAACGGGAAGTACGACAGCGTGGCGACCAATACTCCCGCCCACAAGCCGTGCAGGGAAGGGATCACGCCGACCCAGGCGTAACTGTTGACGAATGCCGGAATGGCCAGCGGCGCAACGAACAATGGCCGCCAGAACGCCCGGCCGGGCAGATCGGTCCGCTCCACCAGCCACGCCACACCGACACCGATCACCACACAGAGCGGCACCGTGACGACGACCAGCCCGACGGTGTTGAACAGCAACTCGCCGACCCGTGGCCGAACCACCAGTTCATAGGCCCGCGTCCAACCGACGGACACCGCCCCCCACACCACGTACCCCAACGGGATGCACGTGGCAGCGACCAGAATCGCGACCGTCGCAGACACCAGCGGGCCGGGCCGGGCCGCCTTGTCAGGCCGCGAAACCGGTGCCGCGGTGCGCGAAACGGGGGGAGCGACCACCTATAGCAAACCAGCCTTCGTCATCAGATCCGTCACCTTCTGCGCGTCGAGCGTCGACGGATCGACCTTGGGTGCCTGTAGCGAATCGAGCGGCGGCAGAGCAGGATTCGCGGGCACGTCGCTGGCCACCGGGTACTCGAACGACGTGCCCTTTTCGAGTACCTCCTGTCCGGCTTTACCGGTGACGAACTTGATGAACTGCTGCGCTTGGTCCTGCTTCTTGCTGGACTTGAGGACACCGCCGCCGGACAGGCTGACGAACGCGCCGGGATCCTGGTTCTTGAAGTAGTGCAGCGCGGTGTTGCCGCTGCCCTCTTTGGTGTTGGCCTGGTCGCGGAACCAGTAGTAGTGGTAGATGATGCCGCCGTCGACCTCGCCTGCGTTGACGGCCTTCATGGTGGCGATGTTGTCGTTGTAGATCTTCGCGCCTGCCTTCATCCCCGCCAGCCACTGCGCGGTGGCCTGTTCGCCCTCGAGCTCGAGCAGCGCCGACACGATGGCCTGGAAGTCCGCCTTGGCTGGTGCCCCGCCCCAGCGGCCCCGCCACGCGGGCTGTTCCAGGTCGAGCATCGACTTGGGCAGCTGATCCGGCTGCAACCGAGCCTTGTTGTAGACGAAGACGGTGCTGCGCGCCGCGACACCCGTCCACTTGCCGGTGGCTGGACGGTACTGCGCGGGAACCTGATCGAGCGTGTCTTTGTTCAGGTCCGCGAAGAGCCCGGCCTTTTCGACGGCTGCCATGGCCGGGGAGTTCTCCGTCAGGAAGACGTCGGCAGGCGATGCGTCACCTTCTGCGATCAATTGGTTGCCCAGTTCGGTATCGCCGCCCTGCCGGTAGGTCACCTTGATCCCGGTTTCCTTGGTGAACGCGTCGATCCACTCCTTGGTCAGCGACTCGTGCTGCGCGTTGTAGATCAGGAGCTCGTCGGACTTGGAAGAACTCGAGCATGCGGTCGCGCCGAGGACGACGGCGACGACCGACACTGCTGCGGCGATTCGGCTCCAACGTCGTCGTCGCATCAGGTCAAGTCCTCCATGGTGACGCTTTTAGCTGAGCTTTACCTAATGAAACTTACCCTTCGCTGACCTTTTATCTGGTGCCGTGCCGGAATCCGGTTCACGTTCGGTTGCTGTGGCCCTATTGGCGCACCTGCGGCGGGCTCACGACCACATCGACCGGAACTACCGCGAGCCACTGGACCTGCAGATCACCTGCGCATCGTTCGTCACCGTGTATTGCCTGGACCAGACCGTCAAGTAGTTCTTACATAACCTTCGATCCGGCTTGACCTTGATGTCCTCGGGGTATTTAAGGCGATATGACCATGTCAGCTACTGCCGTGCGCCGCGGCCTGTTCGGCGCCTTTGCCACTTGCGCGCTCGGCGGTGTCGTCGCCACGACCATTGTGATTCCGACGGCGGGCGCACAGCCCGACTGCACGGCGAGTGGCTTCTCTCATGTGGCCTCGGGCGTACTCAATGAGGCGGGTGGGTGGCTCGACACCCACCCGGACGCCAACAACGTTCTGACCGCGGCGGGCATGCAGGGCGCGGGGGCAGAGGTATCGGTGCGGGATTACTTCGTCGCGCATCCGCAAGAGTTTCAGGAGCTGCGTGGCATTGCGGCCCCGCTGATCGATATGCAGCACGCCTGTGGCGCGGCGATTCAGCCGATGCAGATCGCCGCGCTCTACCAGGCGCTGTCGAGCAGCCAGACGTAATCCTCGTTTGAGCGCGGGTGACGACGTTGACCCGCCGAGATCGGGCGACGCGCGACGGAGGTTGGCTGTACGTTGGCTGAGTTCAGGGGGCACGCCACCTCCACCGCAACGACAGCTGAGGAACGAACCGATGAGAATCTTGGGAACGGCGTTGCGCCGCGGATTGTCCGGAGCCTTCGCCGCTTGTGCGCTCATTGGTGCGGCCGCCGGCACCGTCGCGCTGCCCACCGCCAGCGCGGCGGACGATTGCTCGGCGAGTGGACTGGCCACCACGGCCAGCGGTGTGCTGGCCTCCGCAGGCAGCTATCTGGCCGCCCACCCGGATGCCAATCAAGTGCTGACCGCGGCAGGTTCGCAGCCGAGGGATGAGGCCAAATCGAACGTCCAGGCGTACTTCTTGTCCCACCCCGGCGAGTTCCTGGACTTGAAGGGCATTGCCCAACCGCTCACCGACCTGCGGAACCAATGCGGTGTTGCTGTCACACCCGGACAGCTCGCGGCGCTCGTCGAATCCTTCCAGCCGTAGTCCACGCGAGAAGTCTCGCTACATGCGGCCGTAGCGGGCGCGCACGAAGCTGTAGGCGCCGAACGCCGCGATGCCCAGTGCGGCCAAGATCAGTAGTACCTTGCCGAATGGGGCATGACCGAGTGCCTTGACCGCCGCATCCAATCCCGACGCCTTCGACGGATCCGTCTGCAGCATCGCGACGATCACCAGCACCCCCGCTCCGGCAAGCACGACACCTTTGGCCGCGTAGCCGGTGACCCCGACCGCCGTGATGCCGGTGCCACCACTGACGCGCAGGTCTTTGAGGAACTTCTTGGCTACGCCCTTGTAGACGTGATAACCGCCGACTCCGATGAGACCCAGCGCCACCACGATGAGAATCGCCTTGCCCCAGCCGGTTTGCATCATCTGCGCACTCCGGCCGGCGTTCTGCTGACTGCTCTGCTGACCGCTTCCCATCGCGAATCGCGCGGCGGAGAAGGCGATCGCGAAGTTCACGACCGCTAGTCCCACAGATTTCGCGCGCTTCCACGCCGGGGTGTCGTCACCGGTGTGCGTGGATCGCTCACCGGGTTTGGAACCGACGAGTGCCTCGGCGATCCGCCAGAGGCCGAGTGCCACCAGGCCCGCCGCGGCGACCCAGAGGATCACCGCGCCGCCGGGCTGGCCGGCGAGGGTGGCCAGAGCGCCGGATTGGTCCGCGTTGCCGCCGGAGCCGAACGCGATCCGCAGAATGATGAACGCGACCAGAAGATGCAGCACCCCGCTGACGGCGAAGCCTGCGCGGGCGGCGTACTCGAACGCGTCGTTGTCGGTCGCCCGCCCGGCGACGCCCTGCAGCGATTTGTCGACCATTAGCGCCGTATACCCGCTTTTTGACGGCCGCGAAACTATGTGAAGCACGTCTGTGGATGGACGCGCGTCTGGGGATAACCGCATGGCCACGTGGTCGGTTTGTCAGGACTGGCGCCGACGCTGGCACCATGACTTCGTTATCCCGTGCCGAAATCGGTGCGCTGGGCGAGAGATTGGCCGTTGACCATCTGACGTCTCTTGGGCTGCGCGTACTGACCCGCAATTGGCGGTGCCGATACGGCGAACTAGATGTGATCGCGGCCGACGACACGGCACGCACCGTGGTGTTCGTCGAGGTGAAGACCCGCACCAGCGATCAGTTCGGTGGCGTGTCCCAGGCCGTGACGCCCGTGAAGGTGCGCCGACTACGGCGGCTCGCCGCGCTGTGGCTCGCAGCGCAGCGTGGCAGCTGGGCGGCGGTGCGCATCGACGTGATCGGCGTGCGGATCGGTCGCACCCCAGCGCCGGAGATCACGCATCTGCAAGGGGTCGGCTGATGGCGCTGGGCAGAGCCTTCTCGGTGGCCGTGCGCGGCCTCGACGGCGAGATCGTGGAGATCGAGGCCGACATCACCTCCGGGCTGCCCGGCGTGCATCTGGTCGGGCTGCCCGACGCCGCTCTACAGGAGTCGCGAGACCGGGTACGCGCGGCGATCACCAACTGCGGCCACAGCTGGCCGATGGCACGGCTGACGTTGGCACTCTCCCCGGCGACGCTTCCCAAGATGGGTTCCGTCTACGATCTGGCGCTCGCGTCGGCGGTGTTGTCGGCCAATGGCAAGAAAGCGTGGGAGCGGCTCGAAAAGACGGTGCTGCTGGGCGAATTGGCGCTGGACGGCCGGGTGCGTCCCGTCAAGGGCGTATTGCCTGCCGTGCTGGCCGCCAAGCGCGAAGGCTGGCCGGCCGTGGTGGTTCCGCTCGAGAATCTTTCGGAGGCAAGCCTGGTCGACGGTGTCGAGGTGTGGGGCGTACGCACGCTAGGGCAACTGCACAAGTGGTTGACCGGAGCCGCTCAGCTCGACGACCGCATCGACACCCCGTCATCGGCGCCAGAGTATGCCCTTGACCTCGCCGATGTAGTGGGCCAATCGCACGCCCGGTTCGCGGTCGAGGTCGCGGCGGCCGGCGCCCATCACCTGATGATGACCGGGCCGCCCGGCGTCGGGAAAACGATGCTGGCCCAACGGCTTCCGGGACTGCTGCCGCCATTGTCGGAGGCCGAGTCTCTGGAGGTGACGGCGATTCACTCGGTGGCAGGCCTGCTGTCCGGCGACACGCCGCTGATCACGCGGCCGCCGTTCGTGGCGCCCCACCACACCTCGAGCGTCGCCGCGTTGGTCGGCGGAGGCTCGGGGCTGGCCCGGCCGGGAGCGGTCAGCCGCGCGCACCGGGGCGTGCTGTTCCTCGATGAGTGTGCGGAGATCGGTGTCAGCGCGATGGAAGCATTGCGAACTCCGTTGGAGGAAGGCGAGGTTCGGCTCGCCCGTCGTGACGGCGTCGCGCGCTACCCGGCCCGGTTCCAGTTGGTGCTGGCCGCCAACCCGTGCCCGTGTGCGCCCGCCGATCCGAAGGACTGCATCTGCGCGGCGATGGCCAAGCGGCGATATCTCGGGAAGCTGTCCGGGCCGCTGCTCGATCGAGTGGACCTGCGCGTCGAGATGCACATGGCGAGGGCGGGAGCGTTCGCCGCCGACGAAGGCGAGTCGACGGCCGTCGTTCGGGAACGAGTGGCAACCGCGCGCGCCGTCGCCGAAGAACGGTGGCGGCCACATGGAATCTGCACCAACGCCGAGGTCAGCGGTGCACTGCTGCGGCGCAGGTTCCGACTGGACGCTGCGGCGATGAAGTCGCTACGAACCGCGCTCGACAGTGGCCAGCTCAGCATCCGAGGCATGGACCGGACATTGCGTGTCGCGTGGACGCTGGCCGACCTCGCCGGACGGACCTCACCGGGGGTTGAGCAGGTCAGTGCGGCGCTGAGCTTCCGCAAGGGCGGGGGTGCACGATGATCGACCCCGTCCTGGGCGCGGTGGCTTATCTGTCGAGAGTCGTCGAACCGCCGTGCCCGCCCCTGGCGGAACTGGCGGCCCGCGTGGGTCCCGTGGAAGCCGCCGACCGTGTGAAGCGCCGCCAGATCGACACGCCACTGTTGCGGCTCACCGAGGCGCGTCACGAGATCGATTCCGCCGCGCGAGATCTCGCAGTGTTGGAGCGACTGGGCGGTCGGCTGGTCACCGCTGCGGACGCCGAATGGCCGCTGCTGGCGTTCACCGCGTTCGCCGGTGTCGACACGAAGGAACGACCGGCGGCGCACCCTCCGTTGGCGCTGTGGGTGACGGGGCCCGCGCGGCTCGATGAGGTGGCCGAGCGCGCCGCGGCGATCGTCGGCACGCGGGCGGCCACCGCGTACGGCGAGCACGTCGCCGCGGAATTGGCCGCCGGATTGGCGGAGCGCGACGTGGCGGTGGTGTCTGGCGGTGCGTACGGCGTCGACGGGGCGGCGCATCGCGCCGCGCTGGCCGCCGACGGGCTCACGGTCGCGGTGCTCGCCGGCGGCATCGATGTGTCGTACCCGAGCGGCCACGCCGGCCTCTTCCATCGGATCGGCGAGCAAGGCTTGATCGTGACGGAGTATCCGCCGGGCCTTCGGCCGCAGCGGCACCGGTTCCTCACGCGCAATCGACTCGTCGCTGCGCTGTCGGGGGCCACGGTGGTCGTCGAGGCCGGTGCACGCAGCGGCGCGGCCAACACCGCGGCGTGGGCGCGGGCGCTGGGGCGGGGGATTTGCGCGGTGCCCGGCCCGGTCACGTCGTCGGCTTCCGTCGGATGCCATGTGCTGCTGCGTGCTGGCGCGATGGTCGTCACGAGGGCCGACGAAGTGCTCGAGTTGGTCGGGCGCGCAGGTGAGCTGGCCGCCGACGCAGAGCGGCCGACGTCGGTATTAGACGGTCTGGCAGACAACGAGCTCCGTGTGTATGACGCGCTTCCATCGCGCGGCGCGCGCACCGTCGACGAGATCGCCGTCGCATCCGGTTTGCCACCGACCGAGATACTCGGCCCGCTATCGATGCTCGAGATCGGCGGCCTGGTCGTCAGCCAAGGCGGGCGCTGGAAACTGACTCACCGGTAGTGGCCGGTGCTGGCCAGAGAGCCAGGGCGGGAGTGCTGGCGAGGTAGCCCGCCACCTTCTCGGTCGCGCTCGTATCCTCGATCAGGTTGGCTAACGAGTCTGGAGGAACCGTGGCAGGACGTCCGGTGCACACGTTCGAAGTGGTGCGCAGCGAGCAGTTGACCCCGCACCTCATCCGCGTAGTCCTGGGCGGCGACGGCTACGACACGTTCACCCCGAACGAGTTCACCGACGCTTACGTCAAGCTCGTCTTCGTCAACGACGGTGTCGACGTCGGCGTGCTGCCGCAGCCGCTCACCCTGGACAGCTTCAATGAGCTACCCGCCGAACAACGGCCCACCGTCCGCACCTACACCGTGCGCCGCGTCGACGCCGAGCGCCGCGAGATCTCCATCGACTTCGTCGTGCATGGCGCGCACGGCATCGCCGGGCCGTGGGCCGAGGCCGCGACCCCCGGTCAACCGGCCTACCTGATGGGGCCCAGCGGCGCCTACGCGCCAGACCCCGCGGCCGACTGGCACCTGCTGGCGGGCGACGAAGCGGCCGTCCCGGCCATCGGAGCCGCACTGGAGGCCTTGCCCGACAACGCAATTGGCAAGGTCTTCATCGAGGTCGCCGGACCTGAGGACGAGATCGCGCTGCGCGCACCGGCCGGCGTCGAGGTGCGATGGATCTATCGCGGCGGCCGGGCCGACCTGGCGCCAGAAGACGCGGCGGGCGACAACGCACCGTTGATCGCGGCGGTCAAGGAAGCGGAGTGGCTGCCGGGGCAGGTGCAGGTTTTCATCCACGGCGAGGCGCAGACCGTCATGCACAACCTGCGGCCCTATATCCGCAAGGAACGCGGTGTCGACGCCAAGTGGGCCGCCTCGATTTCCGGGTACTGGCGCCGCGGCCGCACCGAGGAAACGTTCCGTCAGTGGAAGCGTGAGCTCGCCGAAGCGGAGGCCACTGCCTGACGGCCTGTTGTCAGAACCAGCTGGCCTGCGCGTCCACGGTGGTGCGATCGAGGCTTTCCAGCAGATCGAACATCGGGCCGACCTTGGGTAGCTCGTAGCCGTAGAAATACTGTGCCGCGGCGCGTTTGCCGTCGTAGAAGTCGCCCTGGTGGTCGTTCGCGGCGATCAGCTGCTCGAGCCACATCCACGCGACGACCACATGTCCGGCCGCCTCGAGGTAAACGGTCGAGTTGGCCAGGGTGGTGGCGACATCGCCTGCGGCCCACACGGCCGCGGTCACGTCGACCAGCCGCTGCACCGCGCGCTGCAAGTCTTTCGCATAGCCCGCGGTGCTGCCGCACTCCATCGCTTTGTCGATCGTCTGATTGATCCGCTCGGCCAGCAGCGTCAGGCCCGCGCCGTCCTGCATGACGACCTTGCGGCCCAACAGATCCAGGCCGTGGATGCCGTGGGTGCCCTCATGGATCGCGTTGAGGCGGTTGTCGCGGTAGCACTGTTCGACGTCGAACTCCTTGGTGTAGCCGTAGCCACCGTGCACCTGGATGGCCAGGCTGTTGGCCTCCAGGCACCACTGCGACGGCCAGCTCTTCGCAATCGGCGTCAACACGTCGAGCAAGAGATGCGCGCGATCACGCTCGGCGCCGGTGCTGGTGCGCCCCTCATCCACCAGCATCGCGGTGTACAGGCCGAGCGCGAGCGCGCCCTCGACATAAGACTTCTGCGCCAACAGCATTCGCTTCACGTCGGCATGCTCGATCAACCTCACCTGTGGGCGCGACGGATCCTTGGCGTCGACCGGACGCCCCTGGGTGCGCTCCTTGGCGTATTCGACCGACGCCAGGTAACCGGCGTAACCGGTCGCCGTCGCCTGCATTCCCACCGCGATTCGGGCCTCGTTCATCATGTGGAACATGTAGGCCAGGCCCTTGTGCTCCTCACCGACGAGATAGCCGACCGCGCCGCGTTCGGCGTCGGGCTGATGCGTGCCGTCGCCGAAGTTCAGCAGGGCGTTCGTCGTGGCGTGGTTGCCCATCTTGTGGTTCAGGCTGACCAGCGCGACGTCATTGCGGGTGCCGTCGGGCAGGAATTTCGGCACGATGAACAGCGATATGCCCTTGACCCCTGGGCCGCCGCCCGGGGCCTTGGCCAGCACCAGGTGCACGATGTTCTCTGTCAGTTCGTGGTCACCGCCGGTGATCCACATCTTGGTTCCGGTGATCCGATAGGTGCCGTCGGCGGCGGGAACGGCCTTGGTCGTGATGTCGGCCAGCGACGAGCCCGCATCGGGTTCCGACAGGCACATGGTGCCGAAGTAGCGGCCCTCGAGCATCGGTCGGACCCAGGTGTCGATCTGCTCCTCGGAGCCGTACTCGACCAGCAGGTTGGCGTTGCCGACGGTCAGGAAGGCGTACGAGGTGGTGCTGGGGTTGGCGGCCCGGAAGAACTCGAGTGACGCCTGCGCCACCACCGTCGGCAACTGCATGCCGCCGACCGCTTCGTCGAACGATCCGGCCAGCAGACCCGCTTCGCTGTAAGTGTCGAGTGCGTGCTTGATCTCGTCGATCAGCACGACCTTCCCGTCGGGCCCGACCGACGGCCCGCTCTGGTCACCCTTCTTGTTATGCGGCGCAAAGCATTTCGTCGCAATATCGGCGGACAGGTCAAGGACGGCGTCGAAGGTGTCGCGGGAGTGCTCGGCGAAGTGGTCGCGTTTGGTCAATTCGACCACGTCGAGCCATTCGTAGAGCAGAAAGTCGACGTCACGCCGCGAGAGGAAGTCCGCCATGTCGGGAAAGCCTTTCGGAAATGTAGATCACATTAGCGATTGCTCATTTTATGAGCGCTCGCTAATAATGCGCCAGCCGTCTACAGATGTCAACTACGTGTAGGATCCCGACCGTCATGACCATCGATCGAGCTGCGGATTCAGCTGCGGCGGAACGCATGCGGCGGGCCGCGATCGAGGCCTTCGCGGAGTCGGGCTACGGTGGCAGCTCCACCCGGCAGATCGCCAAGCGGCTCAACATGAGCGCGACGGCCATGTACCCGCACTACCGCTCCAAGGAGGAGCTGCTCTACGCGATCGCTCTGGAGGGCCACAGCAGCCTGCTGGCCGCGCTGAAACGAGCCGACGACCCCGCCGCGAGCTTCGCAGAGCGGCTGCGCGCGGTGGTTGCGGCGTTCGCCTCCTGGCACGCCGAGAACCACAAGCAGGCCAGGGTCGTGCAATACGAGCTGCACGGCCTGACGCAGCCCCACTACCGCACGATCGCACCGCTGCGCCACCAGGCGACCGACGTCATCACCGAAATCGTCGCCGGCGGCGTGATGACCGGTGAATTCCACGTCGACAACGTCGACGAAGTGGTGATGGCCATCTCGTCGCTGTGCGTCGACGTGTGCCGGTGGTTCCCGTCGCGCAAGCACAAGGACGCCCAGAAGCTCGGCCAGGTCTACGCGGGGGTTGCGGAGCGGCTGGTTCGCTGACGGCGCCCGGCGCCGGACTGGCACGCTAGGTGGATGGCATTCGGCGACTATCAGCTCGAGATCTACCTTCAGGGACTGTCCGGCATCGTGCCGTCTTTCCCGATGTCTTTTGCGGAGTGGGAGGCCAAGGCGCAGGCGGCGATGCCGCCGTCGATCTGGTCCTACGTC
>Ga0207648_10001354_pt1 | contig 27096 bp, 29 predicted proteins | sample KBSMisM32_FD_184310 | JGI IMG/M metagenome (GOLD analysis project Ga0207648, IMG submission 184310) | Miscanthus rhizosphere microbial communities from Kellogg Biological Station, Michigan, USA - KBS Miscanthus M3-2 (SPAdes) (version 2) | ecosystem: Host-associated > Plants > Roots >... | reverse complement strand
GGTGGTGACCTCGACATGGCCACGCTGGCTTCCGTGACACGCGAGGAGATCGCCGGCATGGTGAGTGAGGTCCGCGAGGTCGCGCCCGATGTGCCGATCGGTCTGTTCACCATGATCGCGGCAGGCGATGCGCATGAGGTCGCGCACGTCGCGTCCGCGCTGGGTGACGGTCTGTACTCCACGTTCGTCGGCGAACCGGCGAAGGTGCTCGACGGCCTGCGCTCGCTCGAGGACCTCGGCATCGACAGGGTGCAAGTCTCCGAGTTCGTCAAAGGCTCGGCCCTACGCCTCGCCCTCTAGCAAGGGATCTCAGGACCGCGACCTCGGGCATCTCTTCGGGCGGGCCGAAGCCGTGCTCGGCGAGCCAGCGGACGTTCGACAGACATCGCAAGGACCACCATGCGCGTATGAGGTCGCGGTCGATGTCCGTGCCGTAGCCGGCGGCGACGTCGCCGAGGTGCTCCGGATGTCCGAGTGTGAGGGTGGCTAGGTCGAACAGTGCGTCTCCCTGGGAGGCCTCGGACCAGTCGATGATGCCGGTGACCTCGCCGTCGGCAACGAAGACGTGATCGACCTGCAAGTCGCCGTGGATGAACACCGGTGTCCATGGCCGGAGCGCCGTCTCGGCGAGCCGGCGATTGGGCCTGACGATCTGGGCGGGAAGGACGTCGTTGGTAACGAGCCACTCGCACTCCTCCACAAGCCGCGATACGAGCTCGTCGATGCTTCGTCCGGGCCATGCCGGCAGAGGAGCGTCATGCAGCGCGCGAACGGCTGTACCGGCTGCGGCCCAGGACGCCGACGACGCAGTCGACGCCTCACCGAGGTGGCCGAGCGCGGTTCCTCGTACCGCGGCGAGCGCGAGCACGGGCGGCTTCCGCCACAGGATGTCCGGCGTCGGGACGGGCGCCAACGCCATCGCTTCGACCTCGACGTCGGTGCGGGCTTGATCGGAATCGATCTTCAAGAACACGTCGCCGACGCGCACGGTTGCGCGCTCACTATGGGCAACGACGACCGCGACCTCCTCCACGTCGGCCATCATCGCGGAATGACGACGAGCGAAGCACGGCTGATCCTGACGTGCGGCTTGCCCGGTGCGGGCAAGACGACAGTCGCGAGGGAGCTGGCTGCGGACCGCGGTGCCGTGCGTCTGACGAAACTCGCAGCCGCCGTGGGACAGCCATCCGATTCGCCGCGCCGACCTCGACGAGTGGATTCAACTCTTCGACGCGCCGGATGCTGCCGAGCTGGCGTTGTTCGACTCCCCACCGGGACCGACAGCCGTGTAGCACCCTCTCAGCGCTGCGGGGTCCAGTCGCCGGTCAGGTCGGGTGGGCCGTGGTAGATGCGGAGCAGGGTGCGACTGGTGAACAGCCATTTGCCGTCGACGCGCTCATACGTGTCGTCGTACCACGCCAGCAACATGCCCAGCGCGCCGTTGCTGCGCCGTAGATGCTCGCTGACGTACCAGCGTCCACGGGCGGTGTCACCGTCGATCTCGACGGTTCCGTTGTGCACCAGTTGCACGACGACGTCGAGTTGGTCGACCGCGCTCTGCCAGAAGTCGACGATCGCGTCGTGCCCTGATGTTGTGTGACCTTTGCCGAGATCCCACTGCCCATCGGCGGCCCATGTCGCCGCCCATTGCTGGCGGTCCTTGCGCGTCACGGCATCGCTGTACCGGTGAACGAGGTCTTGAATCTGGGTGAGATCGTCCATGTCACTGACCGGCATCGAGGCGGACGAGCATCTTGCCCACGTTGGCCCCGGACATCACGCCGAACAGCGCCTCGACGGCATGCTCGATGCCGTCGTAGATGGTGTCCTTGCTGACCAGGCGGCCGTCGCGCAGCCATCCGGAGACTCGGGTCTCGAAGTCCGGGCGCATGTCTTCGTGGTCGCGGACGATGAAGCCGCGAAGGGTCAGGCGCTTGAGCACGGCCGCGATCAGCTTGCCGATGTCGTAGCGGGGATTGTCCGGATCGAAGTTGCTGATCATCCCGCACAGGGCGACCCGACCGTTGACGTGCAGCGCGTCGAGCGCGGCGATGAGCTGTTCGCCGCCGACGTTGTCGAAGTACACGTCGATCCCGTCCGGCGCGACGCGCTTCAAGCCCTCCGCTGCCGGGCCGGCGCGGTAGTCGAACGCGTCGTCGAACCCGAGCTCGTCGACCAGCACACGGCACTTGGCCTCGCCGCCCGCGCTGCCAACCACACGTGACGCACCGAGCAGCTTGGCGAACTGCCCCACCATCGAGCCGACCGCACCTGCGGCGGCGGAGACGAACACCGCGTCGTCGGCCTTGAACTCGGCGGTGCGCAGCAATCCCGCGTACGCGGTGAAGCCGGTCTGCCCGAGCACGCCGAGCCATTGGTTCAGTGGAGCGACCGCAGGATCGTGGACCGTCACCGCGGCCGCGTCGACGACGGCGTGTTCACGCCAACCGAGGCGGTGGCGCACCGCGGCGCCGACCGGTATCGAGTCGACCGTCGACTCGACGACGATGCCGATCGCCGATCCGTCGAGCGGCTGACCCGGTACGAAGTTGGTCGTGTAGACCTTCTCGGTCGGTTCGAGGCGGCCGCGCATCGACGGGTCGACGCTCATGTAGGCGTTGCGGACAACGAGTTGCCCGGGTTGCGGCGCGGGGACGGCAATCTCTTCGATCGCGAAGTCGTCGAGCACTGGACCGGATTGCGCGGTTTGCCGTTTGAGGACTACGGCGCGGGTGGTGGAGACGGAAGCCATGCACCTCCTACCCTACTGCAGTCTTACTGTAGTCAATCACAAGATACTGTTATGGCCCGGCACCTTGGATGTGCAGGTCGAGGTGGGTCAACCCGCGCAACATGAAGCTCGGGATGTACCCGAAATCGTTGCTCGGATCGAGCTCGAACGATGGGATCCGGGCCTGCAGTTCCTCGAGCGCGACACGGGCTTCCAGCCGCGCCAGCGGAGCGCCCAAGCAGAAGTGGATGCCCTTGCCGAACGCCAGGTGCTCCTTGAGCCGATCACGATCGGGGACGAACTCGTCGCCCTCGGCGAACAGGTTCTCGTCGCGGTTGGCCGATCCGTAGACCAGCACCAGCCAAGCACCCTTCGGTACGTGCACGCCGCCGAGCACGACATCTTTCCTTGCGATTCGGAAGATTCCCTGCGTCGGGCTCGACATGCGCAGCGATTCCTCGACGACCCGGTCGACCAGCGTCGGGTCGTCGCCGATCCTTCGCCACACCTCGGGGTGCTCGCCCAGTAGGCGCATCATCTCGGCGAGCAGCTTCGTCGTGGTCTCGTTGCCGGCGACCATCAGCTGGCTGATGATGCTGAGCATCTCGGCCATCTCCAGCGGTCGAGTGTCGACGCCAGGTTCGTCGATCGTGGCGTGGACGAGATTGCTGAGCAGATCGTCGACCGGATGCTGACGGCGCGACTCGAGCTCGGCGGCGAAGTGACGTTGGAACTCGTTGGTCTGCCGCTCGGCGGCGATGCGCTCGTCGACCGACAGGTTGGTGCCGATCCCGGCGATCGATGCGTCGCTCCACCGCTTGATGTCGCCGAACCGTTCCGCGGGCTGGCTCAACATGGTGGCGATGACGCTGACCGGAAGCGGCACGGCGAACTCGCTGACGAACTCGATGTCGGTACGCGCGCCCCATCCGTCGATCAGCGTCGTCACCAAACCGCGGATGAACGGCTCCATGGCCGCGACGGTCCTGGCGTTGAAGGCCTTGGCCACCAGGCCACGGAACCTCGTGTGGTCGGGCGGATCTGCCGTCAGCATCGTCGGAACGCGGGGATAGCCCTCGGCGATGGCGGCGTCGAGCCGGCGAGCGTCTTCGCCCGCCATCGGCATCGTCGGACGACCGAACCGCGACGAGAACGTTGCCGGGTCGCGAAGTATCGACAGCACGAGATCGTGTCGCGTGACGAGGTACATAGGGAGCGATTCGAGACGCAGAACGGGCGCCTCGTCGCGCATGCGCGCGTAGTGCGGATATGGGCATTGCAACGTCTCGGCGTCGAACGGATTGAACGACGCCAGATCTGTCATGCGAGCACGGTCACGGCAACTCGAGAATGGTGACCTGACCCGTGTCGCCGTTCACCTCGATCTGCGCCCCGTCGGGGATTCGGTCGGTCGCATCGGTGACCGAGACGACGCACGGCAGGCCGAGCTCGCGGCTGACGATGATGGCGTGACTGATCTGCCCGCCGACATTGACCACCACGCCGGCTGCCGCCATGAACAGTGGCGTCCACCCGGGATCCGTCTGCGGTGCGATGAGGATGTCGCCGGCGTCGAGATCGCGCGGATCGGCCGGGTCGAGGATGACACAGGCCCGACCGCGCACGATGCCCGGACATCCGGGAACTCCCTGCAGCACGTCACCGACGCCGGCCGTGGGCACGTCGGCCGCCGACCGTTTCTTCCATTGCGAGATCGGCGGGACTGCACCGTTGCGGATGAAGTACGGCGGCTCGATGTCGAACAGCTCACGCCACATCTGATAGCGCTCGGCGAGCTTGTCGTTCCAGCCCTCGGGCGACGCCACGAACTGCTCGAGCTCCTCGTCGAGCAGCATGAAGATGTAGTCCGGTCGATCGATGTGGCCGGCGTCGTGGTGGCGACGACCGAGCTCTTTCATCATCACCCTCAACTCGTTGACCGGGATCACGATGGTGCTCTTCGTGCGCTCGCGGAAAGCCTGCATGTTGCCGGCCACCAAGGCGTTCTCGAACATGCCACTGAGCTCCTCACCGAGCGGTTGCACCTTGGCACGCACCTCAGCGATCACCGCTTCGCGTTCAGCGGCTTTGGCCGCGTTGCGCTTACGCGGCGACTCCTCGTCGCTCTGCATGCGGATGCGGTCGAGCAACGACAGCGGCAGCTGAGGGTTGGTCTCCCACGACTCGGCGCTGATCTCCCACTCGTTGGGCCCGCGCGAGCCGTACTCGATGAGGAACTCGTCGAACGCGTCGACGAACGCCTTGGCATCGGCGCTCGTCGACCCCCGCAACCGATCCAACAAACCGTCGATGCCGGCGTCGAACTCCTTGGTCAGTTCGCTGCTGCCCTTGACCATCCTGGAGATCTCCCACAACGCGTAGCTCGGCTCCGCAGAATCGACATCGCCGATGCCGGAGATCAGCTTCATCGGCACGGTTGGGTCACCGATGGCCTGCCCGACCGCGTACAGCATCCCCGGCGCGATCCCGGAACTGCTCGACGACACGGTGTGCGAGTTGAACAGCTTGTCGAACCACGGCTGCAGCGACCTCGCCCGGGCCACGATCTCCTCGTCGGACATTGCCGAGAGGTCGGGTCGATTGCGACGCAACGCCTTCATCGCCGCCTTCTCCTCGTCGATCTCCGGCCACTCGGTGCACGTCATCACGAAGCCGAGGTGCTCGAGGATCTTCGGCACGAGGTCGGGCGCATCGTCGAGCGGATGCGGTTCGTACGGCGGCACGTCGGGATGGTCGCCGAAGAAGGCCAGGTCGAGTTGCTCGACGGTGACGACCGGGCTGCGCACACCCTGCATGCGCACATTGGACAGGTTGATGTAGAAGTAACCCCCGAAGAACCCGCATGGCTCCGGCCGCACCTCCGACATCTCGCCCTCGTGGAAGTAGCCCTGGCGCACGTAGCCGTCGCGCCAACCGAGCACGATGCCGTTGTCGAACGTGAACTGCTGCCCGAGCGGCGACGCCGGCGTTGCCAACACCTCACCCGCGTTGCTGCGCGTGTAGTGCGGCCAGCGCTCGCTCGGTTCCCAGTCGGCGATCCAGCGATCCTTCACCGATCTTCCCCCTTTGCAGAGATCGAAAAGCGAAGCCTACTTAGGCTCGGAAACTGGAGTCACATTCCAGTAAGGGGCGCGCAGTGCGCGCTTGTTGATCTTGCCCATCGTCGTGCGACCGAGGTCGGCGACGTAGTCGAGCGACCGAGGGCACTTGTAGTGCGTCAGCCGTTCGCGGCACCAGGCGAGCAGCTCGGCCGGCTCGGGCGCGGTCGCCGGATCGACCGGGATGACGAGCGCTTTCATCTGTTCACCCATCTCCGGATGCGGCACGCCGATGCACGCCACGTCGAGCACCGCCGGGTGCTCGATCAACACCAGCTCGGCCTCGGCCGGGTAGATGTTGACGCCGCCCGACACCACCATGTCGGTGAAGCGATCCGTGATGTAGACGTAGCCCTCCTCGTTGATGTAGCCGATCTCGCCGAGCGTGAACACGCCGGGAGAGATGTTGGCGGCGGCCGTCTTCTCCGGATCGTTCGGGTACACCATTCCCCGACCGGTGGAGTCGCGGAAGAACAGGCGACCCTCGACGTTCGGCCCCACTTCGTTGCCGTCGTCGTCGACCACGAACGCGGTGAACGGCTCGACGGCGCGGCCGACCGAGCCGGGGAACCGCAACCATTCGTCGCTGTCGATCGAGCAGGTCGTGCCGACCTCGGTGGCGCCGTACGAGTCGTAGAAGATCGGCCCCCACCACTCGATCATCGCCCGCTTCACCTCGATCGGACACTTGGCGCCGGTGTGGGCGACGAGCTTCATCGACGAGACGTCGTAGCGCGCCTTCACCTCGTCGGGCAGGCCGAGCAGGCGCACGAAATGGGTGGGCACCATGACGGTGGTCTCGGTCTTGTAGGTGTCGATGGCCGCCAGCGTCGCCTCGGCGTCGAAGCGTTTGAGGATCACCGACGGCACACCGGCGACCAGTAGACGCATGCCCGACAACGGACCCGTGTGGTACATCGGGCCGACGACGAGATGCGTGCCGTATGCGCCGAGCCGATGGGCTTTCAACTCCTCGAGGTGCTCGGCCATCGTGCCTCCGCCGGCGAACATCGTCGGCGGCAACTCGGTGCCCTTCGGCCGTCCGGTGGTGCCGCTGGTGTACAGCAGGTTCGGTCGGGGCGCGACGTCGAGCGAAGGCGGTTCGTCCACGGAATCGGCCAGCCACTGGTTCCAATCGATCACACCGTCCACGCCCTCGCAGCCCCAACCGATCACGGTCGTGATGCCCGCTTCGGCAGCAGCGGCGAGCCCTCGTTCGACGGTGTCGGGCCCGACGAACAGCAGCCGCGCCCCGGAGTCGGCGAGGATGAACGCGGCCTCTTCGGCGGTGAGGTGGAAGTTGACCGGCACCGTCGACGCGCCGGCCAGCAAACCCCCGAGGTGGGCCAGCGCTGTCTCGGCGGCGTTCTCGGCGAAGACCGCGACTCGTCGATCCGGTCCGAGGTCGACGGACGGGCCCAACTGGTTGGTGACGCGGTTGAGGATCTCGTCGACCTGTGCCCAGCCGAGCGTCTGATCCGGATCGCGCAGTGCGATCTGGTCGGGTCGGACGCGAGCAAGTTCGGCGGCGAACGCGGGCACGATCACGACGTTACCGGCGTCGAGGCCGGGCGAGTTACTCCACAGTGACTCCAGATTCGACAGCACGCCATTGGGGGGAATACTCTCGACGCCGGACAAGGGGGTTGTCGCCATGGGCGAACTTGACGGACGCGTTGCCGTGATCAGCGGCGGCACGCGTGGAATTGGCCGAGCGATCGGGGAAGCCTTCCTGCGCGACGGCGCCAGCGTGGTCATCAACGGACGCGATCCGGCCAAGGGTGCGCGGGCCATCGAAGAGATCGATGCGGGCGATCGCGCCCATTTCGTGCAAGGCGACTCTTCCGTTCGGGAGGACTGCGACCGACTGATCGACGAGACGGTGGCCAAGTACGGCCGCATCGACATCCTCGTCAACAACGCCGGCGGATCCAACGACAACGCTCCGGTCGCCCAACTGACCGACGAGGCCATGGACAACGCGCTGAAGCTCAACCTGTGGAGCACGTTCTGGTGCAGCCGCCGCGCCCTCGGCCACATGATCCCGCAACAGTGGGGCCGCATCATCAACATCTCCTCGCTGGAAGGCAAGGTCGGCAAGCCGGGCCTGGCGATCTACGTGACGAGCAAGCACGCAGTCAACGGTCTCACCAAGGCGATGGCCCACGAGGTCGGCACGCTCGGCATCACCGTCAACGCGTTGTGCCCAGGGGCGATCGAGACCGACATGATGAAAGCGGAAGGTGGCAAAGCCGCCGAGTCGATGGGGATGAAGTACGAAGACCTGCTCGAGTGGTTCGCCAGCGAGTCGTCGATCAAGCGGCTGAACGAGGTCGAAGACGTGGCACTGGTCGCCTCACTGCTCGCCTCCGAGGCCGGAGCCGGCATCACCGGCTCGCTGATCTCCATCGACGGCGGCTCGGCGCCGTACTGAATCGACGACGGACTGACAGGGGATTCTCATGGGAAAGCTCGAAGGAAAAGTTGCCGCCATCACCGGTGGAACGAGGTCGATCGGCCGAGGTATGGCCGACGCCTTCCTGGCCGAAGGTGCCAAGGTCGTCGTCAACGGACGTGACCCCGAGAAGGGTGCCGCTGCCGTCGCCGAGATGGGAGGACCCGACAGGGTTGCGTTCTTCGCCGGCGATGCGTCGAAGCAGGCGACCGTCGAAGGTCTGGTCGACTTCACCGTGGACCACTTCGGTCAGCTCGACATCATGTGCCTCAACAGCGGCGGGGTGATCAACACCGCGCCGGTGTTCATGATGACGGACGAGGAATGGAACCTCGAGATCGACTGGAACCTCAACCACGTCTTCTGGGGAATGCGCAAGGCGTTGCAGCACATGATGCCGCGCGACACCGGCAGGATCCTGGTGACGTCGTCGGTCGAGGGCAAGGCGGGCAAGGCCGGCCTGCCCGGCTACAACACGACGAAGCACGCGGTCAACGGACTGGTCAAGGCGGCGTCGAAGGAAGTAGGCACCACCGGCATCACGATCAACTCGCTCCTGCCCGGTTTGATCGAGACCGACATCGTCCGGGCCACAGGACCCGACTCGGCCGTGGCCATGGGCCTGGAGAGCTACCAGGCGATGCTCGACCTGTTCACCAAGGAGTCGGCGATCAAGAAGTGCAACACCGTCGAGCAGGTCGCTGCCGTCGCGGTGATGTTGGCGTCCGATGCGGCGCGCAACATCACCGGCTGCATGTTCCCCATCGACGGCGGCACGCTGCCGTACTGATGGCCGTCGCCGACGTCAGCGGCAAGTCGCTGACGGAACTCCTCTCGCTCGCCGGACGGGTCGCCGTGGTCACCGGTGCGGCTCGCGGGCTCGGAGCGCAGACGGTGCGGCGCCTGGCCGAAGCCGGAGCGAACGTCGTTGCCGGCGATCTCGACGACGCGGCCACGGTGGCCTTGGCGACGGAGGTGACGGCGGCCGGTGGCGGCCGGGTCATCGGCTCGCGCATGGACGTCGCCGACACGGACACGATTCGGGCCGTTGCCGATCTGGCGGTGTCCGAGTTCGGGCGGCTCGACATCTGGGTCAACAACGCCGGCATCTTCCCGGCGACCGGCCCGGCCATCGACGTCAGCGACGACTTCATCGACCGGATGTTGACCGTCAACGCGCGGGGCACCTTCGCGGGCTCCCGGGAGGCGGCGAAGCGGATGACCGACGGTGGCGCGATCATCAACATCTCGTCGACAGCCGGGTTCGTCGCCGGCAACGGGATCAGCGCCTACGTTGCCTCGAAGCACGCCGTGGTCGGCATCACCAAAGCTCTTGCATTGGAGTTCGGGCCGATGAACATCAGGGTGCTCGGCATCGCCCCGACCGTCATCGACACACCAGGCGTTCGCAACGAACTGCAGCCACTCAAAGATGCCGGGCTCGACGTCGAGGCCAAGTTGGTACGGAGCCCGCTCGGCCGCATCGGTGTGCCCGACGACATCGCCCGAATGGTCGTCGTCTGCGCCAGCGATCTGGCGATCTACATGACCGGTTCGACGGTCGCCGTCGACGCCGGCCGGCTGATCTAGCCAGCCATCTCGAGGGAGGAGCCACATGGGCACGTTCACACCATCGTTCGACGGCGAGGTTGTCTTCGTCACGGGTGCCAGCGGAGGGATGGGCCGGGCGATCACGCGCGCATTCGCCACGGCCGGAGCCACTGTCGTCGCGGCCGATGTCGACGACGAGGGTGGCAACGAGACGGTCAGCGACGCCGCGTCCACCGGTGGAACCGTACGATTCGTCCACTGCGACGTCAGCGATGCCGCGTCGGTGCAGGCGGCCGTCGCAGTAGCGACCGACGAGTTCGGTCGCCTCGACTGCGCGGTCAACGCCGCGGCGATCGAGAACGAGCTGGTCCCGCTGCACGAGTGCGACGACGAAGCGTTCGATCGCATGTTCGCGATCAACGTGCGCGGTGTGTTCCTGTGCATGAAACACGAGATTGCCGCGATGCTGGACAGCGGTGGTGGCTCCATCGTCAACATTGCCTCGACCAACGCCGTGCGCCCGCAGGGCAACCAACCGGCGTACACCGCGGCCAAGCATGCCGTGCTCGGGCTGACGCGTTCGGCGGCCGTGGACTACGGCCCCCGTGGAATCCGCATCAACGCGATACTCCCCGGCACGATCGACACGCCGATGTTGCGGAATGCGATGGCGCGGCGTGGACGCAATGTCGACGACGTCGTCGATCGCCTCAGCCTGCTCGGTCGACTCGGCCGCCCCGAGGAGATCGCCGACGCAGCGTTGTGGCTGTGCAGCGAGTCGTCATCGTTCGTGCTCGGCCACCCGTTGGCCGTCGACGCCGGCTACCTCACCCGCTGACGCGCTCTGTCGAGCAACTCGGCGTCGCCCTGCGTCCAGGCGACTCGCAAGGTCACATGGTTGATCCGCCAGCCATCGGCGCCGCGTTGCAAGCGATGCGTGTAGTGGCCACCGATCGTGTAGAGCCCGCCGTCGAGCGCGTGCTCGGCGCGCACGTACGTCTCGCACGTCGCCCCATCCGGGCCGATCGAAGCGCTTGGATTGAACAGGCAGTGCTGCGATGCGTCGAGACCGGGGAAGAGCCTGCTGGCACGAGCAACCCAGTCGTCGGCCGCCATCTGCCCGATCGAATCTGCGCGGTACGACGAGTAGTCGATCGTGATCTGGTCGGCGAACACGGACCGGTAGGCCACCCAGTCCCGACCGTCGATCGCCGCCGCAAATCGGTAGACGGTGTCGATGACATCGAGACGATCGGGCCATGAACCATCCATAGGAGTAACTTTAGATCACCTACAGTTGGAGGCAGGTATGACTCGACCGTTCCGATTCGGCTTGCAGGCGTTCGAAGCATCGACCGGGAGCGCCTGGACGGAGACCGCCCGGCGGGCCGAGACGTTGGGCTACTGCACGCTCTTCACCACGGACCACCACTTCGGTCCTGGCGAGATCTCGGCGTCGAGCGGACACCGACCCGTCGACGTCGCACCGATCTCGGCGATGACGATGGCTGCAGCGGTCACCACGACCCTGCGAGTCGGGTGCCGCGTGTTCTGCGTCGACTACCACCATCCGGTGGTGTTGGCCAAGGAGCTGGCCACAGTCGACTTCTTGACCGACGGCCGCGTCGAGGCGGCGTTCGGCGCCGGGTGGGTGGCCGCCGAGTACGAGGGACTCGGCATCCCGATGGACACTGCGGGTGTGCGCATCGCCCGCCTCGCCGAATGGATCGAATTGGTGCGCGCCCAATGGAGCGGTGATCCGGTCGAGGTCGAGGGTCAACACGTGCATGCCTCGGGCTTCGTGGGTGCACCGCTGCCCGTGCAATCGACCATCCCCATCATGATCGGCGGTGGGTCTCCGAAAGTGCTGCGCCTGGCCGGTCGTCTCGCCGATGTCGTCAGCTTCAACTTCAACAACGCTGCCGGCACCCTCGGGCCGAACAGCTTCGGCACCTCGACTGAAGACCAGACCCTGCAGAAGCTCGACTGGGTGCGCGAGGGCGCCGGACAGCGCTTCGACGATCTCGAGCTGGAGATCGGCGCCTACTTCATCGCCGTCAGCGATCATCCCCGTGAAGCGGCGGAGGCGCTCGGCAAGAGGTTCGGCGTCTCCGCCGACGACGTGCTCGGCCATCCCCACGCGCTGGTCGGCACCGTCACCGACATCTGCGACACACTTCGGCATCGGCGCGAGGCGTTGGGGATCAGTTACATCACCGTCGCCCAGCGACACCTCGACGAGTTCGCCCCGGTGGTGGCCCAGCTGGCCGGGCAGTAGCGGTTCAGCGCGCCAGGATCAAACGCGTCGACAACGACTTCGTCGCGGCCCGCAGCTTGTCGGGCGAGCACGAGCTCAGCGGCCCGCCCGGCATGCGCATGGGGTGGATGGCGATGAGCATGTCGACCAACGTGCGGATGGCCAGCGTCGTGACGTCGAGCCGTTGCTGCGACGCGCCCGCGCTGTCGACGGGCTCCAGCAAGTAGGCGAACGCCCGGCGCACGTGGAGCTCGTCGAACTCGCGGCGGATCAGCGCGGCCTGACGTGTCGCCGCAGGCGTGTGAAGGTGCATCAGCCGCGCCGGAGCCGGGTTGTTGTCCACCCAGTACCACACGGCGTCGATGACTTGGTCCAGCGTGTCCTCGCCGGCCGGGGTGTCGTCGGGGCGAACCGTGGCGACGACCTGGTTGACCGACTCGAGCACCGAACCGATCGCCGCTCCGTACAGGTCTTCCTTGCCGGCGAAGTGGTAGTACACCGCGGTGACGGCCACATCGGCTGCCTCGGCGATGTCGCTCATCGACGTGTCGACAAATCCCTTCTCGGCGAACACCTCGATCGCGGCATCGACGATCTCGTCGCGTCGGGACGGTCGATGTGCCGGAAGCTTTGCCACGCCTCCATCATTGCCGATCCGCCCGCTGGTAGCAGAGGTAACTGGACTCATCGTGCAGAATGGCCATTCGTGAACCCGGCCGCCCCGAAGACCCGTCCCGCCCATCGGCCGTCACGTAGGACCCACATCATCCAGTCGGCGATGCGTCTGTTCGCCCGGCTGTCGTTCGACGAGGTGACGGTCGGCGACATCGCCGACGCTGCGGAGATGACGCCCGCAGCCGTCTACTACCACTTCGCCGGCAAGGAGCAGATCCTGCTCGAGGGCACGCGCATGTTCACGGTCGAGCTCGTCGAATGCGCCCGCCAGGGCCTCGACGAAGGACTCGCCGTCGACGAACTGATGGCCTCGCTGCTGCAGCTCATCGGCAAACGGCGCACCTTCGCAACGGTGTACTTCGTCGGTTCCGCGGGCCTCAACCCATCGCTCGAAGCGCACCGCAAGACAGTTCGCGCCGACCTCACCGACGTGTTCATGGACGCCGCCCGCCGGGCGCGCGGCAAGTTGTCGACGGCCGAGGCCGGAGTGATGGGAACGGCGCTCGTCTCCCTGCTGGAGATGTCGGCGGTGTCGCTACTGGCCCGTGATGCGTCGTACCGCAGCCTCGGCGCACGACGCTTGCGCGTCGTGGCGGGCGAGCTCGTCAACCGCATCATCGGCGTCACCGGTCCGATGGGCCAACCCGGCCACCATCACAGCTCGATCAAGCACTAGGCCTCGCCGTCACCGCAGGGTTGCCGGTGGTCCACGTCTGGGCCATCACGCGATGCTTGATCCGCCAGCCGTCGGCAGTGCGCACCAACCGGTCGTCGTAGTAGCCGCCGATCAGGAAGGTGTCGCCACCCTCCGTTCCGTGCTTGACGTGCTGGCTCTGCAGCTGGCAGCGACATGTCGCCTCGTCACCGGTGACGACCACTTGATGGTTGCCGATCATGTGCTGGGTGGCATCGAGGCGCATGATCGACCCGCCGATGCGGCTGATGATCGCATCGACACCGTCGCACTCGACCCCGCGTAGCGTCGCCGTCGCGTCGGCGGCGAACACCTCGCGCAGCTGCTCGACCTGTTTCGTGTCGAGCGCCCAGGTGTAGGCGACGGTCAGATCGACGATGGCTTGGTGGTCGTTCATCGTTGCAGTCTTCCAGGCGGGTCGCCGTACGATCGATCCATGTCCAGCACCGCGTCCTCCACCGACCGTCGAATCGAAGTGGCCAAGTCGTTGTTCGCCGGATGGAGCTCGGGCGATGCCAACGCTCCGGAGCCGTACATGACCCCCGACGCCGTCCTGTTCGACGTGGCGAGCGGGCGGTTCGAGGGTTGGCCGGCGATCCGCGATTTCTTCGCCGGCGGGCTGAGCCGCACCGGAAACCTGACGCTGATCCCCGACGAGTTCTGGGAGAACGACACCGGTCTCGCGGTCCACTACGTGATGAGTGGCGATGTCGTGCTGCCGACGTCGTTCGGCCCGGAACACGTCGGTCGGCGGTGGTCGGTGGAGGTGATGTCATACCTGCGGTTCGACGGTGACCGCATCTGCTTCGAGGCCGACTTCCACGACAAGGGAGCCCGCGCCAAGTCACTGGGCATCGCGTGAAGACGGCCGGTCTCGGCGCACCGGTGCAGATCGCGTACGCGGTTCCCGATGCGCGCCTGGCGGCCCAGGAATGGATCGAGCGGTTCGGGGCAGGGCCGTTCTTCGTGCGCCCGCACATCCCCGTCGTCGACGTCGTGTACCGCGGGCAACCGTCGACCTTCGACCACACGTCCGCGTACGGCCAATGGGGCGCGCTGATGGTCGAACTCGTCCAAGACCACGGCACATCACCGAGCGTCGTGCGCGAGCGCTATGCACCGCACGAGTCGGGCCTGCATCACCTGGCCTTCATCGTCGGCGATCTCGACGAGGTCACCGAACGTCTGGTTGCCGGTGGCCACACGCTGGCAATGACGGCGCGCACCTCGAACACGCGCTTCCATTTCGTCGACGCCGTGGCAACTCTCGGCCACATGATCGAGCTCTACGAGGAGTCCGATCGGATCAGGGCGTTCTACGAGATGGTTCGGGCCGCTGCCGACGGATGGGACGGCTCCGACCCGATCCGGGAGCTTTGATCCTGATGTCGAGGTACTAGAGTCGTTGTCAAGTAACTCGAAGGGAGATGAACGAGTGGACAGTGCCTACGTCGCCCGGTTCCTCGAACGTTCCGAGTACGAGTCGACTCGCACGGCACCACCCGACGGGTTCCCGAAGCTGCCCGATCTGCCACTTGGGCGGTACACCGATCCGGAGTTCTACGTGCTCGAGCAGCAGTACCTCTGGAAGCGCTCGTGGCTGTACGCCGCTCACGACAGCGATATCCCCACGCCGGGTTCCTACAAGCTGTGTGACATCGCCGGCGCGCCGGTGCTGTTGGTTCGCGGTGACGACGGCGTGGTGCGAGCGTTCTACAACTCCTGCCGGCATCGTGGCGCTCCCGTCGTCCGCGATCAATGTGGCGTGACGCGCATGCTGACCTGCCAGTACCACTCGTGGGGGTACGACCTGTGCGGCGCACTCGTGCGCGTTCCCGACGAGCGCGACTTCGTCGGCCTGCAACGCGAGGAACGCAGTCTGCCGTCGGTGCGCTGCGAGGCGTGGGGCGGTTGGCACTTCGTCAACTTCGACCACGACGCGGTGCCGCTGCTGGAATGGCTCGACCCCCTTCCCGGCATCCTCGAGTCGCTCACCGTTCCGGCGTGGCGGGTGCTCGACGTCAAGACGGAGCACGTCCGCTGCAACTGGAAGATATTGGCCGAGGCCTTCCTCGAGGTGTACCACACGCGCACGATCCACACCTCGACGATCTCACCGACCCTCGACACGCGGGGCACGGTCATCTCGCTTTACGACCACGGCCATCAAGCAATGGTGTCGCCGATCGTCGCCGGCACCCGCAACGACGGCCGCGACCAGTTGCCGATGTTCGCCGACGCGCCCGAGGCGTTCCGCCTCAGCCTCAACCCGGCGCACGGGATCTTCCCCAACCTCATCACTCCGTTGGATGCTCGTGGGTTCCCGTTCCTCGTGTTCTGGCCGGAGGCGATCGATGCCACCCGCCTCGACATCATCTGGTTCGTGCCGGACTGGGGCGACGGCGAGCTGCCCGGCAAGGAGTTGTGGGACAGGCGCCTTGCCCGCTTCGACGTGGTGATGGACGAGGACTACAAGAACCTCGAACCCATCCAACGTTCGATGGAGGCCGCCGCGCACGGCGGGCAGGCGCTGAACTACCAGGAGCGTCGGATCTGGCACGTGCACGCCTGGATCGACAAGGTGATCGGTGCCGAACGCGTCCCTGCCGCCCTGCGCGTGCCCGATCTTCTGGCCGGATGGCACGACCTGCCGTGACGGCTGTCGACCTGCGTTGGCCGGACCTCGTGTGGTCGCATTTCAGCCGGCCGCGCTTCGACGCCTTCGACGCCCGCGTGCACGCCGCTGCGGCAGCCGGCTTCGCCGGTATCGGCCTGTATGTCCACGCCTACGGCAAGATGCGCGACGAGGGGCGACCGGCCGCCGACATCGCCTCGGTCGTCGCCGATCACGGTCTGGTGTTGGCCGAGGTGGAGACCGTCAAGGGCTGGTGGGCCACGGAGGGCCCGATGGCCGACGAGTGCCGGCTGGCCGAGGAGCTCGCCTACGAATTGGCCGACGCGGCAGGCGTGCGCTACCTCCAGGCGATCGGATCCTTCGAATGTCCACTCGATCAGGCCGTCGCCGGGTTCGCCGGATTGTGCGACAGGGCCGCTGACCACGAGCTGCTCGTCGGCATCGAGTGGCTGCCCTACACGAACATCGCCACGGCGGACGACGCACGGCGGATCGTCGAGGCCGCCGATCGGGCCAACGGGGGGTTCTGCGCCGACATCTGGCATCACGTTCGCGGCGCCGACAATGTCGAGATGCTGCGCCGTCTGCCGGCCGACCGGGTGTTCGCCGTGCAGATGAACGACGGGCCGCCGCGCCCTGTGCTCGACGACTACAAGGACGACTGTCTGGCATCGCGCGTGCCTCCGGGCGCCGGCTCGTTCGACTGCGTCGGCTTCGCCCAGACGATGGTCGACATGGGCGTCACCGCGCCGATCTCACTGGAGGTGTGCTCCGCCGAGTTGTGGGAGATGCCTGTCGACGAAGCCGCCCGGCTCGCCGCCGAGGGGATGCGCGCCGTGCTGGCCGAGGTGCGTTGAATGTCAGCGTCGGTAGCTGGGATCGTCGCGATCGAATCGTCCGTTGGTGAACTTGTCGGGCGGGAAGGCCGGCTCGGTGCGTTCCAGCCGGTCGAGATCGTGCACGACCACTCGCTCGGCGATCTTCCACTCGCCATCGCGGCGTTCGAACCGATCGACGTAGCGCCCGCCGAAGTGGACGACGAACGTGCCGTCGGCGTCGACGCCCGCCAGTTCGGCGTGCACGTACGTCTCGGCGTGGGCCACGTCGTCGTCGACGAAATCGATGGTCGAATTGGAGATCGTGTGCTTCGTGGCCTGCCACCTGCCGCTCTCGCGCTCGATCACGTAGTCGACCAACCCCTGCCCGGAGCCGCGATAAGTACCATATACAGCGGTCGAGTCGGCGTGGTACACCGACCGCAACAGGTCGGCGTCGAGTCGATCGATACCCCGGCAGTAGTCGGTGAGGCAGCGACGGATCGCCCGTTCGTCGAGCAGACGCTGCAATTCGCGCTCCATACCCTCGATTGTGCTGGCCGATGAGCTCACTGGACGAATCGCATTTGGAGGTCGACGGCTGTCTCAACTTCCGCGACGCCGGCGGCTGGGCCCTCGAGGGCGGCGGGCGCATGCGCACGGGCCGACTGTTCCGTAGCGACGATCCCGTGCGAGTCACACCCGAGGGCCGGCGGGCCGTCGCCGAGTTGGGCCTGGTGGCTGTGGTCGACCTTCGTCAGCACGCCCAGTTCGTCAGGTCGCCGGGCTTCGTCGATCCGGCGATCACGATTCATCGGCCTCTCGTCGATCGTGTGATCGATGTCGACAATCCTCCGCCGCTCACCGATCCCGAACACCTCGCCGACTTGTACGAGGAGATGTTCGAGCGAAGTAGGGAGCAGATCGGTGACGTCGTCAGCATCATCGGCGATCGGATCGTGTCCGGCCCGGTGCTCGTGCACTGTGCGTTCGGCAAGGATCGCACGGGCATCATCGTTGCGCTCGTCCAAGCCGCGATCGGTGTCCCGGCCGAATCGATCGCCGACGACTACGCGCGCTCGCACGAACCGGCGCGACGCCGTCGCGAGTGGTTGCTGGCCGAGCCGTTGCACGACGATCCGCCCATCCACCGGTCTCCTGCGTACATGTTCTCGGCACCGCGCCGATCGATGGAGATCCTGGTGACGCGAGCGCTCGACCGGCATGGCTCGCTGCTCGATTGGACGCGCAGCTTTCCGCTGCGCGACGGCACCGTCGAGCGGTTGAACGAAGGGTTGCGGGAACCGTCGTGAACGCGTTGGTGCTCGGTGGATCGGTGTTCGTAGGACGTCATCTCGTCGACGCACTCCTGCGCGATGGACACGATGTTGCCGTGCTGAATCGGGGCTTGACCGCGGCAGATCTGCCCGCCGAGGTGGAACGGATCGTCGCCGATCGCACGGATCGAGAACAAATGCACGATGCGTTGGCCGACCGAAGCTGGGATGCGGTGTTCGATGTCTCCGGGTTCGTGATGGCGGCCGGCGGCAGCGACATCGAAGGTCTGCTCGACCTGCTCGACGGCAACGTCGGCCGGTACGTGTTCGTCAGCTCGGTGATGGCCTACGACCAATCGCTGGTCGGCAGGTTTCCATGGACCGAGGACATGCCGACCAATGCCGACGGCAACGCCACATACGGCGGGTTCAAGGCCGCGTCGGAATCGGCGATGATCGCTCGACACGCGGCCAAGGGGTTCCCCGCCACCATCGTTCGGCCTGCGGCCATCTACGGGCCGGACAACAACATCTTCGATATGGAGGCGGCGATGTTCCTGCGGCTCTTGCAGCACCGGCCGGTGCTGGTGCCGCACGGCGGGTTGGTGGTCGGCTCGTACGGTCACGTCGACGACCTGTGCGCGGCGATGGTGGCACTCGTCGATGCGCCCTCGGCTCCGGGACAGGTCTTCAACGTGTCCACCGAATCCGTCGACACGAACACCTATGTGCGCACGCTCGCGACGGTCGTCGGCGTCGAGCCGAACGTCGTCTACGTTCCCGACGCGATGCTGCCGACGATCGCGTCACCAGTTTTCGGCCACCTCTTCAAGGTCCGCCACCACGCCATGGTCAGTACGGCGAAGTTGGAAGCGGCGATCGCTGTACGCCCGCGCTATTCGTTGCTCGAGGGTCACGCCCATACCTACGAATGGTTCACCGCCCAAGGGTGGAGCGAACTGGACCATCCGTTGGTCGATCCGGTGTGGAAGGCCTCGTGGGACTTCGCCGCCGAAGCAGAGCTCGCCGAACGAATCGCCCATGCCTGAACCATCGGACGCCGAGCTGTGGCACGGAGTCGAGCACACCGTGCACCGCGTCCTGTTGCCGCACATCGACGACGACTGGGCGCGCGCCGCGGCGGTGCAATTGATCGGGCTGGCCCGCTACGCGTCGACACGCACTGCCGGGCGAGTCGATCGCAACGTGGCGGAGCTGATCGGCGTTCTCGACTCGTTGGCCGACAATCCGATCGTTGCCGATCACCGTCGTGCTTCCGACTCGCCTTCGGATGTGTTCGCCGCGGTTGCGTCGGTGATGGCTGCCGCCGTCGACGACGACGGCGTTGCGGGAGACGAGATCCGCCGCACGCTACGACCCGTGGTGACTCGTCAGCTCGACGACGAACTGGCGGAGACGAGCGCGATGATCCCGTTCTTCCGCGGCCAGATCGATGATTGAGCCGCTGCAGACGTGGCTCGCCGAGCAGGTCGGTCGGCCGGTCGCGATCGTCACACTGCGGCGCATCGCCACTGGTCACTCGCGGGCCATGTGGTTCGTCGAGCTCGACGACGGGCAGCGACTGGTCGTGCGGGTCGAGCAGGGCGGTGTGTTCGGCACATCGACCGTCGACGAGTTCGAGCTGATGCGAGCCGCGGCAGAGCTCGGTGTGCCGGTCGCTCCCGTCCGTTGGCTGGAGCCCACAGGGCGCGTGCTCGGTCAACCCTTCTTCGCCATGGACTTCGTCGAGTCTGCGTCGGCACAGCGCGAGGACCGGACGCTGCCCGACGACGTGGCGACCGACTTCATCCGACGACTGCACGAGCTCCACTCCGTCGACCGACAGGGCCGCGTGCAGCCCGCCGATGCCGGAACGAATGCGACCGACACCCAGATCGACCGGTGGGCGGGCATCTACCGCGCTGCGTCACCGGTGGCCCTTCCGCTCCTCGACGAAGCGGAGGCCTGGCTGCACCGGCACGTTCCGGAGCTCGCCCAGGCGGCGATCGTCCACGGCGATCCCGGCCCTGGCAACTTTCTGCACGACGGTGCCGCGGTGGTGGCGTTCACCGACTGGGAGTTCGCCCACATCGGCGACCCGATGGAGGACTGGGTCTACCTCATCTCGATGCGCGGTGCCCGAACGATGACCGCCGATCGGTGGCGGCAACTGATCACCGACACGGTCGGGGTCGACGTCACCGACTGGGACCTGCGCTACTGGGGCGCGTTCAACTTCTTCAAGGGAGCCTGCGCCAACCTCACCTGCCTGCAGGTGTTCGGCGGCCCGAACCCGGCGCCGAACATGGCGATCATCGGCACCGCGTTGCAGCAGACGTTCATGCGCAACCTGGCGCAGCTCGTTGCCGGCTGAACGCGAAACTGGCCGGCACCGAGTCGCCTCGATGCCGGCCAGTGCCCGTCCCTACCTCAGGACTTACTGAGGATCACACGCCCCACAGCTTCTTGAAGGCGTCCTGCGAGCCCGGCGGGAACCAGTCGCCACCGGCATCGCTGATCTGCGTGGCGAACGCCGCGTCGTTGACGATGATCGTCGGCAGCGCCGCGGCATCACGCTCTTCGTCGAGGGTCATGCCAAGGCTCAGGCGAGCAGCGGCGTCGACCATCAACCAACCGGCGTAACCCTTCGGGTCAGCCGACCACGCACCCATCGTGCCGGCAGCGATCTCGTCGAGGTCGAACTTGCTGAAGTCCTGGCCGTAGACGGTCACCTGCTTGTCGAGTCCAGCGGACTTGAGCGCTGCCGTGAGACCCGCGGGGAGGTCGCCGAACGAGTTGAACACGTAGTTGATCCCCGGGTCGGACTGCAGCTTCGAGGCGACGGCCGCCGGCACCTTGCCGCCGATGAGGTCGTCGAGCGTGACGTTCAACGTGTCGACCTTGCAGTCGGCACAGTTCTTGGCGAGCTCGGCCTTGTAGGCCGCCTCTTCGCTGACCAAGACCGGGAAGTCGTGGATCGTGACGATGAGGATGTCGGCGTTGCCCTTCGAATCGGCGATCGCCCAGTCGGCCATGATCGGACCGGTCTTCTTGACGAACGACTCGTCGCCGCATTGCATCAAGACGTTGGATTCGACGCTCGGTGCGTCGGTCGCGTAGCACTCCAGGATCGGGATGTTCTTGGCCTTGGCAGCGTCGGCCTGCGCCTTGTAGGCAGCGACCGGAACGCCCGTGAGCGAGATGTAGTCGACGCCGGCGTCGATCGCCTGCTGGATGGCCGGGCCGGGGTCGGTGCTCTTCATCGGAATGATCTTCAAGTCCCACCCGAGCGCCGCGGTGGCGTCCTTGATGCCCGGAGTGAGGTACGACGCACACGTCGGCACGTCGCATTCCATCCACGCGAAGGTCTTCTTCGGCGGCTTTCCGGTGAGCGGGATCTTCACACCGATGGTGCCGTCGGCCTTGCTGTACTGGTCGACGACTCCTTGAGCGGCGAGAACACCGGCGTTGCTGCCCGCGCCTCCTGCTGCTGCGGTGGTCTCGCTCGCTGCAGGAGTGGTGCCGGTGGCTGCCGCGGTTGTCGCAGTGCCCGCCGCGGTGGTCGCGGTGGCCCCTGCGGTGGCCGAACTGGCCGCGGTCGTGGACGAGCTGTTGCTGTCGCTTCCACACGCGGTCGCCACGATGACGCCACATGCCAACACGGCAAGCAGCGGTCTGAACTTGGTCATGTATCCCCCTCTGTTTCTTTCGGATGCGACGCCGAGCTGTTGCCCACCGCGCAGTAGGTAAGAGGGTAGTTTATTGATACCGCCCACAGTTTGCTAGTCTTGCTGTCGGGGCGTTGCGCGATGATTGCAGAGTTGGTTGTTCGGGGGGAGGTTGTGCGTGGCCGACACGCTGCGAATCCAACAATTGTCGAAGACCTTTCCCGGCCAGTCCGCGCTCATCGACGTCGACCTCGACGTCGCCACGGGTGAGGTCCACGCGCTCGTAGGTCAGAACGGTTCGGGCAAGTCGACGCTCATCAAGGTCCTCGCCGGCTACCACCAACCCGATCCCGGCGCGGAGGCATGGGCCAACGGTGAGCCGCTCACGCTCGGCGACGGCCATGCGGCTGCGCGCGCGGGGATCCGATTCGTCCATCAGGATCTCGGCCTCGTCGGCTCGCTCAGCACGGTCGAGAACCTCGCGCTGACGGCCGGATACCACACCGGCAAAATGGGGCGGATCCAGTGGAGGAACGAACGGCGCCGGGCACGCGAGGCCCTCGCCGATCTCGGTCTCGGCAACGTCGACGTCAAGGCCCCGGTCTCGTCGCTCCCGCCGTCGCTGAAGACCGCGGTCGCCATCGCCCGCGCGATCATGGGTTGGGCGGACGGCGCCAGCCTGCTGGTGCTGGACGAGCCCACCGCGACCTTGCCCGGGACCGACGTCAACCGGCTGTTCGAGGTCATCCATCGCTTGAAGGCGCGGGGCGTGTCGATCCTGTACGTGTCTCATCACCTCGACGAGGTGTTCGAATTGGCCGATCGCGTCACCGTCCTACGCGACGCGCGAAAGGTCGGCACGGTCCCGGTCGCCGGCCTCGACCACGGCTCGCTCGTCGAGCTGATCGTCGGCCATCGCATCGAGGCGACCACGGCCACGAAGGTCAAAATCACTGGTGAACCGGCCCTCATGGTGCGCAATCTGCACGGCGGCAATGTCCACGGCATCGACTTCGACGTCTATCCGGGCGAGATCGTCGGCCTGGCCGGCATCACCGGTTCGGGCCGCGAGCACGTGCTCGACCTGATCTTCGGCGACATACCGCGCGACGACGGGGTGGTGCTCGTCAACAAGACCGAGGTCGACAACTACAAGCCACGCAACGCCATCGAGTGTGCCGCCGCATTCGTGCCCTCCGACCGCGCGGTGCGCGGCACGGTCGGCATGATGACGGTCCGCGAGAACCTGACGTTGTGCGACGTGTCCAAGAACTTCACCCAAGGCCGCCTCCGTCGCAGGCGGGAGGCAGCGGAGACCCGAGAGTGGATCGACCGCTTGGCGATCAAGACATCGGGCCCGGAAGCGATCATCGGATCGCTCAGCGGCGGCAACCAGCAGAAGGTGATGTTCGGAAAGGCACTTCGGCTGTCACCGAAGGTGTTGTTGCTGAACGAGCCGACGCAAGGGATCGACATCGGCGCCAAGGATCAGATCCACACACTCGTCGACGACGCAGCACGAGACGGCCTGGCCGCCGTCGTGGCATCGACCGACACTGACGAACTGGTGCGCCTCTGCCACCGAGTGCTCGTCCTCATCGATGGCAAGGTCGCGGCGACTCTTGTCGGCGACGGCATCACGGCCGAGCGCATCGAACACACCCAGCTTCAGGTCACCCGGAGAGGCTCATGATCAAGAAACTTCGTCTCGACAAGTACAGCGCCTTGTACCTCTGGGCCTTCTTCATGATCTACTTCGGGATCACCCAGACCGACACGTTTTTAAGCGTAACCACGTTCAAGTTAGTGGTCGTCGAAAACGTGATCGTCGGGGTGCTGGCGCTCGCCTTCTTGGTGCCGCTCACGACGGGCACGTACGACCTGTCGATCGGCTCGATGATGTCGATGTCACTGGTCATCGTCACCTACCTCGCCAAGAACACTTCGGTGTCCCCGGTGCTCGGGATGTTCATCGGGCTCGGGGCCTGTGCCATCGCCGGTTTCATCAGCGGGTTCTTCGTGGTCAAGCTGCGCGTCAACAGCTTCATCGCCACCCTTGGCATGAGTCAGATCATCACGGCCTTCGTCCAGCACACGTCCGACCAGACCATCAGCGCGGCGTTCAAGCCCTCGTATCAGAACATCGGCCAGAAGCAGCTCTTCGGGCTTCCGCTGTTCTCGTACTACTTGTTGATCCTCGCCATCATCATCTGGTACATCCTCGAGCACACTCCGACCGGCCGGTACATGTTCGCCACGGGTGGCAACCCCGAGGCCGCCCGCCTGGCCGGTGTGCGCACCGATCGTCTGGTGTGGGGCTCGCTCGTGGCGTCCGGTGTCATCGCCGGGTTCGCCGGCACTATCTACTCGTGGAAGGTCGGAACCTTCGGTTCGTCGATCGGGCCCGGATTCCTGTTCCCCGCGATCGCCGCGGTCTTCTTCGGCGCCTCACAGCTGAAAGGCCGACCGAACGTGTGGGGATCGCTCATCGCCCTCTACACGTTGGCGTGGGGCATCAAGGGACTGCAGCTGACGTTCTCCAGCAACACCAACTGGATCGAACCACTGTTCCAGGGAGTGTCTCTGCTGCTCGCCGTGTCGCTGGCCAGCCGCCAGGCCGTCGTCAAGGTGCGCAAGCGCAAGGCCGGCACGACACCCGTGGAGCCGCTCGCACCACCGGGCGACATCGTTCCCGAGCCGGCGCCGGCCATCACCGCCGACTGAACCCAGCGTTTGACGACTGGCGCCCCGTATGCGGGCCGCGGTCGTCAGACGCCGATCAGATCTTGGAGCGGCTCGGGCCGGCGGGAGAGTTCTTGAACATGGTCTCGGCGTCGAAGCCGATGCGCGTGTCGGGGACGATCTCGATGACCACCCGGCCGTCGGTGTCGAGGTGCTGGACGAACGCCTGTTGATGGTCCGCGCTCTCCGGGCGGACCTTCGCGGCGAGCGCCGGATAGAACCACTGCTTGGTGTCCGCATCGTCGTGGACGATCGCGTCGCCCTTGTACGTGACGGCCTGGCTGATGCCGATGTCGGTGCCGCGGCTCGACACCGCGATCGCCACCCGCGGCCGGGCCTCGACTGCCGCCACACGCTTGCGGCGCCGCGTACACGTCAGCCAGAAGTGTCCGTCGCGGGCGACGAAGTTCATGATCACGCCGACGGGGTCACCGTTGCTCGCCGTCCACATGAAACAGCACTCGGTCTGGGTGTCGAGCAACGTCTGCTCGCGTTGATCGACAAGCGAGTACATCGAGACGTCCTCGTAGCTGTCGGCATAGCCCTGTTGTTCGTCGCTCATGTCTTCCTCGGTTCGTATTGATAGCTCCGTTGGGTTCGCCCGCCCGCCACGAGCAGGTGTTCGCCAGTGACCCACGAGGCCGCCGGCGATGCCAGGTAGAGCACTGCCGCGGCGATGTCGTCGGGCGTGCCGGTGCGGCCAAGAGGGATCGTTCGCGCCAGTTCGTCGATCTGATCGCTGACACCGAGCACCTCGCGAAAGGCTTCGGTGACCACAGGTCCCGGCGAGACCGCGTTGACTCGGATGCCCCGCGGCGCGAGCTCGAGCGCCAGCGTCTGCGTCATGTTGTTGAGGCCGGCCTTCGCCGCGGCGTACGGCCCGGTGCGTGGAGAACCGCGCGTACCGGCGCCGGATGAGATGTTGATGATCACTCCCCCGTCGACCATGCGATGGGCCGCGGCTTTGCAGCCCTGGAACGCACTCGTCAGGTTGAGCTCCAGTTGACTGCGGAACACGTCGTCGGGTGTGTCGATCAACTCCCGTACGGTCTTGTCGTCGGAGCCACCGACGTTGTTGACCCAGACGTCGAGACGACCGAACTCGGTCATCGTGCGCTCGGCGAGGTCCTCGGAGAAGTTGCGGATGTCGCCCTGGACGATCAACGCCCGCCTGCCACGGTCGACGACACCTGCAGCGGTCTCCCGAAGGTCTCCCTCGCGGCGGGCGTTGACGACCACGTCCGCCCCAGCATCGGCCAGAGCCCAGGCGATGCCGCGGCCGATGCCCTGACCCGAACCGGTGACGACGGCGACCTTGCCGTCGAGGCGGAACGAGTCGAGCAGGCTCACACCGTCGTCCAGCGCAGCGGCAGACTCGTCAGGCCGTGCAACACGAACGACTCGTTGCGCACCGGCTCGCCCGCCAGCTCGATCGTGGTCGTTCGGGCCAGCAGCCGCTCGAACGCCACCTTGGCCTCCAAGCGGGCCAGCGGGGCCCCGATGCAGAAGTGGATGCCCCAGCCGAAGGCGACATGGCGACCTACCTCGCTTCGTGGGCGGTCGATGATGAACTCGTCGGGATTCGGGAACTGCTGCGGATCACGGTTGGCCGAGGCGTAGAGGATCTGCAGCTTGCTGCGCGGCGGGATCTCGACGCCGTGCACGTCACACGACTCGGCGTTGGTGCGGAACAAGCCGTTGACCGGCGAGTCGTAGCGCAACGCCTCTTCGATCGCGGCGGGAATGAGCGACGGATCGTCACGCAACCTGCGCATCGCATCGGGGTGCTGCAACAACCGCAACAGCATCATGCCCAACAGGCTCGTGGTCGTCTCGTGTCCGGCGATCAGCAGTTGATGGCCGAGGTGCCGCACCTCCGGTCCTGACAGCGTTCCTTCCTGGCGGGCGTGCAGCATCGCAGTCAGCACGTCGTCGGGCAGGTCGGCGTCGGGCTGCAACTCGCGTTCGGCGAGCAACTCGTCGATGTAGTCGCCGAGCGTGTCGCGAGCGCGCGCGTAGGCGACGAGATCGCCGCCCGTCAACGCAGACGCGACGGCGCTGGTCAGGACGTGGAACATGGCGCGGTCGCCCGGACGAACGCCCAGCAACTCACCGATCGCCATTGCCGGCAGTGGCGCGGCGAACAGAGGGACGAAGTCACCCTCGCCCAGCGGCAACATCGCGTCGAGCAACTCGTCGGCAAACGCCGTCATCGTCGGTTCCAGCGTGTTGATGTTGGTCGGCACGAACGACCGGCGCAGAACTGCCCGATGACGGGCGTGGTCGGGATCATCGGTGGTGCCGAGGACTCCGGTCTCCTGGTAGAAGACGCCGGGGCCGTCGCGGTTGTTCCACAGCGCCGGTTGCTTCAGCGTGGCAACGACATCGGCGAAGCGGCTGACGACGAAGAACGGCGGGTCGTGGTCATCGACGTGATGAACCGGGCACTCCTCCCGCAGCTGTCGATACCCGACGGT
>Ga0207648_10001353_pt1 | contig 27120 bp, 28 predicted proteins | sample KBSMisM32_FD_184310 | JGI IMG/M metagenome (GOLD analysis project Ga0207648, IMG submission 184310) | Miscanthus rhizosphere microbial communities from Kellogg Biological Station, Michigan, USA - KBS Miscanthus M3-2 (SPAdes) (version 2) | ecosystem: Host-associated > Plants > Roots >... | reverse complement strand
ATTATTTCAGTTAATTAAGTCCCTTGAAAAAGCAGAAAAGAGGCATTTTAAGCTGTATATCAAGCGGAGTTCAGCCAAGGAGGACCTTAAAATAGTCCGCCTTTTCGACGCTATTGATAAGTTGGATGAATATGATGAAAAGTACCTTTTAAAGAAACTCCCGGGAACCGAAAAGCGACAACTCTATAATCTTAAAACCCACTTGTATAAGGAGATTCTGGCCAGTCTTCGTCTCTTAAAAAGCGCGGATAGCATTGATCTTCAATTACATGAGCAGTTCGACTATGCGCATATCCTCTACAAAAAAGGGTTGTTCCTCCAGAGTCTAAAGATCCTGGAAAAGGCCAAAGAAATGGCCCGCACCAATCATAAGTACAATTTCATGACCCAGGTTATTTCCCTGGAAAAGCGAATTGAGACCCTTCATATTACCCGAAGTATGCAGGACAGGGCCGAGCAGCTTTCCCAGGAGGCCATGGAGATCACTACCCGCAATCAGACCGTAGCACAGCTATCTAACCTGGCACTTCAACTTTATAGCTGGTATACAAGACATGGACATGCCCGCAATGAAGAAGATGAAAATGGTGTGAGGGAATTCTTGCAAAGGAATATGCCCAAAGGTGTATGGGACCAGAAAGGTTTTTACGAAAGACTATATCTCTACCAAAGTATGAGCTGGTATGCCTTTATCCGTCAGGATTTTTTGATGTATTACCGGTATACACAGAAATGGGTAGATCTTTTTCATAATCAGCGATTGATGATCCGTGTTGAAACAGGACATTATATCAAAGGATTACATAATCTTCTCAATGCACATTTTGATCTGCGTAATTTCAGAGAATTTGAAAAAACGTTGAGATTGTTTGAAGAGTTCTCGCGCACGGATCGTGTTCAGGACCATGAGAATTTCCGTATCCAGGCTTTTATCTATACTGCAAGTGCCAAGATCAACCAGCATTTCATGATGGGTACTTTCAGAGAAGGCCTTGCACTGGTACCGGATATTGAACAAAAATTGAAAGAGTATGCCATCTTTCTGGATAGCCACCGGGTAATGGTGATCAACTATAAGATCGCCATGTTATACTTCGGCAGCCAGGATTATAAAACTTCAATAGATTACCTGCAGAAGATAATATATGAAGATGAGGGCCTTGGAAATGATCTGCAATGCTATGCACGACTGGTACACCTCATGAGCCATTATGAACTTGGAAATGATAGTATTATTGAATCCCTCACTAAATCTGTTTACCGGTTCATGGCCAAGTTGCAGAACCTTACGGTGGTAGAAGAAGGGATATTCCAGTTCCTGAAAAAATCATGGAATCTTTCACCGCGGCAATTAAAACCTGAGCTCGAAAAATTATTGCAGAAGATCAAACACCTGGAGAAAAATCGATTTGAAACAAGGGCATTTGCGTATCTCGACATAATTTCCTGGCTTGAAGGCAAGGTTACAGGCAAACCAATGGGCACTATCATTCATGAAAAATACCTGCAAAGCAAAAGAAAATTTGAAGATGAACCTGTAACTATTGAAGAGAAAGCATTTAGTAAAAATTAGAATTGATATACCGGATTTGGACAGGGTATTGCACAGAAAGGAATTTTAGTTGTATTTAGTCTTACTGAATAACTATAAACGATTGATTGCTGTATGAGACTCTTTTCCCTCCTTCTATTGATTTGCTGCATCCATTGCAGCGCCCAGATCAATCCTTCAGCTATCACTATTGCAAGAGACTCATTTGGCGTTCCCCACATATTTGCGAAAACGGATCCTGAAGCAGCGTATGGACTTGCATGGGCACATGCTGAAGATGATTTTGAATCCATTCAATTGGTAATGCTCTCGGGAAAAGCGAGATTGGGATCTTCCCTTGGAAGGAAAGGCGCAGAAGCCGATTATGTTGTCAAACTTTTTCGGTGCAGGGATATAGTAGAACAACAATGGTCAACACTTAGTCCTGATTTCCTTGAACTGGTGAAAGGATATGTAGCGGGTTTGAATGCCTATGGTAAGGCTTTTCCAAAACAGATCAAATACAAAGCTGTCTTTCCATTTAATGAGAAAGATTATCTCACTGCAGTAGTTTTCTCTATTAGCATGTTCTGCGGTTTGGATGATGTATTGCCCAAAGTATTGGGAGGTAAGATAGCTACCTTACCAGGGTTTGATCCACAAGGCTCCAATGCCATTGCCGTACATTCTTCGCACACCAATACCGGTGAAACCTTTCTTGCAATCAATGCCCATCAACCATTGGAAGGTCCTACTGCGTTTTATGAAGCGCATATACAAACGGAGCAGGGCTGGAATATGCTGGGTGGTGTTTTCCCTGGTGGATGCCTGATATTTCACGGCACCAATGAAAACCTGGGATGGGCGCATACCGTAAATTATATGGATAAGATTGATGTGTTTCAGTTGGAAATGAATCCTTCCAATAGCAATCAATACAAATTTGACGGTCAATGGGTGGACCTGGAAGTAAATAACGCAAAATTGAAAGTAAAAGGAGTGCCTGTTACTATCGGTAAAAAAATATACTGGAGTAAATATGGTGCTACTGTAAAAACCAGCAAAGGTGTTTTTTCAATAAGGCTTCCTGCAAATATGGATATTAAAGCACTGGAAGAATGGTACCGAATGAACAAAGCAAGGAACTTTACCGAGTTCTATAAGGCCATTAGTATGACCAGCCTGCCTATGTTCAATATCATGTATGCAGACAGGTATGATACTATCTTTTATGTCAGCAATGGCAAGCTTCCCCGTCGCAACCCTGATCCGCAATATGACTGGAAGAGTACTGTGCCCGGTAATACATCAGCTACATTATGGAATAGTTTTAAATTAATCGGAGAATTGCCGCAATATATCAATCCTGGTTCCGGGTACCTGTTTAATACCAATCATTCTCCTTTTCTTGCTACAGATCCTGCCTGGAACCTGGATAGCAAAAAATTTGATAAGAATGATGGATTTGAAACTTACCACAATAACCGCAGCCAGCGATTTACGGAACTTGTAAAGGATGTAAAGCAATTTGATTATTTCAGTTTCAAGCGGATCAAATTTGATAACCAGTTACCTAAGGACCTGAAATATCCTTATGGTATTGATACAATGTTAAGTTTATCTGTCAACGATCATCCTGCTCTGAAAGAGGTTATTACCCGGTTTCAACAATGGGACCGAAAGGCTGTTGCCGGTAGTAATGGCGCAGCAATTTTTTTAGTGATCTATCATTATGTTGCCGACAGGTTAAAAGGCCAACCTTCCCGTCAGTTAACCAAACAGGAGAGCATTGAAGCATATCAGTATACAAATGATTACCTGCTAAAATATTTTGGTAGCGCTTCAGTAACCTTAGGTGAAATACAAAAACTGGTTCGTGGAAATGAGGATCGTGCTGCAAATGGAATTCCGGATGTTCTGGCCGCAGCTTATGCAGAGCCATATAAAAATGGAATTCGTAAAGTAGTATCCGGAGATGCTTATATCTGTTTTGTACGTTATCCTAAAACCGGGTTACCCATCATTGAATCAGTCAATACATTCGGAACCTCCAGTCATCCCGATTCTCCTCATTTCCGTGATCAGGAGGAGCTGTTCCGGCAGCAAAAGACAAAACCCATGACGCTGGATAAGGAAACCATTCTGCGCAACGCAGAAAGAACCTACCACCCGGTTAAATAATCCAAAGATTCTCCAAAATCCTTAAATCATTCTTTGCAAGAACAAAAAATTCTTGCTGGCTCCTTGCTGATCGCTTGCTTGTTCCTTGCTAAAAAAGGCCCCTTCGTTGCTGGTTCCTTGCTGGTTCGTTGCTAGGACCTTGCTGGTTTTTAGTGTTTTTCAGCGTAAAGTCAGCAAGAAGCCAGCAACAAGCTAGCAAGGATTCTGCATCCATGAAGCAATGAACCAGCAACACGGAAGCAGGGAGCCAGCAAGCGGTCAGCAAGGAATAAGCTAGCGGGAAAGCAAGTAGAAATAAATTAGACCATGGCAAAGACCAAAAATTCCTTCTAAATCGCTGATTTTCTTATTGTAACACTTAAAAAATGATGCTTCCGGGTATACTAATTTGCCCGAAATAGCGTTTTTTACCCAGCACCTTTTAATTCGAACCCAAAATGAAACAACTACTTATCGGGCTGTTCAGCCTACCCCTGTTCTGCTCTGCGCAGAATTTCCATTTTTCAGGCCGCCTGGGTCTTGCTGGATATAATGGGGATTTGAAAGCACATTCAATTTCACTTTCCGGAAACAAGCTGATGGGATCACTCGGGGTCCGTTATGACCTTACCGAAAGGATCTCCGCACGTAGTTATCTTACCCTAGCTTCTTTGACCGGGGATGATAAGAAGGGCACAGAAAGTATGAAAACCAGGAACCTGAACTTTAAATCAGGACTCTTTGAATGGGAACTTGCTGGACAATACAGTTTCTTAAATCCCAATGATAGCTGGTGGATACCCTATGCATTTGCGGGAGTAGGTGTTTTTCATTTTAATCCTACAACAAAAGATGCAAATGGACAGAAAGTAAAACTTCAACCACTGGCAACAGAAGGGGAAGGTGTAATTGCCGGTGTAAAAAAATACGGCCTTACCCAATTATGTATCCCCATGGGGATCGGTATAGAAAGATCATTGAATGAAGATATGCGCCTTGGTCTGGAACTTGGTTATCGATTTACATTCGGTGATCATTTGGATGATGTGAGCGGAAATTATGTAGATCCTGCATTATTATTGGATTTAAAAGGCCAGCAATCAGTTGATCTTGCTTATCGTGGAGATGAAGTAGGAGCAGGTCCATATCCTCCTGGCGGAACAATTCGCGGTAATCCAAAGAACAAGGATGGCTATTATTATATCGCGGTTACTTATACAGTCCGTTACTTTTTCGACAAATACAAACAGATTGCAGGTTTGCCAGCTTATAAGAGAGATAAGAAAGCGGGTTGTCCTGCCACAAGATATTAAGCGGTTTAAATATTTAAAAATGTAAAAGGCGTCATGATTAGGGTCAGACGCCTTTTTTGTTTTATAGTAAGCAAAAAAAAATTATTAAAAATGTGCGATTGGGTCCGGCGTTCCATCCGGATCATTCTTTGCAAATCCGCTTTTAGAAACAGCAGCACCTTTGAGTAATAAGAGTCCGGCCATATGTGGAGCAGCCATGGAAGTGCCACTCATATATGCATACTTATTTCCTATATAGGTTGATAAGATTTTTACTCCTGGCATTGCATAATCCACCACATCATTTCCATAATTGGAGAAACTGGCAAAATTATCCAGGCTGTCAACAGCTGTAACTGTGAAAATATTGGGACCGCTGGCTCTTCCAGGAGAATATTTATTGGCATTAGTGTGTTCATTGCCTGCTGCAATAGCAAAGAGAACTCCTTTAGCTGCCACAGTCTGCACTTGTCTGTCGAGGATATCCGAAGTACCATCATCGTCCCTAACACTCATATTCACCACATCACCGGGTGAAGCATTAGCGCTGATATAGGATAATGCCTGAATGATATTGGATAAAGCACCCGATCCATCTTTATCCAGCACCCGACAGGAAACAAGGGTTGCTCCAGAAGCTACTCCCAATACGCCAAACGTATTATTCTTTGCACCGATAATACCAGCCACATGGGTACCGTGGCCATTCTCATCATCTGCAGAAGTTACTCCTGAAATAAAACTTTTGCTTTTTGAAGCATCCACATTCAGGTCGGGGTGATCAAAATCGATACCTGTGTCAATGATCCAGGCTCTTTTGCCGATACCATTTCCATAACCGATCCTTTCAATATTCCAGGTGATCAGTCTGGGTGCTACAACAGTAAAGCAATTGCTGAGTGCAATGATCCTGTCAGGTTCAATGGCCTCAATATTTTCATCCTTGCGTAACCTGGCGGCTTCACTTTCAGAAAGAGCGGCAATAAAACCGCCCGGTTCGCCGGCGAAACTTTTCTGCAATGCCTTTTCACTAATATTATGTCTGGACAGCGCATCCTGGCTGAATTCAGTCATGCGTTGCGCTGTAATTCCTTTAGAGCTAATAGCATTATCCTTATACAGAACAATATATTGTCCTTCAATCACGCTGCCACTTGCCGCTGCTGCACCCTGCACGCAATCATCTGGTGTTGCTGTTGCCCCATTCGATTTGCTGCTCTCCTTTTTACAGGAAGAAAAGGCTATTAGGCAGCCGATGGCTGGAATCAAAATTTTTCGCAATATCATGTGTGGAGTTTGTTTCTTAACTGCTATAGGGTAAACGCATTTATCATGCCCGCAGATGCCATTAATTTATGGTTTAACAGGTCTTTAATGGTTGTTAAGTCAGGGAATTGTCAGATTGGTATAAATCAATTATGGGTAATCGTTTTCCCAAAGTGGAAAGAGCTTACACATTTAAGGTTTCGTTTTAGGTACCGGCAAAGCTTAAAAGGTTGGTGGCATAAGTTTTGAACTTACTTAACCAGTTTTTCATTGGATATTGGATTTTATTAAGGGGCTGAATTTTTATTCTGGCCCTTTTTTTATTTTACCTGCTGAAGCTTAAGATCATGTGGGCCTTACTATCTAAATCCAGTTTTTCTCCTCTTTAGAGCCTCAAGGGCATGAGCTTTGTTTTTAATATCAAAACGCTTTTATGGAAAAAAGAACCCTGGGTATAATCCTTTCATTGCTGGGAATTGTGGGACTAATCCTGGCAGGAGTAAATTTCTTAACAGAGAAAGGAACCACTTATAATATCAAACAGATCCTGACATTTGGGATTCTGGGAGCAGTATTCTTCTTTGCAGGGATCAGATTGATTCAGAATACGAAAGACAAGGCAACTTAGATTTGAACTGATTCGGGCATAAAATAAAAATTCAAAAGTAAACAGCCCTTTCGGACTTACTACTTTTGAATTTTTAATTTTTGGACGAGGATGGTCCTTATACTGTGTATGGTTTTGCCCGCGGTGCTGTTTCGTCCATAAAATCTTCTGTTTCTCCTCTCAATGAATCAATTTTTTCTGCCCAGGAATCCACAAAATCATTGAACTGGTCTTTCAACTGTTTACCTTTTGCACTCAGCCTCCGGCGGGTTTCCGTGCCTTTATCCGGGGCAATTAAGCACCCTATTGCGATACCGATCGCCAACCCGGTCAAGAATTTGTTCATACGTCTCGGTTTTAATTTGTTGAGAATAAGTTTATACTGTAACAGATATAAATATCAGGCCAGACTTTGCCCCTGCATGCCGCCTTGTCGTAAATTCGCAACATGCAAGACTATCTGAAGGATTTGAACGAGAGGCAAAAAGAAGCCGTACTACATATCGATGGGCCATTGATGATTGTTGCGGGAGCCGGCAGTGGAAAAACGAAAGTGTTAACTACCCGCATTGCCCACCTGATGGCCAAAGGGGTGGATGCATTTAATATCCTTGCACTTACTTTTACCAATAAGGCTGCTAAAGAAATGAAGGAGCGTGTAGAACGCATCCTGGGAAATAACGAAGCGCGCAATTTATATATCGGAACCTTCCACTCGGTTTTTGCACGGATCCTTCGTGCAGAGGCACATCGCCTGGGCTATCCCAACCAGTTCACAATTTATGATACTGATGACGCCAAAAGCGTTGTAAAGACCGTTATCAATGAGCTGAATCTTGACGATAAGCATTATAAACCAAATACAGTTTATAACAGGATATCTTCCGCCAAAAATGCATTGGTGGGTCCGGCAGAATATGCCACCGATTATTATATTCAGCAGGAGGATATGCGCGCCAACCGGCCCGCTATCTCCCAGATCTATGATGCCTATGTAAAAAGGTGCTTTAAGAATGGCGCGATGGATTTTGATGATCTGCTGCTTAAATTCTATGAACTGCTTAAAACTTTCCCGGAAAGCCTGAGCAAGTATCAACACAAATTCAAATACATCCTGATTGATGAGTACCAGGATACCAACCCGGCACAATACGAGATCATAAAACTACTGGGTGCCATGCATGAGAATGTTTGTGTGGTAGGTGATGATGCACAAAGTATCTATAGTTTTCGCGGAGCTACTATTCAAAACATTCTCCAGTTCCAAAAGGATTATGATAATGTAGCGGTGATCAAACTGGAACAGAACTATCGCAGTACCAAGAATATTCTTAATGTTGCCAATGAAGTAATAAAAAAGAATAAGGGCCAAATAGAAAAAGTACTGTTTACCGAAAATGGTGAAGGTGAAAAGATAAAACTGGTGCGTACAGATAGAGATAATGATGAGGGAAAATTTGTGGCCGATACCATACAGGAGCAAAAGCTTCGCAATCACTTTCCTAATCGTGAATTTGCAATATTATATCGTACAAACGCTCAGAGCCGATCTTTTGAAGAAGCCTTGCGCCGCATGGGTATCCCCTATACCATGTATGGAGGAGTCAGCTTCTATCAACGAAAAGAAATAAAGGATCTCGTTGCCTACCTCCGCCTGTTGGTAAACCCAAGGGATGAGGAAGCGCTGAAACGGATCATAAACTATCCTGTTCGCGGCATTGGCAAGACTACTATCGATAAACTGGTGCTCGCCGCCAATGAAAACAATATATCTACCTGGGAAGTGCTGGAAAATGCAGATCGCTATGGTTTCCGTGCCGGTACACTATCAGCCCTGCAGGATTTTGTGATAATGATGAAAAGTTTTGCCAGCATGCTGACCAAACAGAATGCTTATGAGGTTGCAACGCATGTGGGCAAACAAACTAATATTGTTCGGGAACTATTTAATGATAAGAGTACGGAAGGATTGGCACGATATGAAAACATCCAGGAATTATTGAACTCAATCAAAGAATGGGTGGAATCGCCGGATAACGAGGAAGGCGAAGTACTGGATAAAAGTCTCGGTGCATACCTGCAACAGATTACTTTACAGACAGACGCTGATGAAAAGGATCCAAATGCCGATACGGTGAAGTTGATGACTATTCACGCAGCCAAAGGGTTGGAATTTGGGGTGGTGTTTGCTGCCGGACTTGAGGAGATGCTTTTCCCAAATGCAATGAGCATTAATTCCAGGGAAGAACTGGAAGAAGAGCGTCGTTTGTTTTATGTGGTGATCACCAGGGCTAAGAAGAAATTATGGATTACATACGCTAATTCAAGATATCGATTTGGTAACCTGATCCAAAATGAACCCAGCCGGTTCATTTCTGAAATACCCGAGGAATTGCTGGATAGAAGCTTTGCCGGAGGAGGTGCAAGCAACCAGGGTATGAATAAATGGTCTGGCGGATCTGCCTTTGACAGAATGAAAGGAGGTTTTGGCAACAGTGACTACAATGATGTAAGAGAAGCTGAGCGGCGATATGGAGCTCCTCCAAAAACCGCATCTTCCTCTACTCCTTATTTAACCCCAAAAACAAATTATCCGAAAGTAGTGGAGCATGTGCCTTCAGGTGATTTCAAGGGCAGCGAGGACGCTGATCTAAAAGATCTCCAGGTAGGTCAAAAAGTAGAGCACCACAAATTTGGTTTCGGAGAAGTGGTCAAAATGGAAGGTGCAGCACATAATCCTGTTGCTACTGTAAAGTTTGAGCAGAATGGAGAGAAGAAGATCATGCTGAATTATGCAAAAGATAAAATACGGGTAATTAAATCATGATACCCGCCGCGGCGGATCAGCCCAACATTTTCATTACTTCGTTCCTGTATAATTTGCCGATAGGAATTTCCGTTTTTTCAATTTCCATCAATTCACTGGTGAAGGATTTGATCTTTTTGAGGGAAACGATATAAGATCTGTGGACTCTTACAAATTCTTTTTCAGGAAGCATAGCTTCCACTGAGCTGATGGACTGCTTGGTAATAATGACAGACTGTTTCGTGAAGATCTTGATATAATCTTTCATGCTTTCGATATACAGGATATCATCCAGCATTACTTTGATCATTTTACGGTCTGCCCGGAAATAGACAAAAGGTTCAATCTTCTTTTCTTCTGGTATAATTGGCTCCGCCACAGGTTTCATATTATAGGCTGCAAAAACCTTTTGCATGGATTTCAGGAATCGATCAAACCGAACAGGTTTGACCAGGTAATCCACCACGTTCAGCTCATAGGCTTCCACTGCATATTCAGAATAGGCGGTAGTGAAAATGATCAGCGGTGGGTTGGTTAATGATTTCAGAAAATCATTTCCATTAAGTTGTGGCATTCTGATATCCAGAAAAACGAGATCGACCGATTGTTTCTGTAAAAAGGCAAAGGCCTGGATGGCATTTTCACATTCCCCAGCTATTTCCAGGGAAGGAAGCTGAGCGCCGTAATGCCGCAAAACCTCACGAGCGGGCGGTTCATCATCAACGATCAGGCATTTTATGGTCCTGGTTTCAGGCATGTGTTAATTCTGGTATTGCTATAACAGTTTTTACTGCGGAATCTTTTTCCAGTTCAACAGTAAGTTTTACAATAAAAACATCTTCTTCTTCGCGAATGGTAAGTTCATGTTTTCCGGGGTAAAGCAGTTCCAGTCTTTTCCTGACATTGGATATACCTATACCAGAAACAGGTTTATTCTCGTCCTTTACCGGAACCTTTGCATTGATAAGAGTCATTTTAAGGATATTCCCGTCAATGTCTATGGCCAGTCTTATCCATGCCTGTTCCAGCATTTGACTTGTACCATGTTTGAAACAGTTTTCAATAAAAGGTAATAAAAGTAGTGGTGCTATGGTAAGCCCATTCGTATCCGAAGGGAATTCTTTATTAATATCCAGGCGATCACCGTACCGTATCTGCTCCAGTATCATATAATCCTCAATCATTTTAAATTCCTTATCCAGGGCCACAAGTGGTTTATTCCCTTCATGAAGAATATAGCGCAGCAGATCAGATAACCCCATAACAAGTGTGCTGCCGGTTGGTGAAACTTTTTGCGTATAGGAATATATATTATTCAGTGTATTAAACAGGAAATGGGGATGTACCTGAGCTTTTAGTAACTGTAGCTGGGCCGCAATATTCTCTTTTTGGAGCTGAAGATTACGTTGCTCCTTTACATACCAGTATTTCATCAGTTTAATGGCAGCAGCGATTCCGGCAATACTCACGCCTCCGCGCAAACCGGCCATTAGGGAAAGGAATATAACAGCAGTGTCATTGCGGGTATACGACTGAAATACATCTCCTATAATAGCCAGCCGGACCTCTTTTATGATGGTGAGTGAAAGAGTTGCTGAAATCAATCCTGTTAGTAAGGTCAATACCACAACCCAAAAAGTAGTGGACCAGTATTTTTGTTTCAATAAAAACCGCGGGATCACAAAATACATCAGGGAATAGGACAGGAACATGTGAGGGATCAGGTAAATAAAAGATTCAATAAAGGAGGATTGCAACCGGAGAAAATAGAACATACCCTCTGTAACCGCCACAAAAGAATACAGGAACGCCTGGGTGATGAACCATACAAACCAGAATGCCACATGCCGTCTGATCCTGTATTTTCTCTCATCTGAAAATATGAAGGGATACCTTTCCATCACCTAACTAAATTACGATTTGTTGAAGCCATTTATAAGGGCAGGAAGGCAACAATCGTCTAAAGGCGGATTTTCGTCGACAAAAAACATTTAGCCTTAACAAAATGCCCCGTCGGGAGAACCTGACAGGGTTGGCTTATATGCTTAAAAGAATTGCTGCTTATCGCTTACTTCGTAGCAGCAAACAGATTTTCATCCAGCGGCCTTTTTTGTTCCCAGGCTACCACGGCAGTATCAAGCATCCGTTTTATATGCATCAGGGTCTTGCGCTTATTGAGTTTAAGCCTGCCTGTAATAGTTTGCTCGTAAACCTTAAGGTCATCGTTATTGTAGAAATGAATGGTATGCTCCTGCTTGTTATGAATGTTTCCTTCCACCACCCAGTATCCTTTATCTGAAACATATTTAGGGATAATGGAAGCTACAGGGGCAGAGTCCTCTTCCTGTGCATTAACTGAAACGGCGGTCATTAGCAATCCAAGGAGGAGGGCCTGAATTTTAAATGTCTTTTTCATGGTTTTATCTGGTTTAGTTTAATTATTGATTTCTGCAGATAAAACTAAAAACAGGAAAAAGGAAAAATCAGGGATTTGGATGAATCCGAGCTGCTTTAAGACGGAAACAGACTTAACGGAGATCAATGATTTAAACAGGCTTAATTACATTGTTTGTCGACAAAAGGAGCAATACGTAAGTTTCGTCGATCCGGATTGCAAAAACACGATTATTTTTGGAACAGCTTCATTTTCCAATCAATAGCCGGTCCGGAAATACCCCGATAGTGGTATTTAAAGCCTACTTATTCACATATTTAAAGAATCGGAACAGCATTTGCTTGTAATGGTCAAACCAATATGCAATGATATGTATAGTGAAAAAGACTTTAGGGGTATGGAAGCTTGTTACTTTATTACATTCCAAACTGTAGACCTGGTAGATGTATTTATCCGCCCAGTTTACAAGCAGGTAATTGTTCATACATTGAATCACTTTATCGAAAGCAAGGGATTGGTGGTGTATGCCTGGTGCCTAATGTCTAACCATCTTCATTTACTCGCGCAAACCAACAACGGTGTAATTATAGCTGAGCTTGAAAAAGAATATATCGACTTCACTACTAAAAAGATCCTGGAAGCAATAGAAACAGAACCTGAATCCAGGAAAAAATGGATGCTTCAGCAATTTGAAAGAACAATCCATAATACAGGAATGCAACACTACCAGGTATGGCAAAATTGCAATCATCCTGTTTTAATTGATTCCAGGAAAAAGAATTTCCTTCTTGAACATTTTGAATATATACATCAAACTCCTGTTCGCGATAAGATCGTAGATATCCCCGGTGAATACAAGTATAGTTCTGCACGTGACTATTCTGGCATTCATGGCCTGGTTAATATTGTAAAAATGCCTACGATTGAACAACAGTTGGCCGCATCTGAAACTATGAATGGCGGCTTCTTCGTTAAGTATATCCGCAATTGACAAACAAGTGACAGAAAAAATTTAGGGCTTATTAAACCATGGTTCTCTTAACAGGTCTTTAACTGGACAACCGATTTGACCCCAGTAGAACCAAAAGTTTTAAACCCTAAAATCAAGATTTATGAAGTCAATGAAAAGAGTATTGTCAATGGCAATTGCAAGCGGTATTAGTGTGTTTTCGTTTGCACAGGTTAACCTGGGATTACAATCCACAACCCAGGCAGCAATCAACGCAACGGCAGCAACAAGTGCTATAACCAGCACTACCAATGCTACCACACAGGCTACAAAGTCAACCGTTAACACTACAGTAGCAAAAGTTGGAGAAGTAAAATCAACTGCAGCTTCAACAGTGAATGCTACAGGAAAACAAACCCTTTCTACTACAAAAGAACTCGGAAGCAGTGTTAATGCGAACGCAGGGATCAATTCTTCCTCCAATGGGGAAGTAAATACCCAGGGTTCTTCTTTATCCAGCAATAATTCTCTTTCTGCAAATGCAGATGTGAATGGAGATAAGCTGGTTAATAAAGCTGATCAAACAACCGCGGCAACTGTGAACACCGCGAAAGAAGTGAAATCAACAGCTGTTTCTGAAGTTAAAACAGGTGTGAATACAGCCAAAGAAACAAGTGCTGCCGCCAGGCCTTCTATAGAAGCAAAAGGTTCAGCAGAAACTAAAGTTGCAGGTTCAGTAAAATAATCTGAATTGCAGTGAATGAATAAGAATGCTGATCCTTCAGCATTCTTATTCCTCTAATATTTTTTCTCCTCACAAAATTTAGATATGAAAAAGTTATCCTACGTGAGTGTGGTTGGGCTTGCATTGCTTTTAAGCACCAATATTTATTCGCAGGCTGATACATCAAAAACCAGTGTGCAGTTTAAGATCGGGGTATTTTATAACAGCCATTTAAATTATTATGGTCGAACAGACAGCTTACGCAGCAGTGGCGTTTTTCCCCTGGCTGAATTATGGTTCACACCAAATTTTTATATTAATGCTGCCCCGGTTTTTGTAAATAATGCCATTCAAAGCTTCAAGTACTCCGGAACGGTTACCACTGCAGGATATCGTTTCAATGATCAAAAGAATTGGGCTGGCAATTTCTATTTTGTAAAACCTTTTTATACAGAGAAAAGTGAACTGGTACAATCTGCATTAAAAGCACAGGTGGCTGGTACATTAACCTGGCAGAGCAAAATCATCAATGTTACAGGAGGGGGTGATTTGAAGTTCGGTAATAGTACCGATTTCGGTGCAGCGGCCGGGGTTGATCATTTGTTCAGGATGCAACTGACAGATAAAATGGTATTGATAGCTAATCCTTCTGCCTATCTGAATGCCGGAACTCAACAGTTCACCAATACGTATTACAAGAAAAATAGTTTTCTAATCTTCCCGGGAACTGAACAGCAGGTCACTGAAACCGTGAAACAGTTTTCCATACTCTCGTATGAATTTTCTATGCCGCTGGTCCTCGCCAGGGATAAATTCCAGGTTTTATTAATTCCTGCTTATGTATTGCCGCAGAATCTTACGGGACAGGGGAAAAACCTGTTTTATATCACTGCCGGCGCAAAGATTATACTGTAAACGGGGACAAATCCTTTCTGGAAAAATCAGTTTTCAAACCGGCAGTGTATAAATTTGCCTGATATATTATCCAGCAAGTCCACATGCCCTCCAAAAGCAGGAAGAAGAAATTTATAAGATGGGTTCTCAGTATTGCTATCGCTGTTGTAGTGGTAGCAGCCGCATGGATGGGTTATCGTTTCCTGGCTTATGCAAAGGCCAAATCAACTCATTACGCTGAATTTGGTATCTCCATTCCCAATGAATATACGATCCACGGGATCGATGTTTCCAAGTATCAAAATATTATTGCCTGGGAAGAAGTAAAGGAAATGCAGGTGGGCCACATCAAACTTGGCTTTGCTTTTATTAAGGCAACAGAAGGATTGGGAAATACTGATCCTCAATTCCGTCGAAACTGGAAAAAATCAAGGAGTAATGATATTATTCGCGGAGCGTATCATTTTTTCATTGCAACAAAGGATGGAAAAATGCAGGCAGAACATTTTATTGATAAAGTGAGCCTTGAGCCCGGTGATCTTCCTCCTGTACTGGACGTTGAACAGCGATATGGCACCTCAAGGGCATCATTACAAAGAGAAGTAAAACGATGGCTGGAAACAGTGGAAGCTTATTATCATGTGAAACCGATCATCTATACCAATGTTGATTTCTACAATCAAAACCTGGGTAACGCTTTTGATCAGTATCCTTTATGGGTAGCACATTACTATCAGCCGCAACAGCCACGCATCAGCCGGGATTGGATATTCTGGCAACACAGTGATGAGGGTAATGTGAATGGTATTACCTATAAAGTTGACTTTAATGTATTCAGCGGGGACTCAGTTGAATTCAGAAACCTTCTCATCCCGGATGAAGCACACTATTAGATAGCTTACCTTTCCTCAAATTTCGTTTCATGGGTGAACAGGGCTGGGATCCGGAAGTAAAAAAATATTTCTGGAAAATCCTTTCTACCATTTCTTATGGGCTTTTATGGCTGATGAGCACTGTAACAGCAGGTATCTATTTTGAATTAGGCTGGACCGGAAATAGACCCCTCTATGCAGTGATACTATTCTATGTGATTGCGGTGGCAGCCTTTATCATGCTTTTACGTTATTATTATCAGCTTTGGAAGTAACTTCCGACTTCTTTTAACGTTTCAGTTAAAAATACCCATGGCCAGGTTTAGTCAGTTTATCGGAAAATCTTATCTTGACATTTAGTAACGGACAAGCACTATTTATGGAATTAAAAAGAATCAGCAGAAGACTGGTGATAATTGGCACTCTCATTATTTGGGCTATAAAATTCATTATCCGTCCGCTTGGTCTTTTTGATGATCCCCTAAGATTCTTTTTAAATATTGCTCCCAATCTCATTGGGTCCTTTCTCATCCCCTTCGGTGCCTATTGGTTTTTCAGTGGAAGAAATTTCTTCATTGCAAGGGTATTCCGGATTCAATCTGCCTATGATCTTCGACTGGTTTGTCTTATGGGATTGGGCATGCTCATTATAAATGAATACCTGCAATTGATCCCCATCTTTGGAAGGACCTTTGACGTGTATGATATCATATTCTCCATGGTAGGTCTGTTGACTTCTTATTTTGCTTTCTCCAAAGTACTGCAACGCTATGCAATACAATCACCCCAGGCAGAAGATCAGCTGCTATGATCAGCAATGATCTTCCAGGTCCCATTAATTTTCCTGAATAATAATGTGAAGTAACCGGAGACATCTCCCACACTTCTTTTCAGCATCCATTTGCCGGTGACATGATAATATTGTGGTGAGAGGGATTTGACCAGGATGATGTAAAACTTCAGTTTTCCCATTATGGCAGTATCAGGGTAATGCTTTTTATAATTAGCCAGTGTTTCGTTCCAACCATAGGTGATCCCGCTTTGGCCGATAAACATTAAAGAGTCATTTTTCCAATAACCGCTCATGAATTCCTCCAGGTTCCCATTGTTCCAGGCTGCAGTTTGTCTGTTCAAAATATTCCGGATGGCAATTTCATCAGCTCTTTGAGCATTACAAAAAGTTCCTGTCAATAATAGCAGGCAGACAAGCCACTTCATCATTGGAAAAAATTTTCAGAAAGGTAGAGTAATAATAAGTAATGAAGGAAGCGTCTAATGATGGCAATCGTCTGAATGAGCATGATTATGAACGCGGCAAAATCGATAGTTCAGGAAATGCGCTGTTACTATCAGGGTAACTGCAGGTATGAGCAGCCAGGTTTCATAGTGCACGAAAAACAGTTTCAAAACCAGGAGGGCAAGGCCCAGGCAAAACAGGCCAAAGGGACGGAGGCTATGGTGGTGGCGTTTGTAGCCATGGTAAAAGGACCAGGCGCCTATGCCGAAGGCCAAAAGGACCATACCTGCCTCAAAAGCAAGGTTGTGGATGATATTTACGCCAAATAAAGGGAGGGTTGAAATAAAGAGGGGTAGCACAGCACAATGAATTGCGCAGGCTACGGAGGCTGTAATGCCCAATGCGTCCCAATTTACCTTCCTTGTGCTCATAAAGGAGGGCAAAGATACTAAAAAAGCAACATTGTTGCAAAAGATTGAGGAAGAAAAAGCTTTAGGTGGTAACTTTGGGGCGTCAAAAAATGAATATGTCCAGGAAGACTGTTTTTTATATCGGCTTTTTTGTGGTGCTGACCCTTATTTTTTACCTGGCTATTGCCAAATCCATCCGGAAAAAGGATACAATCTCGGTTGTACAGCCTTTTGCATTCCTTAACCAGGATGGTCAGAGGATTACCGATAAGGATATGGAGGGAAAGGTGTATGTGGCAGAATTCTTTTTTACCACCTGCACCGGTATCTGCCCCAGGATGAATAATAATATGCGAACAGTATATGACAGGTTCAAAGATGAAAAAGATTTCAGGATATTGTCTTATACCTGCGATCCGGAAAGGGATTCTGTAGCCCAATTGAAAAAGTATTCCGATTCATTGAAAGTGAATACTACAAAATGGATCTTTCTCACAGGAAGGAAAGATAGCCTGTATACCCTCGCCCGTAACAGCTATACAATTGATGATCCTGCCAACAATGTGAATTCAATAGACGACCAGTTTCTGCATTCGCAATTATGGGCACTGGTAAATAAAAGGGGCGAAGTAAAGAAGATCTATGATGGACTAAAGCCAAGCGAGGTGGATGAAATGATGAGGCAGATCACAAAACTGCTAAATGATTGATCATGGCGAGAGACACAAAAGATATATTGAAGAAGAACAGGCTGAGCGTAACTGCCAGTCGTGAAAAAATATTGAACCTGTTCCTTGATCAATCCGGGGCGTTGGCTCATGGAGATATAGAGAAAAGAGCAGGTGAAAAATTTGACAGAGTTACCATTTACCGCACATTGCAGGCCTTTGTTGAAAAGGGGATCATACATACAATTCCTACTGCGGATAATTCCATTCTATACGCTCTCTGTAAAGATGATTGTGAAGAAGGACATCATCATGATCACCATGTTCATTTTGTCTGCAAACAATGCCACAATACTTATTGCCTGGATAATGTAGTTACTCCTGATATTAAACTTCCTGCAGGATACTCAGCAAAACAGATTGAAGTGGTAGTGGAAGGTATCTGTAAGCAGTGTTCTATTTGACAATTTTGTTTCAATCAGGCTAAAAAAACAAGCCCCCATGTAGACACATGGGGACTTAGGTTAAGGCTCTGATTAGTAGCTATGTTTCGGATACCGTTCAGCGGGCAACAGTATCGCTGATATGATTAATTTTTTTACTGAACCAAAAGTAATATTCCCGTACGACATTTCCGAATTTACCCTGTACCACTTTTGGAGTATTTTATGCTAATTTTTGCAATCCGTCGAGCTCCGCCTTTACAAATCGCATAAGACCACTTATATGGGATGGGGAAAAGTCAAATTCCAGCCCGGCCGCCTTAAACAATTCTGGTAAAGTCCGGGTTCCCCCCAGGTCCAGGGCTGTTATATAATTATTAAGCGCCTTATCAGGGTTCTGTTTGTATTGTTGCCACAAGCCAATGGCTCCCAGTTGAGCAATTCCATATTCAATGTAATAGAATGGGACTTCAAAAAGATGAAGCTGTCTTTGCCAGCCATATTCCCTGTATTTCTCTAACCCGGATATGTCCAGTACCGGGGAAGTAAATTCATTCAGGATCTGTAGCCATGCATTCTTTCTTTCTTCATTTGTATGTGTAGGATGTTCGTAGATCCAGTGTTGGAATTTATCGATGGTGGCAATCCACGGAAAAATTGTAATAACCCTTTCAAGTTGTTGTTCCTTAGCACGTATCAGTTCTTCTTTATTATCAAAGAATACATGCCAGTGGTCCATGGTGAAAAGTTCCATGCTCATGCTTGCCACTTCAGCTATCTCCATCGGGTATTCCTTAAAACCATTTAATTCCAGGTCATGAGAAAGGAATGAATGAATGGCATGACCACCTTCATGGACCATGGTTGTTACATCATCCAGCTGACCTGCAGCATTCATGAAAATGAAAGGCGCCCCGCTTTCTGCCAATGGGCAATTATAACCGCCGGGTGCTTTTCCTTTACGGCTGTCGAGATCAAGATGTCCCATGCTTTTCATCTTGCGCAGGCAATCCGCAAAGAAGGGTCGAAGTTCATTGAAGCATTTGATGGTTTTATCTACCAGCTCTTCCCCAGTCTTAAAAGGGTGCAAAGGTTCCACACCTGCAGGTTCGGCATCAATATCCCAGGGACGCAATGAATCAAGTCCCAGTTTTTTCTTCTTGATCTCATAAAGCTGGTTCACCAGTGGCATTACATGCAGTTTTACAGCTTCATGGAACTGGTAGCAATCTTCTTTTTTATAATCAAAGCGACCGAGTTCTGCAAACCGGAAATCTCGATAGTTTTGAAATCCTGCATTCAACGCAACCTGGTTACGTTTGCTGAGAAGCCCGCTATAGAGATCATTCAATGCATCTTTATCCTGTAACCTCCGTTCATTTACTTTACGGTAAACTTCTTCTCTCAATTCTCTATCCGGATCTTCCAGGAATTTTGCCGCTTGTTGGAGTGTATATTCCTGCCCTTTGACCTCAACAGTCATTTTACCGGAGATCACTCCAAATTTCTGCGCTTCCACACCCAGCTCAGCCTGCAATTGAATATTTGATTCACGGAAGAGGTCAATATTCTTTTTGACAGTACGTAGATAGGTAAAAAAGGTTTTCTGATCCAGTTCTTTCGTAAAGGGTGATTCAATGAGTTTACGATTCAGCATATCCGCATAGGGCTGGATCTTTGGCTGGATATTCATCATAAAAAAGGTGAAAGACTCCTCCAGCTCTTTATTTTCAGTGTCGCAGGTCATTTTGATCTGGCGCCAGCAGGCATCCTCACTGATAATGGCTTCGAGTTCACTCATATCCTTTAGCCACTGGATAAGTGCTTTTGGAGAATCAATCGGACGATCCGCCAGTTCTTTAAAATAAGGTTCCAGCGTTTCCCAATCCTTCACTACAAAATTTTCCGGCAGGAAATGCCTTTCTAATTTATGTATATCGGCTGTATAGGTCATAATAATTTGTTTAAATAAAAAAGCTATCGATGGATAGCTATTAGATAAACATGGAATTACCCGGATGGTTCAAACGGCAATCCTGTTCAATGGCCGATAGCTATTATCGATAGCCTGCTGTTTATTTCTTTTTCTTAGGGGGGGCTGATTTCCTGGCAGCCTTGGGAGCTTCTTTCTTTTCTGATTTCTTTTCTTTTGTAGCTGCCTTCTTCTTTGGCTTTTCTTCCTTTTCAGCAGCAGCCTTCTTTGCAGGGGCTTTTGGTTTCTCTTCTTTTGCGGCCTTAGTTTCCTTTACTTCTTTAGCAGGAGCCGCCTTCTTTGCAGGTTCTGCTGCTTTTGGTGCGGGCGCCACTTTTGGAGGAGATTTAGGTTTGATTTCTTCTACTACTTCTTCTTCCTCTTCAACCGGAGGTTCAGAAAGTTTTATTTCAATATTGTTCTTTTTGAGAATATCAAACCATTTGACCATCTTTTTCAGGTCACTGGCATACACACGTTCGAAATCCAGGTCAGGGTAAACCTTTTCAAAATATTTTTTCAGTACAGCATTGTCCTTGCCATCAGGCAGGCTGCCCCCATCTTTCTCCATAGCAAGGAAAACTTCAACCATGTTCACATTTTCGCCGGTAGTATATATTTCAATGCTCTCCAGGTGAGAAAAATTGTGGATACGTGATGAGGCAAATTTTGTACTCTGATCATCCAGGGAACGAACGATAGCGCCGTCATTTTTAGTATTAATCAATTCATACAAGCCGGGCATTCCGGTAACGGCTACAAGCTTACTGTACTCCATAAATAGTCTTTGTTTAAGAGGCGCTAAGATACTTGAGTTATTTCAAATGAAAATATCGGGCCATGCTCTGATTATCATGAGGTCATCTTAATAAATGAAGAATAAAATCTCCCGGTACGAAAGTTGACGTGCAATTAGGCGTCTTATACCAGTAAGAAGTTTATTATGAAGAAAATTATACTTGTGGCATTGACGCTTATAAATGGCCTTGTAGCTGTTCATTCTCAAAGCATTAAAGGTAAGCTGGTGGATCTTGTTGATAGCAAGCCCCTTGCAGGCGCTACTTTGACGCTGGTTTCCTTAAAGGATTCTACACAATCCAGGAGAGGTCTTGCCGATAGTTCAGGAAGATTTGTATTTCAAAATGTTCCTGTTGATTCCTTCTTTGTTAAGGTAGGTTTTGTTGGATACGAAGAATACAAACAGATTGTAGCCACCAATGATAGTACACCAGTGATGGACCTGGGAACCTTATTCATTCCCAAATCAACTAAATCATTAACAGATGTTACGGTAGTCTCCAAAGTTCCACCTGTTCAACAGAAAGGAGATACCACACAGTTCAATGCAAGCCAGTTTAAGGTAAATCCTGATGCTACCACAGAGGATTTAATTAAAAAAATGCCTGGTATTACCGTAGAAAAAGATGGAACTGTGACTGCGCAAGGTGAAACAGTAAGAAAGGTGACGATAGATGGAAGAGAATTTTTTGGAGATGATGCCACAGCCGCTTTACGAAATCTTCCTTCTGACATCGTAGATAAAATACAGGTATTTGACCGATTGAGTGATCAGGCTGCATTCACCGGATTTGATGATGGTAACTCGCAAAAAGCAATCAATGTTGTTACGAAAGCGGGATTAAAGAATGGGCAGTTCGGTCGTATTTATGCCGGTTATGGAACAGATGAAAGATATTCCGGTGGGGGTAATGTAAGCTTCTTTAAAAACAATAGAAGATTATCCTTTGTAGGAAATTTCAATAATATCAATCTTCAAAATTTTGCTTCGCAGGATTTATTAGGTGTAACCAGCAGCGGCAATCGTGGCGGTGGCGGCGGTGGTAACTTTGGTGGCGGTGGTGGAGGTGGAAATCGTGGGGGTGGAGCCGGCGGCGGCGGTAACCGCGGAGGCGGCGGTGGTGGTGGTAACTTCGGCGGCGGTGGATTTGGTGGCGGAGATAATTTCTCTGTAGGCCAGCAGAGCGGGATAAGTAAGACTAATGCAATCGGTGTAAATTTTTCTGATAAATGGGGAAAGAACCTGGATGTGCAGTCAAGTTATTTCTTTAATAACAGCAAGAATACAAACAAGAGTTCATCCAGGCAGGAAACATTAGGTCAGAACTATTTTAATAACCAGGATAATATTTCACAGAGCGATAATTATAATCACCGATTCAACATGCGATTGGAGTGGAGGCTTGATTCCAGTAATTCAATCATTATCAATCCAAGCCTGAATTTTCAAAACAACCGTTCTGTTTCACAGGCAATTGAAAATTCGCTATATGGAACAACAGATACTGTTAATACATCTGTGAGCACCCGTGATGTAAAGCGAGAAGGATATAATCTGCGGAATAATATTCTGTATCGCCATTCATTTAAAAAAAGAGGAAGAACCTTCTCCGTGAATCTGAATACAACACTCAATAAGAATGACGGAGAGTCATACTCCATTGCCACTTACCGTTTCTTCAAGACCGGTGCTGTTTCTGATTCACTGCAAAATCAGTTCTCTGATAATCCTACTAACGGATATAACCTGAGTGCCAATTTCAACTATACAGAGCCTTTGAGCGCCAAAAGCCAGTTACAGTTCTCCTACAGCCCATCCTATTCCAAAAGCAAGGCTGATCAACAAACTTTTGAATATAATCCAGCGTTAAAGGAATATTCCGACTTCATTACTGCTCTTTCAAACAAATTCGATAATACCACTACTACACACAATGGTGGGATCACTTACCGTTTAGGAAGTGGTAATTTCAGGGATATGCAGAACTCGTTTTCAATTGGTGTAAATCTTCAGTATTCCAGATTGGAAAGTGACAGGATCTTCCCTACAGCTTCCAACGTTGACCAGACATTTACCAATATATTGCCGAATCTGATGTGGCGTAGAAAAATAAGCCCCAGAAGCAGTTTCAATATATTTTACCGTGCAAATACTCAATTCCCCAGCGTAACACAATTGCAGGATGTGGTTAACAATACAAATGAATTGAGGAAGAGTGTGGGTAATCCTGATCTAAAGCAGTCCTACTCCCATTTCCTGAGTGGCCGTTATACTTTTACCAATACACAGAAAGGTCAGGCCTTCTTTGCGAATCTCTTTCTGCAGGCGCAACAGGATTATATTTCCAGTGCTACCTTTATTGCTGCACAGGATTCTGTGATCAACGGCGGAAATATTTTGAAAAGAGGAGCTCAACTTTCAAAACCAGTTAACCTGGATGGATACAAAAGCCTTCGTTCCTTCTTTACATTCAGTCAGCCAGTAAAGTTTATTAAATCAAATCTGAACCTAAGTACAGGGTTCTCCTATACCAGGTTCCCGGCCCTGATCAACAATGTTATCAGCAGAACTGATAACTATGCTTACAATGCAGGTATCGTTATTGCAAGTAATGTGAGTGAGTATGTAGATTTCAATTTATCCTATAATGCTAATTTCAATACAGCAAAAAGCACAGCAATAGGAAGTGTCGATAATAAATATGTTAACCAGGCTGCAGGAATTCAGTTTAATCTGTTGAGTAAAGCGGGATGGTTCCTTCAGAATGATGTTACCAATCAAACTTATAGTGGATTGAGTGATGGATTTAATCAGAGCTTCTGGTTATGGAATGCGGCTATCGGTAAGAAATTCCTGAAGAAAAAACAGGCTGAATTGAAGTTGTCTGTATTTGACCTGTTGAAACAAAATCAAAGTATATCACGTGAAGTAACGGCTGCCTATATTACCGATTCTCAAAGCACTGTGCTGCAGCAGTACTTTATGTTAACCTTCACTTATAGCCTGAAAAACTTTGGAACTCCTGCAAGACCACAGCGCGGTAATTTTCAGCGTGGCAATTTCCAGGGAGGACCTGGCGGAGGAAACTTTCAGGGAGGCGGCAATTTTTAATAACTTAAACTTCAATTGGTAACAGAGAGGCATTTCGAAAGAAAATTTCTGTAATATCGTCCTAAGCAAAATTCCCGGAGATTGGATGAAAGAACTTTGGTCGAACGGCTAAAGCAGGGCGATGAAGCTGCTTTTAAGAGGATTGTTGAGACCTGGCAGGATATGGTTTTCAACACGGCGCTGGGTATTGTACAAAACGCTGAGGATGCGGAAGATATAGCGCAGGAAGTATTTGTACAGGTATACCAGTCGGTCGGTTCATTCAAAGGAGATTCAAAATTCTCCACCTGGATGTACCGGATCACGGTTACCAAATCCCTGGACCATGAGCGTCGTAAGAAAAGAAAGAAGCGTTTTGCATTTGTTAAAAGTATATTTGGAGAGGAAAGCCAGGTAGTAGTGCATCCACCGGATTTTAACCACCCCGGAGTGACCCTGGATAAAAAGGAAGATGCCGGGGAATTATTCAAGGCAATTAAGAACTTACCTGAGAATCAACGAATTGCATTCTCACTACACAAGATAGAAGGCTTAAGCTACCAGGAAGTAAGTGATGTCATGAAAACAACCGTTTCCTCTGTTGAATCGTTGATACACAGGGCGAAAATCAATCTTAAAAAAAAACTGGAGGAGTATTACCGTGGGAAGCAGTAAGGCAAAGGTTTTCCTATTAAAACAACGTCAAATTATAGCGTTATGAAGCAGATACCAGATATGAAGAGAATCGAAAAGGCACTTGAAAGCCTGGATGGCATTCAACGTGCTACGCCGCAACCCTATTTTTATACCCGCCTGAAAGCAAGACTTGACAGAAAGGAAAGGGAATGGTCGGGCATTACCGGTCTTATCAGCCGCCCTGCCTATGCCCTCGCAATGATTTGTGTGGTTTTACTTGTCAATACCTGGGCGGTGATGAATAGCAGTAATGAATCAAGCCAGGTCAATCCAATACAGGTGGCAAATGATCAACAATTGCCTGATGAATACAATGTTGCCGTGAATACTTTCTATGACTATGAATCACCATCCATCAACTAATGACCTACATAAAAAATAATAAAGTTCTTGTTTTTATAATTGGTGTGCTGTTGTTATCCAACATTGCAATGCTTTATTTCTATCTGACTAAAAAGAATTGCGAGGATAATAATCCAAAAGAGTATAAGCCCCGTGGTGAATTCATGGTGGAAAAGCTAAAGAATGAAGTTGGATTTACAGATAGCCAGATAGCTCAGTATAGAGAGATCAGATCTAAGCATAAGGAAGGGATGAAACCTATGTTTGATGATATCTTTAATGCAAAGGACAGCTTATATAAGTTACTTGTTCAACCACAAGCTCCTTCCGATGCTGTGGTTAAACATTACCTGGAGGAAATAGGGAATAAGCAGGAAATAATCGATCAAAAAATATTCAATCATTTCCTTTCCCTTAAACAATTGTGTACCCCTGATCAGATACCAAGATATGATTCTACCATACAAAAAGTGATAAAGGGGATGATCAATCCAAGATGGGGCGGTGGCGGAGACAAAAAGAACGACGACAAAAAAAATAAATAACACTTTAAACTACGAATTAATGAAAAAATCCATTTTCATCCTTTCGCTTCTTTTGCTTGCCGGAAGCGTTACTGTTATGGCTCAGGGTGGTGGCGGCGGACAGCGCCGTACTGTTGCTGAGCGTGTACAACGTGTTCATGAAAAAATTGACAGTGCTTTCCACCTGGATGCAGCCAAACAGGCCCAGTGTGACTCTGCATTTGCCAATTTCTATCGTGCACAGGATAAACTTCGTGAAGAAGCGATGGCAGGTGGTGGACAGCCCGATTTCCAGGCTATGCGTGAAAAATCTCAGCCATTAATGGACGCCAGAGATAAAGAATTAAAGGGTATCCTGGGTGATGATAAATTCAAGATCTACAAGGAAGGAATTGAACCCACTATGCGTGGCCGTGGCCCTGGTGGTGGTGGCGGTGGAAACCGTTAATACTTTTTTCTTTTAGGGTTACTGGTAGTTAATACAACCCCGCTGCTTTATTCCCAGCATGCGGGGTTTTTTTATTTCCAAACTTTATACTGGGTTATTTCTTCTCTTTCCGAAAAGCAATATTGCTCCTAATACACCAATCCCCGCCAGAATAACACCATTGGTTCTTTTAGTTCTTTCAGAAGTCTCATGAGATAAACTGGCATAAGTTGCCTCTGCTGGAACTGCCTTTTCTTCTTCATTGCTTACCACATCCCAATCACCATAACCTTTACCGGTAAGCCGGGTTAGCATTTCCATTTCATCCGCACGGCGCTGTTTTAGGTCCTTCAGGTATTTCTTTCCTGCATCGCAATTGAAATCGCCGGTAGCAGGGTGTGTAATGATATAACGGGCCTGGTAATTCTCTGTATTGGGGGTAACCTGGAATTGAAGATCCTGCGGAAAGCTGTTCCGGTTATATCTTACATGTAAACGGGTGAAATAAACACTGGAAGAATTTTCGTCTTCATCATCTTCAATCCTGAGATCCCTTTCCCTGGGATTGACCCACCATACCCCTGCCTGTACAAGATCCTGTGTGGAAGGCGCTGTGGCCACACAGGGATCGCATTTCACATAGTTTTGCGGGCTTACATCCCACGCATATTCTAACATCGCAATTGATTTTCCCTCCCTGCTCCATTGATGTTGAAAAAGATTTGTATAAAAGCTGGAAAAATTATCTTTCACAAAAAGCGGAACATTTTTGGAAGTGGGTAATGAAACCGTTCTGTAATTAGTTGTTTCAATCCTTCCCTGTTTAGTAAATGCATAAACGATCATATCCTGGTCTCCATCTGCATTGGCCATTCCTAACCTGATCGGCAGCATAAATTTTGGAGAAGCGAACTTTATCTGAATAGGACGAAGGAAATTACCAGGTAATTTTTTCTTTTCCTTCTCATTTACTTTCACAACAAAAAATTTGAGATTGCTTTTTATATAGGGTGCCA
>Ga0207648_10001351_pt1 | contig 27125 bp, 22 predicted proteins | sample KBSMisM32_FD_184310 | JGI IMG/M metagenome (GOLD analysis project Ga0207648, IMG submission 184310) | Miscanthus rhizosphere microbial communities from Kellogg Biological Station, Michigan, USA - KBS Miscanthus M3-2 (SPAdes) (version 2) | ecosystem: Host-associated > Plants > Roots >... | reverse complement strand
CTGAAAGGCAAGGTGCGCCGGTGGCTATCGCAGTGGGACGACGTCCTCGCCTATTGCGAGGCCGCTCGTCACGCCGGCGGCGGCGGCGCCGTCGTCGTGTTGCTGCGCGGACGCTAGCCTGTCGAGCGGCGCAACGTTGCAGGCCCGCCGGGTAGCACCTGCTTTACCGTTAGAATCCGTGGTCTCCCGTATCGGCGCATGACCGCAGTGGGCTTCGCGCGGTGCGCTCCAACGAAAACCCTCAGGAGCACCACATGATATCCGCGACCCCGTCGCGCCTTCCGGAGCTTGTATCCCGCAACGCGAAACCGTTGCTGGCTTCCTGGCTTGCGCAGCAGCGCGCGTCGCCCGCAGCGCGGTTCGACCTCATCAGCAACACCGAGCTCGACGACCAGTCCAAGCGCTTTCTTGCCGGCGTCGAGGCGGCCCTCAACGCCGGCTCGTACGACGATCCGTCGTCCGACGCATGGACCGACGCGCGCGAACTGTTGCGTGAAATTTCGCGCTCGCGGGCGATCCAGGGGTTTTCGCCGAACGAAACGGCGTCGTTCGTGTTCTCGTTGAAGCAGCCGCTGTTCGATCTCGTGCGCCGCGAGCTCGGCGCGCAGCCGCAGCAGGTCGCCGACGAGACATGGCGCATTTCGCTCATCGTCGATCAGCTCGGACTCTTCACGATGGAAGCATTCCAGCAGTCGCGCGAGGAGATCATCGCGCGCCAGCAGCAGGAATTGCTCGAGCTGTCGACGCCGGTGGTCCGGCTCTGGGATCGCATCCTCGCGCTGCCGCTCGTGGGCACGCTCGACAGTGCGCGCACGCAAGTGGTGATGGAGAGCCTGCTCGAGCGGATCGTCGAGACGGGCTCGGAAGTCGCGATCATCGACATCACCGGCGTGCCGACCGTCGATACGCTCGTCGCGCAACATCTGCTGAAGACCGTCGCGGCGACGCGGCTGATGGGCGCCGATTGCATCATCAGCGGCATCAGGCCGCAGATCGCGCAGACGATCGTGCATCTCGGCGTCGATCTCGGCGCCGTCATCACGAAGGCGACGCTTGCCGACGCCTTCGCCGTCGCGTTGAAGATGACCGGCGCGTCGCTCACATCGCGTTCCACCTGACACGCCGGTCATTCCGATGGATCGCATTCCGATTCTGAAGATGGGCGACTTCCTGCTCGTGACGATCCAGGTCGACATGCACGACCAGCTCGCGCTGCAGCTGCAGGAAGACCTGACTGCGCGCATCAGCACCGACTCGGCGACGGGCGTGCTGATCGACATCTCGTCGCTCGACGTCGTCGACTCGTTCATCGGCCGGATGATCGCGAATATTTCGGCGATGGCGCGCGTGCTGGACGCGCAGACCGTCGTCACCGGCATGCGCCCGGCGGTGGCGATCACGCTGGTGGAGCTCGGCATGACGCTCGAGGGCGTCCTCACGGCATTGAACGTCGAGCGCGGCATGGCGCTGCTGCGGCAAAAAGTCGCTGCGCACGGTGAGTGATCGCGCCGGGAGCGCCGGCGTCTTTCGCTCCCCGGGATTTGGAGCGCTGGCTGCGACCGTGATGCAGGTCGAAGCAATGCCGCTGCGCCGGTCGGAGGACATCGTCCGGATGCGCCAGGCCGTCCGCGAGCGTGCGATAACGCTCGGCTTCGGCCTTGTCGACCAGACGAAGATCGTCACCGCGGCGAGCGAGCTCGCCCGCAATGCAATCCTCTACGGTGAAGGTGGCGACGTCGAGATCGCGCAGCTTGCCGCGGGTCCGCGCAAGGGACTGCGGCTGACGTTCATCGACCAGGGTCCGGGCATCGACGATATCCAGCTCGCGATGAAGGACGGGTTCACGTCGGGATCGGGCCTGGGGCTCGGCCTCGGCGGCGCACGCCGGCTCACCAACGAGTTCGCGCTGGAGTCGTCGCCCGGAAGCGGCACGCGCGTCACGGTCCTGCGCTGGCGATGACCGTGCAGATCGTCGTCGAGGAACGCAGCCAGGTCGCGCAGGCGCGACGCGAAGCCGTGGCGCTCGCGCGCCGCCTGTCGATCGACGACGCCGTCGCCGACCGCCTCGGCCTCGTCGTCACCGAGACCGCCACCAATCTGGTCAAGCACGGCACGGGGGGGAGACTGCTGCTGAGCCCACTCCCCGCGGGGGGCATCGTCGGTGTCGAAGTGATCGCGATCGACAACGGACCGGGCATGCAGAACGTCACGGCGAGCATGCGCGATGGGCACTCGACGGCCGGCAGCCCGGGTCTCGGCCTGGGATCCATTTCGCGGCTCGCGTCGAACCTCGACATCTACTCGCAGAAGGACGTCGGTACGGTGATGCGGTTCGAGGTGTGGGGCGCGGCGGGACTTCCGTCGCCGCCGGCGTCGTTTGGCGGCGTATGCGTTGCCATGCCGGGCGAGGACGTCGCGGGCGACGCATGGACGATGCAGGCGGCGGTCGGACAGCAGCGGATGCTCGTCGTCGACGGACTCGGCCACGGCACGGGGGCTGCGACCGCCGCGCAGGCCGCGCTGCGTGTCGCGGAGCACGCCGCCGCGCTCGATCCGGTCGCGCTCCTCGAGTCGCTCCACGGGGCGTTACGCACGACGCGCGGCGCGGCCGCTGCGGCGGCGACGGTTGCCCCGCACGCGGCAAAGGGCGTTTTCGCGGGCATCGGCAACATTCGCTGTCTCGTGCACACGAACGATGGCGAGCGGAACCTCGTCTCGCATAACGGCACGCTCGGCCACCAGGTGCGCAAATTCCAGGCGTTCGAGTTCTCGTTCGCGAAGCGCGCGCTGCTCGTCATGCATTCGGACGGCATCGCGACGCACTGGAATTTATCGGCGTATCCGGGCCTGACGCATCACCATCCCGCCGTGATCGCGGCGACGATTTATCGCGATCACGCGCGCGTTCGCGACGACGCTACGGTCGCCGTGCTGCGCAACGACGCGGGCGCGCGATGAGCACGATGATCGATCGGATGCCGCTGGTCCGCGAGCAGGACCTCGTGATCGCGCGGCAGAAGGCGCGGGAGATCGCCGGCATGCTCGGCTTCGATCGGCAGGATCAGGCGCGGATCGCCACCGCGGTGTCGGAGATCGCGCGCAACGCGATCCGCTATGCGCACGACGGCAGCATCGCGTACGAAGTGGAGGGCGAGCACGCCCCGCAGATCCTGCTGGTTCGCATCGCCGACCGCGGTCCGGGCATCGCGAACCTCAACGAGATCCTCGAAGGCCGCTATAAATCGACGACCGGCATGGGCATCGGCCTCGTCGGCGCGCGCCGGCTGATGGACCGGTGCGAGATTGCGTCGAGCCCCAAGGGCACAACCGTGCTGATGCGCAAGCTATTCGATACCCGCGCACAGCCCGTCGCGACGGCAGGGATCGAGCGCATCCGAGCCGCGCTGCGCACCCAGCGCGGCACGACGCAGGTCGACGAGCTGCAGCAACAGCAGCAGGAGCTGTTACTGGCGCTCGCGGATGCGCGCGAACGGGAGGAGCAGCTCGCGCGGCTCAATCGCGAGCTCGAGGACACGAATCGCGGCGTTGTCGCGCTGTACGCAGAGCTCGACGAGCAGGCCGACCACCTGCGCCGCGCCGACGAGATGAAGTCGCGCTTCCTGTCGAACATGAGCCATGAGTTCCGTACGCCGCTCAATTCGATCCGCGCGCTGACCGGACTGCTGCTCGAACGCGTCGACGGTCCACTCGAGGACGAACAGGAGAGGCAGGTCGCGCTGGTCCGCAAGGCGACCGACGACCTGTCGAACCTCGTCGAAGACCTGCTCGACCTCGCGCGCATCGAAGCCGGACGCCTCGAGATCCATGCGGCCGAATTCGCGATCGACGACCTGTTCAGCGCGCTGCGCGGAATGCTGCGGCCGCTGCTGGTCGGCGACGCCGTAACACTTCGCTTCGAGCCTGCAGCGGGCTTCTCCACGCTCTACACCGACGAAGCGAAGGTGTCGCAGATCCTGCGGAACTTCATTTCCAATGCGCTCAAGTTCACCGAGGCCGGCAGCGTGACGGTGTCGGCCCGCGCCGACGACGAGGCGGTGATGTTCTGCGTCGCCGACACCGGCATCGGCGTGGCGCCCGAAGACCAGGAACGGATTTTTGAGGAGTTCGTGCAGGTTCGAAGCCGTCTGCAGGGGCGCGTCAAGGGCACTGGCCTCGGCCTTCCCTTGTGCCGGCGTCTCGCGACCGCGCTCGGTGGTGAAGTGTCCGTCGAGAGCGCACTTGGCGCGGGTTCCCGGTTCTTTCTGCGGCTTCCACTACGCTACGTCGAAGCCGAACAGACAATCGTCGAGCGACCGCCGTCCCCCGAACCGGAGCCTTGGCACATTCCAGTGCTCGTCGTCGAGGACGAGCGCGAGCTGCAGCTGTTCTACGAGAAGACGCTGCGCGACACGCCGTACCGGACGATCGCCGCCCAGACGCTGCACCAGGCCAGCGCGGCGATCGAGCGCGTGCGGCCCGCGGCCATCATCCTCGACATCCTCCTGCGCCACGAGGACGCGTGGCGCTGGCTTGCGGAGATCAAGGCTGCGCCGGAGTCGCATTCGATCCCCGTCGTCGTCATCACGAGCGTCGACGAGGAGCGCAAGGCATTGGCGCTCGGTGCCGATCTGTTCGCGCGGAAGCCGGTCGATCGGGAGGCGCTGATCGCATTGCTGAACCAGGCGACGGCATCGCGCGTGCTGATCATCGACGATGACGCAACGACGCGCTACGCGATGCGCAAGCTCCTCGAGCACGCGAAGTTCGTCGTGCTCGAGGCGGCGACCGGCGAAGATGGACTGCGCGTGGCCGAAGTGGCGCAGCCCCGCTCGATCGTGCTCGATCTCGGCCTGCCCGACGTCAATGGCTTCTCGATGCTGGACCGGCTCAAGGCGTCGCCAACCACCCGCGATATCCCGGTGATCGTCGCAACGGCCCACGACCTCAGCGACGTCGACCGGGCGACGCTCGAATCGCAGGCGCTTGTCGTCTTGTCGAAGCGCGAAATGCTCGGCACCATTGTAGCCAACGTCGCCATCGCATCGAGCGCACACTCTCCCTCCGCAGTGGACCCACGATGATGAATCCTTCGACAACTCCGACGGTGCTCAACGTAGACGACAACGAGCCGGGGCTCTATGCGAAGACGCGCATCCTGCGCCGCGCCGGCTTCACCGTCCTGGAGGCAGGCAACGGTACGACGGCGCTCGACCTCGTTGCGTCCCAATCGCCCGATCTCGTGCTGCTCGACGTGCAGCTGCCCGACATCAGCGGCCTCGATGTCTGCCGGCGGATCAAGAACGACCCCGCCACGCGACGCACGCCCGTGCTGCACATCTCGGCGACGCACATCACCGAGGCCGATCAGCAGGTCGGCATGGAGAGCGGCGCCGACATCTACCTCGTGGAGCCGATCGCGCCCGAGGAGCTCATCACCGTCGTTCGCACGCTGCTGCGCCTGCGGCATACCGAAGCCGGACTCGCTGCGAGCGAGGAGCGGCTGCGCCTCGCAACCGAAAGCGCCGGCCTCGCCACGTGGGACGTCGACACGCGAACGGGAAGTGCTGTCTTCAGCTCGCACATGTTCCGGATGCTCGGCCTCCCGGCCGACCACGGGCCCGCAAGTCTCACGATGTGGACCGATCGCATTCATCCGGACGACGTCGCCGACACGCTGCAGAACTTCGAAGCTGCCCAGCGCAACAACCTGCCCTTTCGGCACGAATGCCGGATCATCCGCGCGAACGATGGCGCGGAGCGATGGCTTGCCGCAACGGGTCAGTTCCACCTCGACGAGACACGCGAGCGGACGCGCTTCATCGGCGTCATGCTGGACATCACGGAGCGGCGTCGCGCGGACGTCGAACGCAATGATCTCCTGCAGCGCGAATCCGCTGCGCGGCGGGCGGCCGAGGACGCTGCACGGCTCAAGGACCAGTTCCTGGCGACGCTGAGTCACGAGCTGCGCACGCCGATGAGTGCCGTGCTCGGATGGCTGCACCTGCTGCGCAGCGGCAAGCTCAAGTCCGATCAGGAGACGCAGGCGCTCGAGACGATCGAACGCAACGCGCGGCTGCAGAACCAGTTGATCAACGACCTGCTCGACGTCTCGCGGATCATCACCGGCCAGCTGCGTATCGAACGCGACAAGTCGTTCCCGTCGATGATCCTGGAATCGGCGATCGACACCGTCAAACCGCAGGCCGGCGCCCGTCGCGTATCGATCAATCTCGCGTTACCGACGGAGAGTCCGATCGTATGGGGCGATCCGTCGCGGCTGCAGCAGGTGTTCACCAACCTGCTCGTCAATGCGATCAAGTTCTCGCCGGCCGACGGCGCGATCGACATCGCGATGCGCTGCATCGGTGACGACGTGGAGATCCGCTTCGTCGATCACGGCGAAGGCATCGCCCCGGAGATGCTGCCGATCATATTCGAACGTTTTCGCCAGGCGGATGGCTCGATCACGCGCAGGCACGGGGGCATGGGCCTCGGACTGGCGATCGCACGCCACATCATGGACCTGCACGGCGGCAGTGTCGTTGCGGAAAGCGCCGGTCCCGGCCATGGCGCTACGTTCATCGTCAGGTTGCCGCGAATGGCCGAGCCCTCAGCGGTCCTGCCGGGAACTGCTTCGCAACCATCGCGACCGGATCCATCCAACGAGCGGTTGCTCGGCATTCACGTGCTCGCCGTCGACGACGATGCGAATGCGCTCGGCATGCTCACGTCCATGTTGGAGCTCGGCGGCGCGACGGTCACCGCCGCGCACAGCGCCGCCGATGCGCTCGACAAGTTCCGCAACAAGCCGGACATCGCCGTGCTGCTGTCGGATATCGGCATGCCGGACCGCGACGGCTACGATCTCGTCGAATCGTTACGTCGCGATTTTCCCGATCGCACCCAGCACGTCGCTGCCGTCGCGATTACCGGTTATGCGCGCGACGAGGATCACGCGCGCGCGCTGCGCGCAGGATTCGACGCGCATCTGGCGAAGCCGTTCGGCATGGAGGAGCTGTTCGACGCGATCGTCGACCTCGTGCGCAACCGGCAGCGCAACGTGCGGCCGACGCCCGATCAACGGACGGCCCGCTAGCGACGTCGGGGCCACGGTGGTTCGGATGCGCCGGTCGCCCTGGGCCGGTCGAGCGGAAGCGTGCCGCTACACCCTCAGGACGAGAGCGGACCGCGGTCGACGCGAAGCTGCTCGGCAAATACCGCTTCGAGCCGCGCGATCGTGTAGGGCTTGATCAGCGGGATGGCGCCGCTGTCCGTCACGTCGTCGATCGCGTCCGGAAAGCCGGTGGCAAGCACGATCGGCATTCCCGGGTTGCGCTCGTGGGCCAGCCGCGCCAGCGTGATACCACTTGTCTCCGGCATGACCACGTCGGAGAACACGAGATCGACGTGCGCGCCCGAATCGAGGATCGCCAGCGCGTCGGCGCACGAGCTTGCCTTCAGCACACTGCAACCGAACGACTCCACGATCCGTGCGGCGAGTTCGAGGTTGTCGGTATCGTCGTCGACGACCAGAACCACGAATCCGCGCATCGTGCGCACTTCCTGCGTCATGGGCTTTCCGATCGCGACCACTGCGCGACCGCCGTTGCTGTTGGCTCGCGTGGATTCTAACGGCAATCGCGCCGACTTGTACCTGCCGATAACGGCGCAAACTTTGACGCGCGTACAACCGGGACCGCAGGTAGCAAACAACGGTTGCGTCAACGCGCCCCGAGCGTCCGATGTTGCAATGCGGGAAGCTTGTTGCGGACCTCTGCGATCACCGGTGGCTCGACGATCCCGGCGATGATGCCGGCACCGTCCGCCCGAACGTCCAGCAAGTCGCCCCAGGGGCCGACGAACATCGAGTGGCCCCATGTCCGCCGTCCGCCCGGATGCGTGCCGGCCTGCGCCGCAGCCAGCACGTAGCACTGGTTCTCGATCGCCCTCGCCCGCAACAGCGCCTCCCAATGCGCTTCTCCCGTACGGGCCGTAAACGCGGCAGGGACGACGATCAGCGCCAGGTTGCCAAGCGCCCGATACAACTCCGGAAAGCGCAGGTCGTAGCAGATCGACAGCCCGACGCGCCCGCACCGTGCGGCGAACGTTGCCGGCTCGCTGCCGGCGACGATCGTCTTCGCCTCGTCGTAATCCTCGTCGCCATGCGTAAAACGGAACAGGTGGATCTTGTCGTAACGCGCGCGGCGCGCACCGTCGGGACCGTACACCAGCAGCGTCTGGCGTACGCGCGCCGGATCGTCGCACGAGATCGGCACGCTGCCGCCGATGACGTACGCGCGATGCGCCTGCGCCATCTTGGCGAGGAATGCCTGCTGGGGCCCGTCGCCGTCGCGCTCCTGTATCGCGAGCTTGTCGCGCGCATGAAGCCCCATCAGCCCGAAGTTTTCGGGCAATAGCACGAGTTCCGCTCCGCCGCCGGCCGCCATGCCGATCAATTCGGCTGCAGCACGCAGGTTCTCGTCCACGCTCGCACCCGACGTCATCTGCACGGCGGCAACGCGCATCGGTTCAGCAGTCGTGTCGGTCATCGTTTTGTCAGTCGAAAGAGCCACTCAGCGAATCGACGGGCCCGACTGCGCGGCCGCCGCTGCGGCTGCGTTCGTGCGCACGACGACAGGATCGTCCCAGCTGCCGGTCACCGCATACTCGTAGCTGAATAGCTGGTCGAATGGATTGTTGAGCATCTTCTGCGCGAGCAGCGTTCCCGCGCCGACCGCAGCGCCGATCAGCGGGTTGGCGATGAACAGCGCGGCCGCGGCTCCGGACACGCCGGACGACAGCGACGGTTGCACGCGCACCTTCAACTGTTGCGTCTCGCGCGCGAGGTCGACGTCTCCGGCGATGTTCACCGCAGCGGCCGGGCCAACGAGCCGGAAGTCGTCCGTGTGCATCGTGCCGGTGCGCATCCTGACGTCCGCGGTGATCGTGTCGAACGCGAAGCCTTCGCTGAACACATCGCGGAAGTCGAGCGAGATTCGCCTCGGCAGCGCCTGCAGCGACAGCACGCCGAGCAGGCGTCCGACGCCGGGATCCACCTTCGTGAATTGCCCGGCGCCGGAACGAAGCTTGAAGCTGCCGGTAAGCGTCGGATAGTCGAAGTCGCTCGGCGCGCCGTCCCACGTGAGCTGGCCGTCGATCTTTGTCGGCGCATTCTTGACGGCGTTGGGCCAGCCGAATCGGCCCAGGAACTCGCCGGCCTCCTTCACGTCGACCACGACGTCGAGCCGCGTCTGCGATCGGCTCGCGACGTTGCGCCACGAGCCTTCTGCGTCGATGCGGCCGAAGTCGTTGATCAGCGCGAGCTTCTGGATCTGCCAGTCGCTGCCTGCAGGGTGCGCGAGCAGCTCGAGCTTGCCGATCGTGCGGTCCTTCGAGCGCAGCGCGTCCGCGACGATGTCCACTTCCGGCCAGCGATTGAGCGTATCGGGAACGGTAGCCGGATGCGCTGCACCGGTTCCCGCCGCGTCGCTGGCCGATGGCGTCGCCAGACGGGCGAGGCGCGCGACGATGCGACCGTTGGGCTGCGCGGGCGTCGCGGCGCGCCACACGGCCGTCCCGGCAAGCTCGGTGCCGTCGAGCGTCAACCGCCATTCGCTACTCTGGCGTCGCGCGCTCGTCCGCAACTTCGTGAAGCGACGGCCCAGTGCATCGAGCGTCTCGGCCGTCAGATCGACGCCGTTCAACACCAGTCCGCCGGCCGGCGCAGGGCCGGACGCATCGGCGCCGGAGCGTGAGTCGAGCGCAAGCCACGCGTCGAGGTCGAGCTCCGACAAATCACCTCGAATCCACAGTCCCGGCTGCTCCGCATCGACGGTTTCCGTCGCAGCCTTGCCCACCAGCACGAGCGCCCGATCGATCGTCGGCTGCGGAGCGAGGCGCCGGCGAAGCACCACCCGCGCGGCAGGTCCGTAGTCGACGACGATCCGGTCCTCGCCAGCGCGCGGCTCGCGGCGCTCGACGCGCAACGCGACCTTGTCGGTAGCGTTCTTGTGCAGCGGGGCAGGAAGATCGATCGTCGCGCCTTCGAGCGACGACTCGACGATCCAGCCGATCCGCTGCTCGTGCGCGTCGACGGCCAGCTTGAAGTTCGTCGTCCCGCTCACGCGCTCGAACAGCGGCAGATCGTATTCGGCGCGCACGCGCTGCAGATCCGCAGTGCCCGAGCCGTTCACGCGCACGCGTCCGTCCTCGCTCGTCACCTGCAGCTTGAGCGACCCGCCGAGTGCGTCGGCGGTGACGTCGGTTGCCCGCGCGTCGTGGTCGGTGAACGCGAGCGTCCCGCTCGTTGCCAGCAGCGCAGGCACACCCGGCAGGCGAACTGCGTTCGCGACGAAACGATACTGGCCGTTGACCTTGACGCCTTGGAGGTCGCGCAGCGGCAGATCGAACTTGAGCGCGAGCTGTCCATCGCCTTCCGTCTTCGCGTCCTGGGTGACGTGACCGGTCCAGCCGGAGACCGGTGTCTGCGCGACGAACGCCAGGAATTCGGTCGTCGGACCGCTGGCGACGCCGTCGATCTGCAGCACGGGCCGCGCCTCGTGCATATCGGCGATCTCGGCTCGGGTCGTGCCGATGCGCGCGCCGAGCACGCGCCCGGCAGAAGCGACGATCGACAGGCGCGGACCCTCGATGCGCACGTCGCCGACGATCTCGGTGATCGGCGGCCACGCGTCGGCGTACTGCAGCGTGGCGTCCTGCGCCTTCGCGGCGAACACGAACTGGCCGCCCTTCCCCGCGGCAAACGGAAACTGCGCGAGATCGCCGGCGAGCGTCAGCTTCGCGTCGCTCGACGTGCCTTTCACGAGAGCATGGCGCAGCCAGTCCTTGACACCCTGTCCTGCGTCAAGCGGCAGGTACCGGTACGTGCTGCCGAGATTGACGCGCGACAGTTGCGCCTTGATGTCGACGTCGCCGGGACTGCCGGCGCGCGGGCGCCAGCTGCCGGCGGTCGTCCCCGCGGCATCGCCGTTGGCAAACGCGACGTCCTTGAACTGCAAGTGCGATTCGCTGCCGTCGTTCTGCCAGGCGACGTCGCCGCGCAGCGTGTCGAACGCGATGGGCTCCGCGAAGAGCTTCGGCAGCGTGAACGATGCCGCACTCGTGTCGATGTGCAGGCGTCCGTCGCGATCGTTCGCGTCGAGCGTTCCCGCGAGGTTGCTCGCACCGGGCATGCCGTCGTGCGCCGCAACGGCCAATGCGCGGAATTCTGTTTTCACCGCATAGCCGGACATGGCATCGATGTCACCCGTCCACTGCACGGCGCCGTTGCGCAGCGTGCCGCGAGGATCGAACCGTGCGATGTCGCGGCGAACGCCCTCCGGGATCGGCAGGTGCGGCGCAATCGCGACCAGCGGCCGCAGTTCGAGCTCGCCGAACGAGAAGCTCCCACCGGCACCCGCGCCACTTGCCAGCGCCATCCGCACGTCCGCGGCGGCCTGCGTCGTTCCGTCCGGCAGCGTGAACGTCAATTCCTTCGATGCAACCGTCGTCTGCGCTGCGGTGCGCTGCCATTGCATCCGCCCGCCAAGATGCGCGAGAGCCAGCGGTGCCAAGCCTTCGCCCAGCGTCGCGCGCACGTCCTCGAGCTCCACGTCGGCCGTGACGTCGACCGGCTGAGCCTCAGCGAAATCCATCCAGACGCGCAACGCACCCTTGCCACTTTCGATCGGCAACGCAAGCGGAAGCCAGTCGCGCCACGCGGCGACGTCGGCGTAATCGAGGCGCAGGTACAGCTTGCCCTTCAGCTGGTTCCAGTCCTTCAGCGATTCACCGGTCACGTCGGCACGAAGCTCGATTGGCGCGGCGACGTCGGCGGGCGGTATTCCCGTCAGGCCGGCCTGATGGCGGCCAAATCGCTGCTCGAGACGAAACGCGACATGATCGAGCAGCAGTTGCGGCGCCTTGCGGTATTCGTCGTCCCACGCGACCAGTGCATCACGGACGACGACTTGCGGCTGGCGCATCAGCCAGTCCGCGACGGCGGTATCGTCGGTGCCCTCGTCGGGTTCGCGCTCGATGCCGGCGAGGTGCAACCGTCCCGCCGTATCGCGCCGCAGCGAAAGCCGCGGACCTTCGATCAGCAGTTCCTTGAGGCGCAGGTCGAGGAGCGGCAGCGACGTCCACGCAACGAGCAGGTCCACGCGCGGCAGCGCCAGCAAAACGCTGCCATCGGGCGCGCGCGCGCGGACGCGAAATCCGCGCACGGATAACTTCGGATTCCAGCCGTCCCAGCCGGTGACGAGGGCATCGATCTCGACCGGCTGGCCGATGCGCTTGGCCATCCATTGGGCGATGTCGTCACGGCGCGCTTCGATCGCCGGGAACGCAACGAGCCGAACCGCGAGTAGCAGCGCGCAGAACGCGCCCGCCAGCAGCAGCGCCGACATCGCGACGAGCCGCACGGCGCGCGCAGCGAAGGACGGCGTCGACAAGTGCGCAGGCATAATGAAGGTCGTTGACCCGACGACGATTGTAGCGGAAGCATCGCTGGCAGAGTGCGACCACCGCCGCTGCACCGCGTAACCCTGTTCCCCGCCCCGTGATGGACCTCGATCGCGCCCTTGCGTTCAGCCGCTACGCGGACCGGGTCTTCGCCGTGTCGCCCGCGCTGCGCGACGAAATCGTCGCCGCGCTGGACACATCGTTCGACTGGACCGGCGCGGACGCCGCTCTTGACGATTGCATCGACACCGGCAACCCGGTCGCGCTCGCAACGGCGATGCGGCGGTTGCGCCGTCGCGTGTTCGTGCATTCGATGCTTCGCGACCTGACCGGTCGCGCGACGCTCGTCGAAGTCGTGCAGGCAGTCAGCACGCTGGCCGAGCGCACGCTGGCCGCCGCCATCGCCGTGCACACGCGCGTGCTGACCGAGGCGCATGGCCGGCCCATCGGCGATGAAACCGGTCTTGCGCAGGCGCTTGTCGTCATCGGCATGGGAAAGCTCGGCGGGCGCGAGCTCAACGTCTCGTCCGACATCGATCTCGTGTTCGCTTATCCCGAGGATGGCGACACCGACGGACAGCGGCGCATCTCCAATCGCGAGTTCTTCGATCGGCTGGGCCAGCGTGTCATCGCGTCGATATCGCATGTCGATGCCGACGGCTACGTGTTCCGCGTCGACATGCGGCTGCGACCCTATGGCGAAAGCGGACCGCTGACCGTCTCGTTCGCGGCGCTCGAGCACTATCTCGTCTCGCAGGGGCGCGCGTGGGAGCGGTACGCATGGCTCAAGGCGCGGCCGTTGACCGGAGAGCGGCACGACGAGCTCGCGGCTCTCGTGACGCCGTTCGTCTATCGCAAGTACCTCGACTACGACGCCTATGACGGGCTGCGCGGCATCCATCGCCAGATCCGCGAGCAGGAGAAGCGGCGCGACTATGCGCAGGACATCAAGCTCGGCGCGGGCGGCATCCGCGAGATCGAGTTCGTCGTGCAGGCGCTGCAGATCGTTCGCGGCGGACGCGAGCCTGCGCTGCGGATCGCCGGCACGCTGCCGGCATTGAGCGCGCTCGCCTACCGCGGTGCGATCGCACCGCACACGGCCAGCGTGCTGCGCGACGGCTACGCCTTCTTGCGAATGCTCGAGCACCGGCTTCAGTATCGCGACGACCGCCAGACGCAAATCGTTCCCGTCGACGCGAGCGAGCGCGCGTTGATCGCGGAAGCGCTGGATTGCGCCAGCGTCGCAGCATTCGACGATCGACTCCGAGAGCATCGAGACACGATCTCGCGGCAGTTCAATGCCGTGTTCGACGCGCCCGGCGGCGGCGAGCAGTCGAGCGACGCCGACCAGCTTTACCGTGCGCTATGGGACGATCCGTCGCCCGGTGCCGACGCCGTCGCCGATCTCGCCGAAGCGGGCTTCGACGATCCGGCGGGTCTCGTCCAAACGCTCGTGCGGATGCGGCGGAGCCGACGCTACCTGCAGTTGCCAGCGCTGTCGCGCGATCGGTTCGACCGGCTGGTCCCGCGGCTGCTCGCCGTTGCGGCCGAGCATCGCAGCCCGCTGGCCAGTCCCAACGCGGTGGTCCAGCGACTGCTCGGCCTGCTCGACGCAGTCGGCGGGCGCAGTGCCTATCTTGCGCTGCTGATCGAGCATCCACCGCTTCTGCCCCGGCTCGCCCAATTGATGGGGGCGTCAGCGTGGGCGGCCGACTATCTGACGCGCAGGCCGCTGCTGCTCGACGAACTGCTCGATGCGCGCGTGCTGCTTGCCGAAGCGGACTGGGATGCATGGCGCGCCGAGCTCGATCGGGTGCTCGCGGCGCATCGCGACGACGCCGAGGCGGCGATGGACGCGCTACGCCACTTCCAGCATGCGCACACGTTCAGGCTGCTCGCGCAGGACTTGGCGGGCCAGCTGACGATCGAGCGGCTGGCCGACCATCTGTCGGCGCTCGCGGACACGATCCTCGATGCGACGCTCGCCCGTTGCTGGCAGGAATTGCGCAAGCGCGCGCAAACACCGCCGCGCTTCGCGATCATCGGCTACGGCAAGCTCGGCGGCAAGGAACTCGGTTACGCGTCCGACCTCGACCTCGTCTTCCTTTACGAGGACGACGACGCGCGCGATGGCGCCGCCGAGCTCTACGCGCGACTCGCGCAACGCATCAACACGTGGCTCACCAGTGCGACGGGTGCAGGACGGCTGTACGAGACCGACTTGCGATTGCGCCCCGACGGCGCCGCCGGTCTGCTCGTGTCGAGCGTCGCCGCGTTCGCGCGCTACCAGCGCCAGCAGGCGTGGACGTGGGAGCACCAGGCGCTGACACGCGCGCGCTTCGTCGCCGGCGACGCGAGCATCGGCGCAACGTTCGAAGCCACGCGCGACGCAGTGCTGCGACTGCAGCGCGATCCGGTGAAGCTCGCGACTGACATCGTCGACATGCGCGCCCGCATGGCGGCGGAGCACGTCAACCGGACGCCGCTGTTCGACGTCAAGCACGACACGGGCGGAATGGTCGATATCGAATTCGCCGTGCAGTATCTCGTGCTTGCGCATGCGCACGCGCACCCGCAGCTCACGCGTAACGCGGGCAACATCGCACTGTTGCAACTCGCGGCCGACGCAAACCTCGTCGCGCCGGGGCTGGCGCAGCAGTCGGCCGACGCTTACCGCGAATACCGGCGTCTGCAGCACCAGGTACGCCTCACGGGCGCGCCGCACGCGCGCGTCGATCCAGTGCCCGAGGAAGACCGCCGCACCGCGGTCAGGGTGCTGTGGGAGGCCGTGCTGCTAAAATTGCACGCTTCGGAAAACAAGGGATGACCCGCCATGTCGATGGCCGACCGCGACGGATGGATCTGGTACGACGGCAAGATGGTGCCGTGGCGCGATGCGACGACGCACGTGCTCACGCACACGCTCCACTACGGCATGGGCGTATTCGAGGGCGTGCGCTGCTACAAGACCGACCGCGGGCCGGCGATCTTCCGCTTGGGCGACCACACCGACCGCTTTCTGCGTTCAGCCCGCATCTTCGGGATGAAGATTCCGTTCCCCGCCGAGCAGTTGATGGAGGCACAGCGCGCGTGCGTCCGCGACAACAAGCTCGACTCGTGCTACCTGCGGCCAATCGCGTTCTACGGTTCGCAGGCGATGGGCGTCGCGGCGAAGTCGAATCCGGTACTCGTCGCGATCGCCGCGTGGCCGTGGGGTGCATACCTTGGCGCCGACGGGCTTGAAAAGGGCATCCGCGTCAAGACGTCGTCGTACACGCACCACCATCCGAACATCACGATGTGTGGTGCGAAGGCCGTGTCGAACTACACGGTGTCGATCCTCGCCAACCAGGAAGCGACGCACGACGGGTACGAGGAGGCGATGCTGCTCGACCCGCAGGGGTTTGTCTGCCAGGGTTCCGGCGAGAACGTCTTTCTCGTCCGCGACGGCAAGCTGCACACGCCCGACCTTTCCGGCGGCGCGCTCGCCGGCATCACGCGCGATACGATCATGCAGTTCGCCGGCGAACTCGGCATACCCGTCAGCGAACGTCGCATCACGCGCGACGAGTTCTACGTCGCCGACGAAGCCTTCTTCACCGGAACGGCCGCCGAGGTGACGCCGATTCGCGAGTACGATCACCGGCCGATCGGCGAGGGCCGCCGCGGGCCGATCACTGCACGGCTGCAGACGATGTTCTTCGACACGGTCAATGGACGCGATCCTGCGCATGGCGAATGGCTGACGATGGTGTGACGACTGCGAACGTACAGGCAGCGGTGGTCGTGCACGCCGACGATCTGCCCGTCTACTGCCCGAATCCGGGCATGCCGCTGTGGAGCTCGCATCCGCGCGTGTTCCTCGACGTCGCCGGCGCGGGTGAGGCAATGTGCCCGTACTGCGGAACGCGCTACCGCCTCGAGGGCGACGCGAAAGCGGGTCACTGAGCCTGCGCACCGACATCGAAGCCGGGTCGGCCGCGCCCCCGCGCGGCACCGGCGAGCGTGTGCTCGTCATCGCACCGTCGTGGGTCGGCGATGCGATCCTGTCGGAGCCGCTGATTGCCAGCCTGCGCACCGCGGCGGACGGCGCGGTGAGCATCGACGTCGTCGCGCCTCCGTGGTGCGGACCCGTGTACGCGCGGATGCAGGGAGTCGACCGGATCCTGGGTGCGCCCGCGGCGCATGGCGAGTTTGCGTTGCGCGAGCGCCGCCGGCTCGGCGTGGCGCTCCGTGCGACGCGCTACGCACGCGCGTTCGTGCTGCCGAACACATGGAAATCGGCGCTCGTTCCGTGGTTCGCGCGCATTCCGGTGCGCATTGGTTATCGCGGCGAAGCGCGGCACGGATTGCTGACCGAGGCGCGTCGGCTCGACCGGCACGCCATGCCGCAGCTCGTCACGCGCTACGCTGCACTCGGAAAGCCGGACCGCACCCCGGCGGGCCAACCGCAAGCGCCGGTGCTGATCCCCGATCAGTCCAACCTCGCCGCGGCGCTGCAAGCGCTCGAACTCGATCGCGCGAAGCCGGTGGCAATCCTGTGCCCTGGTGCCGAGTACGGGCCCGCGAAGCGCTGGCCGGCCGAGCATTTCGCCGATCTCGCACGGCGACTCGCCGCGGATGGCCATTCGATCTGGATCCTGGGTTCGCCCAACGACGCGCCGGTGGCAGCAACACTCGTCGAGGCGCTGCGCACCAGCGCGTTGCCGGTGCGCGATCTCACCGGACGCACCGATCTCGGCACGGCGATCGACCTGATGTCGGTCGCGTCGATCGTCGTCAGCAACGATTCGGGGCTGATGCACGCCGCTGCGGCCGTGCGCGCGCCGCTCGTCGCACTGTTCGGATCGTCGTCGCCGATCTACACGCCGCCGCTGTCCGACAACGCGCGGATCGCGCGCATCGACATCGTGTGCAGCCCCTGCTTCGCGCGCGAATGCCCGCTCGGACATTTTCGCTGCATGCGCGATCTCGCGCCGGAGTTGGTCTACAATCTGGCGCGCGCGACATCAACATCCGATCCCGCGCCACATCCCCCGTCCCGCTGACCACTCCGCCATGTCCACGGCACGAACGCCTCCGATCTACACGTCGCCGCAGGACGTCACGCAGGCGTTCTACCAGGCCTTCGAGACGCGCGACATCGACGCGATGATGGCGACGTGGGCCGAGGACGAGGACATCGTCTGCATTCACCCCGGCGGCATGCGGCATGTCGGCTACGAGTCGGTGCGGCACAGCTTCGACCAGCTCTTCGCCGGCGGCACCAAGCTCACGTTCCGGCTCGACCAGGTCGTCGTGCTCGAAACGGTCGGCCTCGCGATGCAGAGTGCGATCGAGCATCTGCAGGCGGGCGAGGAAGGCACGCGCGGCGCGGCCGTCGCCACGAACGTGATGATGCGCACGCCGTCAGGCTGGCGGATCGTCTGCCATCACGCCTCGCCGGCGCCGGCCGTGTCGGACGCGCCGGCGTCAGGGCCCCTGCACTAACGCTGCGTTAGGACGTGCCGCCGACGGTGAGGCCGTCGATGCGCAAGGTCGGCTGGCCTACGCCGACGGGCACGCTCTGCCCATCCTTGCCGCACGTGCCCACACCCGCGTCGAGCGCGAGATCGTTGCCGACCATGGACACGCGCGTCAGCGCATCCGGGCCGTTGCCGATCAGTGTTGCACCCTTGACCGGATAGGTCACTTTGCCGTCCTCGATCATGTACGCCTCGGCCGCAGAGAACACGAACTTGCCGCTGGTGATGTCGACCTGCCCGCCGCCGAAGTTCGCTGCGTAGAGGCCGTTCTTCACCGAGGCGATAATCTCGGCGGGATCGTGTGTCCCGGCAAGCATGATCGTGTTGGTCATCCGCGGCATCGGCAGGTGCGCGAACGATTCGCGGCGGCCGTTGCCGGTGTGCCCGGTTTTCATCAGCCCGGCGTTGAGGCGATCCTGCATGTAGCCGCGCAGGATGCCGTCCTCGATCAGCACCGTGCGCTGCGTCGGATTGCCTTCATCGTCGAGATTGAGCGATCCGCGTCGCTCGCCGAGCGTGCCGTCGTCGACGACGGTGACACCCGGCGCCGCCACACGCTGCCCGACGCGGCCGGAGAACGCGCTCGTGCCCTTGCGGTTGAAATCGCCTTCGAGGCCGTGTCCGATCGCCTCGTGCAGCAGGATCCCCGGCCATCCGTTGCCGAGCACCACCGTCATGTTGCCGGCGGGCGCGTCGCGCGCGGCCAGATTGATCAACGCCTGGTCGACGGCCTGCCGTGCATACGAGTCGAGTTGCGCGTCGGTGAAGTACCCGTAATCGAGCCGCGCGCCGCCGCCGCAATGGCCCTGCTCGCGCCGGCCGTTCTCCTCGACGATCACGGTGATGGATATGCGCACGAGCGGCCGTTCGTCCGCGGCGATCACGCCGTCGCTGCGTGCGATCAGCACCGTTTCGTGCTCTCCGGCCAGCGATGCCATCACCTGCACGACCCGCGGATCGAGCGCACGTGCGCGGCGCTCGAGCCGCGTCAGCACCGCGACCTTTTCCGCGTCGCCGAGGCTCATCACCGGATCGGCGGTCGGATAGAGGAGCCGCGTCCGGCCGCGCTCGCGCAATGGGGTGGAAGCCGACTGTCCTTGGCGACCGATCGCCCGCACGGCCGTCGATGCTTCCTCCAGCGCGCCGAGCGAGATGTCGTCCGAATAGGCGAACGCCTGCTTGTCGCCGCTCACGGCACGCACGCCTACGCCGCGATCGATGCTGAACGTTCCCGCCTTGACGATCCCTTCCTCGAGGCTCCAGCTCTCGAACGATGCGTGCTGGAAATAGAAATCGGCGAAATCGACGTCGTGATCGTGAATAGACGCGAGGACGCGCGAGACTTTGTCGAAGTCGAGGTCCGCCGGAGCCAGGAGCAGGCGCTCCGCGTTGGCGAGCAGCGGTGCGGGCAGGTCGGAGAGCGAGGTATCGGTCACAGGAATCCTTTGGCTTGCATTATCCGAGAGCGCTTCGTGGGCGCAGTCGTCGGTACATGTGGTGAACGGTTCGACGTCATCGCACGTGCGACCCTATGCAGGTTGGGACGCATCGGCGGCGCTTCAACCTGCATTGGACCACGCCGGTGGCGACGACCGGCGAAATTGGTTCATTGCGATCATGCGCCACGATCGCCCTTGCCGGCCTGTCCAAGGTATGTTTCCGCCACGCGTGGATTCGAAGCGAGCGATGCGCTCGGTCCTTCGAGCGCCAGTTCACCGGTTTCGAGCACGTACCCGTAGTCGGCGACCTGCAGTGCAGCACGCGCGTTCTGCTCGACCAGCAGGACGGCAACGCCGGTCTGTCGCAGCGTGGCGATGATCGAGAAGATGTCGCGGACGACGAGCGGTGCCAAGCCGAGCGACGGTTCATCGAGCAACAGCAGCTTCGGTGCCGCCATCAGCGCGCGACCGAGCGCAAGCATTTGTCGTTCGCCGCCCGAAAGCGTGCCGGCCAACTGGTCGCGGCGCTCGGCCAGGCGGGGAAAGCGCGCGTAGACGTCGGCGAGCAATGCATCACCGCCGCGCTCGCGGCGCCGTGCAAATCCGCCGAGCTGGAGATTGTCCGCAACGCTCATCGACGCGAACAGCTCGCGCTTCTCGGGCACCAGCACGAGGCCGCGGCGCACGCGTTCCTCCACGGGCCACGGCGAGGCCGCTTCGCCGAAGCAGCGGATGACGCCCTGCGCCGGCAAGAGCCCGGCGATCGCCGCGAGCAGCGTCGTCTTGCCGGCCCCGTTCGGGCCGATGACGGTGACGATCGAAGCCGGTGCCACGTGCAGGGATACATCGCGAACCGCGAGCACGTTGCCGTACGCAACCGACAGCCGCTCGACATCGAGAACGTTGGGCGACCGCGCGACATCGCCACTCGCAGGCGCGGCAGCCGTTTCAGACACCGCCAAGGTAGGCCTCGACGACGAGCGGATCGCGCTGGATTTCAACCGGTGGACCCTCGGCGAGCTTCTCGCCGAAATCCATGACGATCAGCCGGTCGGTCAGCCCCATGACGAATTCCATGTCGTGCTCGACGAGCAATATCGTCATGCCCTCGCGCTGCAGCGAGCGCAGCAGCTCCGCGAGCGCCTGCTTCTCGCGGTAGCGCAGGCCCGCCGCGGGCTCGTCCAGCAGCAGCAGCGACGGATCCGCAGCGAGCGCGCGCGCTATTTCGACTATGCGCTGCTTGCCAAGCGGCAGGCTTACCGCGTCGTCAAATTGATGGTCGGCGAGTCCGACGCGCGCGATCGCGCGCGCGGCAACCGCACGCGTCCGGCGCTCCTCGTCGCGATCGAGCCGCAGCGCCGCCCTGACCACACCGGCGCGGCCGCGCAGGTACGCGCCGAGCGCGACGTTGTCGAGCACGCGCATCCGCGGCAGCAAGCGCACGTGCTGGAACGTCCGCGCGATGCCGAGACGCGCGATCCGGTAGGGTTCGCGCGAACCGATCGATACGCCGCGAAACCGCACGTCGCCCGCCGTCAGCGGCAGCGCGCCGCTGATCAGCGCGAACGTCGTGCTCTTGCCGGCGCCATTGGGGCCGATCAAGCCGAGAATCTCGCCGGAACGAATCTCGAACGTCAGGTCGTTGACGGCGATGAGACCCCCGAACTGCTTACGCGCGCCGCGGACTTCGAGCAGCGCGCCGTCATGCGCCACTTCCTTGTCGCGACCCGGCAACGCCGGCGCATCGGGCACCGGCAGCTGGTTGCGTTGCGGCAGCCAGCGCGCGAACCACGGCCACACGCCGTCGCGCGCAAATTGCAGCAGCAGGATCATCAGCACACCGAACACGACGATCTCGAAGTTCCCCGCACGGCCGAGAAGTTGCGGCAGCACGTCCTGCAGCATCTGCTTCAACAGGGTGATCAGCGTCGCGCCGATGATCGCGCCCCATACGCTGCCCGCGCCGCCGACGACGGCCATGAACAGGTATTCGATGCCCTGGTTGATGCCAAACGGCGTCGGGTTGACGAAGCGCTGCAGGTGCGCGTACAGCCAGCCGGAGACGCACGCGAGCAGCGCCGCGTAGATGAAGGCGATGATCTTCAGCCGCGCGCCGTTGACGCCGAACGCCTCGGCCATCTCGAGGCCGCCTTTCAGCGCGCGCAGCGCCCGTCCCTGCCGCGAATCGAGCAGGTTGTGCGTCGCAACGACCGCCGCGAGCGCGATCACCCAGATCAGCACGAAGAAGCGCCGCTCGTCCTTGAGGTCTATGGGACCGAGCGTTAGCGCTGGAATTCCCGTCATGCCGGTGTGGCCACCGAGCCATTCGAGGTTGCCAAACAGGAAGAACAGGCTGATGCCCCAGGCGATCGTCGCCAGCGGCAGATAGTGGCCTTGCATGCGCAGCGTGATGAAGCCGAGGGCGAGCGCCACGACCAGCGTGATCGCGAGTCCGGCCGGCAATGCAAGCCACGGCGACGCGCCGTATTTCGTTGTCAGGTAAGCCGTCGTATAGGCGCCGAGGCCGACGAACGCCGCCTGCCCGAACGACGTTTGCCCGGCGATGCCGGTCAGCAGCACGAGCCCGAGCGCCACGATGCTGTAGAGCCCGATGTAATTGCCAAGCGTCACCCAGAACGGCGGCGCCACCAGCGGCAGTGCAAAGAGCGCGACGGCGAATGCCAGCGACGCGACGCGGGCACCCTTCACCGCCTCGACCTCTTTGCGTCGCCGGTGCATCGCGTATCACCGCGCGTCGGTCTCGCACGACTCGCGCGCCGCCGGGCTCTTCGAGCCTCGGCTCGACCTGCGGTCTCACCCGGCGCGCTCATCGTCACTCGTCCTCCTCGTGATGACGCGTCGTCAGGCTGCGCCACAGCAGCACCGGGATGATCAGCGTGAACACGATCACTTCCTTGAACGCGCTCGCCCAGAACGACGAGAACGCTTCGAGCAGGCCGACGAGCAGTGCGCCCGCGGCAGCAAGCGGATAGCTGACGAGCCCACCGATGATTGCGCCGACGAAACCCTTGAGACTGATGAGAAATCCCGAATCGTAGTAGATGGTCGTGATGGGTCCGATAAGGACGCCGCAGAACGCGCAGAGCAGCGCCGCGAGCACGAACGTCAGCGTTCCGGCGAAGCTCGGCGAGATACCGACGAGCCTCGCGCCGATGCGGTTGACCGCCGTCGCGCGAAGCGCCTTGCCGTACAGCGAGCGACCGAAGAACAGATAGAGCGCGCCGATCAGCACGACGCTCGTCGCGACGACCAGCAGGCTCTGCGCGCTGAACGTCATCGCGTCGATCTGGAACGACGCGCCCGTGAAGGGCGGCGTGCGCGATCCTTCGGCGCCAAAGAAAAACAGCCCGAGTCCGGTGAGCACGAGATGCAATGCGACCGAGACGATCAGCAGCACGAGCACGCTGGCATCGGCGATCGGCTGGTACACGATCCGGTACAACAGCGGCCCGAGCGCGGTGACGGCCGCGAGCGTCAGCAGCACCTGCACCGATAATGGCAACGCCCGTGGCGCCGCCCAGCCGATCGCGCCGGCGATCAGCAACGGCACACCGAGCCAGAGTGCCAGCCGCTGCGGCAGACGCCGCCATTCGCCATCGCGGATCGTCGCGAACGCTTCGACGGCCGCCGCCACGACGGCTACGCCGATCAACAGGCCCATCGTGCCGGGCGGCTTGCCGAGCTGCAGCCCGGCGAGCGTCAGCGTGCCGTAGGTGACGAACTCACCAGAAGGAATCCAGATGATTCGCGTAACGGCGAACACCAGCACCAGCGCGAGCGCAAGCAACGCGTAGATCGCGCCGTTGGTGACGCCGTCCTGCGTGAGGAACGCGGCGATCGAAAGATCCATGCCGTCGTCACTTCACGAGCACCCACTTGCCGTTCTCGATCTTGATCATCACGCGGGCGCGGTTGTCGAGGCCGTTGTGGTCCTGCGAGTTCATCACGAACACGCCATGCGTGCCGACAACGTTGCTCGCCTCGAGCGCATCGCGCAGCGCCGCGCGAAATTCCTTCGTGCCCGGCTTCGCCTTCTTGAGCGCCTCGGGAACCGCCTTGGAGAGCAGCGCGAACGTGTCGTACGCGTGGCCGCCGAACGTGGTACGCGAATCCTTGCCGTACTTCGCCTCGTAGTCGGTGATGTATTGTGCCGCCACTTTCTTGACCGGATTCGTATCGGGCAGTTGCTCGAACACGAGCATTGGGCCAATCGGCAGCAGTGTCCCGTTGCAGTCGGCGCCGCAAACACGCAGGAAGTCGGGATTCGCCACGCCGTGCGTCTGGTAGATCCTGCCTTTGTAGCCCCGCGCGACCAGTTCCTTCTGGGGCGTGGCACCCGGCGTGCCCGACGCGCCGATCAGGATGGCGTCGGGCTTCGCGGCGACAAGCTTCAGCACCTGTCCCGTCACCGACGCATCGTTGCGATTGTATTTCTCCTCGGCGACCACCTTGATCCCGGCCGTCTGCGCCGAGCGCTTGATCTCGCCCAGCCAGCTCTCGCCGTAGGCGTCGTTGAAGCCGATGTAGCCGAGCGTCTTCACGCCGTTCGCCTTCATGTTCACGGCGATCGCGTCGGCCATCAGCGAATCGCTTTGCGGCGTCTTGAATACCCAGCGCGTCTTGGGGCTCGTCGGATCGACGATCCGCGCCGATGCCGCCATCGAGATCATCGGCGTTTCGGCATCGGCGGCGATATCGGCCATGGCCAGCGAATTCGGCGTGACCGTCGAGCCGACGATGACGTCGACCTTGTCCTCGCTGATCAGCTTGCGCGTGTTCGTCACGGCGCGCGTCGTATCCGACGCGTCGTCGAGCACGATCCACTTCACCTTCTCGCCCCCGAGCGTGGCCGGCAGCAACTCGATCGTGTTCTTTTCGGGGATGCCGAGCGACGCCGCCGGCCCGGTCGCCGACAACGTGACGCCGATCGTCACGTCGGCACTGGCCAGATGGGGAAACGAAAGCGACAGCGCGGCAACGAGACCGGCGAACGGTAATCGACGAATCATGGAAAGCTCCGGAGAAAGAATGGGCGCCGCGGCAGGCTTGCCGCGGCGCGCATGAACGATCAGCGCTTCAGCGAATCGCGGATCTGCCGCAGCAGCAGCACTTCTTCAGGCGGGGCCGGCGTAGCGGCGGCAGGCTCTTCGCGCTTCAGCCGGTTGATCTGCTTCACCATCAGGAAAATGATGAACGCCAGAATGATGAAGTAGATCACCACGGTGATGAAATTGCCATAGGCGAACAACGGCACGCCAGCCTTCGTCAGCGCCTCGTACGTCATCGGCCCGCTGTACCCGGCAGGAGGACTCTTGAGTGTGATGAAATAGTTCGAGAAATCGAGGCCTCCGAAAATCGCGCCGACGACCGGCATGATCATGTCCTTGACGAGCGAATCGACGATCTTGCCAAACGCGCCGCCGATGATGACGCCGACCGCGAGGTCGACCACGCTGCCCTTGACGGCAAATTCCCGGAACTCTTTCGCGAATGACATCGCTTACCTCCTCTGGTGCTTCCAGCGATCCGCGCGAACGACGGATGCTCAAACGGCGGCTTCGCCCGATTCGCCGGTGCGTATGCGGACGACCTGTTCCACGGCCGTCACGAATATCTTGCCGTCGCCGATCTTGCCCGTGCGCGCCGCCTTGACGATGGCCTCGATCGCGCGGTCCACCATCGCATCGCCGAGAATCATCTCCACCTTGACCTTCGGCAGGAAATCGACGACGTACTCGGCGCCGCGGTAGAGCTCGGTGTGGCCCTTCTGGCGGCCGAAACCTTTCACCTCGGTAACAGTGAGGCCGGTGACGCCGACATCCGAAAGCGCCTCGCGGACCTCGTCAAGCTTGAATGGCTTGATGATCGCTTCGATTTTTTTCATAGCCCAATCCCAAGAACTGCGCGCTGGCGCGGGAAGGATACACGAACCCGACCGCGCAGCCGCCCGCGACGAAGTCTCTACGACCGCGCATGCGGCGCACCGCCTACGCTCTCCCACTCGTTCCATGCCGACGTGATCGGATACCGCCAATCCTTGCCGAATCCACGCGGCGTGATCCGGATGCCGACCGCCGCCTGGCGGCGCTTGTACTCGCTGATCTTGATCAGCCGGACGACCTTGCGCACGTCTTCCGCGCGGTAGCCGAGGCCCACGATCTCAGCCGGTGCGCGGTCGTGTTCGACATAACACTCGAGGATGCCGTCGAGGATATCGTACGGCGGCAGCGAATCCTGGTCGACCTGGTTCGGGCGCAATTCCGCCGACGGCGGCCGCGTGATGATCCGCTCGGGGATGACGCGGCCGAGACTGTTGCGGTAATGGCAAAGGCGGTACACGAGCGTCTTGCTGATGTCCTTCAGCACGGCGAACCCGCCCGCCATGTCGCCGTAGAGCGTCGCGTACCCGACGGCCATCTCCGACTTGTTCCCGGTCGTCAGCACGATCGAGCCGAACTTGTTCGACAGCGCCATCAGGAGCGTGCCGCGAATGCGTGCCTGGATGTTTTCCTCGGCGGCATCCGGCGACAGCCCCGCGAACTCTTCGGCGAGCGAGCCGAGAAATGCGTCGAACATCGGCCCGATGACGATCTCGTCATAGCGCACGCCGACGATCGCCGCCATTTCGCGGGCGTCCTCGAGGCTGATCGCAGCGCTGTATTGCGACGGCATCATCACGGCGCGCACGCGATCGGCGCCGAGCGCATCGACGGCGACCGCGAGCGTCAACGCAGAATCAACGCCACCCGACAGGCCGAGCAGCACGCCCGGAAAGTGGTTCTTCTCCACGTAATCGTGCACGCCCATCACCAGCGCCTGATAGACGTGCGGCTCGAGTGCGTGGTCGAGCGCGCCGCGCACGTGTCGCGGCGCCGCACCGTCGAAGTCCGCGACGGCGAGCGTCTCGTGCCACGCCGGAAGCTGCTGCGAAATTGTCCCGTTGGCGTCCATGACGAACGATGCCCCGTCGAACACGAGCTCGTCCTGCCCGCCGACGCGATTCACGTAGACGAACGGCACGCCCGTCTCGCGGACGCGCGCTTCGATCTGCGCGCAGCGCGCCGCCTGCTGCAACGTGTGATACGGCGATCCGTTCGGCACGATGATGACTTCCGCGCCCGCTTCGCGCGACTGTCGTGCCGGATCGGCGAACCAGCAATCCTCGCAAATCAGGATGCCGCAGCGAATACCCGCCACATCGATCACGCACGGCTTGGTGCCGGGCTCGAAGTAGCGATCCTCGTCGAAGACGGTGTAATTGGGCAGGTGGTGCTTGCGATAGACGGCGGCGACGCGGCCGTCGCGAAGGACGGCGGCCGCGTTGTAGCGCGACCCCGCATCGATTTCGGGAAAGCCGACGATTGCCGTCGTGCCGCGCACTTGCGTGGCGAGTGCCGCGAGCTCGCTTGCGCACGCATCGAGAAATGCGGGGCGCAGCAGCAGGTCTTCCGGAGGATAGCCGCAGAGCGACAACTCGGGCGTAACCACGAGCGCCGCACCGTCGCGCTGGCCTTCACCGATAGCGTCGAGCAATGCGCGCGCATTGCCTGCAAGGTCGCCGAGCCTCTGGTTCAGCTGCGCCATCGCGATCCGCATCGAGAAATGTTAGCACGCGGCACCCCATGCTCCCGTGCGTCGGCATCGTCGCTACGACGCTACAATGGTTCCATGCATGCAC
>Ga0207648_10001350_pt1 | contig 27148 bp, 20 predicted proteins | sample KBSMisM32_FD_184310 | JGI IMG/M metagenome (GOLD analysis project Ga0207648, IMG submission 184310) | Miscanthus rhizosphere microbial communities from Kellogg Biological Station, Michigan, USA - KBS Miscanthus M3-2 (SPAdes) (version 2) | ecosystem: Host-associated > Plants > Roots >... | reverse complement strand
CTGAATCGAAAACGGTGAGGAGAGAAAGAGCATGCCGCGCTCGCGTGCGTGGTCACCGAGCCCGCGCCAGCCTTCTTCCGTGAACTCCATCCGCTTCCAGTAGTCGTATCGCGTTTTGTCCTGGCGGCTGAACTTCACGCGAAACGGCTCTGACGGCGTACTTTCCGCCGCGGCGATGTGCGTCTGAAACTTGACGGCATCGGCGCCGGCATTCGCAATCGCGTCGACGAACGCATGCGCGAGGCCGAGGCTGCCGTCGTGCGTCAGCGCCACTTCGCCGATGACGAGACACCGGCCGGAGCGAAGCATTGGCTCAGGGCTCAAGGCTTAGGGCTCAGGGAGGTCTGAGACATGAGGTTCGAGACAAGGGCCTCTTGAGCGATGGGCCTCGAACCCGAAGCCGAGCCGCGAGCGATTGGATCCAGCGCTCGCAGGTCAAGTGCGGCAAAGTGCCCGGCGCCGGCTCGATGACACGCGCGAAGCATGACGCCCAGGTGCGCGTGCAGCCACTTCGGATCGACGTACACCGCGGAGGTATTGACCCCGAGCATCGGCGCCAGCCATGCGAGGCTGCCGCACGTCCCCACAAACGACTGCGCTCCGGCGATGATCTGCGTCTGCACACCGAGATTGTCGGCCGGTGTCATCCAGGGCTTTGCGCTGATGATGCGAGTCGATGTGCCGAAGGCATAGTCGCTGTGCTCGTCGAGCACGAGACCCGTATCGAGCAGCACCACATTGGTGCGCTCGGCCAGCCGTTCAACGAACCATGCGAGCATCCGGCGGACGTCAGGGGTGTCTGGAAGCGATCGCGCAGCGTAGAACTTCACCGCGACGTATTCGCGCGGAAGATGGCCCTGTTCGCGCAGCGCCGGCGCGGCGATCGGTTCGTAGCGGGTATGCGCGTCGAGGAAGCTCATCGGCCGCTGCCCTGACCAGAACAGCGAGAACAGCCGGTACATCAGCGACGGATGCAACACGGCCGCACGCTCGCCGAGCACGCGCTCGACCATGCTGACAACCTCGAGATCGAACTGTGAGATTTCGAGCTGTTTGGTCGCACCGCGCTCACTCGTCCGCCGCGCGAACTCCAGCGGATCGATGTGCTCCCACGTCTCGACGTAACGGGCGGCGACGCCCTCGTACCACGATCGAGTCCCGCCTCGGGAAACCGCGACGACGCGGGCGGGGTCGAGGCGAAATGCGGCCTTCACCCAGCGAAGAAATGGAATCCAGTAGAGCGCCTCGAAACCGACTTCGGACAGCCAGGGGCCTGCGACAATCGTCCGACCGCTGTTCACGACCGCGTCAAGCTCGCGCTCGACCTCCCAGGCCACGCGCGACCACTGCAACTGCTCCCGTAGTTCGCGGCGATGCCGGCGTGCGTCGCGAAGCGGACGCTTAAGACTTCGCCACAAACTCATGATGCGGCGCACCGAAGCCCAGACGGAGCAGATCGACCGATCGCAGATCGAGCTCGACGAAGCTTCCTTTGCGCAGTCCGGAAAACACGCGTTTGGCCAGCTCGAGGTGATCGAACCGGAAGCCGGTGGTGTGCGAATAGAAGGTCAGCGCATGGGTGCCGCTGAGCGGCGCGACATACGAGAAGCCGCCGTAGGTGCCGACGTACGCATCGGCAGCCGCAATGATGCGCGTCTGAACGTCAAGATTCGTCGCTGGCGTCATCAGGTGGTCGATCGTGTGAACCCGCCCACGGTTGCCCTTCGCGATGTCGTCATGATCGTCGAACCGCTGGCCGGTGTTGAGCAGCACGACATCGGTATGCCTCGTCAGCTCCTCCAGATACGACGCGACAAATGCGTGATTCTCAGGCGTATCCGGAAGCGCAGTGTTGCCATAAAACTTCGCGGCGACGTACCGGTGCGGCAGATGCGGCCTGAGATCGCCAAGGTCGACGGGCGGCAGTGGACCGAAGGACGTGAACGCCTCAACGAGTGTGATCGGCACCCGCTGGAACCAGAAATGATCGAACAGCCTGTACATCGTCGACGGATGCAGCAGCCGGACGCCGCTCAGGCCCCGCTTCTCGGTGACCTTGGCGATGATCTCGCGGTCGAAGCTCGAAATCTCGACGTGCTTGAGGCGGCCGCGCTGTTCGAGGATTCGCGCCTCGTTGCGCGAACGAAATTCATCGGGTGAATAGAAGTTCAGGACGTCTTCATAGTTGGTGGCGATGTCGCGGTACCACGACGCCGCTCCGCCACGCGAAATCACCACGAGCTGCGATGGATCCAGGTTGCCGTACGTCTTGGCCCACGACAGGAACGGAATCCAGTACAGGAGCTCGAATCCAGCTTCCGACAGCCATGGGCCAATGAGTAGCGGCCGCCCGCTTCGCCCGAGACCCGTCACGAGCTCGCGCGTCTCCTCCGCTTCCGGCAGGTTCCAACCAGCAAGTTTTTTCGCCGGGTCCCGCTGCCGTCCCGGCTTGGGCGTCAGCGCCGAGGGGGGACCAAGTGGCGCTGCGGTCAGCTGCTTCTCGCCGAGCTGACGCTGCGCAAACTGTTTCAGCGCAATAAACGTTCGGCGGTGGCTGTCCTGCGCCCATTTTTTCACCTGTAGCCTGGCGAGCTTGCGATGCGGCTGCGTAATCAGCAGCAACTGCAACGCAGCGACAGTGGGATACAGCGCCAGACGCAGCACGCGCTCGCCAAATCCATCACCAACAGGTCGCGGAGAGGGCCTTGAGCCCAGCTGCTCGATGGCATCTGCGAACCGCGGTGTCGCAGGCTCCATCGCACCGAACGGCCGGATGAAGCCTTCGACGAACCGGTGTGCCTTCATGTCACCGACGCCTTCGGGCGCGAGCGACTCGGCAAGCAGCTGCACATGCTCGTCGAGCGTTCGCGCAACGCGCAGCAACCCGCCGTTCACGTTCAGCAGATAGTGGAAATGAATCGTCCCTTCCTGGTTGTCTTTCGAGATCTCCGGATCGAGGACGGTGTGTACGGGTCGTTCGACGACCGCCGCCTCCAGGAACGCGCTGGTGTTCAGACCGACAACAGCGGCGCTGTAATACATCGAGTCGAAGTAGTCGCTCTTCGCCTCCTCATCGACCGGGTGATCGCCCCAAAACGCGATGTTCTTGAACCCTGATAGATCAACCTGTTTCCACTCGTCGAGTCGTGCGGGGTGCGGCCTGATCAGAATGCCGATATCCCGCAGCCGCGGATCCGAGCTGGTGCGGATCGCCTCAACCCATCGTTCGACGAACGCGGGCTCGTTCGCCGTATTGCGGAACAGCGACGAACACAGGTACACAATGAACGGCCGATCCGATCGCAGTCCGACTCGCGAGCAGAAGCTCTCGCGACTTCGTGACGCGCTGCGACCGAACCACTGGTCGTAGCAGTGGGCGCCTGTCACCACGACGCGCTCCGCCGGCACGCCGTGCATCTGGATGGCTTCCTGTTTCTGGATCTCGTTCCAGACAACGATGAGATCGGGGAGGTTCCGAATCAGCGCCTTGCTCGAGAGGTGATCCCAGCTCGCAACAGCCAGCACCGTCTTGATGCCCAGCGCTCTGGCCGCCGCGAGGTGGTCCATCTGCGGCGAGCCAAGTTCGAGCAGCGGCGTGATGATCACGGCGTCTGGCGCCTGAGTACGGATGTACTCCTCGAGATCCCCATTGATGGGAATCCCTCGCTCGACAAGCCGCAGCAGGCGGCCGAGTATGGCCCTGCCGCGAGCGCCTGTTCGCTCCGCCAGCGCGACGATGCTGCGTGGCGCTCGTTCGCGCGCACGCCGAGTGAGATGCGGTGTGGCCGCGTACCGCGGATCGAGGTAGCGCAGATAGTCGATTCCGAGGCGCAGACGTCTGGCGAATTCGGCCCACGCACCTGGCGCGCGGCCCGGCGTTGTACCGAGCGTGATTCCTGGATACTGTTCGGCAAGGCGCTCCACCATGCGGCGACCGCCCATGGCTTCCTCGCGGTCGGCCGACAGGTGCAGGTGATGCCCTCTACACGCAAGTTCCGTAACGGCAGCCTCGAACAGACGCAGATAGGTATAGTGCCGCGCGAAAAACAGGATCTTCATCAGGCGATTCCCGCTGCCCCGCTGGTCTGCTCTTCCTCCGTCCGGCGCTTCTTCGCCTTCACCTCGCGCTCATCGAGCAGGAGCTGTCTGCCCGCCGGGACGCGCGCGAGAACGCGAAGCGCCGCGAAGCCGACCTTGCCTACGAGCGGCGCTCGTCGCGGAACGTCCACTGGCCCCTCGACCGCCAACGACTCGAGAGCATCCGCCATCACGCGTGTGGCTGACACGCTCAAACCGCGCGGACGGACGAACGCGCGCACGAAATCCTGCTGTCGTTTCAACACCGCATCCGGAGTCGAGTGGACCACGGTCGAGAGCTGTACCTCGTGCTCTTCAAGCGTTCGCGCGATTGTCAGCAATCCCCCCTCAATCAGATATCGGAAGTGCAGCGTCCCTTCCTGGTTGGCACCGAATTCGGGAGGCAGGATGGCCAGCACAGGGCGCTGGGCGATGCCTGCCTCGATAAATGCGCTCGTATTCAGTCCAACGACGGCAGCGCTGTGATACAGCGAATCGAAGTAATCGGCGCGTGAGGAGTCATCGACGGGATTGCCGCCCCGGAACGCGACACCGGGCACCACCCGCCAATCCACCTCGTCCCACTCGCGCACGCGCGAAGGGTGGGGACGAATCAGAATCCCGATATTGCGAAGAGCCGGATTGCTGGACGCGCGAACGTGCGCCGCCCAGCGCATGGCGAACTCAGCCTCTGACGGACTGCCGGGAAAGAGCGCCGAACAGACCCACAGCAGAAACGGTCGCTCGTCGGGCAGGCCGACGCGACGTGCGAATTCCGTGCGGTTTCGTGACGGCAGACGGTCGAACCACCGATCGAAGCACTGCGCGCCGGTGACCACCACGCGTTCGGGCGGCACGGCATGCATCTCCAGCGCCTCGCGTTTCTGCACGTCATTCCAGACAAAGAGACGATCCGGAACATCGCGGATGATCGCCTTGCTGGACAGGTGATCCCAGCTCCAGACACACACCGCCGAGGGAATGCGGCGCGCGCGAACGCTGCGCAACAGATCGAGCTGCGATGAGGCGACAACGCCGACGAGCGGCGTGATGACTACCAAGTCCGGGCGTTGTTCGTCAACGAACCGCTCGATCGCACGACTCGGCGGCAGCGCGTGATCGATGGCATCGAGCAGGCGTGCGATCAGACGGCGCCCACCTGATGCGCGCAGCAACGGCAGCCGCAGGGCACCGAGCAACCCTCGTGGCGTGCGCACACGCGCACGCCGGCGCAACGCGGGAGTCGCCGCATATTCGGGGCGAAGATAGCGGAGGTAATCGAGGGAAAGGCGAATCTTGGACGCGAGAAAAAAGTAGGCCCGCTCGCGCCGCGGCATCATGCCGAAGGTCACCGTGTCGTGCCGCGCGGCCAGCCGCTCGACGATGTCGCGCCCGCCGAGCGCCGAGTCCTGACGTTCGGCCGTCAGGTGCACGTCATGACCGCGCCTGGCGAGTTCGTCGACGACCGACTCGAAGTTCCGGAAATATCCGTAATGCAGCGCCGCGAACAGGACTCTCACCGCAGACCAGTGCGATGCGTAAACATCAAGAACTGATACACCGCCTTGCGCGTGGCACGCCGGCTCTTGGCGACCAGAGTTCGCGCGCCGACCAGCGTGTAATAGACCGCGTGCCGAAACGCCTTCTTCACGAGCCTCTTGACGAAATGCAGATGGTCGACGCCACGCCCGATGCGCTTCGATGTCTCCGTCTTTCGAATCGAGCGCCATCCGGAGGCGAGGACGTACTCCGCGATCATCGCCAGGCCGAGACCGTGCTGCCTGAGCACGACGGCATGCTGCAGCGATGGCGGCCAGGTGAATCGTGGAGGTGTATCGCCAGCGAACAGGGACGTTCCCTGACGCGTCACGCTCGCGGCGGCCGATTGCCGCCGATACCAGAGCGGCTCGTCCAACTGCCGGATTCCGCCCTGGCGCGAGAGTTCGGCGATCAGAAGGCGGTCCGGATTGAGTACCGATCGAAATATGCCGGCAGCGTCCAGGGCGGAGATCCGCATCAGCCCGTACACCATGTCGCCCGAACCGAATCCTGCCCAGCAGAACCGCCGCCAGCGTTCTCCGGCATCGGCCTGGTCTGACGTGTCGAACACGCGCGGCTCTTTATCGACCACCGCACCTGTGTCGTCGATGCGGAGCGTGCGCGGATAGGCCAGCACGGCGCCCGGATGCGCGTCCAACTCCGCGATCATTCGGACGAGCCACTGCGATTCCCAGCGGTCGTGATCGCTGACCCACGCAAAGAATTCGGCTTGTGGGTACTCGCGCCGCGCGATCTCGACGACTTCTTTCCATGTCGGAACCATGCCCTGGCGGCGCTGATGACGAAAATACCGAACGCGATGGTCGCGCTGCTCGTACTCGCGCGCGATGCCCTCGACATCGCTGCCGGAGCCGTCGTCGAGCATGAGGAGGACGAAGTCGCGATGGATCTGGCCGAGAATTGAATCGGTCGCCTCGCGCAGATGACGCGTGTTGTTGTAGAGCGTCATCCCAAAGACGGTGCGTGGCGTCACGACGCTCGACATTCCGATGTCAAAGCCATGCAGTGTCCGTTAGACTGGTCGAGATTCCCACACGCATGCACCGACAGGGCCCCACTTTCCTGATAGCGGGCGCGCCCCGCTCCGGGACGACGTGGCTGTACCACCTGCTGGATCGTCATCCCAACGTGTACATGGCCAAGCCGGTTCGGCCAGAGCCCAAGTTCTTCCTCGTTGACGAACTGTACGAACGGGGCTTTCAGCATTACGTCGACACGTGGTTCGACGGTTCGCTGGCGTACGCCGCGGCGGGCGAAAAGAGCACCAACTATCTCGAAAGCGCGGTTGCCGCCGAACGCATCCACCGTCATCTACCGGACGTGAGGCTCGTATTCATCCTGCGCGAACCGGCGCAGCGCGCGTACTCGAACTGGGCATGGTCGCGGATGAACCGGATGGAAACACTCGACTTCGAGGACGCGCTCGAGCAGGAAGAGGCACGTGAGCGCACCGTGCCGCCGCATCTGCGATACGCACGGCCGCACGCGTACTTTTCGCGTGGGCTGTATGCAACGATGCTCCGGCCGTATCTGGATCTGTTTCCCCGCGAACACATCCTCTGTTTGAAGTTCGAGGACATTATTCTGCAGCCCGGCGATCTCGCCTGCCGTCTCCACCGCTTTCTCGAGGTGGCACCGCGTCCCGACGATATGCTCGGTCTCGATGTCGTGAATCCTTCGGAAGCTGGCGACGCGATGTCCGATGACCTGCGGCAGCGGCTGCGACACCGTTACGCGCCTGCCACGCGGGAACTCGCCGCGCTCCTTGGACCAGACTTCGAGGACTGGATCCCCGATGAACGGTAAACCCAAAGTCTTGGTTCTCACGCCGGTCTACAACGAATCGGCCGGACTGGATGCGTACGAAGCCTCTGTCCGCGAGGTACTGTTGGCGCGCGCCGACTGCGACATCTCCGTCCTCTTCATCGAAGACGGCAGCGACGACGACAGTTGGGGGCGGATTTGCGCACTTGCCGCGCGCGACGGCCGCTTCCGCGGGATCAGACTGTCGCGCAACTACGGGTCTCATATCGCGCTCAGCGCCGGGTTCGCGAACATCGGAGACGCCGATGCGGTCGCCACGCTGGCCTGCGACCTGCAGGATCCGCCCGACGTCGTCTCGCGGTTCATCGATGCCTGGACAACCGGCGCCGACATCGTCTGGGGCAAGCGCATCAGCCGCGCGGAGTCCTCATTCCGTGTCTGGACGAGCAAAGTGTTCGAACGATTGATTCGACGCTTTGCGATGCCGCGGGGGTCGCACTTCACGACCGGAAGCTTTTTGCTCGTCGATCGCCGTGTCGCAGACTGTTTCGCCCGGTTCCAGGAGCAGAACCGCGTGACCTTCGCACTTGTCGCCTGGACCGGATTCAACGAAGCGGTCGTCGAATACCACCGCGAGCCGCGCCGTTCCGGCGTCTCGGGATGGACGTATACGCGGATGGTCAAAACGATGTACGACACGTTCATCGGGTTTTCGGTGCTGCCGATCCGTCTGATGACCATCACCGGTGTCGTCGTATCGCTGCTGACGGTTCCGATCATCGGATACCTCGTGATTCGCAAGCTGACCGGCCAGCCGTTGCTCGGCTGGACGAGTGTGATGCTCGGTGTCACGGTGTTTTCAGGACTTCAGTTCCTGATGATGGGCATCGTCGGGGAATACCTGTACCGAATCTACGCAGAAGTCGTGCGCCGACCGCTGTACTTCATCAGTGCGACCACCGGCGCGAGAGGACGGCGTTGAGCGCCTCCGGCGTCCAGCGCGGCTGCTGCATCTGGCTGACCGGATTCAGCAGCGCAGGCAAGTCGACGATCGCGCAGGTCCTCACGAAACATCTCGAAGCGCGCGGCCGCACGGTCACGTTGCTCGATGGCGACGTCGTACGCACCCATCTGTCGAAGGGTCTTGGATTCAGTAAAGAGGACCGGGACACCAACATTCGACGCATCGGATTCGTCGCGTCTGAAATCGTGCGCCATGGCGGCATTGCGATCGTCGCGGCGGTGAGCCCCTACGAAGAGACGCGCAATGAAGTCCGCCGGATGGTCGGTCACGACCGGTTCGTGCTCGTACATGTGGCGACGCCAATCGAGGTGTGCGAACAACGCGACGTCAAAGGGCTGTACAGCAAAGCTCGGCGCGGTGAACTCAAAGGCCTGACCGGGATTGACGATCCGTACGAAGCGCCTGTCGCGCCTGATCTCAGACTGACGACGCTCGATTGCGATCCGAACGGCTGCGCCGCAGGGATCGAGACAGTGCTCCGGAGTCGCGGGATCATCTGACACGGCGAAGCGCCGTCCCCACCTTGAAACGCGCCCGCTGCTGGGCGCGGCGCGTCCGCGCGGCGACCTTCCGAAGCCAGAACGCCGTTTCGTATGCGAGCTTCCGGCGCTGTCGGCCAAGACGTACCCACGCCATGGCGATGTTGTTTGCTGCGTGGGCCGCAAACACGCGCGTCTGTTTGCGGGCGACCTTGGCCGCAAACGCCACCTTCTCGCTCGTGCGATCGAGTTCTTTGGCCGCGTCCGTCTTTCGATATGTGCGCCAGAGGGAACTCGTCTGATACCGCGCGAGCATCCCAACGAGCGCCGCTGTCGGAATCCGTACGGGCGGATGCGGCGACCGTGCATACTCGCGCGCGATGACGTATGCATGCTGCAGCGTCGGCGGCCAGGCGAACCACGCAGGTAACGGTCCGGCAATCAACGTGGTGCGCTGGCGCGCGATACTGGCCACCGCCGATCGTCGCCGCACCCAGAGCGGCTCCTGCACCTGAGCGATCGGACCCTGCAACGTCAGTTCGGCGATGAGCAATCGATCCGGGTTCATCACCTCCCGGAAGATCCCCGCCGCGCGCAGCGCCGGCACACGCATGAGACCGTAAACCATATCGCCGGATCCAACGCCTTTGCGGCAGAACTCACGCCAGCGATCACTGACCTCACTCAACCCGACGGTCTGGAAAACGCGCACGTCCTTCTCGACCGGCGTCCCGTCAGGCTCCATGCGCTGTGTCATCGGATACGCGAGCACGACGGAAGGATTTGCGTCGAGCTGCTCAACGAGACGTGCAAGCCACTGCGGATGCCACCGATCGTGATCGCTCACCCACGCGAAGTATTCCGCTGACGGGAAATCGCGCGTCGCAATCTGGACGACCTCGCGCCAGGTTGGAATCATGCCGGTCCGTTCCGCGTGCCTGAAGTACGTGATGCGCTCGTCGCCCGCGCCGACGCTGCGTACAACCGCCGGCGTCTCGTCACTCGACGCATCGTCAAGCATCACGAGCGCGAAGTTGCGATAGGACTGGGCCAGCAGAGAGGCGGCCGCGTCCGGAAGATGCCGGGCGTTGTTGTAGAGGGTCATCCCAAGGACAACACGCGGCGCGCCACCATTCGCCGGAGACGGTGTCACTGCTGTCCCGATCCAACGAGCTGTTTCAGGCCGCCTTTGATGCGCGCGAGCTGCTTGCGTGCGCTCAGGCCGCGGCGCCACTTGGCCCATTCCTTCAACCGCTGCTCGTGTTCACGTGCGCGGACTTGCTCCTGTCGGGCGCGCGCCTTGTTCTGGAAGTAGAGTGACCGCTTCTCGAGAACGGCCTGCTTCCGCTCGTCGTTCTGCTCCTCGCTTCTAGCGCGCGCGACGTCGATCGCATCCATCATCAGCCAATGGCCGACGCCCGCTCGCGTCGCACCTGCCATCCATCCGACGACATCCTGGATGGCGGTGGCACGCGCGAATCGCGGATCGACGTTGCGCGGCAACGCCGCCAGCTGTTCGACGACTGAGACGAATGCAGGCGTCGCTGCCACGCCGAGACCGTGTGGACGCACGAACGCCGTCAGAAACCGGACGTTTCTCTCTTCGCGCTCCGCGGAGCGTGACAACACGTCGGCGAGATCACGAAGGTGCGCCGACATGTCAGGTGCGGCATGGAGCAGGCCTCCCTCGACGTCAAGCAGGTAGCGGAAATGGGCCATGCCGTCCTGGTGCATCCGGTACGCCGGCAGCAACAGTGTCAGCACGGGTCGTCCGGCGATTGCGGCTTCAAGAAATGCGCTCGTGCAGAGACCGACGACGGCGTGGCTGAACATCAAGGCATCGAAGTAGTCGGCCTTGGAGGTCGAATCGATCGGTGTCCCGCCGTGGACGACGACATTGTTCACGCTTTCGAAGGCAACGTCGGTCCACTCCTTCAGCCGTTCCGGATGGGGACGGATCAGCACGCCGACGTCGCGCAACTTCGGATCGGCTGACGTTCGCAGCGCGGTCACCCAGTCTTTGACGAAAAGCGGTTCAACCGGCGTCGGCACCGGACTCATTGCAGAACAGACGTACAAGACGAAGGGCCGCGACGGGTCGAGTCCCATGTCCGTGCAGAAGGCGTCCCGCGTGCGCGACGGCCGTCGATCGAACCATTGGTCGTAGCATTGCGCGCCGGTCACGACGATGCTTCCCGCCGGCAGGCCGTGCATCTCAATGGCCTCACGCTTCTGGACGTCGTTCCAGACAAACGTTCTGTCGGGAGCGATGTGAAGCAACGCCTTGCTGGACAGATGATCCCAGCTCATGATCGCGGCGGCAGCAGGGATGCCGAGGCCGCGCGCGGTCTTCAGCTGCTCGACAGCCGATGAACGCGAGAAGGTGAGCGACGTGAGGATGACCGCATCGGGGGCCAGTGCTTCCAGCCACGAACGCATCGCTGTGCTGCGCGGCATCGAGCGCTCCAACCACTTCAGCGTCGCAGCGATCGGCGAGGCGCCCAGGCCTTTCATCAGCCAGCGGACGACGCGCGGCGTGCGCTCGACATTGCGAAGCCGCAGCTTCGGCACATCCGCATAGCGCGGCGCGCAGAAGCGCACGTAATCGAGCGCGTAGCGGACTTTCTGCGCGAACGGCATCCATGGTTCGTCGGCCGCCGATGGAACGCTTCCGTATGTGACGCGCGGATACGATCCGGCCAGTCGCTCAACGAGTGCCTGGCCGCCGAACGTCTCGGCTTCATCGGCGGCAAGGTGGATGTGGTGCCCTTGCGCCGCCAGCGTTTCGAGCACCGACTCGAAGTTGCGGAAATACGCGAAATGCGGCGCCGAGAAGAGCAGTCTCATCGTCTGAAGCCGCGCTTGAGCATCATCACGGGCGGCATCGTGCCGAGGCGATAACGCCACTCGCGCCATCGATGGAGCCGCCGCTTGCGCCGTTCTCGTTCCTCGTCGGCCTCCGCCTGCTGTTCGCGAAGCGCCGCCTTGGCGCGCGCTCGTTCGAGCTGAAGTTCGCGTTTACGGCGCCGATCTTCTTCGGTTCGGCGAATCACGTCCTCGCGTGCGCGCTGTTTCGCCTCACGGCGCGCGGTCCCCTCAGCCACGCGCTGTTCCCGCGCCTCCGCCGTCGTCCGACTCCGTTCGACGCGTTCGATGTCGCCCTCATCCATCAGCAGCCATTGGCCGAGGCCGTGGGTGCCGGCGAGACTGAGCCGCAGCACCGCGGCCGAGGCCATGGTCGAGGGCGCGGGCACGCTCGCGGAGCGCGCTTGTCTTGCCACCCGTTCGACCGCATCGACGAAGCGCGGTGTCGCTGCGTTCTCGAGACCGTCGGGCCGCACGAACGCCGTCAGGAAACGTCGCCTCCGTTGTTCGTGCGCGGTGTCGCCACGGATCGCAGCTCCGAGCTGCCGGACGTGGGTGGAGAGGTCGTGTGCCGTTTCCAACAATCCGCCGGCAACTGTCAGCAGATATCGGAAATGCGCCATGCCGTCCTGGTGGATTCGGTACGCCGGCATCTGCAGGGTGAGGACGGGCTGGCCGAGAATCGCCGCCTCGAGAAAGGCACTCGTGCACAGACCAACAACCGCGGCACTGTAATGCAGGGAATCGAAGTAATCAGCCTTCGCGTCGCCGGCAATTGGCGCGCCGCCGTGGAGCGCAACGTTGGACATCGCGTCCAGCGTCACGCCATCCCATTCACGCATACGCTCGGGATGTGGACGTATCAGAATTCCGGCGGCACGCAGCCACGGGTCGTCGCTCGCACGAATCGCGCTCACCCACTCCTTCACGAAGTGGGGCTCGAGGGGATCGGGGACAGGACTCATGGCGGAGCACACGTACAGGACGAATGGACGCGCCGGGTCGAGACCAACTCTCGCGCAGAACTCATCGCGCGAGCGTGACGGCTCGTACGTGAAGCACTGGTCGTAGCACTGGGCGCCGGTGACGATCACCGAGTCTGCAGGCAGTCGATGCATGTCGACGGCTTCCTGCTTCTGCACCTCGTTCCAGACCAGCGTCGCGTCGGGCGTGATGTGCAGCGGCGCTTTGCTCGACAGATGGTCCCAGCTCTGAATCGCCGCAACGGTCGGCATACCGAGTGCCCGCGCGGCCTTCAATTGATCCATTGCGGAGGACCGCGACACGGTCAGCGATGCGAGCACGAGAACATCCGGTGATTCCGTTTCCAGGAAGCTCTTGACGCGTTCGCTGACCGGCACGTGCCGCTCCGTCCACTGCAGCGCGGCCTGCACCGGAACGTGCATGCCGAGCACCGCAGCGGGAGACGACGTCAGCCATCGCACCACGCGCGGTGCGCGGCTGATGTTGCGGAGGCGCAGCTTTGGGGCGTCGGCGTAACGCGGATGAACGAAGCGAACGTAATCCAGTGCGAACCGGACCTTCTGCGCAACGGGAAACCACGGCTCGTCGTGCGCGACCGGCGCCCACGCCCATCTGACGCCTGGATATTCGCTCGCGAGCGCCTCCACCAGCGCGTGGCCGCCAAACGTTTCGCGTTCGTCGGCCGCGAGCACGACCGTGTGACCGCGCTCGGCGAGCGCACGGATGACTGGCTCGAAGATCCGCAGGTTTGCGAAGTGCAGCGCTGTAAAAAGAACTTTCACTTCCGGGCGATGACTCGCAGGTTCTTCCCGTAGCAGCCGGCGTTGGCGAGAAACTGCAGCGTGTCCGCAATCTCCGCGAGATCGTCGGATGGCCGGTTCAACATTTCACGGCGATGCCAGATGTAGTCCTGGATATCGAGACCTTCGGTCGCGACAAACTCAGTCGTCAAGCCATTGCGTGACAGGAAGTCGCGCAGCGTCGCTGGCGTGTAGTAGTTCAGATGGTGCGTGGGCCAAATGAAATGCGCATCGGAGCCCATCAGCAGCCGCGACGCCGAATCGTAGTTCGGCACATACAGGAAGAGGATGCCGCCCGGCGCGAGCAGATCGATGCACGCCCGCAGCGTGCGCACAGGTGCGAGCAGGTGTTCGAGGACGTCGAACAATGAGATCGCGTCGAAGCTCGCAGCGGGAAACCCCGCGTCTTCAAGCGCCACCGTCCGCAGATCCAACCCACGGCATCGGCCGAACTCGACGGCTGACGGATTCAGATCGATTCCTGTCGCGTTCCACCCGCGATCGCGCGCCGCTTCGACGACAAATCCTGTACTGCACCCGACATCGAGATAGCGCACCCGCTGGCCGTCGCGCGACCGCAGATGTGTCTCCATGATGCCGACACGCTCGGTGCCGAAGCGCCTCACACGATAGTCGTGGCTGCTGATGCCAAGGTCTCGTACGATCTCCTGGTATTCAGCCGACGCGTACACGCTTTGGTAGTGATCCTCGTCGAAGGTCGGGTTGACGTACACGAGATCGCAGACGCCGCAGCGCACGACGGACATGTGGTCCTTCGCCAGTTCCGGCTTCTCCGCGTTGGCGCCGCATGTCGGACAGGCACGTGGCGTCAGCAGGTCGTCGGGGATCTTGCCGAAGCGTGCGATCAGCGCGTCGATCGGATGCGTCCGCTTCTCGATGAGCGACTTGTAGGACGTGCCCGGACGCAGCTTCGCGATGTCGACGGGCTGATATTCGGCGAGGTGCCTATACGGAATTTGCATTCGATCGCGCGGACAGCACGGCTTCGACAAGCCTCAGATCCCACGGTGTGTCGACGTCGAGCGAGTCTTCGGCGCTCATCGCCAGCGGCCACGACTGCCGGCCGTACAACGAACCGCCCTTGATCACCTGAACACGCGTGGCAAGCACAGCGGGCCCGTTTCGCGCGTACACCCGCGGCTTGTCCTGACGTCGCGTCGCAGTCGGAGCGTCGAGAAACGGCTTCAATAGTCCCTCTTCGATGCGCATGACCGACGTGGGATTGAACTGATGCGGGACTTCCACGACAGAGACCACCGAATCGCCGCCGGCGCGCTCGAGCCAATTCACCGCCGCGTCGATGTGTTCACCACGGCGAAGCGGCGACGTTGGCTGCAACAGGACGACGATGTCGGTGCGAAAGCCGTCTGCTTCCAGCGTCTCGATCGCGTGTTGCACGACCGGCAGCATCGGCACATCGTCGGCAGCGAGCGACGATGGCCTCATGAACGGCACTTCCAGGCCCAGAGACCTGGCGCAGTCCGCAATGCGCGTGTCATCGGTGCTGACAACAGTGCGCGTCAGGACGTTGCTTTCTTTGACAGCGTCCGCGGTGTAGGCAAGCAAGGGACGCCCGCCAACGAGCGCCAGGTTCTTGTCGGGGATACCTTTGGAACCGCCGCGAGCGGGAATCACGCCGAGGATGTTTGACACTAATAATGCAAACGCTTCTGGACGCGCAGCACGGCGGTCGCAAGAACGTTTGCGATGCGCGGTCCAGCCTCACCGTCTCCGTAGAGATGATCCGACGGGTACCGGCCGTGTGCGATCTGGCGCTTGACCGCTGCAACGATTTGCCCGCGGTCGTAGCCGACGTCAACGACGTTCGGGCCACGGTCGCGTCCGCACTGCCGCGTGCCGACGTTGACCGTCGGGACGCCGATGAACGCTCCCTCCCGCAACGGCGCACTTGAATTCCCGATCGCACACGCGCAGCTGTTCATCAGACGCATGTAGGTTTCGATTGGGAAGTTCTTGTAGAAACGGATGTACTCCGGCCGGCGGTTCTCACGGAACTTGCGCATGCCGCGGGCGATGTCTTCCGATCCGGCATCAGCATTCGGCCACAGCATGATCGTCGGCATCCGCAACTCGTCGAGCGCCGCCAGCGTTTCGTTGATCTGCCGCTCGCCCTGTCCGTACTCGGTCGTCACCGGATGCTGGCTGACGAGCAGAAACGGCTCGTCGAGGGTGATGTGGGCGCCGGCTCCTTCGCGATCCAGCCAGTCCACTGAATCGATATGCCCGTTGCCGCGCACGATTTGCGCGACGAGATCGACACGCGGACATCCGACGACGTGCACCGTGCCGGGATCCTCCCCCATGCGGACGATGCGTTCGGCCGCCTGCGTGTTCGCCGGAAAATGCACGTGGGCGAGCTTGGTCACCGCATGCCGGATGCTCTCGTCGATGGTGCCGCTGATTTCGCCGCCCATCGTGTGCGCCACCGGAATGTTCATGTACGACGCCGCGACGGCCGTCGCCATCGTTTCGAACCGATCGCCAACGCTGATGACCACGTCGGGCTTCAGATGATCGAAGACCGTCGGCAGCTCCAGCAGGCCAAGCCCCGTAGACTTCGCCATCGTCGCGGGCGTCTCACCTTCGACGATCATCGAGACTTTCGCGTCGGGCGTGAACCCGTCGGCCTCGATCACATCGACAACGGATCCGAAGCGATCGAGAAGCGCGGAGGCACCGACCACAAGCTGCAGTTGCAATTCCGGATGCGACGCGATCGCGCGCATCGCGGATTTGATGCTGCCGTAATTCGCGCGCGACCCAATCAGGACACAGACTTTTCTCACCGTACTCGCTCCCGCGCGCGTGCTTCCTGCCGCTGCTGGCGGTAACCCTCCAACCGCGCTTCTCGCTCCAGCAGCTTGCGCTGCCGATTCGCATCCTTCTCAGCCCGCCCCAAGGCTCTTCGAATGGCCTTCTGCTCGCGCGTGGTGCGCCGCCGCTCCGCCGTTACCTGCTCGCGCGGCGATAACGTCCACCGCTCGAACCGTTCGTTGTCCTTCAGCGCGGCGATTCTGCGAAGGGTCCAGCGCCAGGCAGGCGCGAAGGGATCGACGTGAATGGGTTCGACGCGATGACCCTGCATGGTCTCGATGGCGTTGACGAAAACGGGCGTTGCGGCGCGGTCGAGTCCGAGCGGCCTGACGAAGTCGCGCACGAACGGCTTGACGCCGGCAGGCGGCGCTGCCACCGCGCTCTCGAGTTGCGCGAAATGCTCGTCGAACCCGTTGCCCACCGTGACAAGACCGCCGCCCGCCGTCACGAGGTAGTCGAAGTGAACCGTCCCGTGCTGATTCTCGACAAATTCTGGAACTACGATCGTCAGTACCGGACGTCCGACGATGCCGGCCTCGATGAACGCGCTGGTATTCAGTCCAACAACGGCGGCGCTGTGGAAGATCGAATCGAAGTAGTCGGCGCGTGCGGTTTCATCGATGGGATTGCTGCCCCACACGACCGCATTGAGCTGGCTGAGGTCGATCGCCTCCCACTCCGCGACGCGTGAGGGATGCGGCCGCACGAGTACGCCGATATCGCGAAGTGCCGGCTCGCTGCTCGCGCGCAGGCGCCGAATCCATTCGACGACGAAGGGGGCTTCCGGCGCGCTCCCGTGGATCAATGCCGAGCACACCCACAACACGAACGACCGCGTCGGATCGAGCCCGATCTGATGGCACAAGTCCTCCCGCGTCCGGGACGGGGCACGGTCGAACCAGTGATCAAAGCACTGGGCGCCCGTGACGATCACCCGATCCGGTGGAACGCGATGCAGCGCGGTGGCCTCTCGCTTTTGGGTCTCGTTCCAGACGAACACGCGGTCCGGGCATTCACGAATCAACGCTTTGCTCGACAGATGATCCCAACTCCACACACAGAGCGCCGTGGGAACGCCGAGCCCCCGGGCCGCTCGCAAGTAATCGATCTGCGACGAGCCCAGATCGATGAGCGGCGTGAGGAGCATGACATCCGGCCGCTGTTGTTCGACGAACGCACGTATCGATGGCGTATCGGGAATGGCGCGCTCGAGCCGGCGAAGCAGCGCTTCCGCGGTCCGCCTCGCCCATCCACCCGCGGCATGCACCACGGCGCCAAGCGTGACAAACGCACCCGGCGTCCGGCCTCGCGACCGCTCACGCAGCTTGTATGCACGATCGAAGACGGGATGCTGATACCGCAGATAGTCGAGGCCGAGTCGAAGGCGGCCCGCCGTCCATGTCCAATCGTCCGCGAGGCGCTCGGGGAGAACGCCGGCCGTGACATTCGGGAATGCATCGACGAGCGAGTGCACGAGTCTTGTGCCGCCGAGCGATTCGTCCTGTTCGACGGCGAGATGAAGCTGGTGGCCGCGCGAGGCCAGCTCGCGCAGAACTGACTCAAAGTTGCGGAAGTACGTGAAATGTCGCCCGAGAAACAGAATCTTCATCAGCTCCCCGACGAAGAGTGGATCAGCCGGCGGTAGTACTTCGCCACCGTCGCCCTCCACGCATGCCGCTGTTTCTCGCGGCGCTCGCGCGTCAGCCGCTCCTCACGTTCGCGCAGCTTCTCTGCCCTGCGAACCTGCTTCGCGTCCTGATGGCGCGCCACCCGTTCAGCGCGTTCGCGTGCGTGCGCCTCGACGCGCAGACGGCGCTCCTCGAGCCGCTGCGCCTTCTCGGCCGCGCGCTGCACCTGCAGCGCCGCGTTACGCGCCGAGCTTTCTGCCGCTTTATCACGATAGCGTCGTTGGCGGCCGACGGATTCGATGAACGTGCCGCTGGTCTGCCGTGCGATTGGTCGGAGGGCTGCCCGCACGATCGGCGCCCACACTGGATCACGCAGCGGCGCCGGGGAGATCGACGCAAGACGCTCAACGGCATCGACGAAGGTATCTGTGGCGCTGACGGTGAGCCCGTGCGGGCGGACGAATGCTTCCACAAACGCACGATTCGAATGCTGCGCTGGATCGGCCGTGCCAAGCGTGGTCGCGAGCTGCGCGACGTGTTCTGTGAGATCACGTCCCGCCCTGAGCAGACCCGCGTTCAGCAGGTAATGGAAGTGCAGCGTCCCTTCCTGGCAGGTCTGAAATTCAGGCAGCAGGAACGTATGGACCGCGCGTCCGACGATGCCTCCTTCGATCAGTGCGCTGGTATTGATGCCGACGACAGCGCTGCTGTGAAAGAGCGTGTCGAAGTAGTCGGCCTTGCTCGGCGTGTCGCTCGGCGCGGTACCGCGACGGGGCCACAGCGAGACATTGTCGAACCGGGAGAGCTCGACGCCGTCCCATTCGAAGCTGCGTTTCGGGTGTGGGCGGATCAGAATCCCGATCCGTCGCAGGTCCGCATGAGCGCTGTTGCGGAGGGCTGCGATCCATTCAAGGACGAACTGCGCTTCGTTCGGGCTCCCTTCGAAGAGCGCTGAGCAGACATACACGAGAAAACGGCGCGCCGGGTCGAGGCCCACCTTCCTGGCAAACTCGTCGCAGCTGAGCGCCGGCTGCCGATCGAACCAGTGATCGAAGCATTGCGCACCCGTGACGACGACCCGCTCAGGCTGGATGCCGTGCATCGTCACCGCCTCGCGCTTCTGCGTGTCGTTCCACACAAACACGTGATCCGGCTGATCGCGAATGAGCGCTTTGCTCGACAGGTGATCCCAGCTGCCGATGCAGACGCCTGTCGGAATCCCGAGGGAGCGACTGATGCGCACGACGTCGTGCTGATACGAGCCGAGATCGATGAGCGGCGTCACGAGCGTGACGTCGGGTCGATGCGACATCACGGCATCCTTCAGTTCTGGCGCCGGTGGAACCGCGCGTTCGGCAGCGCGGAGGGTCGTCTTGAGAACCGGGCGCACCCAGCCGTGGCCGATTCCTGCGTAGTCGGCGAGCGCTCGAATCGACTCGGGCACGCGATCGCGAGCGCGGTCTCGGAGAATCGGCGCGCTGGCGTACTCGGGCTGAACGAAACGGACGTAATCGGAACCGAGCCGCTGCATCAACCGCAAGTCGAGCCACTCGTCGTCGATGGACCGATGGGCGAACGCCATCGTGATGTTCGGCGACGATGCCACGAGCGCGTCCGCGGACGGGGTCCACTGCCCGGTCGGATCCGGATCGTGTCCGATCAGCAGATGGATCTGGTGGCCGCGCGCGGCAAGCATCCGGACGACTGATTCGAAGATGCGCACGTACCAGAAGTTGCGCATCGACAGCAGAATGCGAAGCGGCCTAGGCCTGTCCATCACCGCGAAGGCGCACGGCGACGTGGTATCGCACGTGGCGAAAGAGCCTGACGGCGCGCCGAGGCGTAATGAGAAGCCAGTACACGCCACGGCGCACACCGCGACGGAACATCCCTGCGACCCGGCGGATCACCCACATGACGCCTCGGGCCGGACGGATCACAACCAGTCGAATGACACTCCGCGTCGTTCGACCGAGGCGTCCCCCCGCTTCGGCGAGCCCGTTGCGGGAGAGCAGGCCGCTCCCGCCGCCGAATTCCGTCACGCGCAGCACGAACGCAAAGGGCAGAACGGCGCACCGGAGCATGCGGACGCCGATGGAGTCGCGAGGTGGAACACATGGCAACTCGGCCGCCCGTTCGAGCGCGTCCGCCAGGAGCGGCGTGCACGGAACATCGAGCCCCCGCGGGCGCAGGAACGAACGCACGAACGACTGCGTCTCCGCGCGGCAGACGTCGGGATGGCGGAGCGCGTCGGTCAACTGCGTGACGTGCTCGTCGAAGGAACGAGCCACACGCAGAAATCCGCCATTTTCAGGAAGCAGATAGTGGAAGTGCAACGTGCCTTGCTGGGTCGCCGCGAAATCGCCGGTCATCAACGACAACACGGGCTTGCCGAGGATGGCCGCTTCGACCATCGCGCTCGTATTCACGCCGACAATCGCCGAGGCGTAATAGAGCGAATCGAAGAAACTCGTGCGCGCCGAATCGGCCGACGGAGTGAAGCGGATATTCGGAAACACCGCGACGGGGCCGAGATCGCTGAAGTCGGTCGTCTGCCACCCTTCAACATTGAAAGGATGTGGCCTGACCAAGACAGCGGCGTTCGCGACAACTGGATTGCTCGAGGCCCGCAGTGCCGCAATCCATCGACGCGCGAACGGTGCCTCGACGGCTGACGGCGCGATGAATACCGATGAACCGGTATAGAGGATGATTTCACGATCGATGGGCAGGCCGACCATCGTGCAGAACGCTTCGCGCGACTGGCTCGGCCGGCGCTCGAACCAGCGATCGAACAGCTGCGCCCCTGTCACCTCGACGCGTGCCGACTCGATGCCGTGCAGCGTCACCGCTTCGCGCTTCTGTTCCTCGTTCCAGACCGTCACCGTGTCGGGGCGGACGCGAAGCTGTCCTTTGTTCGTGAGGTTGTCCCACGACGCAATCGCCGCCACTGCGGGAATGCCAAGCGATTGCGCGGCCCTCACGGCGTCCACCTGATCCGACGCCGCGTCGACGAGCGGCGACACGATCACGACATCCGGCCGGTGCGTGGTGAAAAAATCCGTGAGACGACGGCTGACCGGAATCGCGGATTCGAGGCGTGTCAGCCAACGATACGAGCGGGCGAGCTGCCGATCGCTGAGCGTCTTATTCCTATCGAGCCATGCCATCCACGACGGCAGCACCTTCCGCTTCATCCGCGCGCGCAGTGCCGGCGCGTCCGCAAAACGCGGCTGCAGATAGCGAACGAAATCAAACGTCCCGCGGACCGCGCGTGCCAGCGGCGTCCAGACATCCAGCCGCTTCGGAATCACACCGAGAATGCGGACGCGGGCATCGTCGAGGCCTTCGAGGCGCGCGTGCTTGCGTTCCCGTAGTCGATTGACGCCGATGCTGACCTCATGACCGCGGTCGAGCAGCAACGACATGGTCGTATCGAAGTAGCGGATGTACTCCGCAGAACCGACGATGAAGAGGAACTTCAGCCGGCGAGGAGCGCTCTCGCCTTCCGCTCGACGCTGCGAGCGTCGGACGCGCTGAGCGACGCGAGCGGCCCCCGCCATCGGCGCGAGAATCGGCAGCCAGAGTCCGGCCCCAACAGGTCGCGTGCGGCGCGGCGCCGGCCGCCTTGTCGCTTCCAGTTCCACCGCTGCGACAAAACGATCGGCAGCGGGTTGCGCAAGGCCGTGTGGCCGCACAAACGCTTCGATAAAGGCGCGGCTTCGAGGATCAGTTCCGCCCTGGCGCCGCACGGCATCCGAAAGCTGCCCGCAGTGCTCCTCGAGGGAGGACGCGACCGTGAGCAGACCGCCGTTGACGTTTTTCAGATGCTGGAAATGCAGCGTCCCTTCCTGCTGGCCCGCGAATTCGTCGGTCAGCACGGTGTAGACCGGGCGACCGACGATTCCGGACTCGATGAGCGCGCTGGTGTTGACGCCAACGACGGCGATGCTGTGATACATCGAGTCGTAGTAGTCGGACCGCGCCTCGCGATCCACAGGGTTCGCACCCGCGCGAGGCCAGATGCCGACAGCTTCGTAGGACGCCGGATCGAACTCCTGCCACTGCTGCGCATGCTGCGGATGGGGACGGATCAGCAGCGCTGCGCGGCGCAATTCAGCGTCGTTCGACGAGCGAATCGCGTCGATCCATTGACGAACGAACCCAACTTCGTACGGCGTGATAAACGGCGACGAGCAGAGGTACAACAGCAGCGGTCGATCAGCGGGAACGCCGACCTTCGCGCAGAACTCGGCTCGCGAAGACGTCGGTTGCTGCGTAAACCAGTGATCGTACGCCTGGGCTCCGGTTACGGTGACGTCGTCAGCGTGGATGCCGTGGAGCTCGGCGGCTTCGACACGCTGTGCCTCGTTCCAGACGATCACGCGATCAGGTCGTTCGTGGATGAGCCCTTTGGTCGTCAGGTGATCCCAGCTCCCCACACCGAGCACGGTTGGAATGCCGAGCGTGCGTGCCGCGCGCACGTAGTCGACCTGCTGCGAGCCGAAATACAGCAGCGGCGTGACGAGCAGAAGGTCCGGTTGTTCCTTGCGCAGAAAGTCGATAGCCGCTGCATTCGCCGGAACCGCGCGCTCGAGCGTGCGCACACATGTGCGCATGGCCACAAGGCCGGCGCGCGAACCGAGCATCGGCAAGCCCGCGAGTGTGGACGCGATGGCAGGTGCCTGCGATGCGCCACGCGCGCGGAGGCTCGGGGAGTCGTCGTATCGGGGATCCAGGTACCGCCAGTAGTCGAGCGTCAGACGGAGCTGGGCTCCGAGCGGCTGCCAGAACGGATCCTTCTGGACCCTCGCGTAGCTGTGGCGAATCCGCGTCGGATAGTCGCGTTCCAGCAACTCCAGTGTCTTAATTCCACCAACGTGGTCTTTGCGGTCGGCAACCAGGTGAAGGTCGTGACCGCGTTGTGCGAGCAGGCGGACGGCGGGCTCGAAGTTTCGGAGGAACCCGAAGCTACCGAGGGAAAACAGGATTTTCATGAAGCGTGGGGCGCGACGGTACGGACTACCGTCCTCTCACCTACAGAAAAGGCGCGCAGAAGCTTTAAAACCGGCCGCTTCGCATACACGATTCGCAGGGCACCGCCAGATCCAGCAGAAACTGGCGCGCGCTCGCTATGCCATGGGAAGTGGGCCGGTGTATTGGATTGGGCCTGCCGCTAAAACCGGACAGCAATTAGTCGGCCAGATTGGCGACAACCCCTGCATGGTAAGCCATTTCGGGGCGAGAGACAACGCGGAAACCGCTGAACTTTAGCGCCGAATGGCCCGGCTACCCGCCCAGCACGAGACGCTGTAACGGCGACAACGACGGGTTGATCAGGCGACGGAATGGCGCGGCGGTCTCTGCCGCCGCGGGGAGCATGAACGAATACGGCGTCTGGTACTGAATCATCGCGGCCAGACGTGGCGGGGCGCCTTGCGCGACGCGCGATCCGAAGTGAAAGCAGCGGCTCGTGTCGACGAATACGGTTGTTCCGGTCGGCCCGAGGATGACGTGCTCTTCCGGCGTCCCGACGGCCGCGCGCACCTGCTCGTCGGTCAACCGGTGGCGATACCAGTAGCCGGTGCGCCGCTGCACCTCCCGCGTCGTCGCCGCGTCGAGCAGCGTCAATGGCCCTGATGGGACGTCGACGTCGGTGCAATACACAAAAATCTTTACCTGCGTGACGTCGTCGCCGTCGCAGTGATAAAGCTGGCTGCTCGTGGGATCACCCGCGACGGTATCGGAGTGAAACACCGAGATCGTCGTCAGCAGCGGCACCACACCGAGGTAACGCGAGACGGAAGACAGCACGTCCCCTCGAAGCGCAAATCTGAGGATTGCGGAGTCAAGTGTCAGCGACGACGAGTCGAGCACGTTCTGCAGGAACCGCTTGCGGTTCTTTCCTGACGGCGGACTCGTGGCATCGTAGCTGGCAAGCGCAGCTCGCGCCTCATGGACGATGGCGTTGGTTTCGGGGAAACGTTCAGGCGACGCGACTACGAACCCGGCATCCGCCGGAATGTCGACATCGGTTCGCGACAGCGTCGCGAGGATCGACCGTCGAGGCGCATCGCGGAGAAAGCGGCTGGCGCGGCGCGCGTTGAAATAGATTCGGCGGAGCCCAGGCCCGCGTACGCGGAATGCTTTTGCGATTTTCGATTGGAGCGTTGGCACTACTCAGTACAGACTACCAAAACCGCTCGAATCGACGTCTGCTCCTCACGCCGAATTGGAAGGCGTCGTGCCCGGCGTGCGCAGAGACGGACGCTTGCCCTTCGCCGGCTGGCCGTCACGGGCGACGTTGCCGGCTTCCGAAATGACATACCGGTCGAGCGCCCGCCGCAGCAATCGTGGAACCAAACCATCTGATGCGGCAACGCGGCGCGAATGTCCAAGCTCCTCAATCGCGTTCACCACAATGGGGGTTGCCGGGACGTCCAGGCCACGCGGTCGCACGAATTCCTTGATGAACGGCTCGAGAAGTTGCGCATTTGACGGCTGCCGCAGCTCTGAGTCGAGTTGCCGATGGTGCTCCTCGACCGTCGTCGCGGTGCGCAGAAACCCTGGCGAGGTCAGATGCTCGAAGTGGACCGTGCCACTCTGTGTCGCGGCGAACTCGGGTGCGAGCAGCGTGAAACTTGTGCGTCCGACGATTCCCGCTTCGATCATTCCGGTGGTGTTGACGGCGACGACGCCTTCGCAATGGAAGAGCGAATCGAAGTAATCGGCCTTTGAGGCATCAAACAGCGGCATGTCGCCCCGGCGTGGCCACCACCTCGCGCTTCTGCTCGTTGTTCCAGACAATCACCTGGTCAGGCTGGACATTGACCGTTCCCTTGTTCGTCAGATTGTCCCAACTGGCGACAGCCATCGACACCGGAATGCCAAGTCGTTTGGCGGTCTTCACGTAGTCAATCTGGTAGGACACGAAATCGACGAGCGGGGTCACGCCGCGATCCAACGACCACCTCGTGCCCACGTGACGCAAAGAGTCGTATCGTAAGACGCGTAGTTGCGCAAATATCCGTGATTGCACATCACGAACAGAATCCGCATTGGGGAGGGGCCCAATTCTTAGATCGGCTGAGCTGTCCCGAGCAAGGCTTTCCCCGGCGCGGTCGTTTTCGGCCTTATACGAGCTCGGCGACGACGAGGCCCACGTGGAACTGGACCTTTTGCGGGAGGTCCGTGAACGTGGCGATTGGACGCAGCCCAAACCGCGAGAGCGCGTCGATGCGCGCGTCGAAGTACTGGTTGGATGCGATGTAATGACGCCGCATGCCGTCAGCGTTCAGTTCCTGAAAAGGCTCGATCATGACGACGTAACGCGACGCTACGCGTCTGAGTTCCTTGAGTACGGCATCCCGGATGGATTCCATCTGCTCGAGTGCCAGCACGGTATAGACCACGTCGAACGCGCCACTGCGGTACGGCAGCTGCGCGCCCGTACCGCGCGCCAGGCGAACTCGGCGAGACGCGAATCGATCGCGAATGGAACCGACAAAAAATTCCTCGGCCGCGGGCGCGAGCTCGTGATCCCAGAGCAGCTCACGAGCCGCATGTATTCCGGCCTCTGTCAGCTCCAAGCCACCGAAGCGGACTTCGGGAAAATGCGACGACAGCAGCAGCAGATTGAACCCATTCCCGCACCCGACCTCCAGGACCGTGCGCGGCGCAATGGCTTCGAGCGTCTTGAGGAGAACGAGTTGGTGGATGCGTTTACGCGCAATGCTTCGGGCCAGACAGATCCCGCGCGACCATTCGAACGCCGTCGGCCTGCCCGCCAGATGCTCATCAAGCCCTCGGCTCCAGATGACGCTGTACTGCTCCTCGATGCGTTCGCGGTCCCGTGGCGGAAGCTCGTTCCGGCGGAACCGGTCGTAGCGGCGCTGCTCCTTCCGCTCGAGTCGTGCCACGATCGCGCGCCACTCAGGATCGTCCGCGCCAAACCGCTGCAGCACATATGGCGCGAACGCACGCTCGATGTCGTCAGCGGAGATCTTCACCTCAAGGGCCATCACTCCGAATGCGCTCTCATCATACCGATATAATCGACGTGGGCTCGATGGACGCGATTCAAGTGAACGGGCTCGGCAAGCGGTACCAGATTGGTTCCCGCGTCAAGCGGGACCTGTGGGCGCTCCAGAACGTCACGTTCAACGTGCCTCGCGGCACTATTCTCGGCGTCATCGGTCCCAACGGAGCCGGCAAGACCACCTTGCTCAAGGTCCTCTCGCGCGTGACGCCGCCCACAACCGGCCGCGTGGTGGGACATGGCCGCGTGATCCCGTTGCTCGCCCTCGGCGCGGGCTTTCAGCCGGATCTGTCCGGGCGCGAAAACATCTTTCTCAACGCGGCGCTCTACGGCATCGCCGCCGGCGAAGTCGAAGCGCGAATCACAGACATCATCGAATTCGCCGGCATCGACCAGTTCATGGACGTGCCGGTCAAGAAGTATTCGAGCGGCATGTACCTGCGGCTCGCGTTCTCCGTGGCCATCAACATGGAACCTGACATTCTGCTCGCCGACGAAGTGCTGGCTGTCGGCGACCTCGAGTTCCAGGAGAAGTGCCTCGATCGCGTGCAGCAAGCAGGCCGGTCAGGGATGACGGTATTGTTCGTCTCGCACGACATGACGGCGATCACCAGGCTCTGCGATCAGGTGCTCTGGCTGAATGCAGGCGAGATCATCAAGCTCGGGGATCCGGGCGACGTCGTCGCCGAGTATCAGAATTCCGCGTGGGCATTGACGGCGTCGAAGCTTGGCCACACGGGATCGCATATTTCCGCGCTCACCGAAATCCTGTCGGTCACGTTGCGGTCGGCCGACGGCCGCCAGATTGGGGCAGTGCACGCGAGCCAGGAGTGCCGGATCCGTATCCTCCACCGCTTTACCAAGCCGGGCTACTTCGGACGGTATACGATTCACGTCCGTGCGAAAGGTGCGGTCGCGTTCCGGTCCCGATTTCCCGACGACATTCTCGTCGAACGCCCAGGGGTCTATGCGGCTGAGGTCCGGATTCCCGCGGGCTTGCTGGCTGACACGATCTATACGGTCGATGTGAACGTGGTGGCGTTCCGTGGCGACGAGTACGTCCCCGTCGTCAT
>Ga0207648_10001349_pt1 | contig 27175 bp, 22 predicted proteins | sample KBSMisM32_FD_184310 | JGI IMG/M metagenome (GOLD analysis project Ga0207648, IMG submission 184310) | Miscanthus rhizosphere microbial communities from Kellogg Biological Station, Michigan, USA - KBS Miscanthus M3-2 (SPAdes) (version 2) | ecosystem: Host-associated > Plants > Roots >... | reverse complement strand
GTTTTGAACGCGTGCTGCTGCTGAGTCTTGCGCGGATCAAGAAAGTAGCCGTTGAAGGAAAAATAAGCGCCGCGGACGGCGAAGCGCGCGACCATCTCGGCCGGGCCGCCGTAGGCGTGGAGCAGAAATCCGCGTGCAGGCACGGCGTGCGCGTGGAGGAGTTCGTCGAGCGCGCCGAAGGCTTGGAGACAGTGGATCGTCACGGGCCGGTTCAGTTTCGCGGCGAGGGCGAGTTGGGGCAGGAAGACTGCGGTCTGTTCGTCGAGCGAGGGACGGCGCACGCCGGCGAGGCGTGGGTCGTCGGGACGGGCCGAGTCGATGATCCACCGGTCGATGCCGATCTCGCCGATGCTGGCGCGGGGATCGGCGGCGAGGCGGGCTTCGAGTTGCGCCAGCCAGTCGTCGGGACGGGAACGGCCGGCGTCCCACGGATGAAGGCCGTAGGCGGGGCGGACAAAGGAGAAACGCGCTGCGAGCTCGGCGACGCGCGGCCAGTCGTCGGGATGGGTGCCGTTGACCACCATCTGCGCGAGGCCGAGGTCGGCGGCGACGCGGGCGATGCGGTCGAGGTATGGCGCGAGCCACTCGTCTTGCAGGTGGTTGTGGGCGTCGTGAAGCACGGGGACGACGGAGGTCGGAGTTGTTAACCACTAATGGAATCGCCCAATGGGGCGATTCTTGAGGAGCGGTTTCGGCCAATGGCCTTCACAATTGAGCGGAGGGGCGGCTGATGCCGCCGGGGTTGTTAGACCGTGCTTATGAAATAGGCCAGCCCATCGCTGGCGCTCCGCGAGGGAAGCGAGAAAAAGCACTAGGCCGGTTTATTTCATAAACACGGTCTAGGCCAAGGCGGATTGCGCGATGGCCTTGATGTGGGTGCGGACGGCGGCGAGGCCGTTTTGACGGGTGGGCGTGAGGTCGCGGCTGATGCCGAGGGCCTCGAAGAGCACGGGCTCGGTCGCGAGGACGTCGGCGGGCGCGCCGTCCTCGTAGATGTCCACCAGCAGGGCGACGAGGCCTTTCACGAGGGGGGAATCGGCGTCGAATTGAAAGTGGAGCGCGCCGTCGCGCAGTTCGCCGGTGACCCAGACTTGGGAGATGCAACCGTGGACGCGGTTGGCGTCGGTCTTGGCGGCCTCGTGGAGCGGCGGGTGGCGGCGGGCGCGGTCAACGACGGCGGCGAGGCGTTCCTGGCGATCCTCAATGAAGGAGAGATCCTCGATGAGGCGGGCTTGGTTGGCGGAGACGTTGATCACGGGGGGATGCGATGGCGGGCGGGGGGGATAAAACGAATGACGCCACGTTGCGCATCGGCGACGTGGCGTCAAAACCCGACGAAGGAGGCCGGTCAGCCCTTGAGGGCCTCGGGGCCGAGGAGTTTTTCGAAGAGCGTTTTGTCGGTCGCCTTCATGTAGGCCTCGCGGGCGCTGATCTCGCCGGCGTCGTAGCGTTCGCGGAGCGAGGTGTCCATCGAGACCATGCCCTCGGCGCGGGAGCCCTCGATGATGTTGCGGATGGCGGCGATGTTGCCGCTGCGGACGGTGCCGCCGAGCGCGTCGTGGGGAAGGAGGATCTCGTGCACGGCGAGGCGGCCGCCGGTGATCTTTTTGCAGAGGAGCTGGGAGACGACGCCGCGCAGGCAGGAGGCCAGCATGACGCGGATCTGATTCTGCTCCTCGGCGGGGAAGACGTCGATGATGCGGTCGATGGTCTTCGGGGCGTTGTTGGTGTGGAGCGTGCCGAAGACCAGTATGCCCATGGAGGCGCAGCTCAGGGCGAGGCGGATGGTTTCGATCTGACGCATCTCGCCGACGAGGATGATGTCGGGGTCGGCGCGCATGGCGCCGCGGAGGGCGTCAACGAAGGTCTCGGTGTGCTCGCCGACCTCGCGGTGGACGATCACGGACTGTTTGTTGGGATGGACGAACTCGATGGGCTCCTCGACCGTGACGATGTTGCGGCGCGAGGTGGAGTTGATGTGGTCGATCAGGGCGGCGAGCGTGGTGGACTTGCCGCTGCCGGTCGGGCCGGTGACGAGGACGAGGCCCTCGCGGAGGGTGCAGAGTTTCTTGAGCGCCTCGGGGAGGTGGAGGTCGTCGAACGAGAGGATCGTCGAGGGAATCTGGCGGAAGACCGCGCCCATGCCCCAGGCGTTCTGGAGGTAGTTGACGCGGAAGCGGGCGACGCCGGCGATCTCGTAGGCGAAGTCGAGGTCGTGGTGCTCCAGGTAGTGGGCCCAGCGGGCGGGCGGGCAGATCTCATGGAGGAGCTTCTCCATGTGGGCGGGCGTGAGGGGCGGGAACTGGCCGAGGGTGACGAGGGAGCCGGAGATGCGGGCGCGGGGCGGCAGGCCGATCATCAGGTGGAGATCGGAGCCGTGGAGCGCGTGCATGGCGCGCAGGAGTTCGTCGATCGCGTGCGGGGTGGAAGGGGTGCTCATGGGGATTAGCGGGCGCCGGGAATTTGCTGGCGGACGGCGCGGTTGAGGATGTTGGCGGCGGCGGTCTCGTCGGAGATCTTTTTTTCCTGCCAGAGCTCGAGGATGGCGTTGTCCATCGAGATCATGCCTTCGCGGCGGCCGGTATCGATGGCGCTGGGGATGCCCTGGGTCTTGGAGTCGCGGATCATCGCGGACACGGCGGTGGTGTTGATGAGGATCTCGCAGGCGAGGGCGAGGCCTCCCTCGCGGCCGGGGAGGAGGCGCTGGCAGATGATGCCGCGGAGGCTTTGGGCGACCATGGCGCGGATCTGCGACTGCTGGCCGGCGGGGAAGACGTCGAGCAGGCGGTTGAGGGTGGTGGTGGCGTCGCTGGTGTGCATGGTGCCGATCACCAGGTGGCCGGTTTCACTGGCGGAGATGGCCATCTCGATGGTGGGCAGATCTCGGAGTTCGCCGATGACGATGACGTCGGGGTCCTCGCGGAGGGCGCTCTTGAGGGCGGTGGCGAAGCTCTCGGTGTGCTGGCCGACCTGGCGCTGGGTGACGTTGCAGCCGCGGCTGGGGTGGAGGAACTCGATGGGGTCTTCGACGGTGATGACGTGTTCGTCCCGGGTGCGGTTGAGCTCGTCAACGAGGGAGTTGAGCGTGGTGGTCTTGCCGGCGCCGACGGGGCCGGTGACGAGGATGAGGCCGTTGTGATAGCTGAGGAGCTTCTTGAGGACGGGGATGTTTTTGAAACCGAGTTCGGCGGGGGTGAGGACGTGCCCGGGCACGATGCGGTAGGAGCCCTTGGTGCCGTCCTTGTGCTCCATGAGATTCACGCGGATGCGGCGGCCGCCTTCCATGGCGAGCGCGAAGTCGAAGTCGTGGCGGGTTTCGAACAACCGCTTCTGGTCGGGGGTGAGCAGGCAGGTGTTGAGCTTGCTGGCGTCCTCGGAGGAGAGCGGGGTGGCGTCGAGGAACTCGAGCGCGCGCATGTTGCGAATGTAGGGCGGCGCTCCGGCGGAGAGATGGAGGTCGCTCGCGCCGAAGCTCTGGGCGGCGCCGAGCAGCTCGAGCATGAAGTCCTTGAGCCCGGATTCGGTGAGGCTCTTGACCTTGGAGAAATCGACCTCGTCCTCGCTCTTGGGGCGGGTGGCAGGGCTGGCGCCAGCGTTAGCGGCAGGGATGGCAGGGGTAGGCGCGGGAGTGGGGGCGGGGACGGGGGCAGGAGCGGGGATGGCGGTGGGCGAACCGAGGAGGGACGGAGCGGCGGCGCCGGAGGCGGCCAGATCCTGCGCCTCGGTGGCGAGGCGGGTCATCAGCTCGATGTCGGTGATGTGGGCGCGGTCGATGATCGTCTGGGCGAACGTCATCGCATCGGTTTCGCGGGTGGCGGTGGCGAGGAGCTGGGTCGCGAGCGGGACGTCGATGACGTTTTCCTGCACGCAGAGCGAGGCCAGCCAAGAGGCTTCTTTATTCATACGGGGTTGATCAAAGGGGTGGGGGAGGAAACGAAACCAAGCGGACAGAGTAGTAAAAGCTTAAATACGTTCCCGTGCACGGGACTCAAAATTCCACGTCGCGGCAGCGGGCGTCGAGCTGGCGGCAGACGAGGTCGATGGCGGCCTCGTCGAGGACGGGCGCTCCGCGCAGGGCGACGGCGGCGGGGATTTGTTTGGGGTTAAGGACGGCGACTGCGCCCGGACCGCGGGAAATCACCATCCAGCCGGGAAAGGTGAGAACGGGTTGCATGCGGATCGTGCGACCGAGGAGTTGCTCCAGCCAGGCCTGCAACCAGACGGCCTGGCGTTGGGCCTGATCGAGTCCGTGACGGTCCTCGCCCCACGGATACGCCAGGACCTGGCCGTCATAGATGATCTGGTGTTCGGCGAACCCGGCGCGGGCGCGACCCTTGCGGCGGGTCTTGGTCTCGATGGCGAAGACGCCGGAGGGACCGACGACCACGTGGTCGATGTTGAACGGATTTTTCGGCTCTCCGGCTGGCACGTCGTGGAAGATACGGAAGCCCTGCGCCTTCAGTTCGTCGAGGGATTCGGCCACGACGCGTTCGCCGATGTAGCCCAGCCACGTGTTGCTCCAGCGTTCGATGCCGCGGACGAGGTGGCGGATGACGAAGGCGAGGCTCGCGATCAGGCCGAGCGACGCGATCACAAGGCCGGCGACGAGGGCTTCGCCGGACAAGTGGATGGCGATCCAGCCGAGGGCGCAGCCGACCGCGAGCGGAAGGGCAAACGCCGCGAGCAGCTCGTAAACCACGCGCTCGTCGAGGTCGGCGAGTTTGCGGCGCAAGGTCTCGCCGGGGCCGCGCAGGAGCTTGGCGTTCTCGGGGAAGGGTGCGCGGGTCTTGCGCTGTTTTTTACGCCACACGGCGGCGCCGAAGAGGAGTGCGAGGAAGACCGCGCAGTAGCCGATGAGGAAAATCCAGGAGCCGGACATGCGCGGACGTTGTTGAGCGCATGCCGGCGAGGCAACGCTTAGCTCGGCGAACGGCAGGCGAATCAGCGGAGCGCGAGTTCCGCCGGAGCACCCGCGCGGTGCGGGCAGGACGCCCGATGGATGCAGTTCGGCGAACAGGTGTGGACGGGTTTGGTCGCGGGGCGGTAGGAGGAGAGCCAGGCGGGACCGGGTCCCTGGCCGCGGACGGAGGTGTCTTCGCGATGGCGAATGCCGGTGATGCGCCAAATGACCCATTCGAGGCCGGCCCAGAAGCGGATTTTTTCCAGGATAGGGTTCAGGAGATTGGTGACCGGACAATAGTAGGTGTTCTTCGGATCGGTGTGGTGGAGCGCGTGTTGATGCGGAGTCTGGAGGATGTGCCAGTCCTGCAGCTTGGAGATGACCGGGCCGTTTTCCTTGCGAGTGCGATGCGACCACTTGTGGATTTCGTTGGCGTTGATGCTGACGGCGACGAAAAGCCAGACCTGCCAGGAGAGAACATTGAAGGCCCAGGTGCCGGCGATGACGACGGCACCGAGAATGAGCAGATCCCAGGAACTCTGGAACCATGTGTAGCGCGTGAAGAAACGCGGGTAGTGATGGTGGATGAAGTTGGGACGGATGAGGAGACGGCCGAGGACGGGCGTGTCTTCGGTGAAATAGGCATCCTCGATCCAGTGGATCAGGCCGGCGGCGAAGTCGGCGAGGAGGATGGCGGCGGTTCCTTGGGCGACGATGCCGAGGAGGGTGAGTATCATTACGGTGTTGGGTTCGGACCGGCATCGGCCGGTGCGACACGAGATTAACCGAGGTCGCCGCGAGGGTGTTATTTGATAAACTTGATGCGTGTTATCGTTTCCGGTGATGGGGAGTCGGGCGTCGGAATCGGCATTGCGCGGCATGCAATGGAGCCGCTTGATCGCCGGTCGCGATGAATGTCCACCACCTCGAATTATTTTATTACGTGGCGAAGCACGGCGGGATCAGCGCGGCGGTGCGGCGCATCCCTTACGGCATCCAGCAGCCGGCGGTGAGCGGACAGGTGGGAAAGCTGGAGGAGGAACTCGGGGCGAAGCTGTTTGAGCGGAGTCCGTTCCGGCTGACGAAGGCGGGCGAGCGGCTGTTCGCGCACGTGCAGCCGTTTTTTGAAAATCTTGGCTCGGTGGCGGCGGACATTCGCGACGCGGCGACACCGGAGCTGCGCATCGGAGGTTCCGAGTTGGTGCTGCGCGACCACATCCCCGAGGTGATGAAGCGGCTGAAGGCGCGGTTCCCGGGATTGCGGTTCAGTTTGCGGACGGGATTTTCGTCCGAACTGGAAACGTGGCTGCGTGACGGGGAGCTCGACGTGGTGTTCTCGGTGGTGGATGCAAAGCCGCCGGCGCGGCTGCGGCAGGTGCGGCTCACGAACATGCCGCTGGTGCTGCTGGTGCCACGCAAGTCGCCGGTGCGTTCCGCGCAAGAGTTGTGGGCTCAGAAACGTGTGGCCGAAACCCTGATCTGCCTGCCTTCAACGACGGTGGTGGCGCGGGCGTTTCAGCGCGAGTTGAAGCGGCGCGGCGTGGTCTGGCCCCAAGGAATCGAAGCGACGTCGGTGGATCTCATTGGTCGCTATGTGGCCAACGGCGACGGCATCGGCGTGAGCGTGGCGAAGGCCCGGGCTGGGAATTCGCGGGCGCTGCGCGTGCTGCCGCTGGACGATTTTGCGCCGGTGGGGATGGGCGTGTTGTGGCGCGGGGAGGCGTCGGAGTTGCTGCGCGCGGTGATCGAAGAGGTGGTCCGCTATACGAAGGCGATGTGGCCTGAGACGGTTTGATGGGAGGCGGTCCGGCTGCCGCGTCTCAATTGTAGAATACCGCCTCGTTGGTCTGGAACAGGGCGTGGGCGAGGCGGGCCCAGGGATCGATGGGGCCTTGGTTTTTGGCGCCGCCGACCGGACCGGTTTCGGCGAAACGGCGGAGCGGGTTCAGGTTGAGGCGCTGGTCGCGGAAGGAGAAGTCGGGCGACTTGGTTTGGGTGGCGTTGGCCTCGGGGCCGATGGGCGTGCCTTTCACATAGTCGGTGGCGAGGCGGATTTCACGGAGCGTGGGCGGGCGCTGGAGGATGGCGACGTAGAGCGAAACGACGCGGTCCTCGGTGCGCGGAAGTTTGGTGAACTCGGGCCGCTGGGTGAGCTTGCGGGCGGTCTCGATGATGAAGGGGTTGTTCATGAAGAACAGAGCCTGCTGGGGGACGATGGTCTCGTAGCGGCGTCCGCTGGGGACGTCGGGGCTGGGGAAGTCGAACTGGGTGAAGATTTCGGGCGGGTTGCGGCGGTCGATGAAGGTGTAGAGCGCGCGACGGGCGGCGAAGTTTTCGCTGCTCAGGCGGACGGACTTGCCGCCGACGGCGGGGTCGAGGGCGCCGGCGATGGCGAGGATGGAGTCGTGCATCTCCTCGAGGTCGAGGCGGCGGAGGTTGTAGCGCCAGAGGAGGCGGTTGTAGGGATCCTTGGCGGCGAAGGCCGCGTTTTGGGAATCGCCCTGCTGGTAGGTGGCGCTGAGGAGGATGAGGCGGTGGAGCTGTTTGATGGACCAGCCGTCCTTCACGAAGCGGGCGGCGAGATAGTCGATCAACGCGGGGTGGCTGGGCGGGGCGGACTGGTTGCCGAGATCGTCGGGCGTGGGGACGATGCCTTCGCCGAAATGCTGCTGCCAGATGCGGTTCACGATGACGCGGCCGGTGAGCGGGTTCGCGGGGTTGGTGATGTCGCGGGCGAGTTCGAGGCGTCCGCTGCCGTCGGTGTAGAGCGGACGTTTCGCGGGGTCGGGCGAGGCGACTTCGAGGAAGCGGCGCGGGGCGAGGTCGCCCTTGTTCTGGGCCTCGCCGCGGATGAGCACGGGGAAGTCGCGCGGGTTGCGTCCGTCGATGAGGACCTCGGCGCGGGGCGGCGCGCCCGCGTGGGTGAACTCGAGGTCGCCGATCTCGGCCTGGAGGATGGTTTGTTTGCGGATGAGCTCGCGGCGTTTTTCGGCGTCGATCTCGCCGGCTTGACGGAGGGTGCGGAACTCTTCGCGGAGGGCGGTTTCCTTGGTGGCGAGTTCGTCGGACTTGGCTAGGTAGTCGCGGTATTCGGGGGTGTCGGCGACGGGTTGCAGCGTGGGCAGGTCGGCGATGCGCGTGGGCTGGGTGCTGCTGGCGAAGATGCCGTAGAGCGAATAATAATCTTTCGTGGGAATCGGATCGAACTTGTGGTCGTGGCAGCGGGCGCAGGAGACGGTGAGGCCCATGAACGCCTTGGTGGTGACGTCGATGCGGTCGTTGATGACGTCATTGGGATTGCCGTCGAACTGGTTGCCGAGGGTGAGGAAGCCCATGGCGGCGAGGATGCGGCGGTCGCCGGGGGATTTTTCCTCGGGCAGGGTTTTGCGGTGCAGCGACTGGCGCACAAGGAAATCGGCGGCGAGCTGTTCGGTGATGAACGTGTTGTAGGGTTTGTCGGTGTTGAACGCGTCGATCACGTAGTCGCGGTAGGTCCAGGCGCCGGGATAGCGCGGGTCTTCGCGGCGTTTGACCTGGCCCTTGGTGTCGGAGAAACGGGCGAGGTCGAGCCAGGCGCGGGCGGAGTGTTCGCCGTAGTGGGGCGAGGCGAGGAGACGGTCCACTACCTTGGCGTAGGCGTCGGGGGACGTGTCGCCGAGGAAGGCCTGGATTTCCGTCTCGTTGGGCGGAAGGCCGGTGAGATCGTAGGTGACGCGACGGATGAGCGTGCGGCGGTTGGCGGCGGCGCTGGGCTGCATGCCGGCCGCCTCGAGATCGGCGAGAATGAAGTTGTCGACGGGAGTCTGGCACCAGGCGGGGTGCTGGGTGACGGGCACCTCGGGTTGGACCACGGGTTTGAAGGACCAGTGGTCTTTGCTCGGGGCGTAAACATGGCCGGTGGCTATAGGGGAGGAGGTGGGCACCGCGGCGGCGGCCGTGCGCGGATCGGGGGCGCCGCGGCGGATCCATTCGACGAAGTCAGCGATGATGTCGTCGGGGAGCTTGTTGCCCTTAGGCGGCATGCGCAGGTCGGGATTGCCGTAGCGGATGGCCTCGATGAGGAGACTTTGCTCGGGCTTGCCGGGAACGAGGGCCGGGCCGCTTTCGCCTCCTTCAAGCGTGCCGGCGCGCGTGTCGAGGTGGAGGTCGCCGCGGAGTTTTTCCGACTGCGCGCTGTGGCAACGGTAGCACTGGTCGACGAGGACGGGGCGGATCTTGGTTTCGAAGAATTGGAGATCCTCGGGCGAGATCGGGGCGGTGGGCGGGGCCGGTTCGTTCGCCGCGACCAAGGCGACGGTGGCTGCGACGAAGGCGGCGAACGCGAGGGGGAGACGGGAGCGCATGAGCGGCGGGCGGGCGTTCAGGCGAGGATCGGACGGACGACTTCGCCGGCGTTGTCGGTGAGGCGAAAATCGCGGCCGTTGAACCGGTAGGTGAGCTTCGTGTGGTCGAAGCCGAGGCAGTGGAGGATCGTCGCGTGCAGGTCGTGGACGTGGACCTTGTCGGTGATCGCGGCGGCGCCGAGCTCGTCGGTGGCGCCGTGGACCACGCCTCCCTTGATGCCGCCGCCGGCCATGACGGTGGAGAACGCCTTGGCGTTGTGGTCGCGGCCGGGGTTGTCGTAGCCGTTGCGGTCCTTGGTGGGTTTGCGTCCGAACTCGCCGCCCCAGATGACGAGCGTGCTGTCGAGGAGTCCGCGCTGTTTGAGATCGGACAGGAGCGCGGCGAGCGGCTGGTCGATCTCGGCTGCCTTGGCGCTGAGTTTGTCCTCAAGATCCTGATGGTGGTCCCAGCCGTCGTGCCAGACCTGGACGACGCGCACGCCGCATTCGACGAGGCGTCGGGCGATGAGGAGCTGGCGGCCGGTGTTGGTGTTGCCGTAGGCGGCGCGGGTGGCGTCGTTTTCCTTGCGGATGTCGAAGGCGTCGGTGGCCTCGGTCTGCATGCGGAAGGCGGTCTCGTAGGACTGGAGGCGCGTTTCGAGGGCGGCCTCCTTCTGAATATTGTAGGAGTGGAGGGTGTTGAGCTGGTTGACGAAATCGAGCTGGCGGCGCTGTTCCGAGGCGGGAAGGTAGGAGTTGCGGATGTTTTGAATCATCTGGTCCACGGTGGCGGCCTGGGTGTTGACGCCGGAGCCTTGGTAAACGCCGGGCAGGAACGCGGCCTGGTAATTGGCGGCGCCGCCGACGGGAAGGCCGCCGGTGCGCAGCGAGATGAAGCCGGGGAGGTTTTGGTTTTCGGTGCCGAGGCCGTAAACGATCCACGAGCCGAGGCTGGGCTTGGAGATGCGGAGCGCGCCGGTGTTCATGAACACGGTGGCGATGTCGTGCGCGGGGATGTCGGTCCACATCGAGCGGATGACGGCGAGGTCGTCGGCGTGTTGGGCGGTCTTGGCGAAGACGTCGCTGATCTCGATGCCGGCGCGGCCGTATTTTTTGAAAGCAAAGGGCGAGCCCATCGCGACGCCGCCGCCGGGGAGCGTCTTGTTGTTCATCGCGCTGAGGGCGGGCTTGGGGTCCCACGTGTCGATGTGCGACGGCGCGCCCTGGGCGAAGATGTGGATGACCGCCTTGGCCTTGCCCGGGAAATGCGGGGCGTGAGGAAGAAGAAGGTTGCCACCGGCCGCACCCGGGGCGGCGGCGGGACCGGCGTAAGCGGAAAGCGGGTCGATGACGGACGCCAGGCTCAGCGCGCCAAGGCCCAGACCCACGCGACTGAGGAATTGGCGGCGGGTGAGGAAATAATCCTCGGGATTCGTGGAGATGCCGCAACAGGGGTGAGGGTGGTGTTGGTCGGACATGGCGGGGTGTTCCAAGTCATGACGCGTCGGAATGCCGCATGTTTCAGGGGCAAAACCGACAGGGTAAAACGAACGGGCTCAGGCTGCCATCACCGGCATGGGACAGTCGAGAGCGGAGGCGAGCGCACGAACGAGTTCGGCTTCGTCGGGATTGATGTGCCCATCGCTTGCAACGACGGCGGCGAGCGCGGTGAGCAGGCGTTTTTTCACGGGCCCGTAGGTAAGGGCCAACTTGTCGAGCGCGGCGTCCAGCTCGGCGAGTTGGCCGAGATCGGTGGAACGCAGGACGAGCGGAGGGAACAATCCCGAGAACTGGGCGGCGCCGGCGTTGAAGGCGGATTGCACTTCGGTGCCGTCGGTGGTGCCGATACGGGCGCCGAACGAAAGCACCGTGGAAATCTCGGCGGAAACGTCGGCGGGTGAATAAGTTTCACGGCGTCCGGCCGGGCTGGCCGCGAGATCGAGGTGGTGGGTGAGGACCTTTTGAAGGGAGAACTCGAAGAGGCTTACATGGCCATCGGCGTGGACGAGTTCGTCGAGGGCGGCCAGCACGCGTTCCAGGTCGGCGGGCGCGAGTCGGCGCAGCGCCGGCGGGCACAGCAACAGCAACGACAACCGGGATTCGCGGGGCAGGGCGAGCAGATCGGTTTCGAGCGAACGCACGGTGTCCGCGATCACGGTGCCAGCGTGGCGCTCGATGAGCGCGTGCTGGCGGGAGCGGAGGGATTCGTTGGCGTCGAGCAACAAGCCGCAGACGACCGCGGAGGCGCCTTCGGGCGTGCGGACGGCCTCGCGCAACGCGGTCGGGAACGTTGCGCCGAGATCCCGGGCGCGATCAACGTGCGAGGTGTCGAGCGTGCCGATGGACGCGACGAGCGCGACGGGTTGCAGGGCGGAACGGGCAGGGGATGACGGGGCGGGGGAGCGCCGGGCGGATTTCCATGTCTCGGTGGCGACATCGACGACCTCGGGCGGTTCGAAATACTTTCCGTCGAAAGAGGCATCCACGGCGCGGATACGCTCGTCGAGCGGCGGGTGGGTGGCCCAGAGGCCGCCGAAATAGGAGCGGAAACCCTGGGCGAAGAAGAAGTGGCTTAGCTCCGAGGCCTTGTTGGTCTGGATGTTGGAGCCGAGCGCATAGCCGCCGATTTTTTTGAGCGCGCCGGTGATGCCGGCGGGGTTGCGGGTGAATTGCACGGCCGAGGCGTCGGCGAGGAACTCGCGCTGGCGGGAAACGGCGGCCTGGATGAGGCGGCCGAAGAAATAACCGACGTAGCCGAGGACGAGCAGCACGAGGCCCACCGTGAGCACGATGAAGACACCGTTGCCCTCCTTGCTGTCGCGGCGTGGGCGGCTGTAGCGGAGGCTGCCGACGATGCCGCGGCCGATGAGGCCGATCACCAGGATGCCGAACAGCACGGCGGTCAGGCGCGTGTTGAGGCGCATGTCGCCGTTGAGAATGTGGCTGAACTCGTGGGCGACGACGCCCTGGAGCTCGTCACGGTTGAGTTTTTCCAACGTGCCGCGGGTGACGGTGACGACGGCGTCGCTGGTGGTGAGTCCGGCGGCGAAGGCGTTGATGCCGTTTTCATCGTCCAGCACGTAGACGGCGGGCAGCGGCAGACCGGCGGCGATGGCCATCTCCTCGACAACGTTGAGCAATTGCCGTTCGCGCAGATCGGCGGTCTGCGGAGGAATCTCGCGGGCGCCGACCATCTCGGCGACCGCGCGGCCGCCGGCGCGAAGCTGGAGCCATTTGAAGAGCGAGGCGAATCCGACGACGGCGAGCGTGGCGGTGGTGATCCCGGCGAGGAGCTGCGGATGCCACCAGGTGAACTCGCCGATCGAGCCCCGGCTTCCGATGAAAAGGACGGCGGCGAAGTAGCCGGCGACGACGATGCCGCCGACGGCCAGGACAAAGAGCGCGACCAGGCGAGAGGTGCGCTTTTTCGCGCGGGCCTGGGCTTCGAAGAAGTCCATGCGGGCTCAGTCGGGCGTGCCTTTAGAACTGAACCTTGGGCGCGTTGCGCTCGGTGGGATCTTCGATCTTGAAGAGCTCGGCGGGCTGGAAGCCGAACGTGCCGGCGAGGATGACCGCGGGGAAGGTTTCGCGGTGGGTGTTATAGACCATGACGCTGTCGTTGTAGGCCTGGCGGGCGAAGGAGATCTTGTTCTCGGTCGAGGTGAGCTCCTCGGTGAGCTGCATCATGTTCTGGTTGGCCTTCAGCTCCGGATAGGCCTCGGAGACGACCATCAGGCGGGAGAGCGCGCCGCCCAGGCCGGCTTCGGCGGAGACGAGGCCGCGCAGGGCGTTGGCGTCGGCGGGGTTGGCGGCGGCGGTCTGCGCGGCGGCGGCGGCGATGTTGCGGGCCTTGATGACGGCCTCGAGGGTGCCGCTCTCGTGCTTGAGGTAACCCTTGGCTGTCTCGACGAGGTTGGGAATCAGATCGTAGCGGCGTTTCAATTGCACATCGATCTGGGCGAAGGCGTTTTTGAAGCGATTGCGGAGCGTGACGAGGCCGTTGTAAACGCCGACGGCCCACAGGCCGGCAACAACCACGATGAAGAGCAGAACGCCGAGGACGATGAGTGCGGACATGGTGATGATAGGGTTGAAGACGAGAGCGGGCCCAGTGTGCGCGCAGGGTGATGCTGCGCGAGCGGGAACTATTTACAACGCGGTTGATTGTTTCCAGCACGGTGAGCAACTTCGGTCATTCGCATGTCGCTCCGAACCCTGCTTGTCCTGTCGCTGACCTTCGCCGTCTCCATCCCGGCGGCGCGCGCCGTCGATGCGCCGGAGGACGCCGCGCCGCTGGTCTCCGCCGCCGAATCTCCGGTGCTGCCCGGCGGGGAACTGCGGTCGTTCGTCGCGGCGCGCCGCGCGCTTGAGCTGGGTTTCCCCTCGGTGGCGGCGGGACTTTACGCGCAACTGCTGGGCTCGTTGCACACGGCCGGCGCGGAGCGCAACGTGCTCGTGCTTGAACTCGTCACCGCGCGACTCGACGAGGGGCGCACGGACGAGGCGGAACGGGCGTTGCAGGGCTACACGGGCGCGCCGACCCCCGCCTATCGGGTGCGGGCGGGGTTGATCGCGGTGCGCCGCAAGCGCGTCGATGCGGCCAAGTCCGAGCTGGCGGCGTGCCGCCCCGAAGAACTCTCGGCGGGGGACCGTGCCTGGTGGTATTTTTTGCAAGGAGAGGTGGCGGATGCGACCGGCGATTTCACCAAGGCGCGCGACGCCTATGAGCGTGCGGGCGAACAGGCGGCGTCCGACATGCAGCGTGCGCAGTTCGTGCTGGCGCGCGAGCGGGCGCGGCTGAGCCTGGGCGAGGCGACGGAGTCGCAATTGAACGGGTTGCGCCAGAACGCCGAAAAATATCAGGGCAAGACCGTCGGTTACGCCTATGCGCGCCAATACGCGGCGGTGCTGGCGGCGCGCGGGCGCACCGCCGAGGCGGTGGATTTTCTCAGCAAGCAACTGCAGTCGCTCCCGTCGGGCGAGCGGGCCGCGCGGGATGACTTCCGCCTGCTGATGGGGCTGGCCGCCGGGGCGCGCCGCGCCGAAGGCCGCAATGCGCTGGAGGGGCTTCTGACCAGCGCTGATGACGCGACGTTGCGACGGGTGGCGTTGCAACTGCTGGCGCGAGACGCGGCCGACCCGGCGTTTTACGCGAAGCTCAACGGCTTGATCGAGGATTCACCACCGAGTCCGATCCTGGCGGATCTGTTACTGGTGCGGGCTCAGCTCGGTCTGGCGGAAAAACGCGTTCTCGTGCTGGACAAGGCGGGCGCGCAGGACGTCCTCGTGGTGACGGCCAACCAGTCGCAGGCGGAGCTCGACGCCAAGGCGCTGCTGGCGAAGTTCCCCGGTTCCGAGTTGAAGCCCGCCGCCCTGGGTTTGCTGGCGGATCTGGCCTGGGCGCGGTTGAGCTACCGCACGGCGGCCGACTACGCCGCCCAGGCCCGCGCCGAATTGCGAGCGGGCGACATACGGGCCTCGTTGGGCGTCCTCGTGGCCGAGGCTTATTTTCGCGCCAAGGAATACGCTTCGGCAGACGAGGCATACGCCGCCGCGTTGAACGAGGTCCCCGCGGGGGTTTCGCCTGGTTTGCTGATCGCGCAGCGGGTGGTGTCGAAGATCCTGGCGGAGCGGATCGACGAGGCCGCCAAACTGCTCGACGGTTACGCGGCGGACGGTCGGCTCGATATCGTCCAGCGCTGGCAGGCGGAATGGACGCTGGCCCGGGCGTTGCAGGGCGCCCGCCGCGACGCCGAGGCTTACGCGCGCATCAACCGTATCCTGGCCGGAGGCGACGTCGCCGAGGGGGCGCCGGCCCCGGCGCTGCGCGCGCGCATGGCCTGGTTGCAGGCGCGACTTTCGCTGGAGGCGGACACACCGCAGAAAACGATCGAACTCGCCGATGCGTTGCCGGCGCTCATGACCGGCCTTGATCCGGACCTGCGCGCGGAGGTGGAGGCCGGCACGCGGTTGTTGCAGGCGAAGGCGCGGTTCCGTCTCGGCGAGACAGAGGCGGCCCTGAAGACGCTGGCGTCGCTGCGTGTGGATTTCCCGAAGGCCGACGCGGCGGTGTATTCCTACATCGACGAGGCGGATTATTATGCGGGCCAGGGGCTCTTCGTGGACGCGCAGAAGCGACTGATCGACCTGGCCGACAAGTTCAAGCAGCACGACTACGCGCCCTACGCGCTCTATCGCGCGGCCCTCAACGTCGAGCAGCGTGGGCAGGACGATTATTACGAGGAAGCCTACCGCATCCTGGAGCGGCTGGTGCATGATTATCCGTCGAGCGACCTGGTGTTTTATGCGCGCCTCAAGCAAGGCGATCTCGCGCGCCGCCTGAACGACTTTCCCCGTGCCCGACTCACCTACGAATTTCTGATCAACACCTACAGCCCCTCGCAGTATCCCGGCGTGTTGTCGGCCGAACTTGCGCTGGCGGCCTGTCATCGCGCGCAAATCACACCCGGCGACGTGTCGCACTACGAGAGCGCGCTGACGATTTTGGAGCGCCTGCAGGACCTGCCGACCGCTCCGGTGGATCTGCGCCTCGAGGCGGGTTTTCAACTGGGCGATCTGCTGGTGACGAATGGAAAGACGCCTGAAAACCTGATCCGCGCGGAGTCCGTGTGGTGGACGCTGGTGACGACCTATCTGCTCGATGACGCGCAGGCGGCGAAACTCGGTCCGAAGGGCCGCTACTGGCTCGCGCGCACATTGCTGCGCTTCGGAGACCTGCGGCGCGAGCGCGGCAACCTGGAGGAGGCGCGCAACGCCTACGAACTCGTGCTCCGCAAAGACCTGCCCTTCGCCAAGCTTGCCAACGATCTCTTCACGCGCGCCGGCGGGAAGCCCCGGTCATGAACAACACGCCGTCCGCCGGTCCGTCTCCCGGCCGGAACTTCGGCGTTTGCCCCCATTCTCCCCTCTCGTCTAAACACCTTCGCCCATGTCCTCTGATCCCAGTATCCTGACCCGCGGCGGCCCCATGATGTGGGTCCTTCTGCTCATGGCGGTCATCGTCATCGTCCTCTTTGTCGAGCGCGCGTTCTACCTGCATCGCGGACAGATCAAGTCCACGACCTTTGTGGATGGCATCAAGAACACGCTCGCCAAGCGGCGCCTCGTCGAGGCGCTCACCCTGTGCGAGGAAACGCCGGGTCCGGTGGCGGCGGTGGTGAAGGCCGCGCTGATCCACGCGCATGACGACGAGACGCGCATGCGTTACGCCGTGCAGGAGGCGGCCGTGGTGGAGCTGCCCGCGTTGGAACGCCGGCTGGGCTCGATCGCCGCCATCGCGCAGGTCGCCCCGATGGTCGGCCTGCTCGGCACGATCCTGGGGATGGCGACCACGTTTCACGCCTTCATGCAGGGCGGTGAATACGCGACAGCGCGCGCCCTTTCGTTCGGGATGTGGCAGGCGTTGCTGGCCACCGCCGGCAGTCTCGTGCTCGCGATCCCGGCGCATCTGGCCTATCACTTTTTGCACGGTCGCGTGCGCTCGATCGTCCGCGACATCGAATGGTCGGGCAACGAGATCATGCGTTATCTGCTGACCGATTACCGCCAGAACGAGGGCGCGGACGACGCGGCTCCGTCAACCCCGGTCAAATCATGATCACCCGGCCGCTCAATCTCTCCGCGCGGCTCCGGCCGCCGCCGCGCGGCTTCGAGTTTTTGTTCTACGTGAACGGCGGGTTGATCGCGTTGTTCTTCGTGCTGTTCGGGTCGCGCTTCGTCTTGTCGCCCGGCCTGGGGCTGGACTTCTCCGTGCCGTCCATGCCCGAGGCGATGACGGGAGCCGTGTCCACCGATGTGGTCGTTGCGATCAAGGGGGCCGACATGGCCTTCGTCGAGGGGGCCAAGGTGAACTTCACGGGATTGCGCCAGTATCTGATCGAGCGGGCGCACGGACGGACGGCGATGCGTCTGCTGGTGCAGGCCGACGCGGCGCTGACGACCCGCGACCTGACCGAGGTGTATGACATGGCGCGCGAGGCCGGATTCGCCTCGGTGCAAATCGCCGCCGAGCCCGCGGTCGCGCACTGATCCCATGGTGCCGAAACAGCGATTCCCGTGGGTGGGCACCGGCGCCGTGGCAGCCTTTGTGGTCGTGATGGCCGCGGCGGGATTGGAGCTGCCCGCCGACCGGCCGGTCGCGTCCGCACGCGCGACCCGGCCCGCGCTGGCGTTGGCGCGAGCCGGACAGCCGGGGGAATTGCTGGCCGAGCAACTCGCCGCCTACGATCCAGCGCCGTTGTTTGTTCCGTCGCGGATGGGCGGCGACGAGGTGGCGCTCCCCGAGGCGGTCCGCCCCGGAGTCGGCGGTCCCTTCGCGGCCTTGCCGCCTGAGCTGACGAAAACCGGTCCGCTGGAGTTCCCCCCCCCGGTGGCCCTCCCACGGACGCCGGTCGAGGGGTTGCGGTTGACCGAGCGCCCGGGCTCGCCGTTGTCGCTTCAGCGGACGGACACGGTGGGGGAGGTGCTTGCGAAACGCATGGCACGGGTGGATGCGGTGCAGGCCGACACCGGTCGCGTGGTGTTGAGTTTGAGTCTGCCGATATCGGCCGATCTGCCGCAGGTCGATTGGCAACCGCTTGAACTGACGGGGGCGGTGACACGTTCCGGGCTGGCCGGCGACCTGGTGGTTACCGCCAGTTCGGGGCTGGATGAAATAGATGAATATTTTCGTTCCCATCTGCGCAAAAACGTGCGCATTGGTGAGCGCTTGCCTGTTGGTTTCTACGTGTTTCGGGTCGGTCCGTAGCGGTTCATTAAAAAAGGCCAAAATTGCAGTTGACGGCCTAAAAACGCCTCGCCACGGTCACCGTTCCTTTTCTCGTTTTTTGACCATTTCCTAGTCACGCCCAGATAGCTCAATTGGTAGAGCACGTCCTTGGTAAGGACGAGGTCGTCGGTTCGAATCCGATTCTGGGCTCCAGGTCACTCAACGCTAAAAGTTCTCTCACTCACTCAAACCACCGTCACTTTTCACCATGGCTAAAGGCACATTCGAACGCACCAAACCCCACGTCAACGTTGGCACCATCGGCCACGTCGACCACGGCAAAACCACCACGACGACCGCCATCCTTGCCGTTCAGGCGCGCAAGGGGCTCGCCGAGGTCAAGACCTACGCGGACATCGCCAAGGGCGGCACCGTCCGTGACGCCTCCAAGATCGTCACGATCTCGGTCGCTCACGTCGAGTATCAGACCGAAAAGCGCCACTATGCGCACGTCGATTGCCCCGGCCACGCCGACTTCGTCAAGAACATGATCACTGGCGCCGCCCAGATGGACGGCGCGATCCTCGTGGTCTCCGCCGCCGACGGCCCGATGCCCCAGACCCGCGAGCACATCCTCCTCGCCCGCCAGGTGGGCGTTCCGAAGATCGTTGTCTGGCTCAACAAGGTTGACCTCATCGACGACAAGGAACTGCTCGACCTCGTCGAGATGGAAATCCGCGAGCTCCTCTCCAAGTATCAGTTCGACGGCGACAACGCCACGATCGTCCGTGGCTCCGCCACCGCCGCCCTTGAAGACAAGCCCGAGGGTAACGCCGCCATCACCGCCCTGATGGACGCCATCGACAAGGACATCCCCGAGCCCCAGCGCGAGAACGACAAGCCCTTCCTCATGTCCGTGGAAGACGTCTTCTCGATCACCGGCCGCGGCACCGTCGCCACCGGTCGTATCGAGCGCGGCATCGTCAAGGTCAACGACACCGTCGAGATCGTCGGTCTCAAGGACACCAAGGAGACTGTCGTCACCGGTATCGAAATGTTCCGCAAGCTCCTCGACTCCGGTCAGGCTGGCGACAACGTCGGCATCCTCCTCCGCGGTATCGACAAGGAAGGCATCGAGCGCGGCCAGGTTCTGGCTGCCAAGAAGTCCATCACCCCTCACAAGAAGGCCAAGGCTGAGATCTATGTTCTCTCCAAGGAAGAGGGCGGCCGCCACACCCCGTTCTTCAACGGTTACCGTCCCCAGTTCTACTTCCGCACCACGGACGTGACGGGCGTTGTCAACCTTCCGAAGGGCGTTGAGATGATCATGCCGGGCGACAACATCGCCGTCGAGATCGACCTCATCGTTCCGATCGCGATGGAGACCACCCAGCGCTTCGCGATCCGCGAGGGCGGCCGCACCATCGGTGCCGGTCGTATCACCGAGATCATCGAATAAGACAGCAGTAATTCTTTAGAAAACGCCCGCCGAGGCCTCGTCATAGGGGCCTCGGCTGCGTCGTCTAAGAAACCACCTATAGGCGTGTAGCTCAATTGGTAGAGTAGCGGTCTCCAAAACCGTTGGTTGGGGGTTCGATTCCCTCCGCGCCTGCCACTTTTTTAAATGAATAACCCGTTCCGCAGCGTCCGCATCTTCACCGGCGAAATCATCGACGAGCTGAAGAAGGCCACTTGGCCCACCAAGATCGAGCTGCGCGATTCGACCATCGTGGTGATTGTCGCCGCGGTCATCCTCGGCGTGTTCACCAGCATCAGCGACTTCGCCCTCTACCAAGTCGTCGATCTTCTTACTTCCTGGGTTAGCTAACCCCGCTCCTTCCGCAGACAATGTCCACTGAAACGACCACGCCCGTCGGCGCCCAATGGTTCGCCCTCCACACCCTCTCCGGCCAGGAGAACAAGGTGAAGGCCTACATTGAGAAGTTCAAAAAGGTCGAGGAGCTCGATGATTACATCTTCGACGTCCTCATGCCCACGGAAGTCGTTTCCGAGGTGAAGAATGGCAAAAAGAGCACGAAGACCCGCAAGCTTTACCCGGGTTATGTGTTCATCCAGATGCGCCTCTTCGAGGACAAGCACCTGATCAACAAACCTTGGTATTTCGTCAAGGAAGTCGCCGGCGTCATCAGCTTCGTCGGCGGCGAAAATCCCGCCGCCCTGCGTCAGTCCGAGATCGACGAGATCAAGGCCCGCATCGCCGAGGCCAACGGCAAGGAAGTGCCGAAGGTCTCCTACGAGATCGGCGAAGAGGTCAAGATCACCGACGGCGCCTTCGCGAATCTCACCGGCCGCATCGACGAGATCGATCCCACCCGCGGCAAGCTCAAGATTTCCGTTTCCATTTTCGGCCGGTTCACCCCGGTCGAGCTCGAATACTGGCAGGTGCAACGTCTCACCGAGTGAGCCGACGCCCTCTTTGACACCGCCGACGTTCAGCAACGAACCACACGTCACTAAACACCCGCCAATTCACTTACTCACATGGCCAAGAAGATCCAAGGTTACATCCGTCTCCAACTGCCCGCCGGCGCCGCCAATCCCGCGCCCCCCGTCGGTCCCGCGCTCGGCGCCCAAGGCGTCAACATCATGGCGTTCTGCAAAGAATTCAACGCCAAGACCAAGGACCAGAACGGCATGATTCTGCCGGTCGTCATCACGGTCTATTCCGACAAGAGCTTCACCTTCATCCTCAAGTCCCCCCCGGCGTCCGTCCTTCTGAAGAAGGCCGCGAACATCGCCTCCGGTTCGGCCAAGCCCAACCAGGACAAGGTCGGCAAGGTCACCAAGAAGCAGCTCGCCGAGATCTGGAAGATCAAGAAGGCCGACATGAACGCCAAGGACGAGGCCGCCGGTATCAAGGTCATCGCCGGTACCGCCCGCAACATGGGCATCGAGGTCATCGATTAATTTCCCGTCAGAAACATAAACCAACTCAACGTGGGAGTCCCGCAAAGGACGCTCGCACCACAAGGAGTCACTAATGCCCGTAAAACAAAGCAAACGCTACGTCAGCGCCGTCAAGACCGCTGATCTCACGAAGGGTTATCCTCTGGCTGAAGCCGTCGAGGTCCTTTCCAAGTTCCCCAAGGCCAAGTTCGACGAGACCGTCGAAATCTCCGTCCGTCTGGGCGTGGATGCCTCCCAAGGCGACCAGATGGTCCGCGGCACCACCCCGCTGCCCAACGGCACCGGCAAGAAGGTCCGCGTCATCGTCTTCACCGACTCCCCTGAGGTCGCCCTCAAGGCCGGTGCCGACGAAGCCGGCCTCGCCGAGCTCATGAAGAAGGTTAGCGAAGGCTGGCTCGATTTCGACGTCGCCATCGCGACCACCGAGGCCATGAAGCAGGTCCGCACGCTCGCCCGCGTCCTCGGTCCCAAGGGCCTCATGCCCAACCCGAAGTCCGGCACCGTGACCGACGACATCCCCGCCGGCATCAAGGCCGTCAAGGCCGGCCGCGTGGAGTTCAAGATGGACAAGGCCGCCAACATCGGCGTCGGCATCGGCAAGCGTTCCTTCACGCCCGCCCAGATCCTCGAAAACGCCCAGGCGGTTCTCGAGGCCATCAGCAAGGCCAAGCCCTCGTCCTTCAAGGGTAGCTACATCAAGACCGTCGCCATCTCGTCCTCGATGAGCCCCGGCGTGCGCGTCGCCTCCACCGAATACAGCAAATACTAATCGGAACCCTACCCATGAGAGCCGAAAAACAATACCTGATCAGCGAAGTCGAGACGCACCTCAAGAAGTCCGACTACGTCATCCTCGCCAATTTCTCGAAGGTCACTGTTTCCGATGTCGCCGAGCTCCGCGCCAGCCTTGCCGCTGAAAACGCCGAGTTCCACGTCGTCAAGAACAGCTCCCTCCGCGTGGCCGCCAAGGCCCTCGGTCTGCCTGAGTTCGAGTCCACCGCGCTGGCTGGCCCCACGGCCATCCTCGTCGGCGGCAAGAATCCGGCCGGCGTCGCGAAGATCCTCAAGAAATTCTTCGATTCGAAGCAGAAGCTCGAAGTGAAGGTCGGCGTGCTGGAGAAGAAAATCATCTCCGCCAAAGACCTCGCCGCGATCGCCGATCTGCCTCCGTTCAGCGCGCTGCGTTCGCAGTTCCTCGGCCTGCTCACCAGCAACGCCGGTGCCTTCGTCCGCGTCCTCGACGCCAAGGTCAAGAAAGAGCAGCCCGCCGCCTGATCCAACCACAACCATTTTGAGAGGGCGCCGGTTTCGACCGGCGTCCTCGAGAAGACAAAAAATCCACAGGGGTAGGCTAGGGGATACGTCTCTTAAACGTGTTTCATTCCCGAAACCGCTAGTTCGCCCCAGGAAGTTAATACCATGAGCAACATCACCAAAGACCAAGTTATCGAGTGGCTGTCCGCCCAGACCGTTCTCGACCTCGCCGCCCTCGTCAAAGACCTCGAAGGCAAGTGGGGCGTTTCCGCCGCCGCCGCCGTCGCCGCCGCTCCCGCGGGTGGCGCTGCCGCCGCCGCTCCCGCCGAGGAGAAGACCGAGTTCAACGTCATCCTCGCGGATGCCGGTGCGAACAAGATCGGCGTCATCAAGGAAGTCCGCGCCATCACCGGCCTGGGCCTCAAGGAAGCCAAGGACCTCGTCGAAGGCGCTCCCAAGCCCGTCAAAGAAGGCGCCTCCAAGGCCGACGCCGAAGACATCAAGAAGAAGCTCGAGGCCGCTGGCGCCAAGGTCGAACTCAAGTAACCACTTGGCGTTTAAAGACCTAAATCGTCTTCAGATTTCGGGACAGGCCGTGTTTTTGCGCGGCCTGTCCTTTGCCTTTTTCGCTTTCTGTTCTTTGTTTCCTTTTTTCGCCACCTCCCTCCGGGCGGTGCGCACCTGATTTTATCGCGCGCTTGTCGCGCGATTTTTCGTCTCCTCCTCCATTCAACAGGGATCACCCATGGCCGTTCGCAATCAACCTGACCGCATCAACTTCGGCAAACTTCGTGAAGTCATTGTTCCGCCGAACCTGATCGAAATCCAGATCACGTCTTATCTCGATTTCCTTCAAAAGGGCATCCCCGAGAAACAGCGCAAGCCCCAGGGCCTTGAGGCTGTGTTCCGCGAGGTGTTCCCGATCGAGTCCTACGACGGCCGTCTCGTCCTCGAATACGTCTCCTACACCCTCGGCGACTCCAAGAACTCCGAGATCGAGTGCATCCGCGAAGGCATCACCTACTCGGTGCCCCTTTACGTGAAGCTCCGCCTCCGCGAGGAAGACTTCATCAAGGACGAGGAGATCTACATGGGCGAGATCCCCATGGTGACCGAGCGCGGCTCCTTCATCATCAACGGCGCCGAGCGCGTCGTCGTCTCCCAGCTCCACCGTTCGCCCGGCATCGCCTTTGAAGTGACGCCCCACGCCAACGGTAAGCCGCTCCACTCTTTCCGCGTCATTCCCGACCGCGGCACCTGGCTCGAGGTCCAGTTCGACAACAACGACCTCCTCTACGTCTATCTCGACCGCCGCCGCCGCCGCCGCAAGTTCCTCATCACGACCCTGCTGCGCGCCATCGGTTACAGCTCCGACATCGACATCCTGAACCTCTTCTACGAGATCAAGGATCTCAAGGTTTCCAAGGCCCTCGATCTCGAGAACGTTTCCACGCTCGTGCTCGTCGAAGACGCCATCGACGCCCAGAAGGGTGTCGTGCTCGCCCGCGCTTTCGAGCCCCTCACGAAGCAGATCGTGCGCACCTTCGAGAAGCACGACATCTCCTCGATCCGCGTGATCGACACCGCTTCCGACGAAGGCGCCATCATCCGCGCCCTCAAGAAGGACCCGACCCGCAACGAAGAGGAAGCCCTCAAGGAAATCTACAAGCGTCTCCGTCCGGGCGAGCCCCCGACCACCGCCAACGCCAAGGCCCTCCTCAAGCGCCTGTTCTTCGATCCGAAGCGCTACGATCTCGGTCGCGTCGGTCGCTACAAGATCAACCAGAAGCTTGGCCTCAAGGTTGACCTCGAGCAGCGCATCCTCGAGTCCGGCGACGTCACCGCCGCCACCAAGTATCTCGTCCGCCTCAAGCGCGGTGAGGGCGTCGTGGACGACATCGATCACCTCGGTTCCCGTCGCGTCCGCACCGTCGGCGAGCTCCTCGCCAACCAGTGCCGCGTCGGCCTCAGCCGCACCGAGCGTCTCGTTCGCGAGCGCATGACCATGTATGACCAGTCCGTCGATTCGATCACGCCTCAGAAGCTGATCAACCCGAAGGCACTCACCACGGTCATCCGCGACTTCTTCGCCCGTTCGCAGCTGTCGCAGTTCATGGACCAGATCAACCCGCTCGCCGAGGTCACGCACAAGCGTCGTCTCTCCGCGCTCGGGCCTGGCGGTCTCAACCGCGAGCGTGCCGGCTTCGAGGTGCGCGACGTTCATCCGTCCCACTACGGCCGCATCTGCCCGATCGAAACGCCCGAAGGTCCGAACATCGGTCTGATCAACTCCCTCTCGACCTACGCCCGCGTCAACGAATTCGGCTTCATCGAGACGCCCTACCGCGTCGTCAAGGACGGCAAGGTTTCCGACAAGATCGACTACCTCACCGCCGACCAGGAAGAGGCCAAGGTTATCGCCCAGGCGAACTCCGAGCTCGACGAGAAGAACCACTTCGTCGGCAAGGTCACCGTCCGTCAGGACGGCGAGTTCCTCGAGGTTCCTGCTTCCGAAGTCCACTACATGGACGTGTCGCCGAAGCAGGTGATCTCGATCGCGGCCGGCATGATTCCGTTCCTTGAGCACGACGACGCCAATCGCGCGCTGATGGGTGCGAACATGCAACGCCAGGGCGTGCCCCTCCTCCAGGCCGAGTCGCCGTTCGTCGGCACCGGCATCGAAGAGCGCGTCGCCCGCGACTCCAAGATCGTCGTCGTCGCCGAGGAATCCGGCATCGTCGCCTACGTGGACGCGAAGATGGTCGTCGTCACCAAGGACGGCGAACTCCCCCGCAACTTCGAGAAGAACCCCAAGAGCGATTCGAAGAACGGCGTGACCGTTTACGAGCTCCGCAAGTTCATGCGCTCGAACGCCGGCACCTGCTTCAACCAGAAGCCGGTCGTTGACAAGGGCCAGAAGGTCAAGGTCGGCGATATCATCGCCGACGGTCCTTCCACCGAAAAGGGCGAGATGGCCCTCGGTCGCAACGTCCTCGTCGGCTTCATGCCGTGGAACGGTTACAACTTCGAAGACGCCATCCTGATCTCCGAGAAGGTGCTCAAGGAAGACATCTTCACCTCGATCCACATCCAGGAGTTCGAGGTCACCGCCCGCGACACCAAGCTCGGGCCGGAGGAAATCACCCGCGACATCCCGAACGTTGGCGAAGAGGCCCTCAAGAACCTCGACCACAACGGCGTCATCCGCATCGGCGCCGAGGTGAAGCCCGGCGACATCCTCGTCGGCAAGATCACGCCCAAGTCCGAAACCGAACTTGCTCCCGAGGAAAAGCTCCTCCGCGCGATCTTCGGCGAAAAGGCTGCCGACGTGAAGGACACCTCCCTCGTCGTCCCGTCCGGCGTCGCCGGCATCATCATGGACGTCAAGGTCTCCAGTCGCGTGGACTTCGAGAAGGAGAAGCTTTCTCCCTCCGACCGCCGCCGCCAGACCAAGCAGATCCAGGAAGACTACAAGACGCAGATGGACAAACTGCGCGAGGGTCTGACCGAGGCGCTGTCCAACATCCTCCTCGGCGAGAAGATCCCGCTCGACGTCATCAACGGCGAAACGAACGAGATCATCATCCCCGCCAACCGCAAGATCACCAAGACGCTCCTCCGCAAGCTCGCCGCCGTCTCCAAGCACGTCGAGATCGATCCGTCTCCGGTTCGCATCAAGATCATGGAGATCATCGGTTCCTACCAGTCGAAGTTCGACGAGCTGGAAACCGACCGCGAGCGCAAGATCAACAGCATCGAGGCCGGTGAAGACAACGGCAACGGCGCGATCAAGCAGGTCAAGGTCTACATCGCCACGAAGCACAAGCTCGAGGTCGGTGACAAGATGGCCGGTCGCCACGGTAACAAGGGCGTGGTCGCCAAGATCGTTCCCCAGGAAGACATGCCGTTCCTCCCGGACGGCACCCCGGTCGAAATCTGCTTGAACCCCCTCGGCGTTCCTTCCCGCATGAACGTCGGCCAGGTTCTCGAGACGCACCTCGGTTGGGCGTGTTCCAAGCTCGGCATCAAGGTCGCCACGCCGGTCTTCGACGGCATCCCCGAGAAGAAGGTCCGCGAATACCTCAAGGACGCCGGCCTGCCCACCACGGGCAAGAGCACGCTCTTCGACGGTCGCACCGGCGAGAAGATCGATCAGCAGGTCGTGGTCGGCTACATCTACATGATGAAGCTGAACCATCTTGTGTCCCACAAGATCCACGCCCGCGCGGTCGGTCCTTACTCCCTCGTCACGCAGCAGCCGTTGGGCGGCAAAGCCCAATACGGCGGCCAGCGCTTCGGCGAAATGGAAGTGTGGGCGCTCGAAGCCTACGGCGCGGCGCACACCCTCCAGGAGTTGCTCACCGTCAAGTCCGACGACGTGCAGGGCCGCACCAAGATCTACGAGTCGCTCGTCAAGGGCGACAACACGCTGGTCGCGGGCACGCCCGAGTCCTTCAACGTGCTGATCAAGGAAATCCAGTCCCTCGGCTTGGACATCAAGCTCAACAAACGCGACGCGCTCGGCGGTCTTACCGCCTGAGCGAGGTCTGCTTCTCATCCTTTAACGAAAAAATCAGGGAATTAACTCAATGAGCATCCAACCCAATGAAGTTGCCGCCGGCGCCCGCGAAGAAACTCGCGCCGCGCTCGGTCTAGAAGCCAGCCCGTTTGACTGCGTTTCCATCACCGTGGCATCCCCCGAGACCATCCGTGCATGGTCCAAGGGCGAAGTGAAGAACCCCGAGACGATCAATTACCGCACCTTCAAGCCCGAGCCGGGCGGTCTGTTCTGCCAAAAGATTTTCGGACCGGTGCGCGACTACGAGTGCGCCTGCGGAAAATACAAGCGCATCAAATACAAGGACGTCGTCTGTGATCGCTGCGGCGTCGAGGTCACCATCGCCCGCGTCCGCCGCGAGCGCATGGGCCACATCGAGCTGGCCGTTCCGGTTTCCCACATCTGGTTCCTCAAGAGCATGCCGAGCCGCCTCGGTCTGCTCCTCGACATGACCGCCCGCTCCCTCGCGCGCGTGATCTACTACG
>Ga0207648_10001348_pt1 | contig 27180 bp, 23 predicted proteins | sample KBSMisM32_FD_184310 | JGI IMG/M metagenome (GOLD analysis project Ga0207648, IMG submission 184310) | Miscanthus rhizosphere microbial communities from Kellogg Biological Station, Michigan, USA - KBS Miscanthus M3-2 (SPAdes) (version 2) | ecosystem: Host-associated > Plants > Roots >... | reverse complement strand
GCATGAGGCGCGGCGGCGCCTGCTGGAGAGATTGCAATGCGTTGTGACCGGGTCGAACAGGACCTGACCGCCGGCGCGGCTGGCGGGGCGATCACCCCCGATCTCGAGGCGCATCTCGAGGGGTGTGTCTCCTGCCGCGAACGGCTCGCGGAGAAGCGCGCACTGCTCGAGTCGGTCGATCAGGTGCTCAGGATGGACCTCGATGTCGAGCCCTCGCCGGCGCTCCGCAATCGGGTGATCACACGGGTGGCGGAGACGGAAAGGGAGCGACGGCGGATCGTGCCGGGAGTGGCGGCGGCCGCGCTGGCCGCGGGCCTCATCATCGTCCTGGTTGCGGGCGCGTGGGCACGTCGTCGTTCGTCCACGCCGCTCGAGTCGAGCGCCGTGGCCATCTCCCCTGGCTTCCCCGTGCGCGACGCGGTGACGCCCGAGACCCACGAGCCGCTTCTCATCCCATCGACCCCAAGGCCGCTCGTCGCCGCGACCCCGCTTGTGGTCCAGACCGGCTCGCGGCCGGCGGTCGCGCGACCAGCCTCTGTTCGCGAGCCCGAAGTATTGGTGCCTCCGGGCCAGGAGGCAGCGCTGCAGAGGTTCGTTGCGGTCCTCCGGGACGGCTCCGTGCCGCCTCCGCCCCTGCTGCTCAGCGGCGCCTCTCTGGAGAGCCTCATCGCGCCCATCCCCTTGATCAAGATCCCGGCGCTCGAGACGAAGCCGTTGGCCGATTCCGTCGACTCACCGGAAAGGAGTCCGTCATGACTACGAGCAGATCGATGTGGACCGCTCTGGTCCTACTTCTCTACGTCCCCGCCGCCCGCGCGCAGGAGCCGTCCCCTGCGCCGGAGTCGCGCCGGGCGATCACGCCCCTCAAGGTCCAGGTGGTCTTCTCGAAGTACCAGGGTGACAAGAAAATCGCCAGTCTGCCCTACGCATTGACCTGCAACGCCGACGACCGGAGCCCCGCGATGTTGCGAATGGGGATCGAGGTTCCCGTTTCCGTATTTCAGGCCAAGGAAGGGGGAACGTCTTTTCAATACAAGAACGTCGGCACCTCCATCGACTGCAAGGCGACCACGGTCGACGGCGGCCGGTTTCGCCTCGAGGTTGACGTCGAGCAGTCGTCGATCTACTCCACCGTCGACGAGAAGGCCCGCCGAACCGCGTCACCCGAGGCCTCGCCCGCGTGGGGCGTGACCGACACGCCTCTGGCCAACGTCCCTGCGTTCCGGACCTTCAAGTCCACCTTCGTTCCCATCCTGCGTGACGGCCAGACCGCGCAATACACTGCGGCCACCGATCCCGTGATCGGCGAGGTGGTCAAGATCGACGTGACCGTGACCGTATTGAAGTGATGGCGCCTACGCGCGCACTCCGCGGCGGCGCACGAGCTCCAGTGCCCCTTGCAGGGTGAGACCGAGCAGGCACACGGAGAGGGGATCCGTCTCGAACCGGAAGCGGTTGTTCTCGCCGAGCTCCAGCAGATTGCCCACCACCGCGACGAACGCGATGTTGAAGCACAGCCAAGCGACCAGTAACCGCTGCCTCCGGTCGAGGCCGCGACCGGGCCCCCGGCCGAGCGCCGAGACGAAGCCGACGGCGAACACCGCGGGCAGGCCGAGGATCAGCCCCCAGTACCGCGGGGACGCATCGGCGTCGCCGCCGGGTCCGGGCCGGCGGAGGAAGAAGACCGCATCGTAGAAGTCGCGGGCGGGCCGGATCGCGTCGATGTTCTCGGCGCCGAGGAAGCGCAGCTCACCCGGGCTCCGGAAGTAGATGCTCCAGGCCTCGCGCACCGAGGCCAGGTACACATCCGGACGATGGCGCAGGACCCACCGCGAGTCTCGCAGCAGGTCCTCCGAGATGCGGATGTACGCCGCGTGGTTGTAGTTCGGCGCGCCGGTCGTTTTCTCTTCCCAATAGAGAGCCCGTACGCGCGTGGCCGGCGGCGGATCGAAGTAGGCGCCCTGGTAGACGCGCGCCCGCGAGAACGCGGGATGCGCGCTGGCCGGGCTCAGCGTGCCCGCCGCGACCAGGCGCTCCGCTTCCTCCCGCGGCAGGGGATCGAGGGTGAGGTGCCCCAGGCTCATGCCCGTCCAGGTGCTGGCCGCGAAGTGGCCGAACAGGACCTTGTTCTTCGCGTACAGCGCGACGATGAGCAGCACGGGCACGGCGGCGGCAAGCAAGGCGCGGCGGCCGTCCCGCCACCCGAGAGCCAGGAAGGCGGCCGCGGCCAGCAGGTAGGCGAGGTGGTACAGGCTGCGCGAGCCACAGACGACGGCCAGGATGCCGAGGAAGAGGAAGCCGTCGCGCACACGGCCGGTCCGGAGAGAGTGCTCGAACGCCAGCGCGGCCAGCGCCAGCAGCGCCGCCACCGGCAGCGAGTAGAAGAGCCAGTTCTCGTAGGCGACGAAGGTGGGCGCGGTCGCGAACCAGGTGGCGAGGGCGAAGGCCAGGGGCGCGCGCACCCCGAGCGCTCGCATGACGAGGAAGACGGAGACGTACGCGACGAGGCCGGCGGCCAGGAACGTGACCACGAAGACCGCGTGCTCGTGCCCGGTGGCGAGAGCCGTCCCCAGGTAGAGATTGAACAGCGGCGGCTGCCCGTGGAGGTTCCACAGGCTCTCGCCCAGCTTCCGCTTCAAGAGGAACGGGTCGAGGTACTGCCAGTAGACGCCGAGCGGCCAGTCGTTGAAGCGCAGGCCGGCCCAGGCGTAGAGCGCGCGCGAACAGACGAACACCCCCGCGATCAGGGCGAGCCAGCGGCGGTCTTCGGCCCGGCCGCTATCCGACGCCGCCTTCGCCTCGTCCAGTGTCCGCGGGCCGGGTGAGCGTGGCCTTCATGTAGTCGCGGTAGAGGCGCGCGATCCACTCCACGCTGATCTCCTTGGGGCAGGCCGCTTCGCACTCGAAGTGGTTGGTGCAGGAGCCGAAGCCCTCCGCGTCCATCTGCGCGACCATCTTCAGCGCGCGCTCGTCGCGCTCGGGCTGCCCCTGGGGCAGGAGGCCGAGGTGCGCGGCCTTGGCCGACGTGAAGAGCATCGCGGAGGCGTTGGGGCACGCGGCCACGCAAGCCCCGCACCCGATGCAGGCGGCGGCGTCCATGGAGTGGTCCGCGTCCGGCTTGGGGACGAGGATCGCGTTGCCGTCGGGCGCGCTCCCCGTGGGCGCGGTGATGAACCCGCCGGCGGCGATGATGCGGTCGAAGGCGGACCGGTCCACCACGAGATCACGGAGGACCGGAAACGCGGTGGCGCGCCAGGGCTCGATGGTGATCGTGTCCCCGTCCTTGAAGCTGCGCATGTGGAGCTGGCAGGCGGTGGTGGCCCGGCGCGGCCCGTGGGGGGCGCCGTTGATGACCATCCCGCAGGTGCCGCAGATGCCTTCGCGGCAGTCGTGGTCGAAGGCGATCGGATCCTCGCCCTTGCCGATGAGGCGCTCGTTGACGACGTCCAGCATCTCCAGGAACGACATGTCGGGCGAGATGTCGGGCGCGTCGTAGGTGACGAACCGCCCCTCGCTCTTGCGGTCCTTCTGGCGCCAGACGTTCAGGGTCAGTCGCATGCTGCCGCTCACTTGTAGCTCCGCTGGGATGGATGGACGTATTCGAAGGCGAGCGGCTCCTGGTGCCGGGTGGGCGCCTGCCCGTCACCGGTGTACTGCCAGGCCGCGACGTGGGTGAAGTGCTCGTCGTCGCGCCGGGCTTCACCTTCGGGGGTCTGGTACTCGAGGCGGAAGTGGCCGCCGCACGACTCGTTGCGCTCGAGGGCATCGCGGCAGATCAGCTCCCCGAGCTCCAGGAAGTCGGCCACGCGCCCGGCCTTCTCCAGCGACTGGTTGAGGGAAGCGCCGTCGCCCAGGACGCGCACGCTCTTCCAGAACTCCTCGCGCAGGGCCGGGATCTTCTCGAGCGCGGTCTTGAGGCCTTCCGCGGTGCGGGCCATGCCGCAGTACTCCCACAAGATCTTGCCCAGCTCGCGATGGAAGGAGTCCACGGTCCGCGTGCCGTTTATGGCCAGCAGCTTCTTGACCCGACCGTCGACGGACGCCTCCGCCTCCTTGAACGCGGCATGGTCGGTGCCCACCTTCGGCAGCGACGACGAGGCCAGGTAGTCGCCGATCGTGTACGGGATGACGAAGTACCCGTCGGCCAGCCCCTGCATGAGCGCGGAGGCACCCAGGCGGTTCGCGCCGTGGTCCGAGAAGTTCGCTTCCCCGAGGACGTGCAGGCCGGGGATCGTGCTCATGAGGTTGTAGTCCACCCACAGCCCGCCCATCGTGTAGTGGATGGCGGGCCAGATGCGCATGGGGACCTTGTACGGGTTCTCGTCCGTGATGCGCTCGTACATGTCGAAGAGGTTCCCGTACTTCTCGGCGATCACGGGCTGGCCCAGCCGCCGGATGGCGTCCGAGAAGTCGAGGTACACGCCGAGGCCGGTGGGCCCGACACCCCGTCCCTCGTCCGACACCTGCTTGGCCGCGCGTGAGGCGATGTCGCGGGGCACGAGGTTCCCGAAGGCGGGATAGCGCCGCTCCAGGTAGTAGTCGCGCTCGTCCTCGGGGATCTGGTCCGGCGGTCGCGTGTCCCCCTTCTTCTTGGGCACCCAGATGCGGCCGTCGTTGCGCAGCGACTCGCTCATGAGCGTGAGCTTGCTCTGGTGGTCGCCCGTCACGGGGATGCAGGTGGGATGGATCTGCGTGTAGCAGGGGTTCGCGAAGTAGGCGCCCTTCTTGTAGGCGCGCCAGATCGCGGTGGCGTTGCAGCCCTTGGCGTAGGTGGCGAGGTAGAAGGCGTTCCCGTAGCCGCCGGTGGCGAGGATGACGTCGTCGGCCACGTGGGACTCGATCTTGCCCGTGACCATGTCTCGGACCACGATGCCGCGCGCGCGGCCGTCGATCATCACCAGCTCCAGCATCTCGTGGCGCGAGTACATCTGGACCTTGCCCAGGCCGATCTGCTTCTCCAGGGCCTGGTAGGCGCCGAGCAGGAGCTGCTGCCCCGTCTGGCCGCGCGCGTAGAACGTGCGCGAGACCTGGGCTCCGCCGAAGGAGCGGTTGTCCAGCGTCCCTCCGTACTCGCGGGCGAAGGGCACGCCCTGGGCCACGCACTGGTCGATGATGTTCACGCTGATCTGGGCCAGGCGGTAGACGTTGGCCTCGCGGGCGCGGAAGTCGCCGCCCTTCACGGTGTCGTAGAAGAGGCGGTAGATGCTGTCCCCGTCGTTCTGGTAGTTCTTGGCCGCGTTGATCCCGCCCTGGGCGGCGATGGAGTGCGCGCGCCGCGGGCTGTCCTGGTAGCAGAAGCACTTCACGTTGTAGCCGAGCTGGGCCAGGGTGGCGGCGGCGGCGCCTCCGGCCAGGCCGGAGCCGACCACGATCACGTTGTACTTCCGCTTGTTCGCGGGGTTGACCAGCTTCATCTCGAAGCGGTGCTGGTCCCACTTCTTCTCGATCGGCCCCGCCGGCACCTTCGCGTCGAGTGTCATCAGCGGCGTCCTCCCGCCTGCTGAGCCGTGCGCGTCCCCGGGTCCGTCTGCTCGTGCACGTAGCCGGTGAGCACTGCCACCGGGAACGAGATGTTGCCGGCCAGGATGACGAGCGTGACCAGGGCCGCGAACGCGTAGCGCAGGTGGTCGTAGCGGGGATGGCTCAGGCCGAGGGTCTGCATGAAGCTCCAGGCGCCGTGATAGAGGTGGAGGCCGAGCGCGAGCATGGCCAGGACATAGAAACCGGACACGAGGGGGTTCTGGAACCCCGTCACGAAATTGTGGTACGCGTCGCCGGGCACGAACTGCGGGTGCACGGCATGGACCCCGATCGTGAAGTGGAGCAGGTGATAGACGATGAAGAGAAGCAGGATCACGCCGCTCCAGCGCATCGTGCGCGAGGCGTAGGTCGACTCGCGCCGCTCCACCTCGCGATAGCCCACCGGCCGCGCCGCGCTGTTCATGAGAGTCAGGCGCCAGGCCGACCAGATGTGCAGCCCCACCGCCACCAGGAGGCCGGCGCGCGCGATCCAGAGCGCCATGCCGTGGCCGAGCTCGCGCAGGAGCTCGGCGTAGTGGTTGAACACTTCCGGCCCCAGGTACACCTGCAGGTTCCCGATCATGTGGCCGATCACGAACCCGAAGAGCACGATCCCCGTCAGGGCCATCACGATCTTGAGGCCGAGGGAGGACCGCATGAAGGCCTGCGCTTTGGCGGGGGTCATCCGTTCTCCTTATTGCCGTTGCTTACTTGCCAAGCCAGGGGGGGCACTCACGCGTCATCAGGTTGGGCGTTCGCGTCCCCCCCTGGAACCCCCCTCGCCCAGCGCCGCCGCTACGCGGCGCCGCCGTGCTCTACGTGTCCCACGCTCGGAATTCTATTTTATCCGCGCGCGACGATTCTGCGCAGCGCCGGGACCGCCCAGCAATGGGACCTTGGTCTCACCTCGCGGTCACGAGCCGGTGGCCTGGGCGAGGTCGCGGGGGGAGACGTGGGGTCTTGTGCGCAAGAGCTGACGCAGCAGCACGCTCTGGAACGTGGGCTCCTTGTAGATGCCGTGGTGATCGGCGCTGCCGATGAAGGCGCGCACCACCTCGGGGTAGCCCGAGCCCGACTCCGAGTCGTCGGCGCCGGGGAGGTGGGAGCCGAGCACGCTCGCGCGCGTCACCCGTCCGTCGCCCGCCTCGAACATGCAGTCCGCCTCGTGCCGGTTCAGCGGCTCGAAGCGCGGGAACGCGCCCTTCTTCTCCGGCACGATGCAGCGGGCGAGGGTCGGCATGCAGTCGCCGCCGATGGTGATGACGCGGACCGGGCACGGCGTTCCCGGCACCGCGGCCAGCACGCGGTGGAAGTCTCGGGCCCGGCCGAGGACAGCGGCCAGGAACTCGTCGTAGCCCACGCGATCCCGGTTGTCCTCCATCCCGCTGAGACGCCGAATCGACGTGGAACCGAACGGGCCCCAGCCGAAGCGCTCCCAGGTCGCCACGTCGTGCAGGTCGGCGTCGATCTCCTTGCAGTCGGCGGAGAGGAGGGCGGGGGCGCCTTTCGGCGGAATGATCTGGTAGACCGACGGCATGCGCGCGATCACGGACGCGGCCAGCGTGGTGTAGGAGAGGCCGACGCGGTTGCCGTAGAGCATCGCCTCCAGGGAGTGGATGCTGCCCGCGTTGGGCACGGCGACCAGAACCATGCTGTTGATGCGGCGGGCGCCCGCCCAGGTGACGGGCATGCCCGGCGTCGGCTCCGCCGTCCCGTAGCGCAGGTAATACCGCGCGATGAGGCCGCCCATGCTGTGGCCGACGATGTTGAAGCGCGTGTTGCGGTCGCCGCGGGCGTCGGCCAGCGCCTCCAGCGTCTCGTCCAGGCGGCGCACGGACTCCACGAGGTCGCGCCTCCAGTCGAAGGCGAAGACATGGTGGACCATGCCCTTGCCCCCCGTCTTCTTGGCGGGCTCGAACCCCGCGGCCTCCAGCAGCTCCAGGAGGTCGAAGTACTCGGTGAACCCGAACATCCGAGGCAGGCGGTGCTCGGTGCCCAGCAGCGCTCCCGGCCGCAGGTCGTCGCGGCTGTCGCTGAGGGGGAGCACGAAGGGAAGGCTCAGGTTGTACTGGCCCACCGCGTTGCGGAGGTTGAGCCAGACGCGGGTCTCGTCCGGCCGCGCCAGGCCGCTCCCCATGATTCCGGGGATGACCACGGTGGGCGGCACGTCGCCGTCCGCGTGTCCCGCCCGGCGGATGAGGCGGGGATCGACCAGGCGGCGCCGCCCGAACAGCGCGTTGACCAGCACCATCCCCGCGCCCGCGGCCAGCACGCCGGCCAGGAAAGGCGCGGGCCAGCGCGGCCCGTCCGCCGCGCGCTTCCTCTTCATGTTGAGATGATAGCCGCCTCCGCATCCGCTCCTGCTCGGGGCGCGACGGATCCTCTAGTGGAGGTCGTCGCGGCGGCGGGAGGGCGCTTCGGCGCCGGCGCTCACCGGCATCAGGGCCGGAATCTCGACGATGCGGACGGGCAGCGTGTCCGAGAGCACGCGCCGCAGCAAGGGCATGGCCACGTTGAACACGGGGATGCCCGCGCTCGTTCGACCCTCGGGCGCCCCGCGATGGGCGTGGCCGTGGAAGGCCACCGTGACCTGGTAGCGGTTGAGCGGCTCCTCGAGGCGGCTCGACCCGAGGAAGGGAAAGATCTCGCGCGGCTCGCCCTCCACGGTGGCCTCGATCGGCGCGTAGTGGAGCAGGGCTACCCGTTGCGCGGTGCGGAGGCGGGCCAGGGCGCGTTCGAGCTTGAGGGCCTCCGCCACCGCTTCGTGCACGAAGGCCTTGGTGGCCGCCTCACCCCAGGGCTCGAGCGTGCGGCGGCCGAATCCACCGCAGAAGCCCTTCACCCCCGCGAAGCCCACGCCCTGGATCTCGACGCTGTCCCCGTCGAGCATCTGCACGCCCGCTTCGACGAGGATCTTCACGACCTCTTCCTCGTGGCCGGACTCGCAGTCGTGGTTGCCGAGCACGCCGAGCATCGGGATCTTCACGCCGGAGAGCTCGCGCGCGAGCACGCGCGCCTCTTCGGGCAGTCCGTAATCGGTGAGATCACCGACGAGGAGCAGCACGTCCGCCTGGGACGCCGCTTCCGCGAACATGGGGGCCAGACTTCCCGACGACGCGCGCGTACAGTGCACGTCCCCTACCGCCGCCAATCGAATCGTCTCGCGCTGGGGGTTCATTGCGGGGGCTTCGTCTCCTTCGTGTCCGCGTCGATGGCGCGCGTCCAGTGCGCGATGTCGGCGGGGGTCATCTTGATGCCCGGCTCCAGGCGCGCATCCCGGTATCCCCAGGGCCCGATGTCCACGAGGTACTGGGCCCGGGAGATCAGCGTGCCCTGACAGGTCTTGTCCGCGGGGGGAGCGGCCCTGGTCTCGTCCTGCAGGCGCCGCAGGAGGTCCTCCTGCACCTCGCGCGGCAACTGCCCGCGCTCCGCCGGATAGATGAAACCGAAGAGCACGAGGTGGCTCAGCAGCACGCGCCAATGGGGGCCGAAGCGGCGGAGGAGCCGGCTCCAGTCGAGGTCCTTGCCTCGCGCGCGCAGGAGGTGCGCCACATCGTTCCCGTCGTAGCGCTCGCGCTCCATGATGAAGCCCTTCGACCAGATGATCTCTTCGGCCGGGCACAGCCGCACGGGAATGCCGAGGACCGTCTCCGGCACGCTGTGCGTGAACCACTCGTCGTCCACGACCGCGATGCCGCTGCCCGAGCTGTAGATGACGTCGATGAAGTCCGCGGTGCCCGGGTTGTAGGCCTTGGCCAGCCAGTGGGGGAACGTCTTCTCCGTCTGACCGCCGAGGCGCCCCAGGACGGAGAGGATGGAGTCCACGTCGCGCTGACGGCAGAAGATGTCGAAGTCCTTCGTGTGCCGCTCGATGCCGGTATAACGGGCGAAGGCATAGGCTCCGCCCACGAGGTAGTCACACTTCGCTTCGTTCAGCGCCTTCATGCAGGTGCGGTAGAAAGCGAAGGTGGCGGGGTCGAGGTGCTCGGGACGCGCGGCAGCTGTCGGGTCCGATGCCGTGTGATCCATTTGAAGTCATCTTATCTGACAGTCAGCTCATATGGCGATTGTTTGCCTATAATTAAGTCGAATCCGGATGAAGGCCAGCGTGCTCCTCAACGCGGCCGCCGGCCTTCGCCCGGGACCGGTCCAGGCGGAGGCCGCGCGTGTGCGCGATCTCTTTGCCGGCGTCGGCGTGGAGGCGGAAGTCCGGCAGGTGCCCGGACCCGATCTCCTGGCCGCCGCGCGTGAAGCCGCCGCCTCCGACGCCGACGTCGTCGTGATGGGGGGCGGCGACGGCACGATCAGCGCGGGGGCGGGCGGCCTCGCGGACACGGGGAAGCCCATGGGCGTCCTGCCCCTGGGCACGCTGAATCACTTCGCTCGCGACCTCTGCATTCCTGGCGGGATCGAAGACGCCGTGCGCAACGTCGCCGAGGGCATCGTGCGCGAGGTGGATCTCGGCGAGGCGAACGGGCGCATCTTCGTGAACAACTCCTCGATCGGGCTCTACCCCGCGGCCGTCTCGCTGCGCGACGCCTGGATGGAGCGGCAGAGCACGCACAAGTGGGTGGCCATGGGACGGGCCGCCCTTGCCACCCTGCGCGAGTTCCCGGTCGTGCGCGTGACCCTGCGCGTGCCGGGGGGCGGCGTGGACCTGACGACGCCGATGGTGTTCATCGGCAACAACCGCTACGACACGAAGCTCTTCTCGCTGGGGAAGCGTCCCGCCCTCGACGAGGGTGCGCTCTGGGTCTACCTCGCCCGCGACGCCGGGCGTTTCCGTTTCGTCCGCCTGGCCCTGCGCGCGCTCGTGGGCCGCCTGGACGACAGCCGCGACTTCCAGGGGATCGCGCTCCAGGAGATGGTCGTCGAGGACCGCCGCCGGCTCTTGCGCGTGGCCTTCGACGGCGAGGTCGGCCACGTCTCCCCGCCTCTCCGCTATCGCATACGGCCGCGCGCGCTGCGCGTGATCGTCCCCCGCGAGCCATGCGCACCATAGCCCACATCTCGGACCTGCACTTCGGGAAGGAGGACCCGCCGGTCGCGGACGCCCTCCTCGCCGAGCTGCAGGAGCGCGCGCCCGGGCTCGTCGCGGTGAGCGGCGATCTCACCCAGCGGGCGCGCGCGCGGGAGTTCCGCGCCGCCCGGGCCTTCCTCGACCGCCTGCCCGGCGTCGTGCTCGTCGTGCCCGGCAACCACGACGTTCCCCTCTGGGACGTCGTCTCGCGCTTCGCGCGGCCCTTGCGCAACTACCGGCTCCACCTCACCCCCGAGCTGGCGCCCTTCTTCCATCAAGAGGACCTGGCCGTAATGGGGGTGAACACCGCGCGATCCTGGACGTTCAAGAACGGCCGCATCTCCTGGCGGCAGATCGAGCAGATCCGTGAGCGGTTCGCGCCCCTGCCCGAGCGCGTGTTCAAGGTGCTCGTGACGCACCATCCTTTCGTTCCCTCGGCGGGCGATCCCGATCCCGCCGTGGTCGGAAGAGGCCTCCACGCGCTGCAGGCGGCGGAAGCGGCCGGCGTGGACCTCCTGCTCGCGGGACACCTGCATCTCGGGTTCTCGGGCGACGTGCGCGCGCATCACCTCTCGATCCGGCGCTCCATGCTCGTGGCCCAGGCGGGCACGGCCATCTCGCTGCGCACGCGCGGCGAGCCCAACACCTACAACTGGATCACGTTCGAGCCGCCCCACCTGATCATCGAGGTGCGGGGCTGGGGGGCGGGCGCCTTCTCGACCCTCTCCGTGACGCGCTGGCGCAAGCGCGGCACGGAATGGGAGAAGGAGTCGCCCTAGCGGGACGACTGGGGGCCGCCCAGCACACGGTCGAGGTTGAAGGCGGCGCTGATGAGCCCGAGGTGCGTGAAGGCCTGCGGGAAGTTCCCGAGGTGCTCGCCGGTGGGACCCGTCTCCTCGGAGTACAGGCGCACGTGGTTCGCGTAGCCCAGCATCTGCTCGAAGATGAGGCGCGCGTCGCGCACCCGGCCCGGGCTCGTCCGTCCCGCGGACTTGACCAGGGCCTCCACCAGCCAGAAGGTGCAGATGTTGAAGGTCCCTTCGTCGCCCTGGATCCCGTCCGGCGTGTGCTTGCGGTCGTAGCGGTAGACGAGGCTGTTGGAGACGAGGCCTCCGTGCGAGGGCGAGCGGTTGATGGCGTCCAGGGTCGAGAGCGTACGGGGGTCGGTGGGGGAGACGAAGAACACGAGCGGCATCATCAGGGTCGCGGCGTCGAGGCTGTCGCTGCCGTAGGACTGCACGAAGGCCTTGCGCTTCTTGCTCCAGCCTTTCTTCATGATGTCGGCGTAGATCTCGTCGCGGACCTTCATCCAGCGCTGCCAGTCGGAGGGGAACGAGCGCTTCTGCATCAGGCGCAGGGCGCGGTCGATGGCCACCCAGCACATCAGCTTCGAGTAGACGAACGACCGCCGTCCTCCCCGGACCTCCCAGATGCCCTCGTCCGTCTCCTTCCAGTGATCGCACACCCAGTTCGTGAGGCGCCGCAGGTACTGCCACAGCGCATCCGAGATCGGGCTGCCGTATTTGTTGTACAGGTACACGGAGTCCATCAGCTCGCCGTAGATGTCGAGCTGGAGCTGCTGCACGGCGCCGTTGCCGATGCGCACGGGCCGCGAGCCCTTGTAGCCCTCGAGGTGGTCCAGCGTCTCCTCGTTGTTCACGGGGCGTCCGTCCACGGCGTACATGATCTGGAGGGAGCCGTCGGGGCCGAGCTCTCGGCAGCGCTCGCTGAGCCAGTCCATGAAGTGGCCGGCCTCCTCCACGAAGCCGATGCGCATGAACGCGTACATCGTGAAGGCGGCGTCGCGGATCCAGGTGTAGCGGTAGTCCCAGTTGCGCTGGCCGCCCAGGTCCTCGGGAAGGCTGCAGGTGACGGCGGCCACCATGGCCCCGCTCGGCTCGTAGGTGAGGAGCTTCAGGGCCAGCGCGGAGCGGTGCACCATCTCGCGCCAGCGCCCGAAATACGTGCACGCGGACAGCCAGCGGCGCCAGTACTCGACCGTGGACTCGAAAAGGCCCTGCGCCTCCGCGTCCGAGACGCAGCCCGACCCGCCGCCGACTCCGTCCGCGGGCCGGAGCACGAAGCTGACCCCCTCTCCCTCCTTGAGCGTGAACTCCGACGTCACCGACCCGTCGTGGATGCGGATCGGGGCCTCCGTGGAGAGCTCGAGGGTGAGGCGCTTGCTCCGGAAGCGGACGCATCCCTTCGCCCGCCCGACCTTGTGCGGCGCGCGCGCGTAGTCGAAGGCGGGCCGGCAGACGGCGCGGAACTTCATGCTGCCGCGCGAGACGGTCACGCGGCGGATGAGCCATTCGTACCCGGGATCGCCCTTGCGCACGCCGACGGGCATGAAGTCCGTGATCTGGCCGACCCCGTCCGTCGAGAAGAAGCGAGTCACCAGCACGTTGGTGTCGGGCCAATAGAACTGCTTCTTCGCCGTGTGCTCGGTGGCGGGCGCGATCGAGAAAGAGCCGCCCTTCTTGTCGTCCAGGATGGCCGCGAAGACGCTGGGGGAGTCGAAGGCGGGGAAGCAGTACCAGTCGATCGACCCGTTCATGCCGACGAGGGCCGCCGTCCGCATGTTGCCGATGACGCCGTAGTTCTCGATGGGCTGATAGGCCACTGGTTCGATTCTAGGCGGTGCGCAGCGTTGACACCGTTGGAGCGCTGCCGATACCGTACGCGATCGTGCCGGGGCACTATCTCTCGTCCGAGGCGCTGGCCCTGAGCACTTTCCGGCTGGCCCTGGCCCTGGCCGCCCTGATCGCCTTCGCCCTCCTGGCCCGCTGGTCCCGGCCGCGCCTGGCCCTCGGCGTCGTCCTCGTCATGCACGTCGCCGCCTGGCTGGTCTACCGCGCGCCCTTGCAGCGGCCGTACGGGCTGGGCGAGGGCAGCGACCGCACGTTCAACGTCGGCATGGCCGCGTCGGTGGCGGCCGGCCACTCGTCCTTCGAGCACACCCAGGTGCGGCACGGCAGCCCCGAGCCCCTCTGGAATGCGCTCGTCGGCGGCTTCGCCCACGGGCATCCGGAGCGCGTGCCGGCCGTGTACGAGGCCCTGACCCCCATCGCACTGATCGCCGTCGGTCTGGCCACCTTCGTCTGGATCCGCCGCCACGACGGCTCTCCCGACGATGACTGGGATGGCGTCGTGGCCGCGTTCGCGGTGCTGAGCCTGTCCTCGCTCGCCATGAGCCCGCGTCCGCCCGTGCCTCCGTTCTGGGTCGCCAACTTCATGTACAAGCCGAACCACGGGCTCGCCTATGCGTTCGCGGCCGTGGCCATCGGGCTCTCCGCCGGCCGCGATCGGGTCTGGCCGCGGGCGCTCGCTCTCTCCGTGCTGGCCTGGGTGTCGCTGGTGGCCTGGGCCTACGTCGTGGTCGGACTCGTGGCCGGCGTCCTCCTGCGTCCCGCGCCGGAGCGGCGGTGGCGGCCGATGATCGGGAGCCTCGCGCTCTCCTTCCTTGCCGCCGCCCCGTACGTCTTCCACCTGACGCGCGACTACGCCCCGACGGGGAGCTCCGCCACCGCGCGCCACATGTGGACGGACCCCAACGCGCTGCTCCTGGCCGTGCCGAGCTGGTCGACCATCGATCTCGGTCCGCTGCTCACCCTCGGGCTCGCGGGCCTGTGGCTCGCGCGCCGCCGCGCCACGCCGCTGGAAGCGTCGATCTTCGGCATGGGCCTCGCGGGATGGACGATCTGGCTCTTCTCCGTACCGCTCGCCTTCGTGGGCATCTCGCCGGAGCCGGACGAGATGCACTACTTCCTGCGCTACGTGATGAGCCTCGCCGCCGCGTTTGCGCTGGCCGCGGCCGCACGGGCGGCCGCCACCGCTTCACCCCGGCTTGCCGGCGGCCGCGCGCACCTGCTCTTGATGTCGGCGTGCCTGCCCCTCGCCTTTCCCGTGTACCACGATCCGCCGACGATGGACCGCTACTACGCGGAGAGCCTGCGGCCGATCCCGCCCAAGATCGAGGCCTACGCGGAGTGGATCCGCGGCCGCACCCCGCCGGACGTCGTCTTCGCCGCGGGCAAGTCCGCCGCCATGTGGATCCCGGCTCTGACCGGGCGGCGCGTGCTGCTCGCGGAAGCCGGCAAGCTCCTGCCCGGCGACCACGCGGAGCGCAAAGCGGTCGAGCGCACGCTCCTCCTCTCGTCCGATGCGACCGAGGCCCGTGCCGCCGCCGCGCGGTACGGCGTGACGCACCTGGCCATCGATGAGGATCTGATGCACGAGTACGGCGCCGAGAGCTTCGCCTCTCTTGCCGTCCAGCCCTGGCATCGCACCGTCTTCGCGAACACGGCGGCCCGGATCGTCGAGCTGCGCTGGTGACCACGCGCCGGCTCGCCGTCTTCCTGATCGCGACGTTCCTCGGCGTGCAGGCCCTCGTGTTGCTCGGGCTGCGCGGCCGCTACGAGGACTCGGGCCTGCTGCCCATCGCCTGGTTCGCGGAAGGGCGGCAGGGCCGGGACTCCTGGGATCCGATGGCGCAGGCGTATCTCCACGCCACCACCCCGCACAGCGTGGAGCGGCCGTTCTACTGGCGGACCGCCTTCAGCCGGCAGGTCCTGCGCAAGGGATTCCAGTACCCGCCCACGGCCCTGCTCGTCGTGTCCACCCTGGACGGCGTGCTGGGAGCGCGCTGGCCGGACGCGCTCCGCTGGATCACGTGGGCGATGGTGCCGGTGACGGCCGCGCTCGTCTGGCGGCTGCACGTCCGGTTGAGCCCGTCCACCGAGCTGGCGCCGAGCGATCGGGCGCTGGGTGCGCTCGTCGCCCTCTTCGCGACGCTCACGTTCTATCCGGTGATGCGCGCCTATGCGAACGGCCAGATGCAGACGTGGCTCAACGCGCTGTTCGCGGCGGCGGTCTGGTGCTGGGCCGCCGGTCGCCGCCGGGGGGCGGGCGTGCTCCTGGCCCTGAGCTGCGCGGTCAAGCCGCAGCTCGGCGTGTTCCTGCTCTGGGGCCTGATCCGCCGCCAGGGGGGCTTCCTGGCCGCCTTCGCGATCACCGGCCTCGCCGTGCTCGGAGTGTCCGTCGTCCTCTACGGCTGGGGGGCGCACGTCGAGTACCTCGGCATGCTCCGTTTCCTGGGCGAGCGGGGCGAGGCTTTCTTCCCCAATCAATCCGTGAACGGGCTCCTGAACCGCGCGCTGTTCAACGGCGACATCCTCTTCTGGAAGCAGCCCTGGGTGGACCACTTCCCGCCCTACGACGCGCGCATCTTCTGGGCCACGGTGGTGAGCTCCGTCGTGATCCTCGCGTTCGCCCTCGTGCCTCCGCGTGAAGGCCCGGCGCGTGGCGGTCTGGCCGATTTCTCCCTCATGGGGCTCGCGGCCACCATGGCCTCGCCGATCGCGTGGGAGCACCATTACGGCGTGGCCCTCCCCATCTTCGTGGTCGCGGAGCGCTTCGTCACCGGCCGCGCCGCGCGCCTCGCCCTCGCGGCGTCCTACGTGCTCGTGGCGAGCTGCTTCTGGATCACCAAGGCCCTGGCCGCGTCGCGCCTGAACGTCCTCGAGTCATACCTCTTCTTCGGCGCCATCGTCCTGTTCGTCCTGCTCCTTCGCGCGCGCGGACGCTAGCCGCCCTTCGGACCGCCAGCGCGCGAGCGTGTCCTGGATCTGACGCTGCGCCGCGGCGACGATGGCCCCGGCGTCTTCACCTGGCGATCGCTCGATCGGCGCGCCGATGAATACGCGCACGCGGGTGCCGAAAGGGGCGGGACGCAGGCCGTGCTCCAGAAGGCGCCAGGAGTTGTCGATGGCGACGGGGATTACGGGGGCTTCCGGCACCGCGGCCATCAAGGCCAGCGTCCCCTGGGGCCGGAACGGCCCGAGCACGCCGCCGCGTGCGCGCGTGCCCTCGGGGAAGATGACGGCGGAGACGCCGCGTCCGGCCACTTCCTCGACGCCGAGCTTCCGGATGGCCTCGACGGCCTCCGCGCGATCGCTGCGGTCGATGAGCGCGTTCCCGCCGCGCCGGAGGTTGTACGAGATGCTCGGGATCCAGCGGCGGGCCAGCTCCCGCTTGGACACGAACTTCAGGTAGTGCGGGGCCAGGATCGCGCCCAGGATCGGGATGTCGAACATGCTCTGGTGGTTCGACACGAAGAGCGCCGGCCGTCCCCGCTCCAGGCCGCCCGCCCGCTCCACGGCGAAGCGCGTCCCGCACAGACGCAGGGCCACCACGAGCGACTTCTGGAGGCCGTTGACCACGATCTCGTGCGGGCGGCGGCCCAGGGCGCGCGCCGGACGCTGCAGGAGATCGAAGACGAGCAGGACGAGACCGAAGGCGAAGAGGAACGGGACCGTGAAGACCCAGTCGAGGGCCCGCCGGAGGAACGAAATTACTTTATCCCCGCGACATGCCTCAGCACGTCGTGCCGCGTCACGATCCCGACGAACGTGCCGTCTTCGCGCACCAGCGCGGCCGGGGTCTCCCGCGAGAGAAGCGCGGTCACGCGGTCGACGGGCGCGGCCTTGTCGATGACGGGGAAGGGCGCCTGCATGACGTCCGAGACCGGCTGATCGAGGACCTTCGCGTCGGCGAGCGCGCGCGCCATCAGCGGCCCCTCGCTGAGCGAGCCGACGCACTCCTTGGCCTCCACCACCGGGATCTGCGAGACGTTGTACGTGCCCATGAGGTTCAGGGCCTGGCGCACGCTGGCCCCGGGGGCGACGGACACGAGCGGGGGGACGTCGTTACGGCGCCCCGACATCAAGGTGGCCGCGGTGACCTTCTCCGTCTCCAGGAGCTGGTTCTCGCGCATCCAGTTGTCGTCGTACAGCTTCGAGAGGTAGCGCTCGCCCGTGTCGCAGAGGATGGTGACGACCATCGCCGCGGGATCGTCGAGCGCGCGCGCGAGGTCGAGGGCGACCTTCACGTTGACCCCGGTGGAACCGCCCGTGAAGAGTCCCTCCTCGCGGGTCAGGCGCCGCGCGGTCTGGAAGGCTTCGGCGTCGCTCACGAACGCCCATTCGTCGATCACGTCGAAATGCAGCGACGTCGGGATCTTGTCCCCCCCGATCCCTTCCACCTTGTAGGGAAAGCCGTCCCCCTTCTTGTGCGTGCGCGCGTACTCCGTGTAGATCGAGCCCACGGGGTCGCCGGCGACGACGCGGACCTTCGGATTCTTCTCCTTCAGGTAGCGGCCGGCGCCGGAGATGGTGCCGCCGGTGCCCGGCGAGCACACGAAGTGGGTCACCTTGCCCTTCGTCTGCTCCCAGATCTCCGGCCCCGTCGTCCGGTAATGGGCCTCCGGGTTGGCCGGGTTGTAGTGCTGGTCGGCCATGATGGCGCCGGGGGTGCTGGCCACGATCGCGCGCGCCTTGTTGATGTAGTACTCGGGATGGTCGGGCGCCACCGCCGTCGGCACGACGATGACCTCCGCCCCCAGGGCGCGCAGGAGGCGCACCTTCTCCGTGGACATCTTGTCCGGGATGGTGAAGACGCAGCGGTAACCCTTGATCGCGCAGGCCAGGGCCAGGCCCACGCCCGTGTTGCCGCTGGTGGCCTCGACGACGGTGCCGCCGGCCTTGAGGTCGCCCTTGCGCTCGGCGGCCTCGATGATCTCCACGCCGATGCGGTCCTTCACGGACCCGCCGGGGTTGAGGTTCTCGGCCTTGACGTACACGGGCGTGCGGATCCCACGGGCGATACGGTTCAGCCGTACCATCGGCGTCCAGCCGATGGCCTGGAGGATGTTGTCGAGGGGCTCGAGGTTGTTGGGGCTCATGCGCGCTAGTCGGATCCTTCGAGAAGGCTACGGCCGCGCGGAGGCGCGATCAAGCGGGCGCAGCCCACGCTGTGTCGCGAGGTACACCGCAAACGTGCCCAGCCAGTGGCCGCCTTCGTAGTGCGCGCCGGTGACGGCGGCGAGGCCGGCCCCGCGGTGAGCCTGCGCGAGCGCGCGGATGGTGGGGAGGCGCGGATCGGACGCGGGCAGGCCGGAGGCGATGCCGTCGAGCATCCAGGCCCGGCTCAGGTTGAGGCCGTCGAGATGGGCGAGCTTGGGGTCGCTCGGATCCGTGACCACGGCCGGGGTGAGCCAGGCCGCGCCCGCGCGGGGCGTGAGCGTGGGCAGGAAGGTCGAGAGCCAGGCCGCGTACTCCGCCGGCGGCAGGAGGCGGCGTACGAGATCGGCCTCGGCCAGGCACGGCGAGAGGAAGTCCTGGCCGGACGGCTCGTAGGACATGGGGCAGCTCCGGTCCGCGAGGTAGAACTCGCGCGCCCGGCTGCGGACGAGGTCACGCGTGCTCGCCCGGTCGGACACGAAGGTCCAATCGAGGACGAGGCCGAACGAGAATGCGGTCTGGTCGTGCTCGCCGATGCGGATCGGCCGGGTCAGCTTGGGCAGCCAGTCCTCCAAGCGCCGCGCCGCCTCCGTCTCCAGAGGGGCCAGGGCCGCGGACCAGGCGCGGGCCTCGCGGTCGTTCCAATCGCGCAGCTCGGCCGCGAGCTGGAGGAGCCAGGCCAGGCCGTAGGGGCGCTCGAACGACGTGCGGCCCTTGCCCTGGACGTAGGCGACCTCGCCCGCGAGGTTCGCCGGAGTGAGGCTCCGGGCCAGCGCGGCCCGCGCCGGAGCCGCGAAGGGCGCGTCGGGGAACGTGCGGGCCAGGCGCGCGAGGAGCCAGTGCCCGTGCACCGCGGAGTGCCAGTCGTAACAGCCGTAGAAGGCGGGGGTCAGCACGTGCGGCGCCCGCACGTCGTCCTCGCTGCTCAGGACGTGCGCGATCTTGTTCGGATACTCGCGGGCCACGCACTCCAGGGCCAGGTTTGCGAAGCGGCCGGCGGCGGCCACGTGCAGGCCCGCCGGCGGCGGAGGGGCGGCGAGGAGCACGGCCAGCGCGGCGGCGAACATGGCCGGCATCGTATCGGATGTTGACACCGCCGAGCACGAGCCCTAGGCTGTTCCTGCCTAAGCCGCCGCCGCATGGCGGCGCGGGGGACCCAGGAGACGCGCGCGAGCGCGGCGGGGCGAATCCAGGCGACGCGGCCTGGTAGGGGAGCCTTCCAACCCCGAGCCCGTCAGCTAACCCCGTCGGCAGATTGGAACGGGAGTGCGTGCCGCCCCTACCTTGACATCGGACGCCCAGGCGTTGCCGGGCCGCCCCCAGCGGCTGCGAAGGCCACCCCCTCCACCCCGGCGCCAATGGTGGCGGATGTGGCTCGTCGGCCGCCCGCTCCACTCGGCGGATGCCGAGGACCAGGCGGTGGGCAAGGCCATCGGCCTCGCCGTCTTCGCCTCCGACGCCCTCAGCTCCACCGCCTACGCGACGCAGGAAATCCTCGTCGTGCTGGCCGCGGCCGGACTGGGCGCGCTGCACCTCGCCTTCCCGGTCTCCGTCGCCATCGTCATCCTGCTCGCCATCGTCACCCTTTCCTACGAGCAGACCATCCACGCCTACCCGAGCGGGGGCGGCGCCTACATCGTGGCCCGCGACAACCTGGGCGAGCTGCCCGCGCAGATCGCGGGGGCGGCCCTGCTCACCGACTACATCCTGACCGTGGCCGTGTCCGTCTCGTCCGGCGTGGCCCAGCTCGTCTCCGCGTTCCCGCGCCTCTTCGGGTTGCGCGTGAGCATCGCGGTGACGCTGGTGGTGCTGATCACGATCCTCAACCTGCGCGGCGTGAAGGAGTCGGGCAAGTTCGTGGCCATCCCGTCGTATTTCTTCATCGGCATCATGTACCTCACCGTCGGCGTCGGCCTCCTCCGCTACTTCCTGGGAGACCTCGGCCGCGTCGTCGACCCGCCGCACATGGACCACGTCGGCGAGATGCAGGGACTGAGCCTCTTCCTCGTGCTGCACGCGTTCGCGAACGGCACCACCGCCCTCACGGGCGTGGAGGCCATCTCGAACGGCGTGACCGCGTTCAAGGAGCCGCGCAGCCGCAACGCGGGCATCACCCTCCTCTGGATGGCCCTCATCCTGGCCACGCTGTTCCTCGGGATCAGCTTCCTGGCCTGGCCGATCGGGGCCCTGCCTTCGGAGAAGGAGACGGTGATCTCGCAGATCGCCCGCACCGCCTTCGACGGCCGCGGGATCCTCTACCTGTCGACGATCGGCGCCACCACGCTGATCCTCATCATGGCCGCCAACACCGCATACGCGGGCTTCCCGCGCCTGTCCGCGCTCCAGGCGGAGGACGGCTTCCTGCCCCGGCAGCTCACCTATCGCGGGAGCCGGCTCGTCTTCTCGCGCGGGATCCTGGCCCTGGCCGTGATCGCGATCGTCCTCATCGTCGTGTTCGACGCGAGCGTCACCGGCCTCATCCCGCTCTACGCGATCGGCGTCTTCCTGTCCTTCACCCTCTCCCAGGCGGGCATGACCCGGCGCTGGTGGAAGGTCGGCCGCCTGCCGCCGGGCACGGTCATCACGGAGAAGGACACCGTGCTCGAGCACGACCGCTTCTGGCGCCTCAAGATGCTGACCAACGGCGTGGGGGCCGTGCTCACGGCCGCGGTGGCCGTGGCCTTCGCGGTGACGAAGTTCCACGAAGGGGCCTGGATCATCGTCATCATCATCCCCACTTTGGTCGCGCTCTTCTTCGCCATCCACGGGCACTACCTGGAGGCGGCCCAGGTCCTCTCCCTGGAAGACTTCGGCGCCCCCCCGCGCGTGCTGCGCCACCGCGTGATCCTGCCCATCAGCGGCGTGCACCGCGGCACGGTGGTGGCCCTGCGCTACGCCCTGGCCCTGTCCCACGACATCACGGCCGTGCACGTGTCGATGGACCACGAGAAGGCGCAAAAGGTCCAGGCGAAGTGGGGCCTCTGGGGCAACGGCGTGCGTCTCGTCATCCTGGAATCGCCCTACCGTCTGCTCCTGGAGCCGCTGCTCGACTACGTGAAGGACGTGGCCGACCGCCGCCAGCCCAACGAGACGCTGACCATCGTGGTGCCGCAGTTCGTGCCGCGGAAGTGGTGGCACCAGCTCCTGCACGCGCAGACGGCGGTGATCCTGCGCCTGGCCCTCATCAACCGGCCCGGCATCGTCATCACCAGCGTGCCCTACCAGATGGCGCCCGAGCTGGGCGACGGAGACGGGGCGCCTTCGGGAGGGAACGGCTAGTGTTCATCATCGTGGTGGGATGCGGGCGCGTGGGGGCGGAGCTGGCCTTCCGGCTCTACCAGCGCGGGCACCAGGTGGCGGTGATCGACCAGGTGGGGAGCTCGTTCGCGAACCTCGATCCCGACTACCGCGGACGCACGATCGAAGGCGAGGTGCTCTCGCAAGACGTCCTCACGCGGGCGGGCATCGAGGAGGCGGACGGCCTCACCGCGGTCACCAACTCGGACGCCGTGAACGCGGTGGTCGGGCACATGGCGCGCGAGCTGTACCACGTGAGTAACGTCGTGGTGAGGAACTACGATCCCCGCTGGCTGCCCATGCACGAGGCCTTCGGCCTCCAGGTCGTGAGCTCGACGGCCTGGGGCGCGCAACGGATCGAGGAGCTGCTCTACCAGCCGCTCGGACGCGCCGTCTTCTCCGCGGGCAACGGCGAGGTCGAGGTGTACGAGCTGGTGGTCCCCGAGTTCTGGCGCGGCCGCAAGGTCGGGGACCTGGTCGCGGGCACGGAGGCGGTGGCCGTCGCCTTCACGCGCGCCGGGCGCTCCCTGCTCCCGCAGCCGGACCTCGTGCTGGAGCCTTCGGACATCCTGCTCGTGAGCGCCACCCTGGCCGGCATCGAGGCCCTGCGCGAGCGGGCCGCTCCCGCCGGAGGGCCCCGCTGATGGCGGAGACGCGCTCCATGTTCGTGCTCATCGCCGGGGGAGGCCGCACCGGCGCCCAGCTCGCCTCGTTCCTCGTCTCCCAGCACCACGAGGTCGTGGTCATCGAGCACCGGCCGCAGATCCTCGCCCACATCCACCGCGAGCTGCCCACGGAGGTCGTCTTCGAAGGCAACGCCACCGATCCCGACGTGCTGGAGCGGGCGGGCATCCGGCGCGCGCAGGTGCTGGCCGCCTGCATGGGCGGGGACGCCGACAACCTCGCCCTCTGCTTCATCGCGCGCAGCCGCTACGCGGTGACGCGCACGATCGCCACCATCAACAACCCGCGCAACGCCTGGCTCTTCGACGCGCACTTCCACGTGGACGTGGCCGTGAACCAGGCGGAGATCCTGGCCAGCCTGATCGAGCAGGAGATGTCGCTGGGCGAGATGATGACGCTCCTGAAGCTGCGCCGCGGCCGCTATTCGCTGGTCGAGGACAAGATCCAGCCCGGGTCGCGGGCGGTCGGGGTCGCGCTTCGCGACCTGCCCTTGCCGCCGAAGGCGGTCATCGCCGCCATCATCCGCAACGGCGAGATCGTGATCCCGCGCGGCCAGGTGACGTTCGACGCGGGCGACGAGGTGCTCGCCATCGTGGACGAAGACGAGGTGGAGGAGCTGGCCGCGATCTTCGGACATCCCGTCCCGATCGTGGGAGAGCCGCGGTAGCGAGGGGACGGCGATGAGGCGGCTCGACGTGGCGCTCATCGCGCTGACGCTGGTCCTCGGGGCCATCTGGTACTACCTGCGACAGGGCGACGTGTCGGAGCGGGCGGGGAGCGTGACCGCGCGCGCGACCACGAACGCGCGTCGTCCGGCCGGCCGTGACACGCCGGCGCTGCCCGCGCGTGGGCCACGGACCGCGGGTCCGCGCGCTTCGGACGAGCCCGCCGCCCCCGGCCTGCGCGTGGAGACGGACGTGCCGGATGCGGACGTCTTCGTGGACCGCGTGTACAAGGGGAAGGCGCCCCTCGTCCTGTCCGACGTCGCTCCCGGCTCGCACCGCATCAACGTCTCTGCCGAGGGCTACGACGGGTACGCGGAGACGGTCGAGGTCACGGGCGCGGACCAGCTCGTGTCCGTCCGCTTCAAGCAGGTCCGCCTCGCCGCCGCCCTCGACGTCGTGCACAAGCACGGGATCGGCTCCTGCCACGGCCGGCTCTCCGCCACGCCCGCCGGGCTGCGATACGCGCCGGAAAAAGGGGACGATGCCTTCGAGGTGCCCCTCGCCTCCGTCGAGCGCCTCGACGCGGACTACCTGAAGAAGCAGCTCACGGTGAAGCTGCGCGGCGGGCGCACCTACAACTTCACGGAGGCGGCGGGGAAGGCGGACGCGCTGGTGAGCTTCCAGCAGGCGGTGGCCAAGGCGCAGTCGCGCCTGGCCGCGGCCTCGCCCAAATGAAAACCCCGGCTCCGGGGATCCGGAGCCGGGGTCGAGACACTGACGTCAGGCGGTCAGTGCTTGTTGCGCGTCGCGACGTCGTAGATGGTGCCCCCCAGGAGTCCCACCACGGCGCCCTTCTTGGCGCCGCTTCCGCCGCCGAGGACGGCGCCGACGCCGGCCCCGGCGGCCGTGGACCCGCCGATGATGATCGCGCTCTTCTTCCAAGAGCGGCCCTGCTGGGCAGGCTCGGCGGCCGAGCCCCGACTGTATGACGGCTCCGCGCTGCTGTAGGTCGAGTTGGACGCGGTGCGCGCGCGAGGCGCGCTCGAACGAGGCGCCGTGCTGCGAGCGGCCGGCACGACGGGATCACGATAGACGACCTGCGGCGCCGGCTGCGCCGGCACGATCGCGGGCACGAACTGCGAGACCGGCATCGCCGTCGCCATCCCCGGCATCAGCGCGCCGGTGGTCGTCGCATATCCAGCCTCCGCCCCCACGCACTGCACCTGCGACTGCCCGGTGCGCGGGTCGGTGAAGACGAGCGCCTGGCGGCCTTCGCCGCAGTTGACGAGCGTCGTACGGCTCGACTCCGTCTGACTCGCGAAGGACGGACCAGCCAGGGACGGCTGCGCCGAAGCGGAACGCCCCGAGTTGGCCACCAGCAGGCCGCCCAACGCCAGCACGCCGACGCCGGTTGCGATCAATGCCTTCATGGCCCTACCTCCCAATGTTCGAACGCCCAGAGCGTTCACGCGGGGATATTTAGCAACCGCGCTGCCAAGCCACAAGTCGTTCGGATGGAGTGACTTGTAAGCATGGCGTTCATACGGGAGTGTCCTCTGTAGAGTGCAATCGGCGTGGGGGGCGGGGAAGGACGAAATCAACCCGTCAGCGTTACGCACAGCAAGGGTCACGGAGGGCGCGGAGTCACGGAGTAGGTTTCTGGGGATAGGGGCGCAAGGCGGGTCTAGCGTCCGTTCTGATGACAAGCCGACCTGGCCACAACCTCTATGTGTTGACCGCGTCGATCGATACGCTGTTAGGCGCGTCGATCGATTTGCGCTGCCTCCGTGTCGCTTCCGCAGTGCCGTGGCCCGAACACCCGCTCCGCCTCGTATTGATTGTGCCGGCGACACCGTAACCCGATGTTGTCGGGCGTGGACGGGCCACCCAAAGCGAACGCCTCGATGTGGTGGAACTCCATGAAGGCACGCTCCGCGCACCGATGTCCGTTCGGCGCGACGAATCCGCACTGCCCGCCCTCCCGCCGCCAGGCCACGCGCTTCGACTCGTTGGGAGTGTGCCGCGACCGGCTCCTATCCGTCCCGGGACGGATAGGCCGCGCCTTCGCCGCCGCGCCGATCTTCTCTCTCTCGACCTTCTCGAGGAGCAGCGTGACCGCGCGATCGAAGATGGCGGCCGGATCGCCGTTCGGGATCTCGCGGCGCAGGAGCGCCTGAAGTCGTCGCAGCTTGTCGTGCGTGTCCTTGCCGACCGTGAACTGGACGCGATAGCGCTCCGGCGAGGTGGGCTCGATGATCGGCCGCGGCGTCGGTGGTGGGGTCAGGATCGAGGGCACTGGTTCCGAGGCCGCCGCTGCGATTGGACTAGTCGCCATCGGCGCCGAACGTGCAGGCACGGTAACGGCCGGAAGCTTCCGGACGGTAGACGGCACGTCCGGTCGCGGGGCCAGGCGCGCGATCAGCTCCAGGATGTCCTGCCGGGTCCGGCCAGAGGCCTCGGCGAGCACAGCCTCGTGGTTCTCCGGCGTGAGATGCGGTCGCAGCATCCGGACCGTCGCCAACGACAGCGCGCCCGAGGCCAGGCGTTCGAGGATCATCGGGAACCGCCGGCAGGCGCGAGCGGCGTCGATGCGGTTGCAGGCGGCATCCTCCGAAAGCCGCAACGCCTGCGTGCAGTAGCTGAAGAGCGAGCCGTGACCGAGCGCCGCGTAGAGGGACGGCCGCGCATCGAGCACGGCCAGGTGGGCGACCAGCTCCGCGGACGCCTCGCGCTCCTTGCGGGCGAGCGCCGCGATGCGGTCGAGGAGATCGTGATCCGAGAGACCCGACGCGAGAGCGAACATGTTCGTGTTCATGAGGCTTGTGTATCACGGCGATTTTCGATGCTCGGGGTTGGCCCGTCACCGAGGCCAGGACGAAGCATCGCGGACCGCGAGGCGCCACGGCGCGGTTGCGCGCGGAAAGCGCACACCGAGCCACCAGCGCGGCCTGACGCGCATCATGGAGATGAAGGCGTCACGAAGCGAGCCGCGCACGCGAAAAGGCGGGTCCGAATCGGAGAGGATCAGAAAAAATAGTTGGCAATCACACGATGCAACAGCGACCGACCCGGTCAGCAAGGGTCACGTTGAGCAAGGGTCACGTAGAGCAAGGCGGCGCCGCGCAGCGGCGGCGACGCGCGAGGGGGGTATCCAGGGGGGGTCGCGAACACCCAACTAGATGATGTGTGAGTGCCCCCCCTGGCTTTATAAGTCCATCGACACGCCGACGAATACCGGCTCGGGCACCAGCGTGACGCCGAACCGATCGTGGACGCGCGCCCGCACTTCGCGCGCGAGCGCCACGACGTCGGCCGCGGCCGCGCCACCGCGGTTCACGATGGCGAGCGTGTGGCGGCTGGAGAGGCCGACCTTCCCGCGCTGATATCCCTTGGCGAGTCCGGACCTCTCGATGAGCCAGGCCGCGGAGAGCTTCACGCGGCCGTCGCCGGCGGGGAAGCGCGGCGGATGCTCGCCTTCGCCCAGGACGCCGTCGCGGCGGAGGACGGTCTCCAGTTCGTCCGCCACCGCCGCGGGCACGATCGGGTTCGTGAAGAACGAGCCCACGCTGCGCGCGTTGGGATCTTCGGGGTCGAGGACCATCGATTTGCGGCGGCGGAGCCCGATCACCGTCTCGCGGACCTGGGCCAGCGAAGGCGCCGCAAGGCCGCGCTCCTCGAGGTGGCGCGCGAGCTCGGCGTAGCGGACGGCGGGCGGCCCTCCCGGCCGCAGCGCGTAGGTCACGCGCAGGACGATGAAGCGGCCCTTGTCCGCGGACTTGAAACGACTGTCGCGATAGGCGAACCCGCACTCCGCGTTGAGGAAGTGCTCGACGCGTCCCGTGTGGAGATCGAGCGCGTCGACGGTCGCGATCGTCTCCGCGACCTCCTGCCCGTAGGCTCCGACGTTCTGGATCGGGGTGGCGCCGACGAGGCCGGGGATGCCGGAGAGGCATTCCACACCCGCCCAACCCTGCCCGACGGCGGCGGCGACGAAGTCGTCCCAGGGCTCGCCCGCTTCCGCGCGGATCTCGACCCGGTCTCCCGCGGTGTGAGTCTCGATCCCGCGCGTGGCGACGTGGAGCACGAGCCCGGGATGGCCTTCGTCGGAGAGCACGACGTTGCTTCCGCCGCCGAGCACGAACAAGGGCAGGTCGCGGGCGCGCGCCCAGGCGACGGCTTCCCGGACGGCGTCTTC
>Ga0207648_10001344_pt1 | contig 27279 bp, 24 predicted proteins | sample KBSMisM32_FD_184310 | JGI IMG/M metagenome (GOLD analysis project Ga0207648, IMG submission 184310) | Miscanthus rhizosphere microbial communities from Kellogg Biological Station, Michigan, USA - KBS Miscanthus M3-2 (SPAdes) (version 2) | ecosystem: Host-associated > Plants > Roots >... | reverse complement strand
CGTGACGAAGCGCACCAGCGCCAAATACAAGCTCGACCGCCGCATGGGCGAGAACGTCTTCGGACGCCCCAAGAGCCCGGTCAACCGCCGCGAATATGGCCCCGGCCAGCACGGCCAACGCCGCAAGAGCAAGGTTAGCGACTACGGCATCCAGCTGCGCGCCAAGCAGAAGCTCAAGGGCTACTACGGCGACATTACCGAGAAGCAGTTCAAGAAGAACTATACGCAGGCAATCGCCATGAAGGGCGACGCCTCGCAAAATCTCATCGGGCTACTCGAGCAGCGGCTCGACATGGTCGTGTACCGCGCCAAGTTCGCGCCAACGATCTGGGCCGCTCGCCAGCTGGTCAACCACGGCCACCTCCGCGTCAACGGCGTCAAGTGCAACATCGCGTCGCGCCGGGTGAATGTCGGTGACGTGGTCGAGCTGGGCGCCAAGGCGCAGGAGATGGCGCTGGTCATCGAGGCGCAGAGCCTCGCCGAGCGCGACATCCCCGATTATGTCGTTCCCGACGGCACGTCGAAGATTACCTTCAGCCGAGTGCCGAAGCTGGACGAGGTGCCCTATCCGGTGCGGATGGAGCCGAACCTCGTGATCGAATTCTACTCGCGCTAAGCCTCAAGGCTTCGGCATATTGAGAGGGCGGCAGGGCAAGGCCCGGGCCGCCCTTTTTTGCTGCTTCAGTGCCCGATCGTCCGATCGAGCAGCTTGCCGATCTCCGTCAACAGCTCTTCCCGCGCCGCGGTGTCATCAAGCTGGTGGTCCAGCCCCTTGTACCGGAGGAACTCGACGGGTGTTCCCGCAGCTGTGAGCGCAGCGTCCATCTTGTCGGACTCCGCCACCCCCACATTCTGGTCGAGATCGCCGTGGGCGAGGAGGACCGGAACCTTGATTTCGGCGGCGTGCCTTAACGGCGATCCTTCCACCAGGTGCGGACCTGAGCCCACGAAGTCTGCGACGACATTCGCATTGACGTAGTCAGACGCCTCCTGCTTCAGCATCTGGAGATCGGTCACGGGCGCGACTGCCGCAACCGCCTTGAACAACCCAGGCTCGGTCACCGCCGACTGCAATGCGGCGTAGCCGCCGTAGGACCAGCCGACGACAGCGAGGCGCTTCGGGTCTGCGATGCCCTGCGATGCCAGCCAGTGAGCCGAGGCCGTGATATCGCCGATGGACGTCCGCCAGCTCTTGAACCCGTTTTGCACGAGCCACGCGTCACCGAAGCCGGCCGAGCCCCGGTACTGGGGCTGCAATACGGCGTAACCTTTCGCGGCGAGGTACTGTGCGATCCAGTCGAAGCCCCATTCGTCTCTGGAACTCGGACCTCCGTGGGGAAGGACCACGGCAGGAAGGTTCTTCGCCTCCTTGCCAGGCGGAAGCGTCAGATAAGCTGGAATAGATACGCCGTCCGAAGACGCGATCGATACCGGCTTCACCGAAGCGAGTTTCCGGTTTTCGAGGTCGGGCCGAACCAGGAGAATCTCGGCCAGGGACTTCGCGGTCTTGTCGAAGACGAAATATCGCCCCGGATCGTTGTCGCTGCCTGCGAAAATGAGGACCTTGTTTCCATCGGCACTGGCCCCCTGGAACTCGATCAGCGGCAGGTTCGGAATGGCACGGCTGAGAGCTTCCACCAGCGCCTTGTATTCGGGATCAAAATATTCGGTCTCTCGCTTGTCCACCACGTAAGTGTAGCCGATCACGCGCTGGCCGTTTGCCGACCTGATAACGTCATCAATGTCGACCTTGCGGTTCGATGCGACAAGCTCGGTCGCAAGTCCTTCCACGAGCCTGATACGATATAAGGCCTCGCGTCCGTTGAGCGGCTTCAGGACATAGAGTGAGTTGCTGGTCGCATCGACGGCCAGCGGGGTGAAATCCTTTTCCTCTACATAGTCGGTCAGCGGCCTCCATTCCTTGGAGTCGACGAGCCGGTAATAATATTTCGTCTTTCCGGTCAGCATCTGGTCGTTGGCGACGCCCGCCATGCCCATCAGGCGAACCTTGCCGAGGCCGTCGCTCATGTAGCTGTCGACGTCGTGCTTGGCACCTTCGACGGGAGTAACCTTGAGCGTCAGTGTATCGACTCGGTCGACCCCGATCCCGCTCTTGGTCCTGACCATGCGCGTGCCCAGCTTCCCTTCTTCAGCAACATATTCGCGGGCCATGAGGACCGAGCCACCGCTGCCGGGCAGCCAGTCGATGATCTGCCCGTCGAACTGCCTGAGGGTTGCGTCGTAGAAGGACGATGGTTGCCCCAACTGCTTGATTCCGGTGCCGTCGCTGTTGACTGCGATCACGCGCTGGAAGCCAAGCAGGAGTCCGGCGTCATCAACGATCGCCGTATATTGGCAGACCAGACGCTGATCGGTGACGAACGAACACCAGCGGAGCTTCTCCGTGCCCTTCCCGCTGTTGAGGAACGGCTTGGTTTCCCCGGTCTCGATGTTGGCGACAAACGCCACGGCTCCGCCGCCGGGGCTGGGCGCGATATACGAGACGCGCGTTCCGCTCGGCGACAGGCGAATCCCGGTAGCGCTTTCTCGCGCTCCAAACAGAGCGGCATCCGCGTCCGATGTCTTGTAGGTTTGAGCGGATGATCCGGAACCCCACGCCGCGGCAACGGCCGCGAGCACACAATAACCCGTACGCAACATCATTCCCCCTAGCTCGGCGACAACATCATGCACGGCTGCTGTGGCAAGACAAGTGACTGACTTGGCGTTGAAGCATGGGCCTGTTAGCGGCGCGGGCCATGCGTCCTACTCTCCCCCGCCCACCTCTGCCTGAATGGGCGCCTCACGAGGCGGTGTGGATAGGCTTCCCGAGCGATCCCGACCTGTGGCTCGGCGACTTAAAGCCCGCCGAGGAGGAGGTCGCCGCCTTTGCCAGAGCAGTGCATGCCGGAGGCAAGGGCGAGGAGGTTAGGCTTGTGGCTGCGCACGACGGTGCGGCGGAGAGCGCGAGGAGGCTGGCCCCGTTCGCCGAGGTGATCGTCGAGCCGTTCGGTGACATTTGGCTGCGCGACACCGGACCGATCGTGCTGGGCAGCGGTAGGGACCGTCGCGCCCAGGGCTTCGGTTTCAACGGCTGGGGCGGTAAGTACGATCTCGATGGCGACCAGGACATCGGCGAGCGGCTGGCCCGCGCCGCGAAGCTCGACTTCGATAAGGCGGACTGGGTGCTCGAAGGCGGAGCGATCGACGGGGACGGCTCCGGCACCGTGCTGACGACCGAGCAGTGCCTGTTGAACCCAAACCGCAATTCGCTGAACCGCGAGGAGGTTGAGCAACGCTTGCTCGACGACCTCGGCTTTGAGCGCGTGGTCTGGTTTGGATCCGGCCTGCTGAACGATCATACGGACGGCCATGTCGACAATCTGGCGAGGTTCGTCGCGCCGGGGCGTGTCGCAATTCCGACCTGCGCCAGGCACGACCCCAATGAGGCCGTCTACAAGGATGCGGCGCGACGCTTGGGCGATGCTCATCTCGACATCGTCACCCTCCCCTCGCCCGGCCGGATCGCCGACGAGGACGGAGAGATCATCCCCGCGAGCTACATGAACTTCTACATTGGCAATGCCGCCGTCGTGGTGCCGCAATATGGGGCGGCCAACGATCGCGGCGCGGTCGAGGTCATCCAGGCCCTCTTCCCCGACCGCGTTGCAATCGGGCTTCGCGCCGACCACATCCTGACCGGCGGTGGGAGCTTCCACTGCATCTCTCAACAGGTCCCGGCATGAGCAAGATCACCGTCGCTGCGCTGCAGCTCGCCTTCACCGACGACACGGATGCGAACATCCGCGCCGTCAGCGGGCTCGTCCGCGAGGCGGCTGGCAAGGGTGCCGAGGTCGTGCTTCCTCCCGAGCTGTTCGAAGGCCCCTATTTCTGCCGGGTCGAGGACGAGAGCCTGTTCGCGACTGCACGCCCGACTGCCGAGCATCCGTCCGTGCTCGCCATGCAGAAGCTCGCCGAGGAGCTGAAGATCTGGATCCCGACCAGCTTCTTCGAGCTCGAGGGCCCGCATCACTACAATTCGCTCGCGATGGTCGGCCCGGACGGCAAGGTCGCCGGCGTCTATCGCAAGAGCCACATCCCCGACGGTCCCGGCTACGAGGAGAAATTCTACTTCCGGCCAGGCAACACCGGATTCAAGGTTTGGCCGGGCCCGCATCGCTCGACGCTAGGCGTCGGCGTCTGCTGGGACCAATGGTACCCCGAGACGGCGCGCGCGATGATGCTGATGGGCGCCGACATCCTCTTCTACCCGACAGCGATCGGCACCGAGCCGCACGATCCCGACCTCGACACCTCGCGGCTGTGGCGGCGGGCGATGATCGGCCATGCGGTGTCAAATGTGGTCCCGGTCGTTGCTGCCAACCGGATCGGGACCGAGCATGGCCAGCGCTTCTACGGCCACAGCTTCATCTGCGACGAGCGCGGCGACATACAGACCGAGTTCGGCGCAGAGGAAACCGGCGTTCTGGTCGCGACGCTCGATCTCACCGCTGCGAAGAAGCACCGCGCGGCCTTTGGCTTCTTCCGCGACCGGCGGCCCGAGCTCTACGGACGCCTGGTCGAAGACGTCTGACGCCTGAGCAGGTGGAGCAGCGGATAAGGCCTGCCCTCGCCGTCCTGTTCCGACCGGCCAACCACTTCGAACCCAAGGTGACGGTAAAAAGCGACTGCAGCTTCGTTCTGCTCGTTGACATCCACCGTCGCGGGCAGGCCGACCCGGTCGGCCATCAGCCGGCCTATCCCCTTCCCGTGCGCTTTGGGATCGATGAACAGCGAATCGATGTTTTGCCCAGTGACACCCATGAATGCGACAGGTGCGCCGTCGACGATCGCAACGACCAACTCAACCGTCCGGACATATTCAGCGACGAGCGGATCGATCTCTTCACGATCCTCCGGCGACAGGAAGTCGTGGGTCGCATCGACCGCGTTGCGCCAAATCTGTTGCAGCGCGTCGGCGTCGGACAGCTCGCTCGCTCGAAACTCGGTCATGGCTGCAACTCCAGCGCGTGTTCGAAAACGCTTTCGAACATCGCCGCATTTAGCCGCCCCGTATTCTGATTGTAGCGTGAGCAATGATAGCTCGACAGCAGAATGCGGCCGTCGGGAGCAGCGTTCTGAACGCCATGTCCGAATTTCGTGGAAGCGGGTGGCAGACCCAGGGCCCGCGCAGCGGCGACATGCGCGATCTGGCCCAGCGCCAGCAACACCCGCACCTTCGGCAGCACCGCGAGCGCCTCCTCGAAATAATGCCGGCAGGTCGCGATCTCGCGCGGCTCGGGCTTGTTGCCGGGCGGCAGACATTTGACGGCGTTGAGAATTACCGCGCCCTTGAGTTGCAGCCCGTCGCCCGGGCTGGCGCCATACTCCCCCTCGGCGAGCCCGAACTTGAGGAGGGTCGCGTAAAGAAGCTCCCCAGCATAATCGCCCGTGAAGGGCCGGCCGGTGCGGTTGGCGCCATGCTTGCCCGGTGCGAGCCCGACGATCGCCAGCCATGCCTCGCGGTCGCCGAACGCCGGTACGGGCGCATTCCACCAGCCGGGATGCTCGTCCCGGCATTCCTCGCGGAATGCGACAAGTCGGGGACATAGCGGGCAGTTGCGCGGCGCCTCGGCCTCGGGAACAGGCGACAGATCGGCGGGGCTGGCGCACTCCATTCGCCTGACCTAGGCGAGCGGCCGTGCAGGACGCAACGCAGCTTTACGCGATCGCAATCGGATCAAACCGGCCGCATGGCCGCTTCGGGCGGCCGGCGGGGGTCGTGGAAGCTGCAATTGCCCGCCTGGACGAAGAGTTCGGGCTGTTCGATGCGTCGCCGATCGTCCTCAATGCAGCACATGGCGGCGCTGGCCGTGATTTCGCCAATTCGGTGGCGCTGGTCGAAAGCAAGCTCCATCCGCCCGCCCTGCTGTCGCGCCTCAAGTCGCTCGAGCGTGAGTTCGGGCGCCGGCGGGGCCGCCGCTGGGGCCCACGCGTCCTCGATCTCGACATCGCGCTGTGGAGCGGTGGCAAGTTCCGCTCGCGTGGACTGACGATCCCGCATCCCGAGCTCGCTCGCCGAACCTTCGTGCTGCAGCCGCTCGCCGCGGTCGCTCCCGGATGGCGCGTCGGCAGCAATACGATCCGTCATCTCGCTCACCGCCTTGCCCGCAGGCGCCCACGAGGGTAACCGCCCCTTCAAGGTGGGCCCATAGCTCAGTCGGTAGAGCAACTGACTTTTAATCAGTAGGTCGCTGGTTCGAATCCAGCTGGGCTCACCAGCCCCAACATCAGCGGCTGAAGTAATCCAGTACCTTTCGCCCCTTGCGAACGGTGCGCTTCGCCACCTCCGGAACGTACTCGGCGACAGCCTGTCGCCTGACGTTGCGCCGGGCGAAGTCGATATCGGCGCGGTTGTCCTCCTCGAGCCATGCCTTGCAGCCCTGCCGGTTGATCTGCCTGTGCGCGATCATCGGACCCGAGCTTCCGAGGCAATAGGTGCACGATTTCAGTGGCTCCTTGCTCTTCACGCGCGCCGCGATCTCGTCACCGAGGCGGGCGTTGCCATGGATTCGAATGCCGTCGACTTCGGGCCCCGGGAAATCGATGCCGGCCATTCGCAACCGTGCTTGCGTGAAGGGCGCCACGGAGCAGCGGAAAAACATCCCGTCGTAAATGGCAAAGCACGAATATTCGTTGGCCATCTTGCACTGGCTGAAAATGCGCTTGACCAGATCCTCGTCCTCGACCCGGTTGTTGATGCAGCTCCGGTTGAATTCGGTGATCGTGGGACGCAAGTCGAGGAGAATGCCATGTTCCTCGCATTTGGCGGCTATTGTTTCGTCCGACATGCGCCGGCGGATCCCCGGATACGTGGAGATCCAGAGGATGTCCGTAAGCGCCCAGAATTCGTCCGGCATCGTGTGAAGCAGCATGCCATTCGTATAGATTTTGATTTTGTCGCCGACGCCGATGTCCCGGGCGATCTTCATGAAATCGATCAATTGCGGATGAAGCAGCGGCTCACCCCCCACCAATCTGAATTCCTCGACGTGCACGGCCTGCGCAAAGACCCGAACATCGCGCTCATAATCCTCAAGCGAAGCGAATTTCTTGGCCATCAGCGGCGAGGCATGGTCGCACTGGTAGCAGCTGAGGTTACAATGCTCGGTCAGATTATATTCGACGCCGAACAGCCTGACCTTTTGGCGCATGCTGACGGGCGCATTCATCGCGGGTTCCTCGGAAGCCTACCAACCAGTGCCCTATCCCCCTGATCTAGTGCAGTAAAGGCAATCAGGCCTAACTCGACATCGAGGAGATGGCTGTTTTTTGACCAAGCTTTGGCCCAAGCGAGCAGCGTGACGCGATCTCCATCCTTTTCCGTCATCGTTCCAACCTACCAGCGCCGGGAGATGGTGTGCGAAGCCGTGCGCGCGCTTTGCGGGCTCTCCTATGATGGACCGATTGAGATCATCGTTGTCGTAGACGGATCGACCGATGGGAGTGCGGACGCACTGGCGAAGGTAGATTGCGCGCTGCCGCTGCGAGTGATCGAGGAGGAAAACCGAGGTCAGGGCGCAGCGCGAAATCGAGGCGCAGCGGAGGCCACCGGTGAAATCCTGTTGTTCCTCGACGATGACATGATCTGCGAGCCCGACCTTGTTCAACAGCACGCGCGACTTCACGCCGAGGGTGCAGACGTCGTCACGGGGGAAATCCCGATTCACGAGAATTCAAGCCGCGGCCTGGTCACGGATCGGCTGGCTAAGGCCGCTTCATATTCGAGGGCTGGACGAGGTTCCGCGTTCGAAGTCTACAGCGGCAATCTCTCGATCCAGAAAGCCGTGTTTCGGGAAATAGGCGGTTTCGACGAGGACTTGCGAGCTGGAGAAGATCTGGAACTCGGCATTCGGCTGATCGACCGCTTCGATGTCAGACACAACGGTGCGGCCATCGCCCGGCAAATGAACCTGATCGGCCCTACCGAGCATATGAAACGCGCACGCCAGCTGGCGGCGGCGGACCTGCAGCTAATGACCAAGCATCCGCAAATCACCGCGGAGCTGCTGACACACAGGGGAGCACCTGCCGCGGGCGCGATGCCTGCCGGGTTCAGGCTTGGCCGAGTCCCCTTTCTATCGTCGCTCGCTGCCGCCGCAGCTTCCGGGCTGGTTGAGATCACCCAGCGGAGCCCCCTCCGATCCAACCGGTTTATCTCGCGGTTCTACTTCACGGCCCGGTCGGGCCTGTACTGGTCGGCATTCCGGACGGCCGCCGGAAAAGCGATCCTCCGCGCCCAAGGGCACGGCTAGTCTCGGGCAGCTTCAGTCATTACCCTCAGAGCGCGATGGTTCTGCGGCATTTTGAGAGGGTGGGATCCGCCGCTGCGCGGCGCGCCCGCAGTGGGATGCGGAAGGTGGCGGCTCGGGCCTCAGGGGCCACCCGTCCGGTGATCCTGATGTACCACCGCATTGCGCAGGAGACCTTCGATCCATGGGCTCTCGCAGTGGCTCCGGCCAAGTTCGACGAACAGCTCGCTTGGCTCGCAAAGCACCGCACTTTGCTTCCCCTCCCGGAATTCGCGAAGCTACATGATCGCGGCGAGCTTCCCGATGAGGCGGTCGCGGTGACTTTCGACGACGGCTATGCGTGCACCGCGAGAGTGGCGGCGCCGCTGCTCGACCGGCACGGCGTACCGGCGACGATCTTCCTCCCCGCCGGCCTGATTGGGCGAACCCACCGTTTCTGGTGGGACAAACTGGGCGAGATCGTGCTGAATCACCCCGGGACGAGCATCCATGCCCGCGGCCGCTGGTTTGAGCTGGGCGAAAGGCAGGATCGCGATGCCATCTGGCCTGGCGACAATCGGAAACGCACGCCGCGCCAACAGAGCTTCTATGCCCTCTGGGCAGAACTCCAGCCTTTGCCGCTCCCTGAGATCGAGCAAGGCCTGACGGAGCTGCTGACTCAATATCCTGCAGCAATCGAGGACGATCGTCAGCGTCTAATGACGACTGAAGAGCTCCTTTCAATCCGCTCAGATAAGATCCAGTTTGGGTCTCATGCATTGAGCCACGTTTCCCTTTCCAGTCTCAGCGCTGCCGAGAAGTCGCAGGAAATCCGCAGCGGTGTGGCCGCGTGCGAGGAGTTGACGGGCAGCCGTCCGGAGACCTTCGCCTATCCGTTTGGTGACTTCGATCGTGAGTCCGAAAGTCTCGTTGCCGAGGCCGGATTCACCTGCGCCTGCACCGTCGAGCCGCGTGCGGTAGCTGCGGATGATGACCTATTCGCCCTGCCGCGCATCAAGGTCGGCAACTGGACCGGTCGCCAACTTCGGCAGGCGCTTGCGGACGTCAGCTATCGGCGCGACGAAGCATGACCCAAGGGGCCCGGCCGCTCGTCTCAATCCTCTTGCCGGCTTACAACGCGGAAGCGACGCTCGCTGAAACACTGCAGTCGGCGCTCGCCAGCTCCTATTCCAAGCTGGAGGTTGTGCTCGTTGACGACGGGTCTACCGATGCAACGGCGGCGATCGCCGAAACTTTCGCGGGTCATGATCAGCGCGTCCACGTGTTCCGACAGGAGCACCGCGGTGTCTCGGCCGCTTTGAACTTTGGTCTCGGCAAGGTCCGCGGAGAGTTCGTGGCGCGGCTTGATGCGGACGATTTGTGGCATCATTCGAAGCTTGGGAAGCAGGCCGAGTTGCTTACAGCCGATCCGGCACTGGCCCTGGTCTACACCTTTGTTCGGTACGTCGACGAGAACGGCCGTATCGTCCGGGATGCTCAGCCTCAGCGGCTTGCGGGGCGAGCACTGTGCCAATGTCTCTATGAAGGCATCATTGGAGGAGGCAGCTCGGTCGTCGTCCGCCGCTCTATCCTGGACGCCGCTGGCGGCTACGACGAACGGCTTTCGGTCTGGGAGGACTTAATTCTACACGTGAAGGTCGCGGCGGCCGCCCCCGTCGCCTTCGTTCCGGAATATCTGACGGCTTACCGCCTACGACAGGGCACCTCGTCTGGCGACCTAAAGCGGTCGCTCCAGAACTGGCGGCTCGCGAAAAGGCTTGTCGAAACGGGCTTACCCCAAGTGCCGGCATTCGCCCGCCGTTGGAGTCACGCCCGACGCCTGCTCGAGCTCAGCGAGGGATTTGCGCTTAATAGGCGTTACGGGACTTGCGCCAAGCTCCTAGCCGAATGCGTCGCATCGGACCCGGTGCGAACATCGGCCTTTCTCGCCTATCGGCTGCATCGCCGACTCAGCCGCAATCGCCATCCGTTGAATCAGAAAGGCCCGCTCTTCAGAGATGCTGCGGTGACGAAGAACTACAGCCTAAGCCCGTTCGACGCCGGTCTCGAGGGACATCGGCTCCGGTCTCTTGATGAATCACGCGATCGACTGCTTCAGTCGATCGACCTCGATCTCACGGCGCTCCCTCGATCCACAGACGCTGGAGGAATGAGCCCTCAGGCGGGTATTGCGCCTTAATATCGCGGATACACTCGTTCCACAGGTGGATCCCGACCGTTTCGGTGGTCACCATCTGCTCGAGATCGAGACTCGGATCGATGATCCACCCCGCCCGCTCCCAGGGCACGGGGTAGAAAGCTGTCGGCGGCAAAGCGAACGCGGACAACCCGAACTTGGCCGCAGCGGCCGTGAGGGCCGCAGGCCCTGTCGTGCCCCATGGCATTGCACCGACGTCGACGGCGCCTCCCAGCCATTTCCGCAGGTGCGACGTCAGCCGATACCTAGGAGGAAGCCAGGCCGGCACTGTGCCTTCGAACGGAGCAAGGAGCTCCTGCAGGGTCGGCGAACTAGCCGGCAGCCGCAAGACGGCATTGTTGATAACGCCTGGTCGCTCCTCCCCGAACAGATGCTCGACCTCTTCGTCGAGCGGACGAAGGAGATACATGTCCGTGTCGATCCAGGTCCCGGCGCCGCGTTTCAGCAGCTCATACCGAAACCAGTCGGAGAAGGGCGCGACGCTTCCGCGCCGATGCCGAACGACTGCGCTTTCCGGCAGGATCAGCGAGGCGTCTTGCACCTCGACCCCCTCCGGAATTCCTATCGGCTCGCTGTAACAGTAAAGAGTCAGCCTATGACCCTGACGAAGGACCGATTTCAGACACGCTCTCTCGAGAGCCCCCAGGCTGCCTCCGATCCACAGGGTTGCGCACTGAAGCATCTCAGACGAACGGCTATGCGCGCCATGGCTGCCAGTCCAGTCAAGGATGATGCGCAGTTCGCGCTAGAACCGATGCACGCCTCGTGAGGGATCGTGGTCGCTCAGACCCGACGCTGTGGACCTTGCTTCCACAGGTCTATCGGTTTCTCTCTCCTAAGAGAAAGCGGCATCTGTACCTGCTCCTTGTACTCATGATCCTGGGTGCAGTCGCGGAACTGGCGACTCTCGGGTCGCTCCTGCCCTTTCTGTCGCTGCTCGCGGGCGTAGAGCAACCCGCGCGGGTTCCCTCATTTGTGCGCCTGTTCGTAGCGGCGGGAGCGACAACGCCACGTGAGCAGATTTGGCTGGCCGCAATGCTGTTCGCCACGATTGCGCTGGTCGCCGGCGCTATTCGCCTGATGCTGAACTGGTCGACCCAGATGTTCACCTCACTCCTTGGGCAGGAACTGAGCTGGGAGGTGCAGCGGCGCATCCTGATGCAGCCCTATACCTACCACCTGTCCCATAATTCGAGCGAGGCCGTGGCTGCCATAGATACGGTCCACGTGCTGGTCATCAACGTGCTGGTGCAGCTGATTTATGCGACGGCAGCCGGGTTCATCGCTTTGGCGATCATCGCGGCGTTGATTTACGTGGACCCAGTCACTGCAAGCATCGCAGCAGCGACGTTTACGCTTCTCTACGTTGTGGTTTCCGCAGTGTCGCGGCCTCGGCTTGCAAGAAATTCGGAGGCGCTCGCCAACGCGTATAACGAACGGGTTCGGATCGTCCAGGAAAGCATTGGTGGCATTCGTGATGTCATCATCGACGGCGCTCAGCGGCTGTACCTCGACGCGTTTGCGAAAGTCAGCAGGCGATACGGACTTGCCACCGCAACAACCTCCTTCATCGCCGCAGCGCCGCGCTTCATCATCGAGGCGACCGGCATGGCCGCGATCGCGCTCGTCGCCCTGCTCATTTCGGATCGGGAAGGCGGTTTGGCCTACGCGCTTCCGCTGCTCGGCGCCGTGGCTCTGGGCGCTCAGCGCCTGCTGCCGCTGCTGCAGCAGGTCTATCATGGCTGGGCGAGCATTTCCGGCCATCGCTCGACCGTTTCCGAAGTGCTCCAGCTTCTCCGCTTGCCAATTCCGCAGGATCGTCACGTATCTTCGACGGAGCTCTTGCCTTTGGTCGACAAGATCTCGGTTGAGCGCGTCAGCTTTACCTATCCGGGCGGCAGGGAGCCCGTCCTCGATGGTGTCACGCTGGAGATTCCCCGCGGATGCATCGCGGGCGTGGTCGGCACGACCGGAAGCGGAAAGAGCACTCTAGCGGACTTGGTCATGGGGCTGATCGAACCGACCGAAGGCCGAATCACCGTTGATGGCGTGCCGCTCACAGGGACGGCGCGGCGGCGCTGGCAGCAGAGTATCTCCCATGTGCCGCAAGCGATTTTTCTCGCGGACGCCAGCATCGAGCGGAACATCGCCTTCGGAGTCCCGCCAGAACAGATCGACCATGCTCGCGTTCGATCCGCGGCAGCGGCAGCCCAGCTGCACGATTTCGTGGCTTCCGTCGCAGACGGCTACGACACCAGCGTCGGGGAGCGTGGCATTCGCCTTTCCGGGGGCCAGCGTCAGCGGCTGGGCATCGCGCGAGCGATCTACAAGCAATCGCCTGTGCTGGTGCTGGATGAAGCGACCAGCGCATTGGACGAGGCGACCGAAGCAGCAGTGATGGCCTCGCTGCAAGCCCTCGCCGAGGAAGGGCGAACGACCTTCATCATAGCGCACCGCCTCTCGACGCTCTCGCACTGCGATCTTCTTGTTCGCCTGGATGAGGGGCGGATCGTTGATTCTGGCAATTATGGCGAAGTTGTGGGTTTTCCGTCTCGCAATCGCTAATCTGATCGGGCTTTGAGCATTTCTCGACTTTCCAATAAGCGTGCCCTACCTTCGATAGCCAAACTGCAATCGGGACCAGAATGTTAGCTGCTGCCGAGAGTCCAAGGGTAAGCGTCGTGATGCCGGTTCACAACGCGCTGCCCTACCTAGATGCGGCGGTCGAGAGCATTCTCGGGCAGACGTTGCAGAGCTTCGAATTCGTCATTCTGGACGATGCCTCGACCGACGGCTCGACCGAGCGCTTGCGCGATTGGGCCAAGCGGGACCCGCGAATTCGTTTGATCGAGGAAAAGCGCAATCTCGGCCCGGCGCTAAGCTCTCAACGCGTCGCCTGCGCTGCCACCGCCCCGGTCATCGCGCGCATGGATGCGGATGACATTTCCTACCCGCGGCGCCTCGAAGAGCAGCTCGAGGTCCTGGACCGCTTCAGCGAGACGGGTGTCGTCGGGGGGTTGTACGACATCATCGACGCCGCTGGTCGCAGGATTCGTGGGCCAGAAGCGTGGCGACTCGTGCACCCTGCATCAGTTCCGCCGTTCGGCAACGGACCGCTGATGTATCGGCGGGAAGTCTTCGATGAGGTCGGCGGATACCGCCGCCAATGTGAGTTCTGGGAAGATCATGACCTCATCATACGAATGGGCTCGATTTCAAAGATCATGATCCTGCCTCACGCGGTGTACCAGGTTCGCCAGTCGCCGGTCAGCACCCGCTTCGCGTCCGAGCAACGCCGCGTCGAGCGTGCTCTGGATCTGATGTACAGGTGTCGCCAACGACTGGAGCAGCACCGACCTTACGACGACCTTCTCGATGCACCCGTCGACGACGAAGCCAAGATCGATCCGCGCGTGTTCATTTCCGCCGGATCAATGGCTTTGTGGTCCGGAGGCAAGCCCAGACTGTTCCGACGCTTGCTTCAAAGAGCAGATCTCCGCCTCGATTTCCGAAGTGTGAGTGCGCTCGTCTGGGCCGGCTGGGCGTCGGTCGATCCGAGAACACTGCGAATCTTCATTCGTTCGCTGCTACTCGCTCGGCGAATGCGCGCCTCCTTCGCGGTGCGAACTGCCGGTCCGGTGACATGGGCAGCGCCCACCGTCACCTCCCGCGATGTGAAGAACATCCGGAACCCGGAACCCTCGGACGCTCGCCGGCCGATGCAGACTAGAAGTCCTATGCAGGCCCGCTCGGCGCAAAGCGCTCAGATCGCCGCAGAATAGTCTCCGAACTGATCAGTTCACGACGAGGTGGCGTGTCGGCCTTAGATCATTCGGGTCGCGCCGTTCCGCCGGGCGCCGATCGATCAGCAATGCCAGGCACATGGCGAAAGTCGCGCTGATAGCCGCTGTTCGCAGCGGGAAATCCACCAGGCTGTGAAGCAGGACGACCGCGGACCCGATTGAAGCGGCTCGAACGAATGGTCCGCCGCCGCCCGTTCGCCATCCACCCCTCGCGGCAGCCAGCCACCAGGCAATGAATGCCGCAATGAGGACGGCGCCCAGAACGCCGAGTTCGAGCACCAGCTCGGCGTAGTCGTTATGGGCGTGAATCACATATTCGGGCGTAACCCTGTCAGGGCTCTCGTACAGCCGATAGACTTGGCGGAAGGATCCAAGCCCCGACCCCAGCGGCATTGTTTCGCTAATCGCCTTTGCGGTCGTCTTCAGAATCTCCTCGCGCGATTGGACCGAGCTGCTCGCATCCTGCCCGACCCGCGAGCTGCCGATCGAAGTCGATGCCAGCACGACCACGGCCGCCAACATTCCAAGCCCGGCAACGACCGCCAAGGGCACCCGCAGGTTGCGGGATGCAGGCGCAAAGATCAGCACGCTCCCGGCAATCGCTGGGAGTGCAAGCGCGTAACCGGCCAGCGAATGATTTAGGCTAATGCCGACGAGAATCAGCACTGTGGCTCCGCCGAGAATGGCGATTAGCGACGAATATCGTTGGATGTTGCGGCTCCTGCCCGCAGCAGCGAGCGCCGCAACGAATGGCAAGGCTACGACCAGCAGATCCGCCATATGGTTGGCATTGGCAAAGAAGCCGACAGCCACCCCACGATTGGTCCTTTCATAGAGATACCAGGGCGAATTCGGCCCCGAAGCCGCAACCTGCAAGGAGCCAAGCATGACCGAGGCCATCACGCCGGCCAGCAGCGCCGCTGCAAGCCAGCTCGCCCTGAAGGCTCCAAGCCGGAGGATCGCGCAGATCATGGCAAGTGGCGGGATGACCGCGAGTAAGGTGTCAAACGTAGCGTAAGGTGTGAGAGAAGTCGAAAGCCAGGGTACCGGCTGGTCGAGTATCGGGTAGCCGTCCGCAATCCGCGCTCGCACGCCTGTCGACCACAGCGATGGGGGCAGGGGCACCAGCTGAAGCAGGACAACAGCGAGACCCGCCAGCAATATCAGTAGCAGGGCTCTGGCGCCCTTCGGTAGCGGCTCGTCCGCTGTTGAAGCCGCGGCCCAGGCGATGATCCCAAGGCCGGCCAGCTGAAGCAGCATGTTCTGCAAAACGCCTTGGGCACTTCCGCCAAGCACGAGGCAGGCGAGTAAGTATAGCGGCGCAACGGCACTTTTGGCTGCGCTAGGCACCGCGTCCTCCCCTCACAAGCGAAAGTCCAGCGATGGAGACATCGACCTGTTGGGCCATGTCTGCGGAAACCCCGGAAAGCCTGAGCCACTGAGCCTGGCATCCAGCGGGAACATTGAACTGCCAGCCACGGGTGGCAGCCGCGTCCAGGGTGATCGAGGACAGCGGCTGCGGGGCTTTGTCGCACCAGATTGACCAGGTCAGCGAATGGGCGCGGGCCGGATCACCAAGCAACCGCATCGACACATTGTACGCTCCAGGTGGAAGCAGCAGCAATTGGCTGGCCAGGGTCCCGTCCTCATCCCCATAGAACAGAACGTGAAGCCGGGCGCCTTTCTGTCGCTCGGCCAGTCCGACGGTCGAGCTGGTGAGCTGCCAGTTGAACGGCGGCGGAGTGGTTGGGTCGGCAAACTCCAGGTCGTGGACGAGTTCACCGGGCCGAAGCCTGCTTCCAACAAACCCCGCCGCGGCCGCCCGCGCCTTCGGATAATCGCCAGCCTGAACCAGCGTGTTGATGACCATCAGCCGCCACTGCTGGTTCTCAGTGTGTGTTGGGCTCGCCAGCGCCAATGCGGCCGGCACTGTTCGCACGTCGGATGCGAGAGCCACTAGCACACGGTTTTCGAGACCAGAATTGGACTCAAACAGCTTGCGAAGGGCGGGCCAATTCGCTTGGTTGGCCGCATATTGCGCGACATATGGTGCGGCAGCGCTGCCGCCGTCGGGCGACAGCCGGGCTAGGGCCGCAACCTCCCGGAGGCCGTGCGTGACGTCGCCAGATCGGAAATAGCGATCCGCGAGGAAGTAAGCGGCAGGAAGCGAGCGCGGATCGCGCCACTGCGCCGCCTCGAATGCTCGTTGGGCGGTCGCTGGATCTCCCGCGAGCCCTGCCTGAACGCCGCGCACCAGGAACGGCTCGGGCGCGAGCGGCTCTCTGATCGCCGCATCGTTTATCTTTGCGAAGTCCGACGGAGAGACTGGACGGCGGGCGCGGGAAGCCTTCGCAATGTCTGTCATTGCTACACCGATCTCTACGGCCGGATGGTCGTTCCAGGCCCTTGCGGCGTCGGAGGGTCGCATCTCCACCAATGTGTGGACCGCAGCATTGCGAACCACCTGAATCCCGATCAGGAGCGCGGCGACGGCGGCAACGGCGGCCCTGACCGCCATCAGTGGACCACCGGAGCACTGATCGTCAGGCGTCTGACTCCACCGGATGGTCTTCCTCCGCAGGCTCGTCCGCTTGCGGGATCATGAGAATCTCGGTCTTTTTCACGCGCGGCTTGCTGCCGTAGCCATAGCCGTATCCATAGCCATAACCGTATCCCGTTCGGCCATACCCGCCCGTGCCCTCTTCGGACTTCGTCAGGACAGCGCCAAGGATACGGGTTCCCGTTGCCTCAAGGCGGTTTAAAGCCTCGACTGCGGCACGGGTACGAGTCTTGCCGCTTTCGATGACGAACAATGCGGAGCCGGCTGCCGCGGCAAGCAACGGTGCGTCAGCGAGGCCCAGGGTCGGCGGGCCGTCGATAACGACGAGGTCGAACGCCTCCTTTGCCTCATTGATGATCTTGCGGATGCGACCGGTGGACAGGAGATCCGCAGGATTGGGCGGAAGCGGTCCGCTAGCCATCAGCCACAGATTCTCGTGCTGCGTCTCGACAATATGCGCTGCCAGATCATCGTCGGTGGTCAGGAGCTTGCTGAGCCCGAGGCGCTCATTGGCGGCCTTGAAGGCTGGCTTGCGCAGGTCGCTGTCGATCAGGAGCACGCGGCGCCCGCGACGCGCGAAGTTCTGGGCAATTGCGAGAGCCGACGAGGACTTGCCCTCGCCAGAGCGCGTGCTGGTTACCAACAATACCTTCGGCGTGCCTTCCTCGGTGCTGAACCGAAGCGCCGCCACGATCGCGGAATAGGCCTCGGAGATGATCGACGTGGGGTTCTTGAGATCGTCCACGAAGGAATCCTTCGCGGGCGTCTTCGGCACTGTGCCCAAGCAGGCGAGCGAGAGTTTGCGGCGAACATCCTCGCGGCTCTTGATCGTGTCATTGACGAACTCGAGGCCAACGGCGCCCGCAACGCCCGCAACAAGGCCGAGACCCACGCCGACGATAAGGTTCAGGAGCAGGTTCGGCTTGAAAGGCAGTGTCGGCGCCTGTGCGCGGTCAACAATCGATACTGGAGCCATGCCGATGCCGCCGGCGACGCCGATCTGCTTGTACCGCTGCAGGAGCGCATCGTAGAGGCTGCGGTTGGTATCAACCTCGCGCTGGAGGATCGTGTACTGGATGCTCCGGCCGCGAAGGTTGAGTACGTCACCCTTCAGCTGAGCCACCCGGGCCTGGAGTGCCTGTTCGGCGGAAAGCGCCCCACGATAGTCGGCAAGCAAGCCGTTGATACGGCCTGACGATGCCTGCGAAACCTGTGTGTTGATCTGGCGCTTCAGTTCATCGATCTGTGCCTGAAGACTGACCATCTCGGGGTGCTCAGGCTTCATGAACTCCCGCTTCTGCTGATACTGGGCCTCGAGCTGCGCCAGCTGCTGCCGAAGCGGCTGCACCGCCGAATTCACGTCGCTCGTCGGTCCGGTTGCTAGAGCCTGGCGATACGCCCCCTCCGCTGCCACGCGACGCGCAGTGGCTGCGGCAAGCGCCGAGTTCAGCTGGACCAGCGATTCACCTTGGAGCGAGTTCGTGTCGCTGCCGTTCGAGTTGCCGTCGGATGAAGTCCCACCCGGAGTGGTAATGATGCCCTGCTGCTGGGCATAGGCCACGACCGCCCGCTCGGACTTCTCCAGATCGCCGCGCGTCTTGTTGATCTGTCTTTCGAGGAAGTTCCGGGCATATGCCGAGGCCTCGTAGCGCCGCTGCAGCGAAGTGTTGATGAAGCTGTCGGCAACACCGTTGGCAATCAGAGCTGCCAGCTGGGGCGAGGTCGAGTCAAAATCGAACTTGATGAGCTGGCCCTGCTCGGGCGGAATGACCTTCAGGCCGCGCTGCACAATATTGGTTGCCACTCTGAGGCGCTGCGAGGCGTCACCCTCCTGCGGAACGATGTCCGGATTGTTGGCGAGGTTCAGTTCCTGCGCGGTGCGCTCGGCGACGGCGCGACTGCCCAGGAGACCGACCTGGGTTGCCACAAAATCGAAGGAGTCCGTCGCCTGCTGGTCCTGTTGACGCGATTGCTCATCGCTGATGGCAACGGACGGCGGGTTGGCTTCCAAGGTAACCGATGCGCGATAGACGGGAGACGTCAGAAGCGAGGCCAGGACGGCGCCAAGCAAGCCGACGCCGATCGCTCCGAGCACGAGCCAGCGCCAGTGCAGCAGGATTCGCACCAGCATCTGGAAGTCCAGAATGTTGGCCGCCGAATAGGACCGTTGGCCACGGCCAAGCGACGAATCCGGGCCCGGATAGGGCGCGATCGGCCACTGGCCCTCGCTCCTCACGGTGAGATTGGTGTTCACTGCCCCGGCTCCGTTTCGCTTGCCTGCCGCCCTTACAACGGCCCGAAGATCGCCAGAAGCGGAATGCTCTGCAGAATGGTCTTCTGCGCCGCCTTCACCTTAGACCCGTCGACCACGATGATATCGCCCGGGAAAATCTCCGGATCCGGCGCTTCACCCCGGCGTATAGAGGTCAGGTCGAAAGCCGCCGCTTGCCGCTTGCCGCCAATAGTGCGGAATACAGCCACTCGCCGGGCATTAGCGTCCTCGGTCGTCCCCTTGGCCATAGCGATCGCGCGGATAAGCGACGTCGGACCGGCGACCGGGAACGACCCGCCATCCTTCACTGCGCCATCGACGGTGACCACGTGAGCGGTTGAAGATTTGATGGCGACGCTGACGTCAGGATGCTCGAGATATTTATCGCCAAGCTTCTGCGTAAGTTGGTCGTCCAACTGCGCCGTCGTCAGATTCGCCGCCTGTATCTGACCAACCAAAGGAAGGGAGATGTTGCCCGCCAGGTCGACGTCGTAGTCCCCGGTCAGGTCCTCCATCTTGAAGACTTTGATCGTCAGCTTGTCCATCGGAGCGATCTTGTAGTCGTTCGCCAGCGTCTGGAAGGTTACCTCGTCAGGGGCAGCGAGCGGCTGGTCGTACGGGATCGACCCGCCGCGCGTGTCAGCGCACGCAGCGAGAACTAGCAATCCCGCGAGCGAGAACAGGCCCCGAATCCCACGGGCCGCATAACTTGGCACCTGCAACGCTCCTCACCCAAACCGATAATTCTAGGCCCATAAGGCCTATTCTGCAGATGAGGTCAAATCAATCGGCAGCGGTTTTCCCGCCACGAGTGTCCACCAGCCAGCGCTCCGTCCCTTCAATTGCCAGGGCCGTCAGCACGCCGGACCGATAGGCGCCAGTGTCGATGCCGATCCGGTTCGACCGCTCCTCCACTTCATCGGTGATGGTGTGGCCGTGGACGACGACAAAGCCGTGGTCGGTTTCGTCGTACAGGAAAGGGTCGCGGATCCATCGAAGGTCCGACTGGCTCTGCTGGTCGACCTCGATGCCTGGGCGAATGCCGGCATGCACGAACAGATAATCGCCGAAGCGGCAGCTGTCGCCGAATGACTCCAGAAACTCCACATGCTCTCGCGGCACGGCGGCGCGGACGATTTCCACTACCTCCTCCGCTGATCGTCGTCGAATTTGTGCCAGTTTCACGCCATAGCTCTGCAGGCATTCGAGGCCACCGAATTGGAGCCAGCTTTGGACGACCGTGGAATCGCCGGCGATCACCCTCAGCAGGACTTCCTCGTGATTGCCGAGCAGGAACACCGGCTGCACCGCGTCGCGGCGGTAGCAGCGAAGGCGTTCAATCACCTGGGCGGAGCTCGGACCGCGGTCGATCAGGTCACCGACGAACACCAGCAAAGTCTTGCGCGCCGGCCGGCGCTGAAGGTCCGCATGAATCTTGGCAAGCAAATGCTCAAGAAGGTCGACGCGGCCGTGAATATCTCCGACCGCATAACCCCGGTATCCGCGAGCGCCTGCGGGACCCTGTTCGCGTCGAGGAGAGAAGTTGAACATCAAGACCCCGTTGTGGCCACGTCCACGCTAGCAAGGACGCTGAGATAAGTCCGTACCACAAAGGCCTCGCTAAACCGCTCCTCAACCAGGCGCCGAGCCGCTTCTCCCATGGCAAGCTGCTGTTCTGGACGCAATTCCAGCAGGCGGCGCATCGCCGCTGCCAGAGAGGTGGCATCGCGAACGTTGCATAGATAGCCGTTGACCCCGTCTTCGACCACATCGCGGCAGCCGGGCACGTCAGTAGCGATCAGCGGTCGGCCCATAGCCCCGGCCTCCAGGAGCGATCGTGGCAGGCCCTCGCGATAGGATGGTAGAACGACAGCGGTTGCAGCAGCGATGAAGGGGCGAACGTCGTCGGTCGTCTCGAGATGCTCGATGCTGCCCTCCGCAATCCAGGATTCGAGTTCCGCTTTGCGGATGCCGGTCCGGTTGCCTTCGTCGAGCCCTCCGAGAAGCTGGAATCGGGCTTGGGGGTGCTCTCCACGCAACGCACGTGCGGCCTGGACGAACTCGAGCACCCCCTTGTCCCGCAGCAGCCGACCGACGAAGAGGAAAGCTGGCGGACCCGGGGGTAGCGGAGCCGGCAGGAAATGCTGGAGATCGACCCCCGACCCCGGCAAAACCTGCGCTCGATCTGCCCTCACGATGCCGCGATCGACAAACAGCGTCCGGTCTTCGCTGTTCTGGAAGAACACCGCGGGAGCACGCGCGAATCCGATCCGGTAGAGCTGGGTAACAAGGGTCTGCAAGGCTCCCCCCTGAATGAAGGCCGTGCCGAGGCCGCTGACGTTGGGAAATGCCGGTATGCCCAGGGAAGCAGCGGCAAAAGAGCCGTAGATATTCGGCTTGATCGTATAGCTGAGATACGCGGCGGGCCGAAGCTCCCTCAAGAGCGAGCGATATTTCAGCATGAGCCGGAGGTCCGAGAGCGGGTTCAAGCCCTTCCGGTCGATCTCGATCGGGATGCGCTCGACACCCAGGTCGCGCATCCGGGCGTCGGCCGCGGGGTCCGGCGGAGCGATGACCGCCGCGTCATAGCCTGCCGCCTGAAGCGCCCGCACGAGGCCCTGGCGGAAATTGGCGATATTCCAGTCGCTGTTCGCGGAAAGGACGATGGTCCGGGCCGTGGCCGGCTCCGTCAGGCGCTGAGCAGATGGAAGCGCGGTATCTCGACGTCGAACGCGCTGCCGTCCTCATCGACCATGCGATAGGCGCCGCTCATTGAGCCGCTCGGCGTGTCCAACGGGCAGCCGGAAACGTAATCGAAGCTGGCGCCTGGAGCGATTAACGGCATTTCGCCAACGACCCCCTCGCCCACCACCTCGTGCACAGTTCCGCGCTCGTCGACGATGGTCCAGCTGCGCGACAGGAGCTGGACGGCGACCTCGCCGCCATTCTCGATCCGCACGTGATAGGACCAGAACCAGCGGTTGCTCGACGGGTCGGACTGCTCCGACAAATAGCTGACCGCCACGCGCACCGCGATTCCGCGAGTCACGGCGACATTCGGGAAGAGCATGGCCAGGGCGTCGATGGTCACGGCGAGCAGCCTAGGCGAGACCACCCGCGCGGCGCAACCGTTCGACAAGGCGTTCGCGCGCTTCGGCAATCGGCCGGGCTCGATCCGTCAGCAAATCGCGGAGAAGAAAGTGGCCGGTAAGGTTGAGTCCGGCGACGATCTCGGGCCAGGACGCCGGGCCGCCCTCGCGAACGAAACGGGGCAAAGGCAGCAGCTTTCCTACATAGGGCTCCGCCTCGGCGGCGCTGACAGCCCGGCCCGACTTGGGGCTGACAGCCACGAGATTGTCGTTGCCGCCAGTCACCGCGCAACGATCGAGATCGAGTCCGAACCCAAGCTCGGCGAGCAGCAGAAGCTCATAGCGGACCAGCGCCGCACCCCACCCGGCCGCCGACGGCGCGGCCTCGATCGCATCGAGCAAACCTTCGAGCGCCTGGTACAGCCGCGGATATGGCTGGCCCTCCGGGAGCGCAGTGGCGGTCAGCACAGTCGCCCAATCGATAGCTGCAGCCGGCAGCGGCTCCGACAGCAAGGGTCCCCGGCTATGGAGCAGCTCGATTGCAGCCTGGGGCAGCTGGGTCTCCGTGCGCGCCGAAAGCTGCGCCTGGACGACATTGCCCGCCATGAGCACGGGCCGCATCCGACGGCCTCGGGCCCCGCGGACATAAGCTGCGAGCAGCCCCTGCTCCGGCGTCATCATCCGGACGATCGCGCCATGCTCGCCATGGTTGCGCAGCGCGCAGACAATGGCTTGCGTTTCGCTTCTCATCCGCGCGGGTGGAAGTAGTCGTAGAGCTGGCGCGCCATAGCCTTGCTGATGCCCGGCGCCTTCTCGAGGTCGTCGAGGGCCGCGCCCTTCACCGCTCGGGCGGTTCCGAAGTGCATTAGCAACGCCCGCTTGCGGTTGGGCCCGATGCCGGGGACCTCATCGAGCGTCGAAGTGGTCAGGCTCTTCGCGCGCTTCGCCCTGTGCGTCCCGATGGCGAAACGGTGCGCCTCGTCGCGCAAGCGCTGCAGGTAGAAGAGGATTGCGGAATTTGGCGGGAAGGTAATCTCGCGCCCCCCGGGCAGGTGGAAGACCTCTCTGCCCTCACGGCCATGGTGCGGTCCCTTGGCGACGCCGACCACGGGCACGTCATGGACGCCCATGTCCTCCATGACGTCACAAACCGCCGAGAGCTGGCCTTTGCCGCCGTCGATCAGGATCAAGTCGGGCCATTCACCACTCTGCCGGTCGGGGTCTTCCTTTTCCAGACGGGAGAAGCGCCGTTCGAGCACCTCGCGCATCATTGCGAAGTCGTCGCCCGGCTGTGTCTCTGGCCGCTTGATGTTGAACTTGCGGTAGTTGTTCTTCCGGAAGCCCTCCGGTCCAGCGACGATCATTGCGCCGGTCGCGTTGGTGCCCATGATATGGCTGTTGTCATAGACTTCGATGCGCTTGGGCACGTCGACAAGCTCGAACGCGTCGGCCAACTCGCGCAGGATTTTGCCCTGCGTGGTCGTTTCCGCGAGCCGGCGGTCGAGCGCCTCCTCGGCGTTACGCTTCGCCTGGTCGAGCAGCCTTCGGCGGGCGCCGCGCTGCGGGATTTCGATGACGACCTTGCGTTCGGCACGTTCGGAAAGCGCCTCCTCGAGGAGCTCGCGGTCCGCGATCTCGCGATCGACGAGGATCCGCTTCGGCGGCGGTAGATCTTCATAGAACTGGACAAGAAAGCTCGACAAAACCTCGGCTTCCGGGACGTCATTGGTATGCGCCGGGAAGAAGGCGCGGTGTCCCCAATTCTGACCGCCGCGGATGAAGAAGGCCTGGATCGACACGGTCCCGGCCTTGCAGGCGAGCGCGAAGACGTCAGCGTCGCCGAGGCCCTCGGCGTGAACCGTCTGGCTCCCCTGGATGTAGGTGAGCGCACGCAGCCGGTCCCGATAGACGGCGGCCAGTTCATAATCCTGCTTCTCGGCCGCCTGCGCCATCAGCCGCGACAAGCGTGACTGGACGCCGGTCGACTTCCCTGAGAGGAATTCCTTAGCCTCGCCCACCAGCTCGCCATATTCCTCGTCAGTGATGCGTCCGACGCACGGCGCCGAGCAGCGCTTGATCTGGTAGAGCAGGCATGGCCGTGAACGGTTCGCAAAAAAGCTGTCGGAACAGCTTCTTAGAAGGAACAGCTTCTGAAGTGCGTTAAGCGTCCGGGTGACCGATCCGGCGCTCGCGAACGGTCCGTAATATTGGCCTTTGATGCGCCGCGCGCCGCGATGCTTCTGGATGCGCGGGAACTCATGGTCCTCGCGCAGAAGGATGAACGGGAAGCTTTTGTCGTCGCGGAGGAGCACGTTGTACGGAGGCCGAAAGCGCTTGATCAGCTGCGCCTCGAGCAGCAGCGCCTCAGCCTCGGTACGGGTGGTGACGATGGTCATGCCACGCGTCTGGGCCACCATGCGCTGCAACCGCTTCGGCAGCTTGGCGACCTGCGTGTAGCTGGTGACGCGGTTCTTCAGCACCCGCGCCTTCCCGACGTAGAGCACGTCGCCGCGCGCATCCTGCATCCGATAGACGCCGGGGCGCGAGGGAAGAGTCTTCAGTACCTCGCGGATCGCCGCAACGCCGGCCTCCAGGTCGGGCTGCCCCTCCCCGCGTACGGCATAGGTCGCCTGCTCCTCGTTAAAGCGCTCGGCGGCTCTGGGATGATCGGGACGGTCAGCCTTGCTCACGGCAACGGAGATAAGATGAAGGCCCTGTTCCGTCACCCCGTCCCCACGCGGGCAATTGAAATGCCCCTTGTGGCCATTCTCTCAAATACTTGGCTGAATCAAAAAGCACATTTTAGTTGAATATAATCAGTTGGTCCGAACAGAGACCAAATTAAAGTTAGGTAAACAACGCGAACAGGTCTAATGCAGTCACGGGATCGGCGCTTCCTCTGCTGGCGCTTCCGTCAATTCGGCGACGTCGAAACCGGAGTTGTGAAGCACTTAAGCTATCGCAACCGGGGAGTAATTTCATGCGCAAACTGATTCTTGCCGCGCTTGGCGCGGCCACGATGCTTACTGCCATTCCGGCAACAGCTCAGGAAGTCCCGTTGGTAGGCGGCGATTATTGGGACGTCGCGGCGATCAAGATCGATGACGGCCACTTTGCCGATTATGCCGACTTCCTGGTTAGCGATTCCCGGAAGCAAAATGAATATGCCAAGTCAAAAGGCTGGATCAAAGCCTACTACATCTTGAGCAATAATAATCCTCGCAAGGACGAGCCCGATCTTTATCTTGTGACTGTCAGCGATCGGATGCCGACACCAGCGGAGGCGATCGCCCGCAACAAGGAGATGAATGCCTATCTCCAGAGCGATGATCGCAAGCAGCTAGCGGGCAGCGGCCATCGCGCGACGTTCCGCCACCTCGAAGGCGATATGCTGTTACAGCAGTTGGTGATGGCGCACTAAGCAGCTGGAGGAGCGCCGCGCATCGTGGCGGCGCTCCCCCAAATTCCGCGGCGAGTGGCATTCGGCTATTAAGCCGCCGCCCTCGCCCGCTCTTCCTTGCTCAGCATCCAGTCGACGCAGGCGCGGGCGTGAATCTCGGTCGTATCGTAGACGGGAAGCACGTTGGCGCGAACGTCGACGGCAAGCACCAGCTCGGTACAGCCGAGCACCACCGCGTCGACCCGCTGCTTCGCGAGCTCCGTGATCAGGGTCTTGAGCTTGCGCTGGCTGTTGCGGACGACCCTCCCAGCCGCCAGCTCCTCGAAGATGATACGGTCGACCTCGTCGATCCATTCCTTGTCGATAGGGACGAGGTTGATCCCGCGATCCTCCAAACGGCTGCGGAAGAAGGGCTCGGTCATCGTGAAGCGCGTTCCGAGCAGCGCAACCCGCTTGCAGCGGTCGGCAACCAGCTTGTCGGCGGTCGCATCAGCGATGTGGAAAAACGGGATCTTGAGGGTCGCTTCGAGGGGTCCGCAGCTCTTGTGAACCGTGTTGCAGGCGATCACGATCGCCTCGGCGCCTCCTGCTTCCAGGTTACGGGCGGCCGTGGCCAGGCTCTCACCGATGCCGTCCCAGTCACCGGACGCCTCCTGGGCGGCAATCTCGTCGAAGTCGAAGCTCTCGATCGCAATCCGTCCCGAGTGGAGCCCGCCGAGCCGCCGGGCGATCTCCCGGTTGATGTGGTCGTAATAGAGCGCGGTGGACGACCAGGTCATCCCACCGATGATGCCGAGCTTGCGCAATTCGTATCCCCTTGTCGCGGCTCGTTTCCGCCAAGTTGAAGGACGCGACAAGCGGTAATCCCTTGGTTTACCGCGATGTGAATCGCTTTTGCGACGAGCGGTTCAGCCGAGCGCTTTGACGATCTCTTCCGTCATCTTCTTCGCGTCGCCGAGAAGCATCATCGTGTTGTCGCGATAGAATAGCTCGTTATCGATGCCGGCATAGCCCACGCCGCCCATCGACCGCTTCACGAACAGGCAGGTGCGCGCCTTTTCGACGTCGAGGACCGGCATTCCGTAGATCGGCGAGCCCTTGTCGGTTTTGGCGGCGGGGTTGGTGACGTCATTGGCGCCAATCACATAGGCGACGTCGGTCTGGGCGAACTCGCTGTTGATGTCCTCCAGCTCGAACACCTCGTCATAGGGGACGTTGGCCTCGGCGAGCAGCACGTTCATGTGTCCCGGCATTCGGCCGGCGACCGGGTGAATCGCATATTTGACGCGCACGCCTTCTTTCTTGAGGAGGTCGGCCATCTCGCGGACCGCGTGCTGGGCCTGGGCGACGGCCATTCCGTAGCCGGGGACGATGATGACCTGCTCGGCCTGCTTCATGAGGAAGGCCGCGTCCTCAGCCGAGCCGCGCTTGTAGGGGCGGTCGATGGCTGCAGCATCGCCGGTGCTCGCGACTGCACCGAAGCCGCCGGCGATGACCGAGATGAAGCTGCGGTTCATCGCCCGGCACATGATGTAGCTGAGGATGGCGCCCGAACTTCCGACCAAAGCGCCGGTGATGATCATCGCGCTATTGTGAAGCGTGAAGCCCATCGCCGCCGCGGCCCAGCCGGAATAGCTGTTCAGCAT
>Ga0207648_10001342_pt1 | contig 27296 bp, 20 predicted proteins | sample KBSMisM32_FD_184310 | JGI IMG/M metagenome (GOLD analysis project Ga0207648, IMG submission 184310) | Miscanthus rhizosphere microbial communities from Kellogg Biological Station, Michigan, USA - KBS Miscanthus M3-2 (SPAdes) (version 2) | ecosystem: Host-associated > Plants > Roots >... | reverse complement strand
GGGTCCACTTGCATGTCCCGCGATCTTCCCGCCAGCTCACACGAGAGAGTTGGCGGGAAGATCGCGGGACATGCAAGTGGACCCGGCGCGCTGCGAAAGGTCACGAACCCGGTGCGGAAGCTTCCAAATGGCCGCAGGCGGCCGAGGAGCGGTCGAGCGCTGATCCCGAAAAGTCCTTCCACGCGCCCGCGACTGAACGGCGCGCCTCCATTGAGGGTCAGGTTCTTCGGGTAATAGTTCATCTCGGCTTCGACAGCGATAGGACCCAACCTATGCCACGAGAACAGCCCGCCGAAGCCGCGATCGGTCCCCGAGAATTCGTTTGATGTGACGCCGGCGAACTGGCCAAGCAGGGCGAACCGCGGCTCACCGGCGGCTGTCTGCGCCCTGATCGTTCGGGGCAGCGCCAGGAAGAGGACGACTGTCAACGCGAAAACAACATGTCTCATAACACACGCTCTCGTGAGCGTGGCCGCATAGTGCGAACCGGCCGCCATCGCGTTTCTCAGTCCGAGCTACTGAACCTCGCCTCATCGTCACAGCGGACAGTGACTGGCTCTCGAACCGCTGCTGGCAGATCGGTCGGCTCGGGATACCAATCCCGTCGGCGATCGGGAGCGCGTTCTATGTGATGTCCATGTTCGCCGTCGGCCACCGATCGGTCCCGAGTCTTTCAGGTGGGCTGGCGGTCGCTAGATGTGTCCGTTAGCCCGAGTTGCATGCAACGCATTTACGGCCTAGGGTTGAAGCCGAATGACCACCGACTGTGAGCGTCCGCGGTAGGTCGCGCTCAACGTGACCTCCGCCGGTCCCGAGACACCGCTGCTGGTGACCGACAGAGGAAACATCGCGCTCGTGCTGCCTCCGGCGATAGTGACCGTCGATGGAAGTATGAGCGCGCTGCTCTGGGCGCCGACATCAAGACGTGGTTCTGGGGCCTCGACGCGCCCGAGTCGTTCGAGGTCGACGGCGTGAAGGTGAATCGCGTCGCGTACCTCAGCGTCGCGGTCGACGACGTCGTGTTGACGCTGGCGTCGCCGCTCCGTCCGAAAGAGGACCCCGACCCCATCGCGCGCGTGATGTCGCGGGCCATGCGGAGCCTGCGCAGGTCCGCGTCGCCCATCGACGTGTTCACGGTCCAGGAAACGGCGATGGCCGGGAAGCTGGACCCGGCGTTCTGCGCCCGCGTCGGGCCGTCCTGAACGGCGGCGTCCACCGCACACGCCCGCACCTCGCGACGCCAATAATCTGGCATCTACCGGATCGCGTGAGAACGGGTCAAGGATGGTGCTCGCACCGCCGATTTTTGAAGAATCCCCGCGCACCCCAACCTCGCAGCGATCCTGCTCGTATCGGTGATCGGCGGCGCAGGATGCGCGCCCGTCGCCGACGGTGACGAAAGCCCCGAGAATGCGAGCGAGGCGTGGCGGCACGCGATCGCCGAGGCTCCGGCGATCGTCGACGCGACGAGCCTCGAACGGAAGATGCTGTTCTGATACCAGGGATGGTTCCTGTGCCCGGGCGACGGCTCGCCGGTGAACGGCTGGACGCACTGGTTTCGTCGCAGCGCACCGACCGCCGGCAACCTCGCGGTCGATCTGTGGCCCGACACGTCCGAGTTCGGCCCCGACGAACTGTTTCCGACCGACCTCGCGTACCCCGACGGCTCCGTTGCACGGCTCTACTCGGCGTACAACCGGACGACCGTCGCGCGCCACTTCGCCTGGATGAAGCAGGCCGGCATCGACGGCGTCGCTCTCCAGCGCTTCCTCCGGGAGGCGCAGTTTCCCTCGTTCCTGGCCGCGCATGACCAGGTGATGCGCAACGTGCAGGCGGGCGCCGAGACCGAGGGGCGCGTGTTCGCGATCGAATACGACGTCACGGGCGTGGACGACGCGCACGTCGTGGATTGGCTCGAGGCCGACTGGAAATACCTCGTCGACACGCTCCAGATCACGGCGAGCCCGCGCTACCTCAAGGACGGCGGCAAGCCCGTGCTCTACCTCTGGGGCCTGGGGTTCGCCGACCGCCCCGGAACACCCGCCGACGCTGCGACGCTGATCGATTGGCTCACGACCGGCGCCGACCCGCGGTATCGCGTCACCCTGGTCGGCGGCGTCCCCGCGCACTGGCGCACGCTCGACGGCGACGCGAAGACCGATCCGGCGTGGGCGCGCGTCTACCGTTCGTTCGACGTGCTGTCGCCCTGGACGGTGGGGCGCTTCGCCAACGACGCGGCGGCGGATGCGTACCGTGCGGCCTCGCTCGTCCCCGACCTCGCAGCGGCGACGGCTGCGGGCAAGCGCTACATGCCGGTCGTGTTCCCGGGCTTCTCGTGGCACAACCTCACCGGTTTCCCGTCGAACCAGATCCCGCGGCGTGGCGGCGCGTTCTACTGGCGCCAGGTCTGGAACGCGGTCGGTAGCGGCGCGACCATGCTCAAGACCGCCATGTTCGACGAGGTCGACGAGGGCACAGCCATGTTCAAGCTCGCGCCGACCGCCGCCGAAGTCCCGACCGGCCCCGCCCTCGTATCGCTCGACGCCGACGGACGCGCGCTCCCGTCCGACTTCTATTTGCGTGTCGGGGGCGCGGCGACGGCGCTCCTGCGCGGTGACATGCCGCTGTCTTCCGCAATGCCCGTCACGCCCTGAGCGTTTCGGTGAGCCGTGGTTTCCTGTCGTCGCCACCTGTGAGGCTCTTGTTTCACGGCTGGTCGACGAGAAAGGAAAACCGAAAATGCGACCTCGCTTTTTTGTTTCTGTATCTCTCATTTCTTGTTTTTCCTGCGCTGGCGCGGAGACGATCGATCAAAAGCAAGCGGCAGTGGCCGCAGCGTCGATCGTGAATGGCAGTTTCGAAGACGACGGCACCGGCGTCGCGAGCCCGGTGGGCTGGACCAGCACCGGCTCGGTGAACGCCGACTACACCGAGTGGGGCGGCAACACCGGCGATTGGCGGCTGTCGCACTTCAGCACCGAGGCGTTCTCGGTCGACACCACGCAGGCGATCTCCGGGCTCGCCGACGGCGCGTACACGGTGCGCGCGCGCGTGCGCCGGAGCACCGGACAGAACAACAGCTACGTCGAGCTCGCCTGCGGCCGGGATCGCCAGCGCGTATACGCGCCCGTGGCGTGGCCGAACCAGTGGCTCCAGGTCGTCGTGTCGGCGCGCGTGAAGCACTGCGCGTGCGTCGTCTCGCTGCACACCGACGCGGCAGCGGGCGAGTGGACGAACTTCGACGACATCGAGATCGTCCCCGGCACGGTGAACCTTCCGGTGCGCGGCGCCGACGTGTCGAGCCTCGAGAAGTCTGAAGACCTCGGCGGCGTGTACCGCGACGACCGCGGCCGCCGCGGCGACGCGCTCGACATCCTCGCGGACCACGGCGCCAACGCCGTTCGCCTGCGCGTCTGGGTGGATCCGGCGGACGGCTACCACGATCGCGCCGAGGCCCAGCGGATGGCGCGGCGTGCGTCCGTGCAAGGCCTCGCGGTGCTGGTCGATCTGCACTACTCCGACAGCTGGGCCGACCCCGGGCACCAGACCAAGCCCGCCGCGTGGGCGACCTTCACGACCGACCAGCTTCGCCAGGCCGTCTACGATCACACCTACGACGTCTGCCGCAGCACCCGCGTCCACGGCCGCGGTCCGGCGATGATGCAGATCGGGAACGAGCTCAACTCCGGCATGCTCTGGCCCGACGGGCACACCTGGGACCCGCCGAACTGGGACAACCTCGCGACTTTCCTGAAGGCCGGCTACGACGCGGTGAAGGCCTGCTCGCCGACGACGAAGGTGGTCCTGCACCTCGCCAACGGCGGTGACAACGGGGCATTTCGGTGGTGGTTCGACAACGTCACCCAGCGCGGCGTGAACTTCGACATCATCGCGGCTTCGTACTACGGCTACTGGCACGGCTCGCTCGGCGACCTGCAGTGGAACCTGAACGATGTCTCCGCGCACTACGGCAAGGACGTCATGGTCGTCGAGACCGCGTACCCGTTCACGCTCGACGGCGACGACGCGCACCCGAATATCATCGGCCTGCCCGAACAGCTGGTGCCGGGTTATCCCGCCACGCCCGAGGGCCAGGCGCGGAACTTCCGCGACGTGATGTCAATCGTGCGCGCCGTGCCGGACGGCCGTGGCCTCGGCGTCTTCTACTGGGACGCGACGTGGACCGCCGTCGCCGGCAACGGCTGGGATCCGACCGATCCCGCGTCGGGAGACGCCTGGGAAAATCAGGCGCTGTTCGACTTCGACGATCGCCCGCTGCCGGCTATGAACGAATACCGGCGCTGAACGTTCAGCGGAACCGCTTAAAGCACGGACGCGGGCACGCCCCCTTCACGCAAGCACTTCTTCGCCAGGGTTCGGTTGCCTCGCGCGACGGCGTTCGAGAACCGCTCCCGCCGCTCCCATGCGTCCACGCGCGCACTATACCTTTGTTGGTCTCGCCGCGCGGTCGCCTTCCCGGGTGACGTCCGGCGCGGCGCCTCCTCCAATCGAGGAGGCGCCGGCCGATTTCGTCTAGTACGCCACTGCGCCGCAGTGGGTGTGCAGCGCCGGAGTCGTCGACGAGTTCACCTTCGAGCTGATGTCCGGATCGTTGCAGCACACGGGAGCGATGACGGTGAGCTTCCTGTACTGCCGCTCGGCCAGCGTCCAGCTGCCGCCTCCGCCGCCTTCCACGGAGACCTTGAACTGGCTGCTTCCGATCGCGGCGCAGGCGAAGGTCAAGTAAGTGTCGGCGTCGTACACCTTCACCGAGCTCCAGCCGTAGTTGTAGTGGAACCAGTTGTAGTCGTAACCGTTCCCGCCGCAGGCGGTGAAGGTCTTGAGCCACTCGTAGTCGCAGCACCCGTTGTTGCAACCGACCGGGGCGGCGAGGGTCCCCTCCGGAACGTCGCTGGGAACCATCTCCAGGCCGCTGACCTCGGGCACGACGCGGATCTTCGGCGGCCGCGCCAGGTCTGCGCTGTCCCCCTTCAGCAACCGCTCCTGCATGCTGGTGACCGCCGTGGGCACGGCCTTGTCGGGCGCGAGGCGGTGCCACAGATCGACGAGCTTGTCGCCACGCATCTCTCCCATCTTGTCGAGGACGACCGGCTGTCCCGCTTCGCCCGACTCGCTGAGGACAGCCTGGCCGTCCAGGTCGAACAGCTCGATGACCTGGCCCGTCGACAGCGTGAGCGACGCCAGCGCGAGCGGCGTCTCGTCGGCGGACGTTGGCGTCGACGGCGGCGTGCTGGGTTCGTCGATGGGTGTGCCGTCGCAGGCGGGGATGACCGCCACCGCGAGGATGGCGCCCAGCGACAGGATGGATCGCGTGCCGATGCTGATGCTGTGAGTGTTCATGACTTGTTCTCCGTGTTTGTGTGGTCGAATTGGTTGGGACGACGCGCACCCCTTCAGCAAGGTCGGCGCCAACGTCTCCCGTGGCCCGCACGGCGCTTCGGCCGCGTTTTCGCGGCCGCGGCCTTCGCCGGTGTAACCGATCGAGGGGTTACACACTCCGGCTGTATCGGTTACACCCGCGCAGTAGCGCGAACGTCGCTCAGGTGTCCGTCACGATCTTCGACGTCCACAGGGCGTAGCCACCTTTGAAGGCGTGCGCGTTGGCGCCCATCCGCGCGCCCTCGGGCAGCGCCGCGAGGTGCTTGGCGTTGCCGCCGCCCAGCACCACGTCCTCCGGAAGGAACGCACGCCGGAGCAGCGCGATGACCGTCAGGACGTGCTTTCGCCAGCGCTTCTTGCCCAGACGCTTGCGCCCTCGTTTCCCGACGTAGTCCTCGAACGTGCGGCCCTTGCGGTAAGGGAGGTGCGCAAGCTCGAGGGGCTCGAGGTTGCCGTTCAGCACCAGCGCGGATCCCAGACCCGTGCCGATGCCCAGGAACAGCATGCGGCCGCGGCGATAGGCGCCCACCGCCTGCATCGCCGCATCGTTGACGACCTTCACGGGACAGTCGAACGCCTCCGCGAAATCGAATCCCAGCCACCCCTTTCCCAGGTTGACGGGATCGGCCACCACGCGCCCGCGCACGACGGGCGCCGGCACGCCGAGCGACACGACGTCCCACTTCCAGTCCGCGGTCAGCTTCTTCACGCCCGCCACCATCGCCTGCGGGGTGAGCAGCGGCCCCGAATCCATCGTTCGCTTCGCGGTCTGCCCGGTGGCCAGCAGCTTGACGCGCGTGCCGCCGACGTCGACGACCAGGATCCTCTTCGGTGCAGGCTCGGGCATGGAGAACATCGTATCCCGTCGAGGTTCAGATGCCCGAGCTAACCGCGTTGCCCTCGTGAATTGCGGGGATACGTTGAGTCGTATGGCGCGAGATCCCGGTCGCTCGGTCGCGGTCAACAACGACATCTACTTCGGGCTCGGCGAGCACTGGTACGCCGACGAGGACAGTCCGGTCGCGCTGCTGCGCGCTGAATCGAAGCTGCGAAACCCCTGGATCGCCGCACGTCTGGACGAGGCGTTCGGCACCGGTCCGTGCCGCGTCCTCGATGTGGGGTGCGGCGCGGGTTTTCTCAGCAACGACATCGCGCTGCGCGGCCGCGCGGTGACCGGGATCGACATCGCCGCCGACGCGCTCGCCGTCGCGCACGCACACGACGCGAGCGGGCGCGTGCGTTACGTCGAAGGGGACGCGCTGGCCCTGCCCTTCGAAGATCGCTCCTTCGACGCGGTCTGCGCGATGGATCTGCTCGAACACCTGGAGACGCCCGAGCGCGCGATCGCCGAAGCGTCGCGCGTGCTCGCGCCGGGAGGCCTGTTCTTCTTTCACACGTTCAACCGCAACGTCCTGTCATGGCTCGTCATCATCGCAGGCGTGAAATGGTTCGTGCGAAACGCGCCCGAGCACATGCACGTGTTGCGTCTGTTCTTGAAGCCCCGACAGGTGCGCGCCGCGTGCATCGCGAACGGCCTCGAGGCGCCCGCCCTGATCGGCGTGCGCCCCAGGCTGACGCGGCCGTTCTGGAAGATGCTGGTCACCGGCCGCGTCGCCAGCGATTTCACGTTCACGTTCACCCGCTCGACGCACCTGGGCTACACCGGCGTGGCGCGCAAGCGGGCGACGACGATTGTCAGTTGAACGCCAGGTTGAGCGTGCTGGTGCTCGAGTTGCGCTGGCCGTCCGAATACCAAGTCCAGATGCGGCCCGTCTCCTGGTTGTAGTCAATGCCGACGACGTCTCCGTGCACGCGCGAGACGGTCACTTCACGCTCGTCTTCATAATATTCGGCATTCGATTCCGTCCCGACGGTGCGCATGTAGACGACGCGGTCGGGGCTGGTCGGGCTGTACATCTTCCAGTAGTAGTACCAGCGCGTGTACGTCTGGCCCAGGATGGGCACCGTGTAGGTGATGCTGAAGACGTCGACCAGATCGTCCATGCGGTGGAACGTCGTGAAGTTTCTCTGTGTCGTGCGCGAGGTCAGGTTGCCGGGATCGCCGATGCTGTACGTCTTGTCGCGGTACCACGCGTAGACGTAGTTCTTGTGGTTCATGGCGATGCCCCGGACGTCCGCCCATCGGTTGAGCGGCGCCGAGTATTCGTACTGGAACGCCGTGCAGAGATGGGAGCCGATCCCCTCGCAGACCCAGCCGTCGTCGTACCAGGTGTACGTCGTCGTGTCCTTCGCGAGCGCCATTCCGACCGTGTATTGCGTCCACACCGGCGGATTCTCGACGTCCTGGTAGCCATAGAAGAGCGCCGATTGAACCTCGGTGGTGGGGTCGGTGGTGGGATCGCCGGCCGCGGGATCGCTCGAATCCAGATCGCCGCACGCGGCGCCGCTGAGAGCAATCGCGATCGCGATCGAAGAAAGTTTCGTCAGTCTCGTCAGGGTGTTCATGGGAATCCTCCTGGCGGCGCCCTTCAGCAACACCCATGCCCGCTCGAACGCACCGATTTCCCTCGGAGGATTGCGACGTGACCGGCGGTTGTTCGGTTACACCGTTACAGTGTCGCGATACGGATATCATCGCGCGCATGGGCTATTTCGCAGGCGGATTCGTGTTCACCAGCGAGCCGCGGTTCGCCGAGATCGCGGCCGGCTTTCCGACGTATTCGGCGCGGGGTTACCGGCATGTCGAGCGACCCATCTGGCTGCTGGACGTGTTCGAAAACGCTGTGCGCGGGGAGCACTATCCCTTCTCGTGGCAGACGACGGAGATCCAGGCCGCGCCGCGCGCCCCGGCGCCCGCGACGATTCAGTTCCTGCGCGAGCTCGATGCCCTGCTCGCCGCGCTTCCAGACGACGAGGACGGGCGCGGCGCGAACGAGCTCCGACTTGCCCTCGCGGTCGGCGAGTGCGCGGGAACGCGGACGTGCTTCTTCGCCGGCGATGACGACCTGGTCGACCTGGCCTGCGTCGTCGCGGACGGAACCGTCGAGCGTTTTCGCTGCCGGATGGAACACCTGACCGTCGCACACGAGCCCGGACGGACGGAGGTGATCCCCAACGTGCTGGTCGAGAACGACGAGGAGGAACCGTCACCGGCGCTGCTGCAAGCCATCCGGGGCGCCGTCCCCTGGCCCGTCGCACCGGCGTACGAGGTCGTGGGACGGCAGATCCATGAGAGCGCGCGGCTCCTCTGGCCCGCCGACGCCGGTGATCCTGTCGAGAGCCTGGGCCTCGGGACGTGGGACTTCGGCGAACCGCTCGCGCGCCACTTTCGCGTGGTGTTCGACAAGTCCGCGCCGTGAAACGGCTTTCCGTCCAAGGTGATGGATAACTTGCGTTGCGGCCCACAAAGACCTACATTGCCTACATGCCGGTTTTGACGGCATTTCGAGGAGGCACCATGGCGTCTCGGACCGCGCGCGTGAAAGAAGGACGACCGGCGGAACGGCGCCGCCGACGGAGCGGGTGCCTGGCCGATGCACTGCGGTTGCAGCTGGAAGCCTGCCGCGAAGACGAAGGGCTCGCCGCCATCGTGGTCTCCGACGAGCTCGGGTTCTGCGTCGCGCATGCGGGCGGCGACGGCAACCACGACGAGCTCGCCGCGCAGCTGCCGATGCTCGCCGATCCGCAGCGACGATCTTTCGACGATGAGGACAGCGCTCTACCGCCAGGCGACCTCGCGGTCGCGACGTTCTCGATCGAAGGCGCACGGCTTCATGCGTGTACGGTGAAGGAACCGGACGCCGCCTCCGAAACGAGCGCAGACGACGGCGAGGTGCTCGCCCGCGTGGCCAGCGGCTTCACCCGGTTGCTGGCCCAGTAACGTCTGATCGACGGGTCAGGGCTTGGTCGCCCAGTTGTTGGGCATGGCCTGGCCGTTCTTCACGCCGGTCATGATGGCGCTGACGATCCCCGAATAGGTCTGCGCGCCCGAGGTCCGGTTGAAGAGACCGTAGGAGCCGCTGCCCGAGCCGCCGTTGTCCCACCAGACGGGAACCATGCCGGCCGTCGTCACGTCTTGCGAATAGGCGAGCGCGTGCGCGGTTCGGTTGGCCGTCGCTTGCGCGCCCTGCGAGCCCCATTCGCCGATGACGATCGGCTGCGTCGGCAACCAGACGCGCAGCTCCTGCATGATGGAGTTACGCATATTCGTGTAGTCGTCGACGCTGCCCCAGGCGTACGGCGTCTCGCTGAGGCCGAAGTTCGTCGGGTGATACGTGTGGATCGAGACCAGCAGATTGGGATCGTCGATGATCGACGCCTTCATCATCGACTGGATGCCGTCCAGCAGCGGGCTGGCGCCGACCGGCTGGATCATGATGAGACGTGTCGCGTTGGCGCCGCCGGTGCCGCGGATCGCGGTGACACACGCCTCGAGGTACATGTTGAGGTCCGTCTGCGTCGCGGCGTCGTTGCCGTTCACGTTGTGAGGCTCGTTGAAGCACTCGAGCATCAGGCGGCTGTCGAACGCCTTGAACGCCGTGGCGATCTGCGTCCACACCGCCTTCACTTCGGTGGCGATGGTCGCCGCGGACGAAGTCGATGCGGGAAAAGTGATCCACTGGCCGTCGGCGTCGTGGTGCGTGTTGACGAAGACGTACATGCCGGCGTCGATCCCCCACTGCGCCGTTCGCGTCACCTTGGTCATCCACGCCGCGTCGATCGTGTACGACGGCGCGGCGCCGATGTGATTCGTCCAGGTCACGGGAATCCTCAGCGTCTTGAAGCCCGCCGCCTTGACGGCGTTGATCAACGTCTGGCTGGGCGTGGGGTTGCCCCAGCTGGTCTCGTTGGGCGTGGCGTCGAACGAGTTGCCCAGGTTCCACCCCGGCGACATCTGGCTCAACACCGGTTGCGGCGGCGGGCGCTGGATCGTCCCGGCCGCGCCAGCCGCGCCGCCCGTCCCGCTCGTGCCGCCCCTGCCGCCCGGTGCTCCGGCGCTTCCGGCGGACCCGCCGCGGCCCGCGCCGCCGGTGCTGGTACCGGCCCCACCGCCCGTCCCGGCGGATCCGCTCGTCCCCGCGCTCGCGTTCGTACCGCCCGAACCCGCCGCCGTCCCTCCGCCGGTGCCCGTCGTGGCATCGCTCCCGCCCCCACACGCCGCTTCCGAAAAATGAAGCACGGCCGCAGCAAGCACCGCGGTCAGCTGCGGGCGGCGCGCGTTGCGAATCAGGGGATCGAGCACGTGTGACCTCCAGGCAAGGCTAGACCAGTGTAACTGCAGGTCGATCTGTGGCCGGGCACCCCCGGGAAGGCTCAAAAAATCGCGTGGGGAGCCGCCGAGCTTTGCTCGGCGCGTACCATCGCGGGAGGGTTCGGGAACCCTTTGAGGGTCCCCGATAACAAAAGGCTACGCGCGGGCAGCGCGGGCGGTCTGCATCAGCGACTGCAACACCTTCGCGTCGACGGGCTTGGTCAGGTGGTGGTCGAAGCCGGCCGCGGCGGTGCGGGCGCGGTCCTCGGCCTGACCGAACCCGGTCATGGCGACCAGCAGGGGGCGCGGCCCGTCGCCGCGCGCGCGCAGACTCTTCGCCACCTCGAGCCCGTCCATCTTGGGGAGGCCGATGTCGAGCAGCACGACGTCGGGGTTCATGTCGCGCGCGGCCGCCAGCGCCGCCAGCCCATCGTATGCCACCCGCACCTCGTGAGCCTGCAACCGGAGCAGGCGCGACAGGCTCTCGGCCGCGTCGACATTGTCGTCGACGACCAGGATCCGTTCGGGGCGCGGCCCGTCGGCGGCGGCGCGCGCGTCGGCGGCGGCGGCGTCGGCGATCGTCAGGTCGCCGGTCGCCATCGGCAGCCGGACGATAAGCTCGCTGCCGCACCCTGGCCCCTCGCTGCGCGCCTCGATGTCGCCGTCGTGCATCTCGACCAGCCGCTTGACCAGCGCCAGGCCGATGCCCAGCCCCTCCTGCTTGCGCTGGGCGGGCCATTCGATCTGCGTGAACATGTCGAACACGCGCTCGCGCATGTCGGCCTGGATTCCGATGCCGTCGTCCTTCACGGACAGGACGGCGCGCCCGCCTTCCCGCCGCACCGCCAGCGCGATGTGGCCGCCGTCGGCGGTGAACCTGGCCGCGTTGTTGAGCAGGTTCGAGATGATCTGTGTCAGCCGCGCGCCGTCACCCCAGATCGGCAGGGGCGCGGCCGGCACGTCGACCGTCAGGTGGTGCTGACGCGCGCTGAGCAACGGTTGCGCGGCTTCCACGGCCTGCGCGACGATCGAACGCAGGTCCAGCGCCGACCGGTTCAGGGTGATCTTGCCCAGCGTGATGCGTGAGACGTCCAGCAGATCGTCGACCAGGCGCGTGAGCTGAGCGGTCTGCCGGGCGATGACGTCGCGCGCCCACACGATCGAATCGTCGGCCGGCTCGCGCATCCGCATGATCTCGATGGCCATCGCGATCGGCGCCAGCGGGTTGCGCAGCTCGTGCGACAGCATGGCCAGGAATTCGTCCTTGCGGCGATCGACCTCGCGCAACGCCTCGGCCACGCGCGCCTGCGCCACCAGCTGCCGGTGCACCTCTTCCGCGCGCTTCCGCTCGGTGGTGACCTCGGTGAACATGATGATGCCGCCGATCTCGTTGCGCGCGTTCCGCCACGGCCGGATCTCCCAGCGCGTCCACTCGGTGGATCCGTCGAGCCTGACCCACGAGTCGTCCTCATGAACCTCCACCGCGCCCTCCAGACAGCGCCGGTGTACCGCCCTCCACTCTTCGGGGATCTCGGGGAACACCTCGTAGTGACTGCGGCCGAGAAGATTCTGATCGCCGAGCTTGTAGTCGGTCAGCCAGCGCGGGCTGTAGATGAGGTAACGCATGTCGCGGTCGAACATCGCGACGGCCGCCGGAACGTGCTGCACGAAGTGGCGCACCTGCTCCTCGCTTTGCTTCACCACCTCCTCGGCGCGCTTGCGGTCGGTGATGTCGTGCCCGACGGCCTGCAATTCGACGAGCTGACCGCGATCGTCGATGAACCCGCGCACGGTCCACTCCCGCCAGCGCGCTTCGCCCCCCGGCCCTTCCACCTGATGCTCGATGGACGCCACCGGCCGCTCGGGCGTGATGGCGGCCAGAAACGCGTGCGAGACCGAGCGCTGGTCCTCCGGAACGAACTGCCACAACTTCTGGCCGACCAGCTCCTCGGCCGGGCGCCGGATGTGGCGACAGTAGGCGGCGTTGACGAACGTGTAGGTGCCGTCGGCCAGGAAGCGGCAGATGAGATCGGTCTGATCTTCGACCACCGACCGGTACTGCTCCTGGCTGTGGCGCAAGCTCGCCGCGGCCTGCGCGTGCTCCCACACCAGCGCCGCGAGCAGCATCAGCGGGATGGAGATGAAGAGGAAGAACCCCTGCAGCGCGATGATGATCTGGGCGACAGACCCGATGGCGAAGGGCCCGCGATGGGCTCTCGTGCACATCAGGGCCGAGAGCAGCACGAGCAGCAGGTGCAACCCGAGCACGCCGGGACCGAAGCGAACCGCCGACCACAGCAGGAACGGCAAGGGCACGATGATCAGCCATTGATGCGACGGATAGCCCGGCTTCCAGGCGAAGAGCATCGGTATCGCCGCGATCAAACAGGCGGTCAGCAGCGCGAGCTCGGCAAGGTGCTGCTGCCGGCGCCGGATCGCCGCCAACCCATCGGCTGCGAAGTAAAGGATCGGCGCCGCGATGATCACGGCGCCGGCCATCCGCGCCAGCACGCGCTGCTGCCATGGCGCCCAGAAGTCGTGAACGAAGCCGCCGGCGTGGTACACGCCGACCACACCCGCCTGGACGACACACGGCACCAGGAACGTTCCGACGAAGATGAACGTGCCCATGCGGCGCAAGCTGTCGAGCCGCGGCGGCGTGCCCAGAATCGACCGCAGCAGCAGGGCGGCGATCGCGGCTTGCCCGATCTGACCCACGAACTGGACGTACATCATCGAGTCGGGCACGTGCGCGTTGTAGAAGGCCGTCAGGACGATGTGGGTCGGCAGCAGCGCCAGGGTGTAAAGCCCCCAGCGGCGGACCGGGGCCGTCAGCAGCGCGGCCAGCACGATCCCTTGCGGCAGCCAGATCTCGGAAGGTCCGCCCGGCACCAACCGCAATCCCATCCCGATGGCGCCGCCCGCGTAATACCCGACGCATACGAGCAGGGTCGCGATCAGGGCGCGGCGCGCGGAATCGCGGCGCGCCGGCGCCACCGCTTCGCCCGCCACTGAATCCACCGCTCGGAGAGAAAGGAATCCGCGCATCCCATACACGCCCTGAGCCCCGGGGGCCCTGACGCCTACGGGGCGCAGCCTACATCTAGAGCAAAATCGATCAACTGCCGTCTCATCGAGTTCCACGATCCGGCATGTCCGGATTGCGGCGACGCGCAACCTGCCGATCATCAAATATCGGCCGACGCCTCACTGTCTCGACGGGCCGCGACTTCGCACGTTTGTGGGAGGCGGCGGGCCGTGTACCCGTCGCGCCGCCGCAGATGGGAGGCTCGTGATGAAGAAGAAATTGCTGGGCGCCGCGCTGATGACCAGCCTGACGGCCCTCGTGGTGGCATCCGCGTTCGTGAGCTCGCGACGCGCCGCTGCGACGGGGCAGCCTGCTCCGGCCGCCGCGCCTGCTGGCGCCGCCAAGAAAGCGGCGAACAAGGGCATCACGCCGGACGCCGACCGCGCCCTGCGTAAGATGACGGACTACCTGGCGAGCCTGCAGAGCTTCCGCGTGCAGAGCACGGCCAAGGACGAGGTGGTGCTGAAGTCCGGGCAGAAGATCGACCTCGTCTCGCAGTCGCAGACGTCGGTGCAACGCCCGAACAAGCTGCGCAGCGAGCAGATCGGCGCGAAGGGCGGCCTGGCGTTCACGTACGACGGCAAGTCGATGACGCTCGAGTGCACCGGGAACGGCACGTACGCGACCAAAGCTGCGCCGCCCACCATCGACGGCGCCATCGACCAGGCGCGCAAGGAATTCCAGATCGAGGCCCCCGGCGCGGACCTGCTCTACAGCAAGCCGTACGACATCCTGACGGAACAGGTCACCAGCGGACAGCTGATCGGCCACGAGACCGTCGACGGCGTGACCGTCAGCCACCTCGCCTTCCAGGGCGAAGAGGTCGACTGGCAGATCTGGATCAAGGACGGCGATGAACCGCTGCCGGTCTGGTTCAGCATCGTCACCAAGACGATGCCCAGCCAGCCCGAGTTCGAGGTCCGTCTGTCGCGCTGGGAGACCAAGGCCGCGCTGACGGCCTCGACGTTTGCGTTCAAGGCGCCGGCTCAGGGAACGCGCGTCGAGACGTTCCCGAAAACCTGCGCCCCCAACACCACCGCCGCCGCGAATTGAAGCCAGAGGAGATCGAAATGTTGAAACGTCGAAAGCTCACCCTCGCATCGTTCGCCTTCCTGGGGATCTTCGTGACCGTCGTGCCCGAGGTGCTGGCCGTCATCGGGCGCCCGCTCACGCCCATGAGCTACGCGGGCGTCGCGCGCCGGACCGTCCGGCGCTCTGCTTACTACGGCAACCCGTACGGCTACCCGTACTAGCGTGACAGTGTGATCTCGCCGCGCTGAACGAGCGCGGCCAGCAGCCGGCTCACCGCCGCGACGGTGAACATGTCTGCGAGCTGGACAGCCTGCTGCCAGGGGATGAAGACGAGGGGCGAGAGTTGTTCCTCCGCCGCTCCCGGGGCGGGCCGGGGCGTGCGCAGACCGATCTGTCCGTGCCGTCGGGCCAGCTCGGCTTCGGGGATCTGACCCGCGAAGAACTGGACGCCGTCATCGGGCGCGTCGGTCTCGACGAACGCGCTGTCCGCGTTGACGGGTGAACCGGGCAGCGGCGTCATCGAGACGTCGTCGTCGGTCAGCCCGGTTTCTTCGAGGAGCTCGCGCGCGGCAGCGGCGTCCCGACTCTCGTCGGGTGCGCCGAATCCCCGCGGCACGTTCAGGACGCGGCCGCCTTGGTTGTGACGTTCATCGAGAGGCTTGATGAGGCTCATGCGGCGGCGGGATTACTCAGCCGCGCCGTCGCGCGTCCACCGCGCGACCTGAAGCGCTTCCGATTCAAAGCGAAAGTCGCAATGAGTCCGATCACGCGCGCATCCCGTAGATCGGTCGATCGCTCGCAGACACTTTGCCCACGTATCCGCCGGCCTCGCGGCGGTCCTGCTCGTCTCGGTGATTGGCTGCAGCGCGGGCTCGCGTGAAGCTGGGCCAGGCGCCGACGCCCCCGAGCTCGTCGACGCCACCAGCCTCGAGCGCAAGAACCTGTTCGGCTACCAGGGCTGGTTCCTGTGCCCGGGCGACGGCTCGCCGGTGAATGGGTGGCGACACTGGTTCGGCGACGGCGCGCCGAACGCCGCGAACCTCGCGATCGATCTGTGGCCCGACACCGCCGAGCTCGACGCCGACGAGCTGTGCGCGACCGATCTGGCCTACGCCGACGGCTCGGGCGCGCGCGTCTACTCGGCGTACAACGGGAAGACGGTCGCGCGCCACTTCGCGTGGATGAAGGACGCTGGCATCGACGGCGTCGCCCTGCAGCGTTTCCTCGCGGACGTTCAGGATCCGCGCTCCCTGGCGGCGCGCGATCAGGTGACGCGCAACGTGCAGGCGGGCGCCGAGGCCGAGGGCCGCGTGTTCGCGATCGAGTACGACATCTCGGGCATCGACGACGCGCACCTGGTCGAGTGGCTCGAGGCCGACTGGAAATATCTCGTCGACACGCTGAAGGTCACGGAGAGCACGCGGTACCTGAAGGACGGCGGCAAGCCGGTGCTGTACCTGTGGGGTCTCGGTTTTCGGGATCGTCCCGGGACGCCCGCCGACGCCAACCGCCTGATCGACTGGCTGACGACCAGCGCCGACCCGCGCTACCAGGTGACGCTGGTCGGCGGCGTTCCCGCGCACTGGCGCACGCTGGACCACGACTCGAAGACCGACGACGCGTGGGCGCAGATTTACCGCTCGTTCGATGTGGTGTCGCCGTGGACGGTGGGACGGTTCGGCGACGACGCGGGGGCGGACGCGTACCGCAAGAAGTCGCTCGACGCAGACCTCGCGGCGGTCACGGCCGCGGGCAAGCGCTACATGCCCGTCGTGTTCCCCGGCTTCTCCTGGCACAACCTGAAGGGCGGCGCCCCGAACCAGATCCCGCGCCGCGGCGGCGCGTTCTACTGGCGCCAGGTCTGGAACGCCGTCGGCGCCGGCGCGACCATGCTGAAGACCGCCATGTTCGACGAGGTCGACGAGGGCACCGCCATGTTCAAGCTCGCGCCGACGGCCGCCAGGCTGCCGGCCGGCGCGCCGCTCACGGCGCTCGACGCCGACGGACGCGCGCTGCCGTCCGACTTCTACCTGCGCGTCGGCGGCGCCGCGACCGCGCTGCTGCGGGGCGATCTGCCGCTCTCCCCCGCCCTGCCCGTCACGCCCTGAGCGCGCGACGCTCTACCAGGCCGTGAAGTACGCATAGGATTGATTGCCGGCCGTGGTCTGGATGCAGTAGCCGCCGTTCCGGGTGGCGGGGATCGACGCCCAGTTGCCGCCCGTGCAGGGCTCGGTCGTCCCGTTTACCTTCAGCGTGCGCGGGCTGACGAAGTTGCCGCAGTTACCGCCGTGGATGACGGCGGTCGTCTGGTAACAGACGGCGGTCGTACCCAGGTTTCCAGACTGGAAGCTTCCGCTGATGCTGAAGTTGACCGGGTTCGTGCACAGGCCCGCGCACGGCGAGTTGCCGGAGGCAGCATTCACGGTGATGACGATGTCGTCGGTCCTCGACAGCGCGCTGTCGTTCGCCGTCAAGCGCAGCGTGTAGCTGCCGGCTACCGAGAACGTCGCCGTCGTCGCCAGTGCGCTCGCATTACCGAAGGTGACCGTTCCGTTTGTCGGAACGCTGACCGTCGACCAGGTCGTGGTCAACGTGTTCGGTGGGTTGGGCAGGTGGTCGTCGCTCGCGGTCCCCGACAGATTCGCCGAGGCCGGCAACGTCGACGTGATCGTCTGATCCGGTCCCGCGTTGACCGTCGGCGCTTGATTGACCGGCGCTGCGTTCACGGTGATGACGATGTCATCCGTCCTCGACAGCGCGCTGTCGTTCGCGGTCAGCCGCAGCGTGTAGCTCCCCGCCGCCGAGAACGACGCCGTCGTGGCGCGCGCGCTCGCATTACCGAACGTGACCGTTCCCCCGGCTGGACCGTTGACCATCGACCAGGTCGTGGTCAAGGTCGCGGGCGGGTTGGGCAGACCATCGTCGCTGGCGGTGCCCGACAGGCTGGCCGTGGCCGGCAACGTGATCGTCTGATCCGGTCCCGCGTTGACCGTCGGCGGTTGATTGACCGGCGCCGAATTCACCGTGACGACGATGTCGTCGCTAGCAGACAGCGCGCTGTCGCTCGCCGTCAGCCGCAGCGTGTATGTCCCCGCGGCCGAGAACGTCGCGGTGGTGACCCGATTCGCCGGATTCGCGAACGTCACCGTGCCCACGCCGGTCACCACCGACCAGGTCGTCGTCAGCGTCGCGGGGGGCGCGGGCAGACCGTCGTCGTTCGCCGTGCCCGACAGGCTGGCCGTGGCCGGCAACGTGATCGTCTGATCCGGTCCCGCGTTGACGGTCGGCGCTTGATTGACCGGCGGGTTCACGATGACGACGATGTCGTCGCTGGCGGACAGCGCGCTGTCGCTCGCGGTCAAGCGCAGCGTGTACGTCCCCGCGGCCGAGAAGGTCGCGGTGGTGGTCCGATTCGCGGCATTCGCGAACGTCACCGTGCCCACGCCGGCCACCACCGACCAGGTCGTGGTCACGATCGCCGGAGGATTGGGCAGGTTGTCGTCGGTCACCGTCCCCGACAGGCTCGCCGCGGCCGGCAAGGTGATCGTCTGATCCGGTCCCGCGTTCACCACCGGCGGTTGATTGACCGGCGGCGCCGGGTTCACGATCACCACGACGTCGTCGTTGGCGGACAGCGAGCCGTCGCTTGCCGTCAACCGCAGGAAATAGGTGCCGGCGACCGAGAAGGTCGCGCCGGTGGCCAGCGCCGCCGGGTTGCCGAAGGTCACGGTGCCCGGTCCGGACACCGCCGACCAGGTGGTGGTCAGGGCCCCGGGCGGGTTGGGCTGGCCGTCGTCGGTCGCCGTCCCCACCAGGCTCGCCGCGGCCGGCAAGGTGATGGCCTGATCGGCCCCCGCGCTGACGACGGGCGCGGTGTTTCCGGGCGGGCCGGACGGCGGGATGAACGCGATCGCCTGACCGTCGCTGAGCACCGCCTGGTTGAACGCGTACTGCAACGCGACGGTCCCGGGGCTGTTCTCGATGCCGATGGTCGCCGAGTTGCCCTGCGCGCGGCCGTCGCTGCCGACGGTGGCGTACTGAAGCAGGATCTGGCCGTTCTCCGAGAGAACGATCTCGAACCGGATCAACGGGACCGACTGGGCAAAGAACGTCACCGTCCGCCACTCGATGACGAAGCGGCGGTTCGGCGCCGTTCCGACCACCTCGGTGCGAATGCTGCCGGTGGTGCCGTCGATGAACAGATCGTCCCACATCGGATAGATCGCGGCGTTGGGGGTGAACGACGACGGAATGCCGCTGTTGGAGAACGTCGAGTCGAAGCCGTTGAAGTTCACGAACCCGTTCGTGCCGACCCACATCGTGTTGTACGCCTGGCCGTAGAAGGTGAACGAGAACGGCAGCGTCACGGCCAGCGACGAATCGTCGCCCGTCAGCGGCAGCACGGTGTTCGCGTCGATGAACGAGTACGCCGCCGCCTGGCACGAGTAGCCGAAGCTGTCGCGGCGGGCGGTGACGGTGAAGTCGAGCGTCGTGTTGGCGTTGATGATCGTGTGCAGCGTCTGGCCGGTGAGGCAGGCGTTGCTGTCGACCTTGACGTCGTATCCCCCGTCGATCACCGATGGGAAGCTGTAGCGGCCATCGGATCCGGTGACGGCAGGCGCCAGCGGCGTTCCCAGGATGGTGACCTTGGTGTTGGCGACGGGGCCGCCCTGCTCATCGCGGACCTGACCCGAAAGCGCGTGCGACGGCAGCGGGGTCAGCTGGAAGTTCTGGACCGTGGTCGCCCCCTGGGTGATTCCGACCTCGACGGCGGTTTGGCTCTGGTAGCCGTACGCGCTGGCGGTCACCGAGTAGGAGCCCACGGGCAGCGTCATCTGATAAACGCCGGCCGCGTCGGTGCCGGTCGTGCGCGTGCTCGCCGCCACCGTGATGGTCGCGCCGGCCAGCGGCGTTCCGGACGACGACGTGACGGTGCCGTTCAGCGTGCCGGTGGGACCGCGCGGCGCCTGATCGATGGCCGCGAACACGTCCAGCCTTCCCTCGCCCCAGACGTTGTTGTTCGTCGCCGTGCCGCCGCAGGTGGTGTCGGACGTGTCCCGGGCGGTTTGCGACAGCAACGCCTCGGTGGTCGCGATGTCGCCAATCAGCGACGGCGCCGCCGACCACAGCAGCGCGACGGAGCCCGAAAGGTGGGGCGACGCCATCGACGTGCCGCTGAAGCTGGCGTAGCTGTTACCCGGAATGCTGCTGCGAACGCTCACGCCGGGCGCCGCGATGTTCGGCTTGATGATGCCGCCGAACGCCGACGGGCCGCGGCTGGAGAAGCTGGCGATGATGTTGTTGACGTCGTAGGCGCCGGCCGAATAGCTCTCGGGATAATCACCCGGCGAGCCCGACGTGCTGCAGCTGGAACCAGAGTTACCGTTGGAGAACGCCGGGAAGATGCCGGCCGCGACCCAGCTCTGCACGATCTGCTGATAGAAGTTGCTGCCGCCGCCGCCGCCCCACGAGTTGTTGACGATGTTCGGGCGCAGGTCGGGCCGCGGGTTGAGACCGTTGAGATCGGTCGGCGCCAGGATCCACTGCCCGGCCGCCAGCAGCGACGCCGTGCTGCACGAGCTCTGTTCGCAACCCTTGGCGGCGATCCACCTGGCGTGCGGCGCGACGCCGATCCGGTTGGTGCCCGGCGTGCCGTCGTCGCCCACCATGGTGCCCATCGTGTGCGTGCCGTGGTTGTTGTTGTCGCACGGGGCCAGCGACGGGTTACCGCACGACAACGACGGGTCGTACCAGTTGTAGTTGTGGTTGAAGGTGCCGTCGGACTGCCGCCCGCGGTACTGATTCACCAGGGCCGGGTGATCGAACTGCACGCCGGTATCGACGTTCGCCACCACGATCCCGTCGCCGAACGCGCCGAACGTCTGCCAGGCCTCGGGAACCCTGATGTTGTCCAGGCCCCATTCCGTTCCCAGGATCGGAACCACCGGCGCGGCGGGCACCAGCGGCGGCACCGGGATCGTTTTGTCGTCGAGAATCTCGGCGACGTCCGGCCGCTTGGCGATCTCCGCGAGCGTCGCCTTGTTCGTCGTCACCTTGATCGTGTTCACGATCCAGAACGGCTTGTGGTCGATGTTGCGGCTGGTGAGCCACGCGCGCAGGCCCGCCTGCGAGCTGTTGGCGGCGTTCTGGAGGTTCTCGTGGACCGCCTTGCCGCGCGCCTTCCAGTCGCGCATGCGATTGACGCCCGCCAGGTTGGCGCGTTCCTTCAGGACCACCCACGCGGTGACGGTGTCCTTCCCGGCGGCGTTGCCGCCGGGCTTGTCGTTGGCAGCGAGCGCGCCGGTGCGCTGTTCGATGGTCGACGGCGACGGCGACGGCGACCGATCGCCGCTGCAGGCCGAAGCGGCCAGCGCCGCCACCAGCAACCTGCCCAGTCCCAGCCCTCGTGCAACCGCTCTATCCGCGCTGCTCGCTCTCATCGCCCCTCCATTCGCCCCGCCCGCGTGCACGAGCGGTAACGGCGCTATTTGTACAAAAGGAAAAACCGCCGTCGCGACGATCTACGTCACGCTTCGGTCGAAATCTTTCGATCACCAGCGAAGGCGACGTGATCGACAACGTTCGCGCGACACGGTTCCCGCGCAGCGCGTCTGCCAGGTAACCAACGTTGTAAAGAACGCAGTTTCGTTTGTGAAACACCAGCCGGTTTGCGCAACCGCCACACAACGATCCGGCGTCTCCTTCCTTTGGATTTGTCACGCAGCAAACTGGCGGACGACGGTGCATTGCCGGCGAGGCAACACCACGCCGGATCCCACCCGGGTCTGATAACGTGCGTCCGTGCGAACAGCTCGCGATCGGTGGCGCCGCATTCTGTTGGGCGCTCTGGTTCTCGTTGCGTGCAGCAAATCGGGATCGGGTCCGACGGGATCGGGTGGCGCCGGCGGCACCGGCGCGGGCGGGACCGGCGGCGTCTCGGGCGGCGGCACCGGCGGAACGGCGGGCACGGGAACGGGCGGAGTCGCCGGCGTCGCGGGCTTGGCGGGAACGGGAGGAAGCGGCGGTGGCGCAGGCACATCCGCTGGCGGGCGAGGCGGCGGCGGAACAGCGGGCGCGGCGACGGGAGGCATGGCCGGGACCGGCGGATCGGCAGGCACGGGCGGCGCCCGCGGGGGATCGACGGGCGCCGGGGCATGCGCGGCCCGTGACATCGATCTGCCCGCGACGTCGATCTCCGGAACAGTCACCGTGCGCGGCGCCGCGGTCCCCGAGGTCGGCGGCACCGGCAACCTGACCCTTCGCAGCGCCACCGGCGACAGCGCCGTGCTCGCGCCGACGCGGGGCGCGTACACCCAGGTCGTGTTACCCGGAACGTACGACCTCTTTTACGAGCTCCTTTCTCCTGGGCCCAGCGTTCCGGGCAACAGGCTCACGAAGCTGCGCAGCGGAATCGTGGTCGGCAGCAGTCCGCAGACGATCGACTTCGACGTCGTTCCGACGGCGGTGTCCGGAACGATCACATTGAACGGCGCCAGCGGCGCCGGCAAGGACGGCAAGGCAAACGTTCGCCTGCGAAACGCGAGCGGCGACGACATCCTGCTCGGCTCGACGGCGGCGACGGGGCCGTACACGGCGCTGGTCATGCCCGGCACCTACGACCTCTATTACATCGTCGATTCGTCCGGCGCGGGGGTTCCACCCAACACGCTCGCCAAGCTGCAGAGCGGGATCGTCGTCGGGTCGAGCCCTCTGACATTGAACATCGACGTCCCCGCCGCCACGGTTTCGGGGATGTTCACCCTCAACGGCACGACGGTTCCACCCGTGGGTGGGTGGGCTGGCGCCTTGCAACTGCGGAACGCGGCGGGCGACAGCGCGATCGTTGCGGTGAAGACCGGCACGTTCACGTCGCTGGTGCTTCCGGGCACGTACGACCTCTACTATTCCGTCCTGGGTTTGGGCGCGGCGATCCCCTCCAACATCCTCGCCAAGGTGCGGACCGGAATCGTCATCGCGACAGGCACGCAAACGCTGAACGTCGACGTACCCGCGACGGTCGTGTCGGGCTCACTCACGATCGGCGGCGCCGTGGTGCCACCGACGACGGGTGTCGCGGCGCTGAGCCTGCAAAACGCGGCAGGGGATCGGGCTGCGCTGCCGACGACGAGCGCCGGAGCTTTTTCGCAACTGGTCGTGCCCGGGACGTACGACCTCTACTACGGGATCTCGGGGGCGGGCGCTGGCCTCCCGGGAAACCAGCTGGTCAAGGTGCGGAGCGCGATCGTGGTGGCGACCAGCCCACTGACGCTGGATATCGACGTTCCGGCCACGCCGGTGTCGGGAACGATCACGGTCAACGGCGCGCAGGTGCCGCAGTCGAAAGGGACCGGAGTCCTGTCCCTGCGAAACGCCGCCGGAGACGTCGTGGGGCTGGGATCGACCGGCACCGCGGGCGCGTACTCGCGACTGGTCGTGCCCGGAACGTACGATCTTTTCTACGCGATCAGCAGCAACAGCAGCGATGCGACGGGCGTTCCCATCAACACGCTGGCCAAGCTGCGAACCGGAATCGTGGTCGGACCGTCCGCGCTGGCGCTGGATATCGACATTCCCGCGACGCAGGTCTCCGGTACGTTCAGCCAGAACGGCGTCCCGACGCGAGGTTCCACCGTAGGTTCCGCCTACGTGTCCCTGCAAGGTGCCGGCGGCGATGGCGCCGCGCTCGGCTCGACGGAGGGCGGCATCTATTCCTGCTACGTGATCCCCGGAGCCTACGAGGTCTTTTACACCGTCTACCGGAACGCGCCCAGCACGCCTTCCAACATGCGCGCGGACATTCGCTGCTTCAGCGTTCCCTGACGGTCAGTCAGTCGCGCGATCGATGACGGATTCCCAGTGCGATTCGATCGGGCGGCTATCGCCATGCGCGACCACCGCGGACTCGGAAGTTGACCGCGCGCCGTCCCCTCGGTCCATTCCGCTGGGCACCATGGATCCGGAAAGCGCGCGCCCGCGCGCCGGCGTCGAGGGTGGCGATGTCGACCCTTTGCTGAACATGGCGCCAGGGATAGGCACGAATCGGGCCAACGCCAGGCCCGCGTCTTTCGCGGCGATCGCGCGCCCAAACTGCGCAGCTTGCGTGGCACGTGCAACCCGGATGATGCAGTCGCCCGTCGCCGCCGGCTAGCCGGGCGACGCGTGGCGGGCGATCGTGGCCAGCAGCGTGGCGCCGGCGAACGGCTTGCGCAGCGTCTCCTTGACCGGCGCGGGCAACGGATCGACCGCGGGGTGGGCGGTCATGATGACGACGGGGATGGACGCCAGGGCCGCGTCGGCCCGGACGTGCTCCAGGAACTGCCAGCCGTTCATCTCCGGCATCATCAGGTCCAGCAGGATCAGGTCGGGCGGGCTGCCCTCCGCCAGCACCGACAGCCCCTCGCGGCCGCTCCCGACCGCGGTGACCGTGACGGCGTGGTCGGCGAGCAGCAGCACCAGCGTCTCGCGCAGGTCCGGGTCGTCGTCGATGACCAGGATGTTGCGGGTCACGCGCCCCTCGGAAGATCGACGGTGAAGACGGAGCCTGCGTTCACTTCGCTGCGGACGGAGATCGTCCCCTCCATGGCTTCGACCAGCTGGCGGGAGATCCAGAGGCCCAGCCCGAGGCCGGCGTAGCTGGTCGCCGGCGCGACGCGCTCGAACTGCTGGAAGATGCGCGTCTGGTGTTCGGGTGGAATCCCGATGCCCCGATCGGCGACCCAGAAGCGGGAACGATCCCCGTCCGGGGCGACGCCGATCGCGATCGGCTTGCCCAGCCCGTACCGGATCGCGTTGGACAACAGATTCGTGGCCACCTGGTCTACGCGCGACACGTCGTACTCGCCCCAGATCGGCCCCTGCCCTTCGAAGACCAGCGCCGAACCGCTGCGCCGGGCGTCGTCGCCGAAGCGTTCGGCCACCGCCCGGACGATCTCGACCAGGTCGGCGCGCTCCTTCGACAGCTGCAACTTGCCCGACGAGATGCGTGACACGTCGACCAGTGAGGTCACCAGCGCCGAGAGGCGCTCGACCTGGCGGCCGATGAGCCCCAGCCGGCGCGACACGTTCTCGGGGAGCGGCCCCATCTGCTGCTGCAAGGCGCGCGGCAGGCCGTCGATCTGCAGGCCCAGCGTCGTGAGGGGCGTGCGCAGCTCGTGTGACGCGACGGAGAGAAACTCGTCGCGCGCGCGCACGGCGTCGCGCAGGTCCTGCAGCAGCGTCACCTGTCGGAGGCGGCCGTACTCGAGGTCCTCGTGAAGCATCAGCAGGCCGGCGAGGATCTCCTGCGAGCTGGCGTCGGGTTCCGCGGCGATCGTGGCGTCGGTGATCGAACAGCGCCCGGCGGCGATCTCCGCGACGTGCTCCAGCACCTGCTCGCCGAGTCGTTCGTCTTGCTCACCGGAGGGCACGGCGGCAGGCCTCCACGGCGTCGTCGACGCCGGCGTGCGAAGTGAAAGATCGGAAGCCGATCGAGAACGCGGCCAGCTTGGCGACCGCGCGAATGATGACGTTGGCCCCGAACACCACGGCGACGTGCGCGAGCCGGGGATTGAGGCGCGCGACCCGTTGCTTGAGCCGCTCGCGGACCTCTGCGCCGGGGCGCTGCACGCCGCGAAGATCGACGATGTACGCGAAGCGGTCGTCGCCCGCCGCCAGCTCTTCGAGGCGATCGAAGAGCAGGTCCAGCGAGAACGTCGTCTGGATCGGGATCTCCTCGTACATGTAGAGGGAGTCCTCCATCTTCCAGACACGCGCCCGAAGCGCTTCGCGATCGGCCGCCGCCGTGTCGGCGCCGTAGGGTCGAGTCTCGATGGACGGGAGGGACACGGCGCTCGCCGACTACGGAACAGCGGCCAGCGGCACCATGCGCTTGACGGCCTTGGCGTCGCCCTTGACGTCGCCCTCGAGGACGTTCACCGGGATGGGCGGCGTCATCTTGAAGCGGTAGCCCTTGCTCTCGCTCTCGAGGGCGACCTCGTGGCCCTTGTAGGTCAGCTTGCGCACGTAGTCCTCGGGCACCAGGCCGTCGCGCACGTTCTCGTGGTGCTTGATCAGGAACGCCGTCAGGCGCAGCACCTCGAAGTTGTGCAGGCGGTGGCAGCCGTTGCTTTCGCCGCGCTTGACCGATCGGTAGCCGGGCGTGCCGTGCGTGCGGATGCGCAGGTCCATCAGCTGCGGCTCGCCCTTCTCGTTCTTCTCCATGATCTGGAGGTGCGGGATCGCGACCAGTCCGTAGGCGGCGCGATAGCCCGGACCGATGATCTCCGTCTTCGGCGCGAAACCGTCGCCGGTCTTGACGAGCAACCTCTTGGTCGGCATGCCGGGCGCCGGGTGCCAGGTCGGCGTCGCCAGCACCTCGGGCCACACGGCCTCGCCCGTGATGGACTCCTTGTACTTGAGCGCCATCGTGCCGTCCTTCTTCTCGAACGTCTTCCAGCCACCGATGGTGGTCGGCCAGCGCATGAGCGCGACCTCGTGATCGCCCGCCTTCGCGAACAGCGTGATCGTGGGGCGGTCGGCGACGGGCGGCTTCCACTTCTTGTGTCCGGCCGCGTCGACCTTCGGCCGCTCCAGCACCACGTCGCCGCGATCTATCTCCGCGCGCAGCTCCATCTTCGGACCGTGGTACGACGGCAGCGGCGGCAGCTTGATCGCGACGGCCAGCGGCAGCGGCGCGGGCTGTCCCTTCTTCACCACCACCTTGTGCGCCTTCTTCGCACCGGCCGGCGGCGAGGGGAGCGGCAGGTTGTTCGCGAGGCCGGCCTCCGGTGACTTCCAGCCCAGCGCCTCGCTCGCCGCCTGGGTGGCCGGCGCGATCAGGTCGGACGCCGGAACGATCTTGGCTCCCTTCTCGACCGCGGCGGCCGGTTGCGGCGGGGCGGCCTGGCCCTTCGCCGCAGCTGTCTCCGCGGCGGGCGGGCCCGATGGCGCCTTGTCCGCTGACACCGCCAGCGGCTGAAACTCGGGGCTGTCGAGCAGGCGCCCCTGCACCTGCCCCTGGACGCCGATCGCCGAGCCGTCCTCGAGCAGGCCCGTCGCATCGACGATCCGCTCGCGCAGCACGCGCAGCAGCAGCCGGAAGTCGTGCTCGCGGCTGTCGCCCAGCAGCACGGCGCGCGTGTCGGCATCGATCTTCGAGCTGTCCGCCAGCTGGTGCAGGTGCTGGTAGACCTTCAGGCCCTCGGCCGTCCAGCGATCCATCCGGCCGGGCGTCGCCTTGCCGCGCAGCATGTCCTCGCAGCGCAGGTGCGCCTGCATCGCGATCACGGCCCGCTTTTCCTGCTCGGTCAAAGGCCGGGGCGAGATCGTTCGCCCGGTCGTGACCATCGGCGTCTCCGCGCGCGTCTCGGGATTCGGGTTCGGAACCTTCTCGAGCTCCTCCGGCGGGATCACGTTCTTGGCTGACAGCTCCTCGAGCACGCCGTCCTTCACCTTGTCGTGGCAGGTATGGCGCCGCTTGTCGGCCAGACGCCGCCGCACCAGGTTCAGGCTGGGGAAGATCCCGAACACCTCGAAGAAGCGGTCCTCGTGCGGACGCGCGTAAAGCCGGCCCGTGCCGAGCCGTCC
>Ga0207648_10001341_pt1 | contig 27297 bp, 22 predicted proteins | sample KBSMisM32_FD_184310 | JGI IMG/M metagenome (GOLD analysis project Ga0207648, IMG submission 184310) | Miscanthus rhizosphere microbial communities from Kellogg Biological Station, Michigan, USA - KBS Miscanthus M3-2 (SPAdes) (version 2) | ecosystem: Host-associated > Plants > Roots >... | reverse complement strand
TGTCGTAGAAGCCCGAGTGCTTCGGTTTGAGCACGAAGTAGTCGCGTGAGGTGGGGCGGAGGCGCCGCGACACCAGTCGGCCGGGCGACGATCGAGCGGTACAGTGAGCGACCGTTCGACGGAAATCAGATCGCCACTGGCCGAAGTTGTCGTTGATGTAGATGGTGGGAACTCCCGCGGCCGCCGTACGCCGCTTGAAGGCAGCCAAACGCGCGGCCATCGGCTCGGCCTGCGCCACCAGCCCCTGCGATCCGTCGAACGCCAGATCGTTGATGACGTCGATCAGCAGCAGCGCCGTGCCACTGACCGGCAACGTGACGAGCTTGTCGCTGCGTTTCGGCACCGCTGCTCTGAGGGAGCACGCGGCATGCCAGCAAGAAGAATGGTCGGGATGGCGGGATTCGAACCCACGGCCCCTTGACCCCCAGTCAAGTGCGCTACCAGGCTGCGCTACATCCCGAATCTGGTGTGACGGGCCGCCTCGAGGCGACCCCTAATATGGCGGCGGCTATGCGCTCGCGCGGCGTTTCGACTTTCCAGCGGCTTTGGCCGCTGCCTTCATTGTAGCGGGCTTCACCTTCGCCGCGGTTCGGGCCTGCCGTGCTGGCGCCGCCGGCGCCTTGCCCTTCCGCTGCGGCATCGTGCGGACCGACGCCGTGGACGGCCGCGCCGCGCGCCGCGCGCCGCCATTGGCCCGTTCGTCGTCTACGACCACCACCGTGCCCGGCGCGTGCGACAGCAGCGTCAGAATCGACCGCAGCCCGTCGCGGACGTATGCGATACGCGTGCGGGCGTCCGACGCCAGCGCATCGAGCACTTCCGCCACTTCGTGATCGACCTCGGCCGGGGTCCGCGGCGTTGTCTCCTCGAGCTTGCGGCGGGCGCCCGACAGCGTCAGCCCCTCGTTGAAGACCAGCCGCTTGATCAGGAGCACCTGATCGAGGTCGGCCTGCCGATACAGACGCGGGCTGTCGTCCGACTTCTGAACGCCGATGCCCGGGAACTCCTTTTCCCAGGAGCGCAGGACGTACGGCTGCACCTGCGCCAGGTCGCACACCTCCTGAGCCCGATACAGCTTCGGCGCCACGGCGCCAGTATAACAGGGCTTTTGCCGCATTCCGCCCGCCCGGAGGGCGGGCAATCAGGCACTGCGCTAGCGAGGCGAAGCCTTGCTTCTCGGTCTGGGCTGAGCCTCGCTGGCTTTCCGGCGGCGAGCGCGGACCTGGATGCGGATGGGACTGCCCATGAACCCGAACGCCTCCCGCAGCTGGTTGACCAGGTAGCGCTCGTACGAAAAGTGGAAGCTGGTGGCCACGTTGGTGAAGAACACGAACGTGGGCGGCGCCACGCTGGTCTGCGCCGCGTAGAGAATGCGAACGTGCTGGCGCCCCGGGCTCTGGGGCGGGTGGGTCGCGGCAATCTTCTCCACGAGCATGTTCAGCTGGTGGGTCTTCACGCGCGAACGCCGCGACGCCGCCACGCGGTCGATCTCTTCGAGCAGCTTCGGCGCCCGCTCCCCGGTGGCCGCCGAGACGTGCAGGATGGGCGCGTAGTCGAGAAACTTCAGCTGCCGCCGCAGCTGCTCGTCGAAGAGCTTCACGAAGTCCGAGCCCTGCCCCTTCATGAGGTCCCATTTGTTGGCGACGATGATCACGCCCTTGCCTTGGCGGTCCGCCTCACCGGCGATGGCGGCATCCTGATCGGTGGCCCCAGCCGCGGCATCCACCACGAGCACCACGATATCGGCCGACTCGATCGACCGCCGCGCCAGGAGCACGCTGACCGACTCGACCTGCCCCGACTGCGCCACGCGCCCCGGCCGGCGGATGCCCGCCGTGTCCACGATCCGGAACTGACGCTTGTGCCACGTGAGCACGGTATCCACCGAATCGCGCGTGGTGCCCGGGACGTCGCTCACGATCATGCGCTCTTCGCGCAGCAACCGATTGACCAGCGACGACTTGCCGGCATTGGGGCGTCCCACGATCGAAATGCCGATTTCGTCGGGCGGGGCTGGCCCGCTGGGCGGTGCGGTGGCGCCAACCGCGTCTGCCTCGGGCGTTTCAGTATCGCCAGTTGTCGGCACGGCGGGCGCGCCCGGCAACGCCTCGAGGATCCCGTCGAAGAGATCGCCCACGCCCTCCCCGTGCTCGGCGCTGATCTCGAACACCGGATCGATCCCGAGCTGATAGAAGTCGAGCGCCCCGGCGCGCGCCCGCTTGTCGTCCATCTTGTTGATGGCGAGCAACAACGGGCGGTCCGCCGCGCGCGCGTCACGCGCGATGTCGCGGTCGCCCGGGACCAGACCTTCGCGTCCATCCACGACGAGCACCAGCAGATCGGCTTCGGCCAGGGCGCGCTGGCCCCGCTCGAAGACCAGCGCGTGCAGCGGATCTTCGCTGGCGCCGAACATCCCTCCGGTATCAACGAGTTGGAAGCGGCGGCCCCGCCATTCGGCTTCGAGCGCGATCACGTCGCGCGTGGTGCCCGGGATGGCCGTGACGATGGCCCGCCTCGTCCGGGTCAGCCGGTTGAACAAGGTGGACTTGCCGACGTTGGGTCGGCCGACGAGTACGACGGCTGGAAGGCGGCTTGGCATGCGGGATGGGTCGCGTTTGACAGGCTAAGTCACTATCTTTATAGTAGTTACAGTCATCCGCTGCGAGGGCTCGTGATTAAGGTCGACATCGTCAACGAAGTCTCGAAAATCGCCGACATCACCAAGGTCAAGGCTGAGGTGGCGGTGGATGCCGTGTTCGACGCCATGCGACTCTCGATGCAGCGCGGCGACCGCATCGAGCTTCGCGGCTTCGGCGTCTTCCAGGTCAAGCCACGGAAGCGGGGCATCGGCCGTAACCCTCGGACCGGCAAGGAAGTGCGCATCCCACCCGGTCGGACCATCCGGTTCAAACCGGGCAAAGATCTCCAGAACATCGGCTAGGCGCCTGGCGCCAACCCGCGCGGTCCCTGATTACATGGGTTCTTCCTCGTCCGATCCGCTCGGGCCCGCTCGTCCAACGCCCGGTTATGCCGCGCAGTTTCGCGACTACGTGCCGCCGACGCTCGAGCCCGACGTACGCCCTCGACCGATTGTCCGTCATCTCGTTCTGTTTGCGGCAACGGTCGTAACAACAACCTGGATCGGCGCTTACCACTACTACGGCTTCCTGGCCGATTACTCCCAGACCGTAGTTCTGCCGGTGAGCTGGGTGCAGTACCTCAACGGACTTTGGTACAGCGCGGCTGTCTTGGGGATCCTCGGCGCCCATGAGATGGGCCACTACCTGGCCTGCCGCTACTACGGCGTCGATGCGTCGCTGCCCTACTTCCTGCCGTTGCCGCCGCCATTTCCGTCCGGCACTCTCGGCGCCTTCATCCGCATCCGTCAGCCCATTCCCAACAAGCGCGAGCTGTTCGACATCGGCATCGCCGGTCCCATCGCAGGATTCCTCGTCGCGGTTCCGCTGCTCGCGGTGGGGGTCTACCTGTCGCATATGGTGAGAGTCCCCCAGGACTTTCGGGGTGACTATCTTGGCGAGCCGCTGCTCTTGAAGGGGCTGATGTGGCTGACGTTCGGGTTCCGTCCCGCCGGCTTCGACATCAACCTCCACCCGATCGCGTTTGCGGGCTGGTTCGGAATGCTGGCAACCGCGCTCAACCTCTTCCCGATGGGGCAGCTGGACGGCGGCCATATCACCTATGCCGTGCTCGGGCGGCGCAGCACGCTGGTGACCTACGCCACGCTCGTCTGCCTGATCGGGCTGTCGTTCGTGTCGTCGTCGTGGATCGTGTGGACCGTGCTGACCGCCGGGATGCTGTTCACGTTCGGCCCGCGGCACCCGCGCACCTACGACGAAGAGATGCCGCTCGACGCCGGGCGGAAATGGCTCGCCGTCTTTGCCGTACTGATGTTCGTGCTCTGCTTCACGCCGGCCCCGATCTCGACGATCGATCTCGTCACCGGTAAATAACTCTCGTAGGGCGGGGCTTCAGCCCCGCCGGCGTCGGCGCGGCTAAAGGCCGCGCCCTACAACACGCTCAGCGGATCCACATCGACGACGACGCGGCGGCGGACCTCGGGGAGTCCCGCCAGTGCCGCGCGCATCGCCAGACGCATCTGGTCGCGCCGGCCGCCCTTCAGAAAGATCTGCACACGGTGTTCGCCGCGCAGCCGCGTCAGCGGCGCCGGCGCCGGACCGAGCACCGCGAATCCGCCCGCCTGGGCGCGGCTCGCGAGCGCGGCGGCCAGCTCCTGCGCCAGCCGCATCGCCTCGTCGAACGTCCGGCCGCGCACCACGGCGTTCACGAGCGCCACGAACGGCGGATAACGCAGCCCCTTGCGATACTCGACCTCGCGCTCGAAGAAGGCCGGGTAGTCCTGCTGGCACGCCAGCCGCACGCTGTAGTGCGACGGGTAGAGCGTCTGCACGATCGCTTCGCCGACGCGCTCGCCGCGTCCCGCGCGTCCGGCCACCTGCGTCAGCAGCTGAAACGTGCGCTCGCCGGCGCGAAAGTCGGCCAGGCCGAGCCCGACGTCCGCGGACACCACGCCGACGAGCGTCACGCGTGGGAAGTCGTGCCCCTTGGCGATCATCTGCGTGCCCACGAGCAGGTCCAACTCCCCGGCGGCAAAGCGTGACAGGAGCGACGTCAGCGCACCCTTGCGGCGCACCGAGTCGCGGTCGACCCGCCCGATCCGTGCCGCCGGAAAGAGCCCGGCCAACTGCTGCTCCACCTTCTCCGTGCCGAAGCCGGCGTGCTCGAGGTAGGGTGCCGCGCACTTGCGGCACGCCTTCGGCACCTGCACCGAGTAGTTGCAGTAATGGCAGCGGGCGCGCCAGCCGTTGCGCGCGGTGTGCACCGTGAGCGAGATGCTGCAGTTGGGGCACTCGAACGTGTCGCCGCACTGCCGGCAGAACACCGCCGTCGCGTAGCCGCGCCGGTTGAGGAGCACCAGCACCTGTTCCTTGCGCGCCAGGCGGCCCTCGATCGCCTGGGCCAGGTCGCGGCTCACGACCACGTCGGGCCCTTCCGACGCGTACTCCTCGCGCATGTCCACCAGCCGCACGTCGGCGAGCGGCCGATCCAGCACCCGCCGTGTCAGCGCCACGCGCGCGTATTTGCCCGACTCGGCGTGCTGGTAGGTCTCCATCGACGGCGTCGCCGAGCCCAGCACGACCAGCGCGCCCTCGCGCTGCCCGCGGACGACGGCGACGTCGCGGCCGTGATAGCGCGGCGCCTCTTCCTGCTTGTACGACGAGTCGTGCTCCTCGTCCACGATGATGAGCCCCAGCCGATCGAACGGGGCGAACACGGCGGAGCGCGTGCCGACCACCACGTCGACGTCGCCGTGGCGGATGCGCTGCCACTGGTCGTGCCGCTCGCCGTCCGACAGCGAGCTGTGCTGGATGGCCACGCGGTCGCCGAACGCGCCGCGCACGAGCGCCGACACCGACGGCGTCAGCGCGATCTCGGGCACGAGCAGCAGCACCTGCCGCCCGGCGTCGCGCACCGCCCGTGCCAGACGCAGATACACCTCGGTCTTGCCGCTGCCGGTCACGCCGTGCAGCAGCGCCACTTTGAAGCCGCCGGCCGCCGCCAGCGCCGACAGCGTGTCGCAGGCCGACGCCTGTTCGTCGGTGAGCGCCCGCGCCGGGTCGTAGGCCACCGTCTCCATCGAGGCCCGCGCAAAAGGGTCGCGTTCGTCGGGCGCGTCGCGGGCCGCCACCAGCTGCCGCGCCGTGAGCTTGGAGAGCACCGCCGCGGTGACGCCGCGCTCGCGCAGCTCCTTGAGTGACAGCCCGGTGGACCCGGCGAGCGCGCGCAGCCCCGCCTGCTGCTTGTCGGTGAGACCAGCGTCAGCCGCTTCGAGGGCGGCCAGGCCGTGGGCGGTCAGCGCCACCACGCGGCGCGTCTTGTAGCCGGACGCGCGCGCCTTGGCACCCGGCGGCAGCGCCACGCCGACCGCGTCGCCCACGCCGGCCATGTAGTAGTCGGCCACCCACGCACACAATTCCATGACCGCGGGCGGGATGAAGGACACCTCGTCGATCACCTCGCGGAGGTCCTTCGCGTCCACCCCCTCCGCCGGCGGTTCGGCGGCGCCCATCACGCACCCGGTGACGACGCGCGTGCCGATCGGCACGCGCACGCGCGCGCCCGCCGCCGGCACCGGCACGCCGTCGGGCACGCGATAGGTCAGCGCATCGAGCTGCGGGACAGGAACGGCAACGGCAACGAAGCGCACGGGGGCGACGGTCAGGCCCGGCTCGCGGCTCCGCCCAGCAGTTCGCGGACGCGCTTCATGTCTTCCCACACCTCGCGCTTGCTGGACGGGTTGCGGAGCAGGTAGGCCGGGTGGTACGTCGGCATGAGGATGGCGTCGCGATAGCGGTACTCGCGGCCGCGGATCCGCGTGATGGGATCGGTCGTCTTGAGCAGACTCTGCGCCGCGAACTTGCCAAGGGCGACGACCACCTTCGGCTTGATCACGTCGATCTGCCGGAAGAGGAACGGCTCGCACTGCTGCACTTCGTCCGGCTCGGGGTTGCGGTTCTGCGGCGGCCGGCACTTGATCACGTTGGCGATGTAGACGTCCTCGCGGCGCAGGTTGATGGCCTCGATGATCTTCGTGAGCAGCTGCCCGGCGCGGCCGACGAACGGCTCGCCCTGGATGTCTTCGTCGGCGCCGGGCGCCTCGCCCACGAACATCAGATCGGCGTTCGGGTTGCCGACGCCGAAGACCACCTGCTTGCGTCCGAGCGTGTGCAGCTTGCACCGGCTGCAGTCGGGGCCGATGTCGGCCTTGATGATGGCGAGGGTGTCGGTGTTGGCAGATCTCACGGCGGCCACGGGAATGATCGGAGACGTTTCGCGGTCAGGCGAATCTGAAGATTCGCCTCTACGTATGGTTGGTGCGTCGGCGGCGGCGCGGGCGCGCCAGACCGGCTCGGGATGAAGGCCGTCCACACCGAGTTCCTGGAAGTAGTCGAGGTGATCGCGAAGCGGATCCTGCGGCATCGGTGTGGCTGACTTTCAGCGGGCTGGAGCCGCGGTGGTGGCGCGGCGCAGCAGCCGCTCGGCGCTGTCGAGGATGACGGCGGCCACGCGGTCCTTGCTCTGCAGCGGCACCACGTCCTCGCCCTCGGCGGTGACGATGGTGACCGCGTTCGTCTCCACCTCGAACCCGCGATCGGACTGCGAGACGTCGTTGGCCACGATCGCGTCCACGCGTTTGGCCGTGCGCTTGTCGCGCGCTTTCCGCACCACGTCGTCGGTTTCGGCCGCAAACCCCACCAGCACCGGCGTCGCGGCACCGCTCGACGCGCGCTGCGCCCCCAGATCGGCGAGGATGTCGCGGGTCCGCTCGAGCGTCAACGTGAGCGGGGCGTCGCCCTTGGCAATCTTGCCGGCCGCGCGCCGCGCCGGAGTGTAGTCCGCCACCGCGGCCGACATCACCACCAGGTCCATGGCGGCCGCTACCCGCATCACCGCGTCGTGCATCTCGGCGGCGCTGCGCACGCGCACGAGCGTGCCGACCGCCGGCGGCGTGACGGTGGTCGGACCGGCGACGAGCGTCACCTCCGCCCCGCGGCGTACCGCGTCGGCGGCCAGCGCGAAGCCCATGCGCCCGCTGGACCGGTTGCCGACGTAGCGCACCGGATCGATGTCCTCGTAGGTCGGGCCGGCGGTGATCAGCACCTTGCGGCCGCGCAGCGCCGAATCGACCGCCGGACCTGGCGGAGCGGATCGTCCCTCCAGCACGCGGACGGCCGCCTCGACGATCTCGTCGGGTTCGGCCAGCCGCCCCTTGCCGATCCATCCGCACGCCAGATACCCCTCGCCCGGCTCGACGAACAGCACGCCGCGCCGCTCCAGCACCTGCAGGTTGGCCTGCACGGCCGGGTGTCCCAGCATGTTGGAGTTCATGGCCGGCGCCACCAGCACCGGCGCCTGCGTGGCCAGGTACAGGGAGGTGAGGAAATCGTCGGCGATCCCGTTGGCGAACTTGCCGAGCACGTTGGCCGTGCACGGCGCGACGAGCAGCAGGTCGGCATGGTCGGCAATCGCGATGTGCTCGATGTCGGCGTTCATGCCGCGCTTCCACTGCGAGGTGATGACCGGGCGCCTGGTGATGGCCTCGAAGGTGAGCGGCGCGACGAAGCGCCGCGCCGATCGCGTCATCACCGCCTGCACGTCGTGGCCGCGCTTCTGGAGCCCGCGGCACACCTCGACCGCCTTGTAGGCGCCGATGCCGCCGGTGACGCCAAGCGCGATGAGGGCCATCAGCTCACGGGCCTCTGCTGGAAAGTGTCGATGATCGTTTCCGCCTCGCGGCGCATCGCCCTCATCCGCGCCCGCTCGGCCATGACGATCGCCCGCATGCGGTTCACGGCGCCGTCGATCTCGTCGTTCACCACCACGTATTCGTACTGGGCGAACTCGCCCACTTCCGTACGCGCCACCTCGAGACGGCGGCGGATCTGCTCCTCGGTGTCCTTGCTGCGCCCGCGCAGCCGGCTCTCGAGCACGCTGGCCGACGGCGGCAGCACGAAGACCCCGACGGTCTCGATGCCGCGGCCGCGCACCTGGCGGGCCCCCTGCACGTCGATGACCAGCACCACGTCTTCACCCGCGGTCAAAAACGCCTCGGTGTCGCCCGCCCCGGTGCCGTAGTAGTTGCCAAACACGTCGGCCCACTCGAGGAACGCGTGTTCGGCGATCATCGCCTCGAACCGCTCGCGGCTGATGAAATTGTAGTCAACGCCGTCCTGCTCGCCGGCACGCGCGGCCCTCGACGTGTACGAGCGCGACAGTCGAAGCCGCGGCACCACCTGCACCAGCCGCTCCACCAGCGTCGTCTTGCCCGTCCCGGACGGGGCCGACACGATGAAGAGCAGGCCGCGCCGGCTACTCGACATTCTGCACCTGCTCCCGCATCTTCTCGAGTTCGGCCTTGGCGGTGATCACGAGCTCCGACACGCGAAGCCCGTCGGCCTTCGAGCCGATGGTGTTGATCTCGCGGTTCATCTCCTGCAGCAGGAAGTCCAGCTTGCGCCCGCACGGTTCGGCGTTGTCGGACAGCGCGCCCCAGTGCAGCAGGTGGCCGCGGAAGCGGGTGACCTCTTCGGAGATGTCGGATCTGGCGGCGGCGCGGACGATCTCCTGCGCCACGAGCGCTTCGTCCACCGGCAGCTCCGCCCCGATCTCCCGGACCCGCTCGTGCAGGCGCGCCTCCACGCCGGCGCGCCCTTCGTGCGCGGCGCCTTCGAGTCCGCCCACCAGGTCGCCGAGCAGCTGCCGGCGGCCGTCGAGATCGGCGCGCAGGTGATCGCCTTCGCGCACCCGCATCGCGTCGAGATCGGCCAGCGCCTGCTCCAGCGCGGCCTCGACACTGGCCGCCACCTGCGCTTGGACGGCCGGGTCGGCCTCGGCCGGCCGCTCCCGGATGCTCACCGCCTGCGGCACGCGCAGGAGGTCGCCCGGCGTGAGCGCGCCCGCCACCAGGCCGCGCTCGCGCGCGCGCTCGATGGCCGCCGCCAGCGCGTTGACCACTTCTTCGTTCAGCTCCACGGTCGGCGCCGGCGTGAGGCGCAGCTGCACCGAAATGGCCACCTCGACGCGGCCCCGCGCGAGCCGCTTCTGCAACAGCGCCCGCACACGCGGCTCGATCTCGGCCAGGCTCTGCGGAATTCGCAGCTGCACGTCCAGAAAACGGTGGTTCACCGTCTTCACGGTCACGCCGATGGTGGCGCGTTCGTCTTCGTGCGTCAGCGACGCAAACCCGGTCATTGATTTGATCATGTCGTCGCGGGGCCCGGCTGATCTTCCTGCAGCTGCAGCTCGTACAGTTTCGCATACGCGCCGCCGGCCGCCAGCAGCTCGTCGTGGGTGCCCACTTCCACGATGCGCCCCTGTTCGAGCACCACGATGGCGTCGGCCCGCCGCACGGTGGACAGGCGGTGGGCGATCACGAGGGAGGTGCGGTTCCGCATCAGCGTGGAAAGCGCCTCCTGCACCAGCATTTCCGATTCCGCGTCGAGCGAGGAGGTCGCTTCGTCGAGGATGAGGATCGGCGAATCGCGGAGCAAGGCACGCGCAATCGCCAGCCGCTGCCGCTGGCCGCCCGACAGCCGCTGGCCGCGCTCGCCGATCTCGGTCTCGTATCCCTCGTCGAGTCCGACGATGAACTCGTGGGCGTGCGCGGCCCGCGCCGCCGCCTCGATCTCGGCCCGGGTGGCCGCCGGCCGGCCGAAGGCGATGTTGGCGGCAATCGTGTCGTCGAAGAGCACGGTCTCCTGCGTCACGATGCCGATCTGGGCGCGCAGCGAGGCCAGCGTCACGTCGCGGGCATCGACGCCATCCAGCAGGATGGCGCCGGCGGTGACGTCGTAGAACCGCGGCAGGAGATTGACGAGCGTGGTCTTGCCGGCGCCGCTGCGGCCGACGATGGCCACCATCTGTCCGGCGCCGACGGTGAGCGACACGCCGTCGAGCGTCGCGCCTTCGGCGCCGGCGTAGGAGAACTGCACGTCGCGGAACTCGATGGCGCGGTGGAACGGCGAGGCCGGCGGCGCGCCGGCGCGGTCCTCGACTTCGCTGTGGGTGTCGAGGATTTCGAAGATGCGGTCCGAGGCGGCGAGCGCCTGCTGGATGTTGGCGTTGACGCGACTCAACTTCTTGGCCGGCGCGTACATCATGAAGAGCGCCGTGATGAACATGAAGAACTCACCCGGCGTGAGCCGCTTCGACGTGATCTCCTGGCTGCCGATCCACAGCGCGCCCACGAAGGCGAGACCGCCCATCAGCTCCATCAGCGGCGGCAGCACGCTGAGCGCGCTGGTCACCCGCATGTTGGTGCGGAAGAGGCGCCGCGACGCCTCTTCGAACTTCTGGGCCTCGCGGCCCTCGGCGCCAAAGGCCTTGACGATGCGGTGCCCGGCGAACGCCTCGGCGCTCACGTGCGACATGTGCTCGAGCGCTTCCTGGCTGCGCCGCGTGGTGCGCCGCACGCTCTGGCCCAGGCGCACCAGCGGATAGACGACCAGGGGCGCGCCGGTGAGACAGACGACGGCCAGCCGCGCGTCGGCGTAGAACAGCACCGCCGTGTAGCCGACGATCGAGAGCGACTCGCGCATCAGATCGCCGATCGTCTCCGACACGGCAAACTGGATCTGGGCGACGTCGTTGGTCAACCGCGACATCAGGCGGCCGGTGGTCTGGCTCGAGAAGAACGCCGCCGACTGCTGCAGGATGTGGCGGAAGAGGAGATTGCGCAGGTCGCGCACCACGCGCTGCCCCACGTCGGTCATCAGGTACGAGGAGAGATACGCGCCCACGCCCTTGAACACGTAGAGGATGAGAATCGCCGACGCGACGGTCCCGAGCGACTCGCCGGTCGGCAGGACTTTGTCGGTGATGGGCTTGATCAGATAGGCGATGCCGGCCGACGCGAAGCCGTAAACGATCATCGCCGCAACCGCGCCGGCCAGCCGGCCCCGGTAGGGCCTGGCGTACTCGAGCAGACGCAGGAACGCTGTCACTCGCCGAACCGGTATTTCAGCAGCACCCAGACGGCGACGACGCCGTCGCGCCACCCGATTTTCTTGCCCTCGTCGTAGCCGCGGCCATCGTACGAGATCGGTACCTCGTAGACCCGCAGCTTGCGCCGGAAAATCTTGGCCGTGAGCTCGGGCTCGATGCCGAACCCGTTGGACTCGAGCGTCATCGACCGCAGCACCTCCGTCCGCATCACCTTGTAGCAGGTCTCCATGTCGGTGAGCATGGTGTTGTAGAGGACGTTGGTGAGGAAGGTCAGGAACCGGTTGCCCATGTAGTGCGTGAACAGGAACACCCGGTGACGGCCGATGAACCGCGAGCCGTAGACCACGTCGGCCCGCCCGTCGCAGATCAGTTCGATGAGCTGCGGCAGCTCCTCGGGTGAATACTCGAGGTCGGCGTCCTGGATCACCACCAGGTTGCCGGTCACCACCTCGAACCCGCGGCGCAGCGCCGCGCCCTTGCCCTGATTCCGCTGCTGCAGCAGCAGCACGAAGCCGAGTTCGCTCTGCAGCGTGGTCAGCAGGTCGCGGGTCCCGTCGGTGGAACAGTCGTCCACCACCACCAGCTCGATTCGCAGCGGCACCGCCAGCACGCGGCGGATGACTTCTTCCACGGTCCCCAGCTCGTTGAACACCGGCATCACGACCGAGAGCAGGGGATCGTGCAGCTGGCCGCGCAGTCGTGACATCAGCGTGATCCGGGCGTGGCCAGGGGGTGGCTCTTCTGATGCCAGCGCCAGGCGTCGCCGACGATCGTGTCGATCGCCGGGCGTGCCGGCACCCAGCCCAGCTCCTCGCGTGCCCGTTGGGCCGACGCGTACAGCACCGCGGGGTCGCCGGGCCGCCGCGGCGCCACCGACGTCGCCACCGTCCGGCCGGTCACGCGCTCCACGGCCGCGACGATCTCGCGGACGGAGGTCGGGCGTTCGGTGCCCAGGTTGTAGGTTTGCGACGGCCCGCCCGCTTCGAGGCGGCGGAGCGCGCGCAGGTGCGCATCGGCCAGGTCGGTCACGTGGATGTAGTCGCGGAGGCAGGTGCCATCCGGCGTCGGATAGTCGGTCCCCATGATCTTGAACTCGGGCCCGCCCGTGGCCGCCTCGATGGCACGGGGGATGGCATGGATCTCGGGGTGGTGGTCTTCCCCGATCTCGCCGTCCGGGTCGGCGCCGGCGGCATTGAAATAACGCAGCCGGATGGATCGCAGCCCCCAGCCGCGCTCGTAGTGCGGCAGCGCGTGCTCGATGGCCAGCTTGGTCTGACCATAGGCGTTGATCGGGGCGGTCGGGTGCGTCTCGCGGATCGGGGTCTCGACCGGCTCGCCGTACACCGCGCACGTCGACGAGAAGACGAAGCGGCGGCACGACTCGGCGGCCATCGCCTCGAGCGTGGCCAGCGTCCCCATCACGTTGTTGCGGTAGTAGGCGACCGGATCGGCCACCGAGTCGCTGACGTTGAGGAACGCGGCAAAGTGCAGCACCGCCGACGCGCCGGTGTCGCGCAGGGCCCGCCGCACCGTCTCGACGTCGCGGATGTCGCCCTCGATCAGCGGCGCTCCCAGCGCCGCCCGGCGGTGGCCGGCGGACAGGTTGTCGTAGATGGTGACGCGATATCCCGCCGCCCGCAGCGCCTTGGCGGTGTGACTGCCGACGTAACCGGCGCCGCCGGTCACGAGTACGTGAGCCGGATCAGCGGCGGCCAATGGAGTAGTAGGTGAATCCGTTCTGCTTCATCTGGGCCGGGACGAAGAGGTTGCGGCCGTCGAAGATGACCGGCGATTTCATCAGCGACCGCATGCGGTCGAAGTCCGGGCGCCGGAACTCGTTCCACTCGGTGACGATCGCCAGCGCGTCGGCTCCCTTCAAGGCTCCGTAGTTGGCGTCGGCATAGGTGATCCGGGACCCGAAATGCTTCTTGGCCACTCCCATCGCTTCGGGATCGTACACCTGCACCGCGGCCCCGGCGGCGAGCAGCGACTCGATGAGCGCAATCGAGGGCGCCTCGCGCATGTCGTCGGTCTTGGGCTTGAACGCCAGCCCCCACACCGCCACGGTCTTCCCCTTCAGGGTCCCGAAGTGCTTCTTCATCTTGGCCGCCAGGCGCGTCTTCTGCGTGACGTTGACGGCCTCGACCGCCTTCAGGATGCGGAAGTCGTACTCGGAGTCCTCGGCAAAGCGCATCATCGCCTTGACGTCCTTGGGGAAGCAGCTGCCGCCGTAGCCGACGCCGGGAAAGAGGAACGACGTGCCGATGCGCCGGTCGGACCCGACCGCGCGGCGCACCTGATCGACGTCGGCGCCGACCGCCTCGCACACGTTGGCGACCTCGTTCATGAACGAGATGCGCGTGGCCAGCATGGCATTGGCCGCGTACTTGGCGAGCTCGGCGCTGGCGCAGTCCATCACCATGATCGGGGCGTCGGTGCGCGTGAAGGGGGCGTAGAGCTCGAGCATCATCTCCTTGGAGCGATCGTCCTCGGCGCCGATCACCACCCGATCCGGTTTCATGAAATCGTCGATCGCGGCGCCCTGCTTCAGGAACTCCGGGTTGCTGACGACACTGAAGGGGTGGGTGGTCTCGCGGCGGATGACCTCGCGCACGCGTTCCGCGGTCCCCACCGGCACGGTGCTCTTGTTGACGATCACCTTGTAGCCGTTCATCGCCTTGGCGACGTCCTTGGCCACGGCGAGCACGTGCTGCAGGTCGGCCGACCCGTCTTCGCCCTGCGGGGTGCCGACGGCGATGAAGACGATCGCCGAATCGCGCACCGCCTTGGGCAGCGCGGTGGTGAACGTCAGGCGGCCTTCGGACCGGTTGCGCCGCAGCAGCTCTTCGAGCCCGGGCTCATAGATCGGGACCTTACCCTTGGCCAGGGCGCGGACTTTCGAGGCGTCGTTGTCCACGCACACGACGTCGTTCCCGCTCTCCGCAAAACACACGCCGGCCACGAGGCCGACATAGCCTGTCCCAACAACCGCGATTCTCATGTCCCTCCGTCATGGCCAGCGAGGCGCCGCCTCCGGGCGGGCGCCTTGCGCCCTGACGCTATCATACCGGCTGAAGATGCGGGTCCTCGTGGACTACCGCCCGGCGCTGCGTGCCCGCACCGGGGTCGGCGAATACATGCACGAGCTCGTGCGGGCTTACACAGCCTCGCACCCCGCCGACGACGTGGCGGTGTTCACCAGTTCGTGGGCCGACCGCCCGGCGCCCGGAACCGCCGCCGCCCTGAGCGCCCGCGTCGTGGACCGCCACGTGCCGGTCGCGGTGTTGAACTGGCTGTGGCACCGCGCGGAGTGGCCGCCGGTGGAATGGCTCGCCGGCGAGGCCGACGTCGTGCATGCCGCGCATCCCCTGCTCATTCCGTCCACGCGCGCCGCTCGGGTGGTGACGGTGCACGACCTGTTCTTCCTGTCGCATCCCGAGCGCACCTCCGCCGAGATCCGGCGCGACTACGCGGCGCTGGCGGCGTCGCACGCGCGGCGCGCCGACGCCGTGGTGGCCGTGTCGCAGTACACCCGCAGGCAGGTCGTCGAACGGCTCGGCGTGGACGCGGATCGCGTGCACGTGTGCTCGTCGGGCGCGCGGACGTGGGCGAAGCTCGGGCACGGCCCGAACGTGCCCGCCGGCGGCTACGTGCTGTTCATCGGGACGCTCGAGCCGCGCAAGAACCTGGGCGTCCTGCTCGACGCCTACGAGCGGCTGGCCGCGGGCGGCGTGCCGGTGCCGCCGCTCCGCATTGCCGGCGGCACGGGGCCGGGCGCGGGCGCGTGGCTCGACCGCATCGCCCGGCCGCCGCTCGACGCGCTCGTGCGCTACGTGGGCTACGTGGCCGACGACGCGCGCGAGGCGCTCTACGCCGGCGCCCGCACGCTCGTGCTGCCGTCGCTCGACGAAGGCTTCGGCCTGCCCGCGCTCGAGGCGATGTCGGCGGGCGTGCCGGTGATCGCGGCCAACGCGGGCGCACTTCCCGAAGTCGTCGGCGACGCGGCCGTCCTGTTCAATCCCGCCGATCCGGACGCGCTCGCCTCTGCGCTGTCGCGTCTGGCCACCGACGAGGCCTGGGCGCTCGAACGCGCGGCCGCCGGGCTGATGCGCGCGCGGGCCTATACCTGGGATACCGCGGCACGCGCACTCGGCCGCATCTACGACGAGGCGATCGCTCGGCGCACGGCCAGGGCCGCCGCTTGAAGATTGCGATCGACGCGCGTGAACTGTCCGGCCGCCCCACCGGCGTCGGCCGCTATCTCGCGGAGCTGCTGCGTGCCTGGGACGAGCTGCCGGGCGCGCTCGCGCACGAGTTCGCGCTCTGCTCGGCGTCGCCGATCGACACGCCTCCACTTCCCCGCTTGAAGGTGTCGCATCATGTGGCGCCGGGCGGGGGGCCGTGGTGGGAACAGCGGTCGCTGCCCCGCCTGGCCGCGCGCGCCGGCGGCGACGTGCTGTTCGCGCCCGCCTACTCCGGCCCCGTCTTCCCCGGCATGCCGATGGTCGTGACGATTCACGACGTCTCGTTTGCCGCGCACCCCGAGTGGTTCGGGCCGCGTGAAGGCGTGCGGCGGCGCCTCACCACCCGATGGACGGCGCGCCGCGCCCGCCGCGTGCTGACCGTCTCGGACTTCTCGAAACGGGAGATCGTGCGCTGCTTCGGTACCGACCCGTCGAAGATCGACGTCGTCTACTCGGGATCGACGCCGCTCGTCGCAGCCGCAGGCGAGCAGACGGCGCTCGAGGTTGCCCCGCCGAAGGGGATGGTGCTCTTCGTGGGCTCCGTCTTCGCGCGCCGCCACGTACCCGAGCTCATCGAAGGGTTCGGCCGCCTCGCGCGCCGGCAGGCCGGCGTGACGCTCGAGATCGTGGGCGACAACCGCAGCCGTCCGCGGCTCGACCTCGACGCGATCGTCCGCACGCACGCGCCGGACGGGCGGATCCGGATCCGCAACTACGTCAGCGACGCCGAGCTGGGCGCGCTGTATCAGAGCGCCTCGGCGTTTGCCTTCCTGTCCGAGTACGAAGGCTTCGGACTGACACCGCTCGACGCGCTGGCGGCCGGCGTGCCGATCGTGGTGCTCGACACCGAAGTCGCGCGCGAGATCTACGGCCCGGCGGCGATCTACGTCGCCGCACCGGAACCGGCGCTCGTCGAGGCGGCGCTCGACGCGGCGCTCTTCGACGCGGCCGCGCGCCGCCGGGTCCTCGACGCCACGCCGCAGGTGCTGGAGCGCTACTCGTGGCGCGAGTCGGCACAGCGCACGCTGCAGATCCTGCTGGCGGCGGCAAGCTGAGATGTCGCGACTGGCCATCGTCATCGTGACCTACAACTCGGCCGCCGACATCGGCAGGTGTCTCGACTCGATTCCAGCAGCCGCCCGGACCACGACGCACGACGTGATCGTCGTGGACAACGCGTCGGCCGACGGCTCGGCGGCACTTGTCCGGGAACGCTGGCCGCATGTCCGTGTGCTCGACGCGGGCGGCAACCTCGGCTTCGCGCGCGGGAACAACCTCGGCATCCGCGCGACGGACAGCGAGCTGGTGCTGCTGCTCAATCCGGACACGGTGCCCGCCAACGGGGCCATCGATCGGCTGGTGGCCGTGCTGGACGAGATGCCCGGCGTGGCGGTGACCGGTCCGCGCATCGTGGACGACGGCGGCCGCGTCGAACTGTCGTACGGCGCCATGATCGGGCCGCTGGCGGAGCTGCGGCAGAAGCTCCTCACGCTCGGACACGCGCGGCGCTGGCCGCTGCTTGCCGCGCGCGTCGACCGCGCCAGCGGTCGCGCGTCGTTTCCCGATTGGGTCAGCGGCGCCTGCCTCCTCATTCGCCGCGCGGACCTCGTGGCGGCCGGGCTCCTCGACGAACGCTATTTCCTCTACACCGAGGACGTGGACCTGTGCGCCGCGGTGCGGGCGCGCGGCCGGCTCGTGCGATTCTCCCCCGAGGCTGAAGTCGTGCACGTCCGAGGCGCCTCGCGCGCCTCCGCCCCTGGTCCGGCCGAGCAGGCGTATCGCCACAGCCAGCTCGCGTTCTACCGGAAGCATCATCCCGGCTGGGCCCCCGTTCTGGCGGCGTACCTCAAGGTTCGAGGGCGATTTCCCGATAGTTCGATACAGGACCGTTGAGCCGGGACCGGCCTTCCGGCCGCTCACCGTCCCGGTTTCGACACGATGGATATCGCCAGTTCGGAGAACAGCGGCTGGGACTGCCCGTCCTGCGGACGGCGCGTGCCCGGACGCATTCGCTCCTGCCGGTGCGGTTTCGAGCAGCCAAGCGCAGTCGAAGACGGGAGCGTCGAGGCGACGCCGTCGCGGCCCTGGGCGGCGGGATTGCCCCTGCTCGGCGTCGGGCTGGTGCTCGGCGCGTCGCTGGCGCTCTATCCCTGGAGACGCGAGCCCGCGGCCCCGGCCGCACCCGCGCCCGCGCCGGCCGCGAGCGCCGCCGTGGCGGTGCCCGACGACGACGCCGACGACACCGCGCCGGCCTACGAGCCTCGGCCCATCGAGCCGGTCAAGGCGCCTGAAACCACGGTGACGACGCCCGACAAGGAGCCGCTCGAGGACCTGGTGAGCAAGGTGGTTCCCGCGGTGGCGTTCATCCAGGCCGGCCAGAACCGCGGCACCGGCTTCTTCATCTCGCGCGACAAGCTGTTGACCAACGCACACGTCGTCGGCGGCCAGAGCAGCGTCAATCTGCAGCTCGGGGAAAAGTCGTACACGGCGCGGGTCATCAACCTCTCGACCGGCAGCGATCTCGCGGTGCTCCAGGTCTACAACGCCCCTCCGAACCAGCCGGTGCTGACGCTCGGCTCGGTGTCGAGCGCGCGGGTGGGCGAGGAAGTGATTGCCGTGGGCTCGGCCCTCGGCGTGCTGTCGAACACGGTCACGCGCGGCATCGTGAGCGCCGTGCGCAAGGCCGGACCCGTCACGCTCATCCAGACCGATGCGGCGATCAATCCGGGCAACAGCGGCGGCCCCCTCCTGAACCGCGCCGGCCAGGTGATCGGCATCAACTCGCTCCGCGCCGGCCAGCAGGCCGAGGGCGTGGCGTTTGCCGTGGCCATCGATCACGCGACGCAGCTTCTGAACGGCGAGCGCGTGACGGACGCGCAGACGCCGCTCGGCAGCCTGACGCAGATGCTCGACGGACGCCCGGAGAGCGACACGCAGCGCACCCGCGGCGAACAGGACTACGCGCGCGCGCTCGACGCCGTCGCACGCGCGGCGTCGGAGGTGGACTCGCTCTGGACCCGCTATGCGTCCGGCTGCGTCACCGGCAGCGTGGCTGGCGGCGATCATCCGTGGTTTGCGGTCTACACGCCGGGCGGCGTGCGCCTCGGCTCCTCGACGACCATCGATTGCGGGGCCTGGTTCGACGCCGTGAAGACGCGCGCCGAAGCGCTCCGCGCCGAGATGGATCGGTCCGGCGAAGCCGCACGCCAGCGCGGCGTCTACCCCGGAACCGCACGCGACCTGCGCCGCCGCTACCGTTTGCAGTGGAGCGGCTGGGACAGATAGACCGCTCCACTGCAGGCTCTGGGCTTTGGGCTCTGGGCTTTGGGCCAGTCGGACTCTAGGCTCGTTGCAAAAGCCCTCCACGCCTAGAGCCCAAAGCCCAGAGTCCAAAGCCTGCCATAATTCGACCGATGCGTGTCGCGATCGATGCCCGCAAGCTCCACGACTTCGGCATCGGCACCTACATCCGCAACCTGCTGCGGCACCTGGCGCGGATCGACGACCGCAACGAGTACGTGCTGTTGTGCCACCAGCCCGACCTCGACCTGGCCGCGACGCTCGGCCCAAACTTCCGCGCCGTGCTCGAGCCGTCGCCCAACTATTCCGTGCGCGAGCAGTACCACGTGCCGCTGGTGCTCCATCGCGAAAAGCCCGACGTCTATCACGCGCCGCACTACGTGCTGCCGCCGGCCGTCTCGTGCGCGTCGGTGGTGACGATCCACGACTGCATCCACCTGATGTTTCCGCAGTACCTGCCGAGCCGCATGGCCTACGCCTACGCCCGTTCGGTGATGTGGGCGGCCGCGCGGCGCGCGCAGCTGATCATCACCGTGTCGGAGGCGTCCAAGCGCGACATCCTGCACTTCTTCAAGGTGCCGCCGGAGAAGGTGGTGGTGGTGCACAACGCCATCGACGAGCGCTTCCTGGTGCCGCCGCCCGATATCGAGCTGCAGCGCGTGCGCGAGCGCTACCAGCTGCAGCACGGGTTCGTGCTCTACGCCGGCAACATCAAGCCGCACAAGAATCTCGTGCGGCTGATCGAAGCCTTCAGCCAGATCCGCCAGGGGCCATTCCAGGAGCTGAAGCTGCTCATCATCGGCGACCAGATCTCGAAGCTGCCTGCCCTGCGCCGCGCCGTCCACCAGCTCAAGCTGCACAAGCACGTCCGCTTCCTCGGCTACATCCCGGACGAGACGCTGGCGGTGCTGTACCGCAGCGCCGAGGTGTTCGTCTTCCCGTCGCTCTACGAGGGCTTCGGCCTGCCGCCGCTCGAGGCGATGGCCAGCGGCACACCGGTCGTCACGTCCAACACGTCGTCGATGCCCGAGGTGACCGGCGGCGCCGCCGTGCTCGTGGACCCCTACGATGTCGGTTCGATCGTGGACGGCGTGCGCCGCGTCCTCACCGACGCGTCGCTGGCCGCCGAGCTGCGCCGCAAGGGTCCCTTGCGGGCCCGCGAGTTCTCGTGGGCGCGGTCGGTGGCCAGGACAAAAGAGCTCTACGAAGCGGTGGCGGGCGGGCGTCAGTGAGGCACCCGTGAGAGTCGCCCTCGTCCACGACTGGCTCACCGGCATGCGCGGCGGCGAAAAGGTGCTCGAAGTGTTGTGCGAGCTCTTTCCCGCTGCCGACCTCTTCACCCTGGTTCACCGCCGGGGCACCGTGTCGGCGGCGATCGAAGGGCGCCGCGTCACCACGTCGTTCGTGCAGCGCCTCCCGTTTGCGGCGGCCCGCTACCGGAGCTACCTGCCGCTCTTCCCGCTCGCGATCGAGCAGTTCTCCTTCGACGGCTACGACCTCGTGGTCAGCTCGAGCCACTGCGCCGCCAAGGCCGTGGTGGTGCCGGGACGGACCCGGCATATCGCCTACTGCCACTCGCCGATGCGGTACGCCTGGGATCAATTCGACGAATACTTCGGCCCGGCGCGCGTGGGCGCGCGGATGAGCCGCTGGTTCTACCGTCCGCTGCTGGCGCGCCTGGCGCGCTGGGACGCCGAGACCGCGCCGCGCGTCCACCGCTTCGTCGCCAACTCGCGCCATGTTGCGGGGCGGATCCAGCGATACTACAATCGGGCTTCGACGGTCGTGTATCCCCCTGTCGATACGAACTTTTTCCACCCCAACCCAGATGTCGCTCCCGCGGCGCCGCCTGCCGCATCCGCGCTCGTCGTGTCGGCGCTGGTGCCGTACAAGCGCCTGGACCGCGCCATCGAGGCGTGCGCGCTGGCGGGGGTGCCGCTTCGCATTGCCGGCGACGGACCTGACCAGGACCGCCTGCGGCAGCAGGCGGGCAATACCGTGACCTTCCTCGGCCGCGTCTCGGACGAGACGCTGCGCGACGAATACCGCGCCGCCAGCGTCGTGATCCTGCCGGGCGAGGAGGATTTCGGCATCGCGCCGCTCGAGGCGCAGGCGTGCGGGACGCCGGTGGTGGCGCTGGCGCGCGGCGGCGCGCTCGAGACGGTGAAGAACGGCCAGACCGGGCTGTTCTTCCCCGAGCCGACGGCGGCGTCGCTGGCCGAGACGCTCGGCGTCGCGTCCCGCTGGCGCTTCGACGCCGGCCGCATCCGGGCGCATGCCGAGGCGTTTTCGCGCCAGGAGCATGCCGCGCAGCTCCAGACCGTCATCGACGAGACGATGGCCAGCCCGATCGAGCAGCGATGGTAAAGCGCTACAACCGGCTGCTCGTCGCCTTCTACGTCCTCACCGACGCGCTGCTGGCCATGTGGGCGTTCGTGCTCGCCTACGGCGTCCGGTTCGAGAGCGGGCTCATTCCGGTGCCCAAGGGCTACCCGCCCATCGAGCAGTATCTCCACGTGCTGCCGTTCGTGGCGGTGCTGACGCCGCTCGCCTTCCAGATTCAGGGCGTCTACCGCCTGCGGCGCGGCCGCTCGCGGGTGGACGACTTTTTCGCCGTGCTCATCGGCAGCATCCTGTCGGTGGTGCTCGGCGTCGTCAGCACGCTCTACGTGCAGGCCTACTTCGCCTCCGACGCCGCCCGCACCACGGGCGCCTACCAGGTGTCGCAGCTCGTGTGGGCGCTCTTCCTCGGCTTCACCGTCATCTTCACCTACGGGTCGCGCGAGACGGTTCGTGAGCTGCTCGAACGGCGGTGGCGCGCCGGCATCGGCCTCAAGCGGGTGTTGATCGCCGGCGCCGGCGATCTCGGGCGGCTGGTGGCCGACCGCATCCTGCAGCATCGCGAGCTCGGGTATCAGGTCGTGGGCTTCGTGGACGACCGTGCCGGCGGCGACCACATCGGCTACCGCGGCCTGCCGCTCCTGGGCACGCTCGCCGAGATGCCCGAGATCGCGCAGCGCGAGCGGGTCGACCATCTCTACGTGGCGCTGGCGCTCGACGAGCACGTGAAGCTGCTCGAGCTGATGGACGCCGCCAATCGCGAGTTCGTGGACGTCAAGGTGGTGCCCGACCTGCTGCAGTTCATCGCGCTGCGCGCGCGGCTCGAGGACCTCGACGGCCTGCCGGTCATCAACGTCAACGACGTGCCGCTGCAGGGCGTGAACGCCTGGGTGAAGCGTGCGCTCGACATCGCGCTGTCCGCGGCCGCGCTGCTCGTGCTGGCCATCCCGATGGCGATCATCGCGCTGCTCGTGCGCTGGACGTCGCCGGGAGCGGTCTTCTACCGCCAGGAACGCATGGGGCTCGACGGCCGCGCCTTCACCGTCTTCAAGATCCGCTCGATGGTGCAGCACGCCGAGGACAGCTCCGGGCCGGTGTGGGCCCGCGACGACGATCCGCGCACCACGCCGGTCGGCCGCTGGCTGCGCCGCTTCGATCTCGACGAGCTGCCGCAGTTCTGGAACGTGCTCAAAGGCGATATGTCGATTGTCGGGCCGCGTCCCGAGCGGCCGTTCTTCGTCGAGCAGTTCAAGCACCGCATCCCGCAGTACATGCTGCGCCACAAGGTCAAGGCCGGCATCACCGGCTGGGCGCAGGTGAACGGGTGGCGCGGCAACACGTCGCTCGAGAAGCGCATCGAGTACGACCTCTACTACATCGAAAACTGGTCGGTGACGCTCGACATCAAGATCATGTGGCTCACCCTGGTTCGCGGCCTCTTCCAGCGCAGCCCGGCGGTCTAGGGCGCCGCTTGAACACTGCGCGGCCTGTCGGTCCTTGGTGCTTAGTGCTTGGTTCTTCGTCCGTCCCTGGTTCTTGGTCCGTCCTTGGTCCTGGTCCTTCGTCCAGGCGCGTTCTGCAACGACCGACGACGCGAATGGTTGCGAGCGGACTTAGAACAAAGGACCATGGACGGACCAGGAACTAAGGACTAAGGCCCAAGGACTACAAGACACACCTATGGCACGCATCGTCGTCACCGGCGCCGCCGGCTTCATCGGGTCACATCTGTGCGAAGCGCTGCTCGAACGCGGCGACACGGTGGTGGCGATCGACAACCTCCGCACCGGCGCGATGGGCAACATCGCCCATTTGCGGGACCGCGACTTCGAGTTCATCCGCCACGACGTCACGCGCTACATCGACGTCGAAGGGCACGTGGACTACATCCTGCACTTCGCCAGCCCGGCGAGCCCGGTGGACTATCTGGAGCTGCCCATCCAGACGCTCAAAGTGGGGTCGCTCGGCACCCACAACGCGCTGGGGCTGGCCAAGGCCAAGGGGGCGAAGTTCCTGCTCGCCTCCACCTCGGAGGTCTACGGCGACCCGCTGGTGCACCCGCAGGACGAGTCGTACTGGGGCAACGTCAACCCGATCGGACCGCGCGGCGTCTACGACGAAGCCAAGCGCTTTGCCGAGGCGATCACGCTCGCCTATCACCGCTATCACGGGCTCGACACCCGCATCGTGCGCATCTTCAACACCTACGGGCCGCGCATGCGGCTGCACGACGGGCGCGCGGTGCCCGCGTTCATGTCGCAGGCGCTGCGCGACGAAGACGTGACGATCTTCGGAGACGGCTCGCAGACCCGCAGCTTTCAGTACATCAGCGATCTGGTGGCGGGCATCCTGAAGCTGATGGCCGCCCCCACCAACGAGCCGGTGAACATCGGCAACCCGCACGAGGTGTCGATCAAAGAGATCGCCGAGGTCATCGTCCGGCTGGTGAATTCGAAGAGCAAGCTGGTACTCCGGCCGCTGCCCGTCGACGACCCGAAGCAGCGGCAGCCCGACATCACGCGTGCCCGCACGCTGCTCGGCTGGGAACCGAAGGTCGGGCTCGAGGAGGGTCTGAAAAAGACGGTGGGATACTTCCGCGAAAAAGTGGAAGCAGGGCTATAGCACCTTCTTCGTAGGGGCCGCCTTCAGGCGGCCCGTTAGTGCGTATCCGCGATCAACCGTCGCATCCGGAACATGTAGTCGGCGCTCGAGACCAGCGTGAGCGCCAGCGACAGCCAGATGCCGGCGGTGACGACCACCGACTGTTCCTGACGGTAGTTGTAGAACATCACCACCACCGACGTCAGGATGAACGTGGCGGTCGTGAGCTTGCCGAGCAGCGACGGTGTGAACGTCCGCGGCCCCACCGCCAGGTTGACGATCGCCACCACCACCACGATGACGATGTCGCGGCTGATCACCAGGATCGTCAGCCAGGCCGGCAGGTGGTTCGTCAGCGGAATCGTCGGGATGGTGAGGACGATGAACGTGGCGACGAGCAGCAGCTTGTCGGCCATCGGATCCAGCCAGGCGCCCAGGCTGGTGCGCTGCCCCGCCCGTCGCGCGATCAGGCCGTCGAGCGCATCGGTCAGCCCGGCCACCATGAACGACACCAGCGCGGCGCCCAGCATCCCGTAGACGACCAGGATCACGAAGAGCGGCACGATCAGGATCCGGAGAATCGTGAGCTGATTGGCCAGCGTCAAATTCCGCATCTAGCGAGTCTCCGCCTCGGAGTGGCGAGCACGCAGGCTCCGCCTCGCTAGCCAGCGCTTAATTGCCCGCCCTTCGGGCGGGCGTAGACGTCCTGAACGGCTGTTCCAGAAGTAAGTCATTCGCACTGGTTCCAGCCGTTCATGACGTCTAGTCGAGGGAGAGCAGGGTGCGCAGACGGCCCACGGCAGCGGCGGCATCGGCGCCCGAGAGCGCGCGCGAGGCTTCGAACCGGCCGCCGTCGAGCAGCGGCATGACGCCGGCGGCCACGGCGCTGGCGGCCGCCGAATAGAGCGGGTGCTTGGGCGACACGTCGGCGATCGGCGGACGCTCCTGCAGGTACGGCCGCAGCGCCGGGCGCGTCGGCGCCGCCAGCGCCAGCAGCCGCAACGTCGCCGCCGCGAGATCGGCGCGCAGCGCGGGCGCCGCGGGCTGAAACGTGTGGTTCGGGTACGGCTCCATGACACCGGCGCCCGTCACCGCGGTGATCCACGCGCGCGTCCAGTCGTCGCGCAGGTCGGTCATGACGAGCTGCACGGACGGCGCGCCGCGCAGCAGCGTCTCGAAACGCACCCCCAGCAGCGCCGCCATGTCGCCGCGCGTCAGCTGGGGCCGCCGTTCGATGTCGCGCACCTCGCCCGGCAGCAGCGTGTCGCGCTGGCGCCCGGCCACCGCGCTCAGTTCGGCGCGGATCGAGTCCGACGGATCGAGCGCCAGCGCCCGCCGATACGCGGCTTCCGCTTCGCGCAGCTGCCCGGCGGCCGCCAGGGCGCGGCCCAGCGCGGCCAGTCCGTCGGCATCGGACGGATCGAGCGCGGCGGCGCGGCGGAGGTCGGCGATCGCGGCAGCGTCGTCGTGCAGCTCGCGCGCAACGGCGGCCCGGTCGCGATAGAGGAACGCGCTGTCGGGCGAGACCTGAATCGCCAGCGTGTACCGGGCCCTGGCGTCGTCGAAGCGCCCGGCGCCGCGCGCCTTGCCCGCCTCGGCCACCGCGGTCTCCACGACACGGAGGCGGACCGCGTCTGCCCGGCGCTTGATCTCCAGGAGCGAGGGGTCGGCTTTCACCGCGGCGTCGAACGCCGCCAGCGCCTCCGCGTCCTTCTGCTGCGCGAGCAGCGCGTGCCCGCGGCCGGCCAGCGCCGGCGCAAATGACGGCCGCGTGCCGAGGGCGCCGTCGAACGCGCGCAGCGCGACGTCCGGAAGGCGGCTCGCCAGCGCGACGTACCCCTGCACCGTGCGCGCCGAAGCCGAGGCCGGCACCTGCTCGACGAGCGCACGCTCCTCCCGCGTGGCCGCGCGGAGGTCGTTGGCCTGCAGCAGGTGCCACACCTGTTCGACCCGCGCCGTGACGGCGGCCGGCTCGCCGCGATCGGACGGGAACACGTACTCGGGATAGGCCGGTGCGCCGGGCACCGTCGGCACGCGGCGCGGCGCGCACCCCATGGCGAGCAGGCAGACGCCGATCAGCAAGGCGCCGAGCACCCGCTCGACCAGCCGCCGCGGCACGTCGGCCTCGATGACGGCACGGCCATCGGCGGTGACGTGGCTCACCACGCGGCCGACGCGGTAGAGGCGCGCGATGCGCTGCCGATCGTCGGCGCTGTCGCTGTCGAAGGACACCGTCACCCGCCGGGTGTCGAGCCCGAGCGCTTCCGTGACGCGATCGAGGAGCGCGCCGACGCCGTCGCCGGTGCGAGCCGAGATGAACGCCGCGTCCTCGTGGGCCTCGCGCAGCCGGCGCCGTTCGTCATCGCCGAGCATGTCGACCTTGTTGAACACCCGCACGGCCGTCGCGTCGGCGGCGCCCACTTCGTCGAGCACGCGCTCCACCGCCGTCACCTGCCGTTCCCACTCGGGGTTGGACGCGTCGATCACGTGCAGGATCAGGTCGGCCTCGACGACTTCTTCCAGCGTGGCGCGGAACGCCGCCACCAGCGCGTGGGGCAGGCGATCGATGAAGCCGACGGTGTCGGAGAGCAGCAGCTCGCGGGAATCCGGAAGCCGGATCTGGCGGACCAGCGGATCGAGGGTGACGAAGAGCGCGTCCGACGCGACGGCCCGCTCGCCGGTGAGGCGGTTGAAGAGCGTCGTCTTGCCGGCGTTGGTGTAGCCGACGAGCGCCACCGTCGGCACGGCGCGCTTCTCGCGCCGCTCGCGCAGCTGCGATCGCCGCTGCCGCACGTGATCGATCTCGCGCTGCAGCGCGTCGATGCGCGCCCGGATGCGCCGGCGGTCCGTTTCCAGCTTGGTTTCGCCGGGGCCCCGCGTGCCGATGCCGCCGCCGAGGCGCGAGAGCGCGGTGCCCGAACCAGCCAGCCGTGGCAGCAGGTATTTGAGCTGCGCCAGCTCCACCTGCCGCTTCCCTTCCCGGGTGCGTGCACGACGCGCGAAGATGTCGAGGATCAGCTGCGTGCGATCGAGAACCTTGACCTTGAGCTCGTCCTCGAGGTGCCGCAGCTGGGCGGGCGACAGCTCGTTGTCACACACCACGACGTCGATGTCGGCTTCGGCGCACGCCGCCGCGAGGCTCTGCACCTTGCCGCGTCCGATGAACGTTGCGGGGTCGGGCCGCTGGCGCTCCTGCACCGTGGTGAGCACGACGGTGGCGCCGGCCGCCTCGGCCAGCCCCGCCAGCTCCGCCAGCGACACCTCGGCG